>JAABUQ010004491.1_pt1 | contig 23718 bp, 24 predicted proteins | sample 5560001 | NCBI WGS metagenome assembly JAABUQ01 (sample SAMN10711888, study PRJNA513371) | rock metagenome | isolation source: Antarctica rocks | place: Antarctica: Victoria Land, Finger Mt nord | collected 2015-12-18 | reverse complement strand
TAATAGAAGCCTGTGTCAGGCTACACCCAATTTTATTTACCAACGGATAGCTGCGATTCAACCAAATCGGCACCCAATGCATAGCAACTGCTATGAATATTTTCAGGAACAATCAGTAGAGCTATATTATGTGGAGAGGTAAAGCCCTCCTTAAAATCCATGCAACTTTTCACAATTGTCCATGCCTCTTGAGTTGCTGTTTGCAAGTGCTGCGCCAAACCATGACCAGTCTGCTCCTTATATCGGTCGTTTAGCTTGCCCAATGCTACCAAGAACCGCGCTTTTTCGTTGGTAAGTGCTTGACGTGAATCACAAATCTTGACGGCAGCGTTTTGTACTTCCGTATCGTCCCAGCCACTTGTGACCTCTTTGATATCGGCGATGCATTCAGTCAGTCTCACCCTGTTTATCTGAGTGTCTTCATCAAGATTAGGAATAGCACTAAAAGTTTTGAGTGTACTTGAAAGTATTATGGTAACTACAATAGTAAAAACTACAACACTCTGCTTAATTTTTGAGGAAACTCGGATCATGGCAAAACCTCCACCTGGAAAAATAATTCATCGATTCGAGTCACGAGATTAACCGCTTCATCAAGAAGATAGAATTCTCACTTTGTCCTCGATCACCTCATTTATACTTAATTTTCAGCCAACCAATAATTAGATTAGAAATCAAGCTAAAAAAGTTGGTACCAATAATCGGCCAATCCTTACGAGAAAATCCGTAAATTGACCACAAAGTTGCACCGATACAGTAAGTAATTACTATTCCTAGAGATACATCTTTTGCTGATTTTGATTTCCAAGCTTTGATCAGTTGCGGTAAAAAAGCGACAGTCGTCAACGTCCCTGTAACTAAGCCCAAAATCGTCATCAAATTCATTTTGCGCTCCTTGCTTTCCACTAAAGACAACATTGATAATCTTAATATTCTCTAGTTAGAAGCCTTAAAGTTACGCTTCCCTTTACGTTGCCAATAAGCTGCAACTCGTTCTTCCCAATGCTGCCAGTAAGATACCATTGCTACTGATTCAAACCAAAACACTTCGGCTGGCATTTCTGGAATTGCGACAACTAACAATGCCGAATTAATCTCAAGGTTGTAAGTCTGATAACACTGATTCGCTGCTCCTAAATAAGCTGCTAGCTGGAGCGGATAATCATACAGGCGCTCGACTGCACCTTTGGGTTTATCTGCTGTCTTCCACTCACAGATGCAAGGGATACCTTGATAATTAGCAACACAGTCTACTACTCCGGCATAACTCAAGTCATAGTGGAAAACGGGGCTTTCAATCAGCCTGATATTATCGATATTCTGTAGAACTGGTTTGATACTCTCCCAATAGGAGCGGCTAGCATCAGGACAAACAATATCTTTGCCTTGCAAGTAGGACTGAATCTGTTTATGAGTTTGTGTACCGCGACGGCTGGCTGCTGTGGCAATCCGGTTAGCTTCATCTGTACCTTGGCGCTGCCGCCAATTTGCCAGTCGCTCTCGCTGCTCCTGTGGTCTGGTAGCATTGAGAACTGTAGTGACGCTGGGGATACAAGTGCCCTGAGCATCAACGTAGCATTGAGTGCCGTTTTTTCGCACTGATTTAGCTTCAAGACGGGGTAGGAGATCGATATTAGACATTAAATTTTATCCTGGGCGCTCGAATCGCTTTCACTCTTTAAAATATAAGAAGAGAAGCTTGGTTATTCGCCTTTTGGCAATCCTAATTTATGCAAACAGTCAATCGACCATCAACCAATACTTGGGCAAAAGCGATCGCGCAACCCGCCACCGAATTTCCTCCCACTGCCCTATCTCCGATCTCTGGTAAAATTCCAGCAGGCTTGCGCGGCTCTCTCTATCGCAATGGTCCTGGACGCTTGGAGCGCGGCGGCATCCGAGTAGGGCATTGGTTTGATGGCGATGGAGCAATTCTAGCAGTTCACTTCACCGATGCTGGAGCCACTGCTTTGTATCGCTACGTTCAAACAACTGGATATCAAGAAGAAGCCGCAGCCGATCGATTACTCTATGGCAACTATGGCATGACTGCGCCAGGACCATTCTGGAATCAATGGCTCAAACCACTCAAGAACGCCGCTAATACTTCAGTCCTAGCACTACCAGATAGATTATTGGCGCTGTGGGAAGGAGACAACCCCTATGCCCTCGATCTTGAAACTTTACAAACTTGGGGACCAGATAATTTAGAAGGGCTGAAAACAGGATTACCCTATTCCGCTCATCCCAAATGCGATCCTAAGACAGGGGAGATTTTTAACTTTGGTAACAGTGTTGGACTTAATGCCACTTTAAATGTTTATAAAAGCGATCGCACTGGTAAGATTTTGCAAACGGCGGCGGTAGAGCTAGATGGGTTTCCTCTGGTACATGATTTTGTCATGGCAGGACCGTATCTCGTGTTTTTCATTCCTCCAGTGCGGCTTAATACCCTGGCTGTGATGTCTGGGTTAAGTAGCTTCAGCGATTCAATGGAGTGGCAGCCAAGTAAGGGGACTCAGTTCTTAGTTTTTGACCGCGAAACGCTGCGTGTAGTCAGTCGTGGTGAAACAGAACCCTGGTATCAGTGGCATTTCGCCAATGGCTATGTAGATGAGAGCGGTGCAGTAATTGTAGATGTCATCCGGTATGAAGATTTTCAGACAAATCAGTTTCTCAAAGAAGTAGCAACTGGTAAAACCCATACCTCCACCAAGAGTACACTGTGGCGAGTGCATCTTACTCCTACCTCTGGCAAAGTAACCTCAATTGAGGAGATATTAGATCGGCATTGCGAATTTCCAGTCGTGCCACCACAATCGGTTGGACAAGATTCCCGCTATACCTACTTATCTGTGCAACGGCAAGGAGCTGATAGCCAAGGACTATTTGGTGCGATCGCGCGTTTCGATCATCAGACTAATACTTTGACAGAAGCAGACTTAGGAGAGAATCGCTATCCGGCTGAACCGATTTACGTTCCCGATGCTCTTAATCCTGACTTAGCTTGGGTAGTCACAGTTGTGTATGATGGCAATACTGACAAGAGTGAAGTTTGGGTGTATGAAAGCGATCGCCTAGATGCGGCACCTGTTTGTCGATTAGAATTACCCAGTGTCATTCCTCCTGGTTTTCACGGCACTTGGAAACCAGCGTAGATTTTGCCGGAGAACTTGCATGGCTTATTATTGGTACAAAGCATTTCACGTCATCGGTATTGTTGTTTGGTTCGCTGGGTTATTTTACCTAGCACGTCTATTTGTCTATCACGTTGAAGCCAACGAACAACCAGAGCCAGCTAGCACAATTCTTAAGAATCAGTACCAGCTTATGGAAAAGCGCCTTTACAACATCATCACTACTCCAGGAATGGTGGTGACTGTAGCAATGGCGATCGGTTTACTGACGACTGAGCCGGAAGTGTTGAAACAGGGCTGGTTACACATCAAACTGCTGTTTGTAGTATTTTTGATTGCTTATCACTTTTACTGCGGTTATTTGATGAAGCAATTAGCAGAAGGGAAATGTGGCTGGAATAGTCAGCAGTTGCGGGCTTTGAACGAAGCTCCTACTGTGTTGCTACTGGCAATTGTCTTGCTGGCTATATTTAAGAACGAGCTACCTCTGGATATTACAACTTGGGGCATTTTAGGCTCGATTGTAGCAATGGCAGCAGCAATTCAACTCTACGCTAAAAAACGCCGACGCGATCGCGAGAAATTGGCAGAGGTGCCACAAGAATGAAGACTTTAAAACGTCAATATCACATCACTACCTTCGGCTGTCAGATGAATAAAGCCGACTCGGAACGGATGGCTGGTATCTTGGAAGACATGGGCTTTGAGTGGTCGGAAGATCCCAACAATGCCGATCTAATCCTCTACAATACCTGCACAATTCGGGACAGTGCCGAGCAAAAGATTTATTCTTACCTGGGCAGACAGGCAAAGCGCAAGCAAGAGCAGCCGAACCTGACATTGGTAGTTGCTGGTTGCGTTGCTCAGCAGGAAGGAGAATCACTGCTGCGACGAGTGCCAGAACTAGATCTAGTCATGGGACCGCAACATGCCAATCGTCTTCAAGATCTGCTGGAACAGGTATTCGACGGCAATCAGGTAGTAGCAACAGAGCCAATGCAGATTGTCGAGGACATTACTAAACCCCGACGAGATAGTACTGTAACTGCTTGGGTAAATGTCATCTACGGCTGTAACGAGCGTTGCACCTACTGCGTTGTTCCTAATGTGCGGGGGATCGAACAATCCCGGACACCAGAAGCAATCAAGGCTGAAATGGTACAACTAGGGCAATTGGGTTACAAGGAAGTCACGTTATTAGGTCAAAATATTGATGCCTACGGACGCGATTTACCAGGAGTGACAGCATCAGGTCGTCACCAGCACACGTTAACAGATTTGCTGTACTACATCCATGATGTGCCAGGAATTGAGCGGTTGCGGTTTGCGACTAGCCACCCCCGCTATTTTACTGAACGCCTGATTCAAGCTTGTGCTGAACTGCCCAAAGTTTGCGAACATTTCCACATCCCGTTCCAGTCTGGGGATAACGAGGTACTGAAGCGGATGGCACGAGGCTATACTCATGAAAAATATCGCCGCATTATTGACATGATTCGCCACTATATGCCAGATGCCTCAATTAGTGCTGATGCGATCGTCGGTTTTCCAGGGGAAACGGAAGCACAATTTGAAAATACACTGGCTTTGGTGGAAGATATCGGCTTCCATCTAGTGAATACAGCCGCCTATTCTCCTCGTCCAGGAACTCCCGCCGCTTTATGGGAAGCTCAACTGAGCGAACAGGTGAAAAGCGATCGCCTACAACGTTTGAATAATTTAGTTGCTATTAAAGCTTTACAAGCGTCGCAACGTTACTTAGGTCGCGTTGAAGAAGTCTTGGTAGAAGAGCAAAACTCTAAAGATGTGACTCAAGTTATGGGGCGGACGCGCGGCAATCGTCTTACCTTTTTTCAAGGCAATATTCCTGAACTTAGAGGTCAACTAGTACCAGTCAAAATTAAGGAAGTTCGAGCTTTTAGTTTAACGGGTGAATCTTGACGTTCTCAAGGTGCGTGAATGCACGGAGATTCTAACCATCACTAGATTAGACTTTCTCTAAACTGGTTCAACAAGGAGATAGGTATCAGGAGAGAAATTGTTCGTTCAAACTGCGAAATGATGCAGACAAAAAAGTTGGATACACCACTTGGCTGAGTTCAAGATTCAGTTAAACTTTGATGCTCAGTATTCATCAGCGAGTCTCGTTAGCTAACTCAAACGCTACAAGCATGATAATTCACCGACTTGGGAGCCAACTTTTATTGCTGAGGCATTGAGGTCGATCATGTTTGATTATTGGAGTTTTACCGATTACATTCGCTTTAACAATCTAGAGGCAATCAAGTCGGCATTGACTCAGATCTTTGAGCAAGAAGGCGCAAGTCGCATTTCTCAACCCCAGCTTACTCCCCGACTAGACAAAGAACTGGAATCTATTCCTTTGGAGACCGCACGCGACTTATGGATTGTTGGTCTATTTAGTGGAGCGCCTGATTGGACAATCATCCAGACTTGGCCATCAGATCTACTGTCTCGTCGGGCTAATGGTGTCACTCGCCCACGGTTATCCGAACTAGCAATACAGACTGGTCGTGATGCCTTTCATCTTGGGGTGTACAATACCTTCTTCAGTATCCTGATGGAAGCATCGGCTTCCGGTCACATCTCGATCTCTGGTGACGTTTACTATAACGAATCAGAAGAAGGGAAGTTTTATGACGAGCAGATTAACGCTCCTAGTGGTTCCCCACAGTTTCAACTGATAGAGGTGGACGAGCCAATGTTAGCAGCATTGAGAATAGAATTGAGCCCGGAACAGAAACAACTCGAACAACTTGCGGCTTTGAGTGAAGATGAGTTAGAGACAATTGTGATCTGGGATGAAGACATCGATGAAACAGAGGACGATTGGTGGGAGTCTAGCAAGTGCGACGGTCAACGGAGACACGAGGCTCTATGGAAGTTACTCCGTGGCTCTTGTTTCTATTGTTCGCCATGCGATCTAGTTGAGCGGACGTTTTCAAGACAACAGGAACTAGAAGTGGATGGGTCACGGTTACTATATTTCCAACCCGCCAAGTTCTACCGCCAGATGAGCATAACTGAACTCTTTTCAAAGTATTGACTGTACTCACGCTTTCTGCCCGTATATGACTCTACCTTCAAGGGTATACCAGACGTTTCGCCGTGTGGAAGTCCCTAAATTCTATTTACGGTTGTGGTGTTCCAAATAAGATACCAGCTATAAGTTTAAATGCTGGGGCAAGCGCCGAAATGACTACTACAGTGCTAGTAGCTAAAAGGATAGCTTTAGAAACACTTACGTTATCGCGAGATAATTGAAAAAATCTTTCATCCCACCGTCGAATGTCTTGCTGTAACAGGTTTATTGATTCAACATTTTTTTCTACTAATGCCTCAATCCGAGTAAGTTTCGTGTCGCTCTCGCGCTCAACTTGATCTATCCTTTCACTCATCTTGGCAGTAGAATCAACACTAGCTTTGATCAAGTCATCTAGTAGTGTTTCTATACGATCTAGGCGCTTTATCCGATCGGTAGTCATAGCTCTACTCCAAAATCTACCCTTGAGGTTTTTTAAACGGAGTCCTTTTAGGAGCTTGCTTTTTAGTCTTTTCGTAATCTAACTCTTTGAGCTTCTTCATAATGCGGCTGAAATACTCTTGCATGTAGCTTTCTAGAGTAGTGGTTGCTTCGGGTTCTAACCCAAACACCTGATAAACATTGTTCATCTCGGCATTCAAAGGTCTACCAGTTACCAATACCTCAGTAAAAGCCAAGCGATCGGCGACATTTTGACCCCACATAAAGAACCGGGACGCTTGCCGCATCGTCCGTAATAAGCCCAGTGGCATTCGTGTTATCCTGGCTTCTTTTCCAGATAATCGTTCGCACAAACTAATGATTTCTTCCGCACTCCAGGCACGAGTACCAACTAAGGGAAAAGTTTGTTTTTCAGTTTCTGGTACAGAGAGGGCACGAACCGCAAACTTGGCTACATCTTGAGTATCCATGTATGCTATGGGAGAAGATTCTCCTGTCACCCAAACTGCCTGCTTCTCCAAAATCGGAATCGCATACTGACTAATCAAGCCTTGCATGAAACCGCATGGGCGCAGAATTGTGTAGTTTAGATCGATTTGGCGCAGGAATAATTCGGTACATCGCTTGATTTCCATCAAGGGTACATTAGGATAATTCTGGGCATCTAGAAGGGAAAAAAAGATAAAGCGCTCTACACCTGCGGCTTTTGCTGCTTGAATTAGCGCTACCTTACCATCCCAGTCTACTTGTTTGATGCTGAGTGAATCTGTGGGGCGGTTAGTGGCAGCATCAATAACGGCGGTAACATTAACTAGGGCACCAGGCAAAGTCTTGGGATTGCAGAGGTCTCCTGGCACAAGCTCAGCACCCCATTCTTTTAAAAAGGCAGCCCTCTTGAAACTGCGGACAAGACAGCGTACCTGATACCCCTCATCGAGAGCGCGGCGAACTACTTGTCTTCCCAAGGTACCAGTGGCACCGACAATTAATAAGGTCATGAGGGATTAGTAACGAATCTTAAAAAACTTTATTAATAGATATGGTATCAGAATTTGCTTTATTTACATAAGTTTATGAAGAAATATAACTTTTGTCAGAGGAAATTTTGAGGAAGTAGGCTAATTGTTGTCTAGCCTACCCGTGATATCTACTTAACTGCTAAAATGTATCTTTTTAGAGAGTTTCCTCTTTGTCACCCTGAATTTTCAGCAACAAAAACCCCATCCCTATCCCCACCAGAATTAAAGTGAAGGACAAAACACCCGCCGTAAACATCTCGCCGCCCATTGATGCAGTTATCCCTGTGTGAATGGTTTTACTAAGCTTGGTCTACAGTGTTTCTGTAAGATTAAACTAGTGAGAAGTATTGTAAACTAGTTTTCTTCTATAATTCTCGATCGGGAGCAACCTTTATACATAAAATAGCTGCGGAGAAATCGGATAGAGACAATCTGCCGCGTCTAGCGCTGACGGTGGGAGATCCGGCAGGGATTGGGTCAGAGGTGATTTTGAAAGCTTTGGCAGATCCAGATGTGACTCAAAACTGCCGTCTAACGGTAGTAGGTAGTCAGTCAATGTTGCAGAAAACCTACAGCCGACTCAAACAACGGCAAAAAACTGACTCATCTGGGCAATTGGAACTACTATCACCCGAAGAATTGTCAATTCTGGATGTACCATTAGATGTAGAATTTGGTGAAATTACTACTGGTGTTGGGAATGTGGCAAGTGGAGCGGCAAGCTTTCACTATTTAGAGACAGCGATCGCGCGGACAAGATCAGGGGAATTTCAAGGCATTGTTACCGGACCAATCGCCAAGTCGGCTTGGAAGGCAGCAGGGTTCAATTACCCTGGTCAAACGGAACTATTAGCCGAGCGGGCTGGTGTAGAGCGATTTGGCATGTTGTTTGTTGCCCAGTCGCCCCACACCAACTTTATCCTCAGAACTCTGCTTGCTACTACCCATATCCCTTTACGGCAAGTGCCAGAAACTTTGACTCCCCAGTTACTGGCGACCAAACTCGATTTACTGGTGGAGTGCTTGCAGCAAGACTTTGGTTTGACTGCGCCTAGAATTGCGATCGCTGGGTTGAATCCTCACAGTGGCGAACAAGGTCAGCTCGGAAAAGAAGAGCAAGAATGGTTAATTCCCTGGCTAGAGCAAGAGCGTCGTGCCCGTCCTCAGTTACAGTTGGATGGTCCCATACCACCAGATACAATGTGGGTTAAGCCTGCTCAAGCTTGGTATGGTAACGCCCAAGCTCACGATGCCTATCTTGCCCTTTATCACGATCAAGGCTTAATTCCAGTCAAACAATTAGCTTTCGACCGAGCCGTGAATACCTCCATCGGTTTACCCTTTGTCCGCACGTCACCGGATCACGGAACTGCCTTTGATATTGCTCTTCAAGGCATTGCTGATGCCAATAGCATGAAAGCCGCAATCCGGCTGGCTGTTGAGCTGGTGCAACAAAGAAATTATCCAAAAAACTTGCCTAATTCCACCGCCGCCGCCTGAGCAAGCTCAACCAATTGCCGATCTTCTTGACAGTCCTTGGAGGTAAAAAAGACGATGACCGCCTTCACTTCTTGACGATCAAAAACTGGCACACCGTATCCTGCTTTGATTCTGAAAGCCTTGGCAATTTGATTGCGCAAAAAGAAAGTTTCTGAAAAAGCTGAAGCATCACGAATCCATTCTGGTTCTTGGGACATCCAAACACGCCCCGGCAAACCAACGGCTGGAGGAAAGATGAATCCTTCAGTGCAAAGCCGAAACTGCTCAATGTTAAGCGAAGATGCTTGTTTTTCGTCAGTATTCTGACACCAAGCTGGGCTGAGTTCTAGAACTGTCCGCTCTTGGGAAGGAATCCAAGCTTCACCATATTCCCAGCCAGTCACCTCACAGACTTGGCTCAAGGCGATCGCCAAGGCACTGTCAAAATCTGTGACCTCACTCATAGCTGGGGACAAGTTTGGCAAATGGTTTGGTTTTGAGTTAGTGAGATGACTAGACATGAGTGCTGATTCTACTCAATCTTAAGCAGATTTGGTAACAACCTGCATTGGTAGTCGCGGTTCTACTGTCATAGAGCTGCGCGATCGCTGGGTTTTAATTAAGCATACCTCGGTAGTCAAGATGAAACTCACAAAACTGGCAATCACAATTACCGGAACCATTGCCGTATCAGAAAGTACACTAAGAATCACCGTAGTACTGACTGGGGTTTTAGTAATCGCCACATTGACTGCTGCCATCATGCAAATCATACCAATTGTGGGATGGATTTGAGGTATAGCGAGAGAGACGGCTAAGCCGACTGCTGCACCAATATAGAATAGGGGAAAAATGAATCCTCCCCGGAAACCAGAGTGGAGAGTACAACTGACCGCCAGCATTTTAGCTAAAGCGATCGAAAGCAACATTACAATCCCAAAGGTAGCACCTGTATCAACGATGGTGTTAATCTCTTTTTCACCAAAAAACAGTGTTTGGGGAAAAACCAGAGCAATTAGCCCAATCGATAACCCTCCCAAAGTAGCAAGGGCAATTGTTCGGTGGGCAACATACTCACTCAGATGCCCAATAGCACGAAACATTAAAACAAATAGCCAAGCTGTCAGCGCCCCTAGTACTCCCAAGAGTGCGCCCTCGCCTAAATTTATTAGCGAGAGCTGAGGAATAGCAGCAAAGTGATACATGCCGCCAATCGTCAACCCAGTATTAGATCGAAATACAAAAAAGCTCAAAATCGCTGAAAGCACCGCCGGGACGATTGCTTCGTAGTATTCCAGTCCTCGACGATGGGGAAGTTCCAAGGCGAATAAGGCTCCACCAAGAGGCGCACCAAAAAACGCACCTAATGCTGCACTCATACCGCAAAGCGTTAGTACTCTACTTGTAGTCATGGTTAAATTGAGCTTTTCACCTAGCCAACTGCCAAAACTACCATTAACTTGCACCAATGGAGCTTCAGGTCCAGCACTACCACCAGCAGTAATAGAAACTAGTGAAGCAACAATCATCGCCGGAGTTTGACGTAAATCGATTTTGCCTGGAGAATGAACCTTGTCCACTACAAAAGCAACTTCACCGGGAAGACCCATCAAGTATAGTGTTAGCCCCACCAAGAATCCACCAATAGTAGTTGCAATCCACACATAGTTCCAGGATGGTAATAACGCTGGAAAATATGGTTCGAGAAATTCAGGAATTGTGTGCCAAACAAGGTGTAGGCAGGCTTCTAGTACATAGTAATATACACTTGCAACTAATCCTCCAGCAATACCAATGACTGCTGCACACAAGATCATTTGCTGATAAGTGAGATCGCGAGTCTCACTCACGCCATCTGATGCATCAATCGTTGACTGAGTTTGAGCGTTGGACGACATGAAATCTCCTTAATCGATCCCGTAAATATATAGAGAGACTCCCTCTACGGGAGTCATGCCTTTGCGTGAAATGTACTAGTGCCCTACCATTGCCGCGTCCTCTTCTACCCCTTCGCTCTTGGCAGGCTGGAGATCCTTCAATACAAGTGCGCACAGGAAGAAAACAACTAAAGCAACAACTCCAAGCGTCTCGAAGAATTGTCGGAATCCTTCGGGGTTATCTGGTAACAAACTGTAACGGGTGGCGTATAGCACGGAACCAACACTGCCGTAAGCACCAATATTCCCAGCAATCTGACCTGTAACACTCCGTTTGAGCAAGGGTGCAATCCCAAAAGTGGCTCCGGCTGCACCAAAAACAAAGAAAGCAGTAGTCATAGTTAAAATGACGGCTAGAGGTACTGCCCAGTCATGACTAACTCTAGACAGCAGCAAATATCCAATGCCGTCACCAGCCATCATTGCTGCTAATGTCCACTTCCGGCTACCCAGCTTATCAGAGATCAAGCCACCTGCTGGACGGGAAATGATGTTCATTAGCGGAAAGCAGGCAGCCAGTGGTCCTGCTACCGCCTCAGTGATGCCGTAGTTCTTTTCAAAAAACTCAGGCAGCATTGAAACAACTGCAATTTCTGAGCCAAAACTAGCGGCATAAGCCAGCTCTAGAACAAACACTTGGCTGATTTGATAACGCTCGTTTAGAGAGTATTGTTTGCTGCCAGTTACCACTTCTCGATTCACCTGATAAGCCTGATAGGCTTGGAACAGGAATAAGGCTAACAAGAAAGCCCAAACAACATACATTATGGTCGGACTAATAAAGTGAATCTTCGGTTGGGCTAAGCGCCAAGCAATTAGACCTAAAGCCCCGACTAAAGGAATATTAGTGAGCAACAGTGCCCAGAAGCTGGTCGCACTTGTCACTTCCATCCCTCCGTTACGGGTGGGTCGCTGATACTCCTTACCTGGAGGAGTATTTTGGACGTTGAGGTAAAATATCACTCCGTAAAGGGCAGAGACGACACCACTAAGACCGATCGCCAAGCGCCAGTTTACATGACCTGCATAGAGAAAAGCACTAGCAGCGGCGATCGCAGGTAGAGCAGCTTCAGCCGCAAATGAGCCAAAGTTTCCCCAGCCGCCATAAATACCTTGAGCAAAGCCAATTTCCTTCGCCGGGAACCATTCGGCAACTAGACGGATGCCAACGACAAATCCCGCTCCGACAATCCCCATTGCTAAGCGGCTCCAAACCAATTGGTTGAAGTCTTGTGCAAAAGCAAAGGCTAAGGATGGAATTGCAGCATATATTAACAGCGATGAGAAAGTAATGCGAGGTCCAAAACGATCTAACACCATTCCGATAATGATTCTGGCTGGAATCGTCAGAGCTAGATTACACAAACTAATTGTTCTAACTTGCCCGACTGTTAAATGTAAGTCGTGTTTTACCGTTGTGGTAAAGGGGGCAAAGTTAAACCAAACTACGAAGGTGAGGAAAAAAGCAAACCAGGCAAAATTTAGGATGCGGTAACGACCCTTAAAAGATAATAACCCTTGAAGCATGTTGTATTAGTTTTCCTTATTTGACTATGACTCAACTTTGACTTCGCTCTTGATTGCACTTTTTTAGGCTGCGATTTGAATATAGACATGCTCTTTGAGCAGTATGAACTCAGCAATCGCAAGCGGTAACTTTTATGGCTTGCATCTAAACTGAAAAATTCGGCGTTCCTCCGATTCACTTCGACATAAGTTAAACCTATAAAATCTGGACAAATGTATTTAAAGCTACTTTTAACCTCGGATTGCCAATAACTTGCATATATTTTTTGCAGTTTTTGCATGTCATTACAGAGGAACTTTCTTCATCTCATTAGTAGGACTATAGGTATGCCCTCTGCTGAAGAGCTTGTTTGCGAAAAAAATAGTTCAATGCTCATTGAGTAGTTCAGTTGGGCTTTTCGACGACTATTTTCAACTTTTGTCTAATTTAATGTTGCCTCTTCGGTTGAAACCGTAAGTATCGTTACAGATGATGTCTGTTTACCTTAGATATCTATCATCGGAGGTAGTAACGAGTAACGAACCGCTTTTGTGCGGCATTGGTTAGGCATTTTCTTTCTAACTCGGCGCTAATTAAGTTGAGTAAGTAATAAATGTCTTGACTAGAATGAATTTAGTAGCTTAAAATACAGAATGAAAACTAATATTATGGGTCCAAGCAGAGGAGAATCGCTTCTACAACTGTAGTAATAGATTTAAACCGATCTCAGTTGTCAAATGCTTGGGCGTAAAATCAGCTATGAAATTCCGACTTTTTCATCTTGTAATCTTGTTAGCTACTTCAGGATTGTTGGCTCCAACTCAAGCCGCATTGGGATTCGTCCCGACGCAGCAGACGAACAAAGAGAAGGTACGCTGGGTGTGTGTTGAACAGGCGCAGCAATTGTTGTGTGATGTCGATCGGAAAAAGGAGACGTTAGCGATCGCCGATCAAGAGCAAAGTACAACTTCCAACCAAGCAACGACAAAAGAGTCAGCTACTGCCATCAAATCCTCCGCAGTGACTATCGTGCCGCCGATTGATATGTTGCCGTTTAGTCCACCGCAGGAAAAGTTAATTGCCAATACTCTAATTGAACTAAGCTATCTTCTTCCTAGTGGGCTGCTCTTATGGATCTTGATATCTGAGAGTTATAGTGCTTATCGCTCTACTATGTTGACAAGACAAATTGAATTGTTAGAGAGGCTGTGGCAGTCCAGTTCCGACCGTGATGCCACCACTGATAGTGGACGAGGTGCCGAGAGCTAGGAAAGCTTGAAGCTGCTAAGCCTCTGTATAACTCCATCTAGGTAATGTCTATCAGTAGGAATTGCCAAATTCTGTAAGTTAAACGGATGACCGCAAAAATCAAAACTATTAAAGGTTAAAGGGCTGATTTCCCCTTAACCTTTTGTCAGTAAAAATTGGACGGCTCGACTTGTACGGGGTTTACTGCCAAATGAGAGCAGCTATTCTCTTTTAAGCCACTTTTGGCTCAACTAAATTTTCGGCTCCCTCAATTACCTTAGCTGATTCAATTTTGTCGCCTGCCTTCAGTCGCTCCAAAACTTCTTTACCCTCAGTGACATAGCCAAAAACCGAGTAACGACCATCTAGTAAGTTACGACCTGCTGGTGTCAGCTCCGGTTCAAAGAGGAAAAAGAAAAATTGAGAAGAGCCGCCATTTGGTTCGCTCTCAGGTCGTGCCAAAGCCACCGTACCATAAGCAGAGAAAGGAAGGACGGTTTGAGCGCGGTAACGACCTGCATCTTCTAAGGTGATGCCGTAAGTCGGAACTGAATCGCCTTTAGCCAGGACTTCTAAGGGAATAGCACGGTATTTCTTAGTAGTTGGGTCAATAAAACCTTGCTCTGGACCAACTGGATCTCCAGTTTGCAGTACATACGAGTCTTCTGCCCGGATAAACTCTAATCCATCATAAAAACCTCGTTGTACCAAATCAACAAAGTTCCCTCCAGTTACTGGGGCGCTGTAACCGTCTACAACTACGGTGATGTCACCTTTATTGGTCGTCACTTCCACAGTGGCGCGACCTTTAAGTTGAGGTAGGTTACTATACTCAGGTGGCACTTCAAAGGGAAATCCCTTAACCATATAGGCTTCAAGCTGGCTGACTAGATTCAAGATTTGAGCTCGTCCTTGCCAAATTCGGTCTTTATCTTTGGCACCAACAGCCTCTTGCAAAGAAGAGATTCCGGTTTTTAAATCCTCTAATATAGTTTGAGCTTGATGTTGTTGCGCTTCCGGAACGCTCGCTAAAATTTGGGAGCTACGATCTCTTACAACGATCGATGCCTTGCTCAAATCACTTGAAATTGCACCCCAGCGCCGATTTGCTCGTAGTTGAGTTGCAATATCTTCCAAGCTTGCTTGCAGTTGTCGCACGGGTTGATTGTCAATTGGCAACGCATACCGCAATAAAGATTTACTATCGGTAATGGCATTCCCCGCAGGCAGCGCCGCCAAGCTGACGGGAACCCACCAAACAGCACTTAGACCTAGAGATATGACTAGCAGCAGCATAATTACGCTAGTCTTTAGCCATTTTAATCTTGTCATGGGATAGTTCAAATGCGAGATTAATTTTGTTTCAGTAGCTCAGACAAAAAAACACATTGTTACCCATAGTCCATTGCTACTTCGCCTAGTTCCATTGGCGAAGAAAACTTAGTGGTACTCTTGCCTCCTGCCAAATTTAAAACAGCAGTTTGTTAATCTAACCCCATACATAATACTGCGATCGGGAGCAACGAAGATGCTGAGGAAACGGTAGTAAATACCCTCTTTCTACTCCTAAACCTAAACCTCTCTTCCTAAACACCACTCAAGCGGTACAATAAGATGCCAATTGTACTCCGCAACTTCAGTCAATTGCTTCATGATCTCTAGTAACGACTTTCGACCTGGTGTTTCTATTGTGTTGGATGGGTCCGTGTGGCGAGTGGTGGAATTCCTCCACGTCAAGCCAGGGAAAGGCTCGGCCTTTGTACGGACAAAGCTGAAAAGCGTTCAATCTGGGAGTGTAGTAGAAAAAACGTTTCGGGCGGGGGAAACCGTACCTCAAGCCAATCTGGAAAAGAGTACGATGCAACACACCTATAAAGAAGGTGATGAATTCGTCTTTATGGATATGGAAACTTATGAAGAAAGCCGATTGAATGCTAACCAGATTGGTAGTCGTGTCAAGTATCTTAAAGATGGTATGGAGGTGAATGTGGTTCGGTGGGGGGAACAAGTATTGGAGGTGGAACTACCAAATTCTGTAGTTCTAGAAGTCATTCAAACAGATCCAGGTGTTCGCGGCGACACGGCGACAGGTGGGACTAAACCTGCTACGGTTGAGACTGGTGCAACTGTGATGGTGCCGCTGTTTATCTCAAATGGAGAGCGGATTCGCGTTGACACCCGTGAAGATAAATATCTGGGCAGAGAATGAATTTTAAATGTGAGATTCTGGATTTTAGCTCTATTACTATTGTCCAAAGTCTACAAACGATTAAATGGGATTCAGATAAACTGTGCCATTTGACTTTGATGAAATCCGCCGACTTTTGGTTACTATTGCTCAAACCGACATTGCAGAAGTAACACTGAAAAGCAACGATTTTGAACTGACAGTGCGTAAGAGTATTCGTAGCGGCAATCAGATGCTGCCTACATTCGATCGGACTCTACTTGACGGAGAGAGTACAGGGTTGACCCAATCAGACCCGACAATTGGGGCAGGAACCGGACCTGGCTTGGAGATAGATAGTAATCGTGTAGTGGACGAAACTGCTTCTATAAAAGAGCGATCGCGTCCACCACAAGTTGATTCTGGATCGGTTGAAGTGGTTTCACCGATGGTAGGAACATTCTATCGAGCTCCAGCTCCAGGCGAACCGTCCTTTGTTGAGGTAAGCGATCGCATCCGGATTGGTCAAACAGTATGTATTATTGAAGCCATGAAGCTAATGAACGAGATTGAGAGTGAAGTATCTGGGCTAGTGCTGGAAGTTCTCGTGCAAAACGGTGAACCAGTTGAATTCGGACAACCCCTGATGCGAGTTAAACCTGATTAAAATCTAGGTTTAATGGCTACGATTTTCTGTGTTGTTTCAGGTTAATTTTCATGAAATTAGGAAATCCTCTTCCACCAGAAGTTGTACAACAAGTAGCTGAATACTTCAGCCTCTTAAGCGAACCAATGCGTTTGCGGTTGTTACATCAACTGTCTGGTGGCGAAAAGTGCGTCCAAGAGTTAGTAGCCGGAATGCAAACTAGTCAGGCGAATGTTTCAAAACACCTAAAAGTGATGTGGCAGGCAGGAATATTAAGCCGCCGCAGTGAAGGGACTTCTGCTTACTACCGAGTTGAAGATGAGATGATTTTTGAACTTTGTAATATAGTTCGCGATCGCCTCGCTACCCGGATCGAAGAGCAAGCCCATCACTTTCGGGTGTTAAATGGTCGCCAGTAAGTAGCTCTAAAGCGAAAAGTTTCGCCCAAAGCTTTGCCTTGTGATGGGTTGCTCTAGCTCTAAGCCTTCGCCGCCTAAATTTGTTAAGGGTTTCCCCTCTACAGAAATCCAGACCTTAGCATCTGGCTGTAAACTTGTGGCAGTATAAAGGACTTGTGCCACCCGTCCTGTCATTGAATCACTACCACCACCACTAGTGAATTCTTGAGACAAATTGACATGAATACCGTCTGATTTAATCTTGATGCCCCGCAGCTTTGTGTTTTTGGGAATCGTGCTGCGAACTGCCACTGGAGGTCCGGCTAATAAATCATTGAACGCTGCTGCCAAAATTGCATCGGGCTTATCCAAAGCTTTATCAAGTTTTACCGAACTCTTTACCAGTTCAAGATGCGTACCATTTTCCTTCAGCCAATAAACTTGCCCAGTTTGAGCGGCTGGTGCTAGCGATTGAACTGCTGGTGCAGTTGGTGAGGTTTGTAGCGAGGTGGGTAGAGGTGACGATGTAAAGGCGCGGGGTGATGGATTAGTCGGGTTATTAGAATGCGAACTCCACCAAGCAGCACTACCACCTGCCACTACTGCCACCAAAATACCGACGATCGCACTTGAGGGAATGCGGTTATTTCGTTGTTCTTTTACCATTTTGAAAACCCTCCTAAGATTTGCGCTTATATACCATCCTCACTAGCTTAGACTTCAATAGGCTTTGGCAAAAATGACTTGCTGATTTGTTGGTCTACCTGTGTAAAAACATTTACCAACTTCTCTAGGCTCGAAAGGAATACAACGACCTGTTGCTTTTGTTTCTTCTTTGATTTTCTCTTCGTCATCAAGACTGCCATCAAAGTAAGCTAGATAAAAGCCTGATTTTTGCTCAAGACTAACCTTAAATTCTTCATAAGTTTCTACAAAATACATATTCTGTTGCTGAAATTCTTGTGCTTTTTTAAAAAGGTTGGTCTGAATTTCCTCTAGCAACGTTTTGATTTGAGCTTCCAGTTCGCTTTGAGCTACATTAATCTTCTCTCCTGTATCTCGTCGCACTAACACCGCAGTGCCATTATTTAAGTCTCTCGGACCAATTTCAAGTCGTAAGGGAATTCCCTTTAACTCCCAATCGTTGAATTTAAAACCTGGGCTGAGATTATCCCGACTATCAACTTTGAATGTAAATGTTCCAGCCGCCTTGAACTGCTCTTGTAGTTCTTTAAACCGAGTCAGTACCTGCTCTTTTTCCGAGTCTTTACGGTATATAGGAACACCAATCACCTGTAGCGGCGCAATTCGAGGCGGACAGACAAAACCTTGGTCATCAGAGTGGACCATAATTAAGGTGCCAATGAGTCTAGTAGTGATCCCCCAACTAGTAGCAAATGGATACTCTTGAGTACCTTCAGCCGATAAATATGTCACATCAAAAGCCTTAGAAAAAGTTGTTCCCAGGTGATGGCTAGTGCCAACTTGGATCGCCCGTCGATCCTGCGTCATTGTTTCAATCGTATAAGTATGATCGGCTCCAGGAAACTTCTCGTTTTCCGTTTTACGTCCAGCAAATACTGGTATAGCTAAATACTGTTCGACAAAGGTTTTATAAACCTCAAGCATTTGTCTGGCTTCAATTTCAGCTTCATCAAAAGTTACGTGAGCCGTATGTCCTTCTTGCCACAAAAACTCTGTAGTTCTCAAAAAGGGTCTAGTTCTAAGCTCCCAGCGACAAATATTTGCCCACTGATTTAAAAGAATCGGTAAATCTCTATAGCTTTGAATCCAGTTGCGGTAAGCTGACCAAATAATTGTCTCACTAGTTGGTCTGACAACCAATGGTTCGCCTAGCTCGGCTTCAGGATCTACTGTAATCTCACCCGACTCGCTGACTTTCAGCCGATGGTGAGTAACAACAGCGCATTCCTTGGCAAAGCCAGAAACATGATCCGCTTCTTTAGAGAAATAACTAATGGGTATAAATAGAGGAAAGTAGGCATTTACATGTCCAGTTTCTTTAAACATTGCATCTAGAGTCTGCTGCATCTTCTCCCAGATCGCAAATCCCTCTGGTCGAATAATCATACAACCGCGAACACCAGAATCTTCGGCTAACTTGGCTCGGTCTACAATATCTAGATACCACCGAGAATAGTCTTCATCGCGTCTGGTGACTTTGAGTAAATCGGCTTTTTCTTTCGCCATCAACGTATTCCTTTTGTCAAAACTATGTGGATTGGGTAATTATCTTATAACAGTTTGAAGCTGACTTAAAATCATCGCATAGACAATAATAAAATATAGCACTTTGGTAACTGTGACCATTGCGGTTATAACATTTATTGATTATTAAGAAAAATACCAGGAAACACTCTAAATAAATCAAGCGCTAAATCAGGAAAACAAGGCAAATTGACGGATTCATTGGGCAGAAAAATCAACTTACGGCGATAGCCAAAACTTGCTGGTAGATTTTTATTCTGATATGGTTCGTGATAAAATTCTAAGTAGTTTTCTCTTAAGTTAAATATCCAATAATCAGAAATACCTGCCTGAGCATATAGGACTAGTTTAGTTGTTTGGTCATAAATTAAAGAAGAGTCAGCAATCTCAATTACTAGTAATACATCAGATGGGCTAGGGTGAGCATCTAGATAATCATCAGCGCGATCGCGCACAATCGTGAAATCTGGTTCAGGTTCACTACTATCTGGTAAAATAATTGGAGATTGACACTGTACTGTAGCATCTACTGGTAGTAGTCTAGAAAGTTCTCGCAGTAACCGTCTCATGCAGGTTTCATGCGCTCTACCTTTAGCTGCCATTTGAATGATTTCTCCCTCGATCAGTTCAATTCGGTCATCTTCACCCAAAAACCCTAGTTCTGCCAGGTGGTGATATTCATTTAGGGTAAAGCGTTTGATTGTGGTATTAGACATATTTCATCTTTAATGATATTGCTATGTAGAATCATGGGGAAGTACCTTGAATAAATCAAGTAATAAATCAGGAAAACAAGGCAAATTAACTGATTCACTGGCGAGAAAAATTAGCTTTTGGCGATAACTAAAACTTCCTAGATTTTGATATGGTCCGCTATAAAATTCTAAGTAGTTTTCTCTTAAGTTAAATATCCAATAATCAGAAATACCTGCTTGAGCATATAGAGCTAGTTTAGTTGTTTGGTCATAACTTAAAGAGGAGTCAGCAATCTCAATTACTAGTAATACATCGGCTGCACTGGGATGATTAGATAAATAGTCATCGGGACGGTTTCGCACAATGACTAAATCGGGTTCTGGTTCACTATCACCAGGTAAAACGATTGGTTCTTGTCCTCGTAGAGTAGCATTTTCCCCTACTAGCTTGAATAACTCACGAAACAAGCGAGTACTACAAACTGAGTGGGGCGTACCTTTAGCTGCCATTTGGACGATATTTCCCTCAATTAGCTCAATTCGGTCATCCTCACCCAAGAATCCTAGTTCTGCTAGATGGTGATATTCAGCTAGGGTAAAACGTTTGGTGGTGCTATGAGACATATCAGCTAGTTCTTCGGTACATTGAATCAGCAATTTGCCCCACGACTTCTGGTGCAGCAACTGTGAGAGATAAGCGATCGCAGTGAACGGTTAGTAAAGGTTGACCCAAATTCAAATTGGCGAACGGACTTTCTGCTGGTACTGCTAATTTGGCACTAACTATCCCAAACTGAGACTCGAAATCGCTTTTGAATAAGAGCAAATCAGAACCTAAAACACCAAAAGCAGATGCTGCTAACTGTTGCCGCCAGCCAAAGTCTTGACGGTTGTAGTTGAGGCTGCATAGTAACTGATTGGACTGACGAACAGTGACGCACTTTTGCTCCCAACTAAACTCAGCTAGTTCCTTGGGTAGTCCCCAAATTTCTCGACCACCAGCTACAGAGTCTAGATTATCTACATAGATGTGAGAAACCCAACCGCCAAATTTTCCTCTATGACTGACAAAGCCAGCGACAACAATCAACTCGTTGTACTCCAACACTGAGCCAGACTCATAAGTGGAAAGATAAACTCCACCGATAGTTTTACCAGGCCATACTGAGACAATTTCTAACTCTGAAGGGATAAGCGGACGTACTAAGTCAATATCTATCAATTGCAAAGCGACAAAAGCGTAGCCTTGAAGCTTCCAGGGTGCTGATGGGTATGGCATTTGAATTTCCTTACAAAACTAAGGGCAGGTAAGCAATGCGATCGCACTACTTACTCACCCTTATAACTAACTATTTAAACGATTGGCTGATTTAGATCGAACGCCTACTTACTTTCAGTAAAGTCAGCATCAATCACGTCGTCACCAGATGGAGTGGAACCACCATCGCCACTCTGAGTAGAATCACCAGGAGTAGAGCCACCGCCTTGTTGATAGAGGTTACTGCCAACAGCGAATAGAGCTTGCTGTAATTCTGGCGTAAGCTTTTTAATCTGCTCATCGTCATCCTTAGCGATCGCATCTCGCAAATCTTTAACCAACCCTTCGACTTTTGTCTTATCAGCAGCAGGCACTTTATCACCTAAATCTGTGAGCTGCTTCTCTGCTTGGTAAGCCAAAGAGTCGGCTTGGTTTTTGCGGTCAACTTTCTCACGCCGCTCTTTATCAGCAGTTGCATTCCGCTCAGCTTCGTTAACCATCTTCTCGACATCAGATTTATCCAGGGTAGAAGCCCCAGTAATACTGATTGATTGCTCTTTGCCACTGCCCTTATCCTTAGCAGTGACGTTGAGAATACCGTTGGCATCAATATCGAAGGTTACTTCAATCTGAGGGACACCGCGTGGCGCTGCTGGAATTCCATCTAAACGGAAGGTACCCAAGCTCTTGTTGTCATTCGACATCTCCCGTTCGCCTTGGAGGACGTGAATTTCAACATTGCTTTGACCATCTACAGCAGTAGAGAATACTTCTGACTTCTTGGTAGGAATGGTGGTATTGCGAGTGATGATCTTAGTCATAACGCCGCCTAGAGTTTCTACCCCCAAAGAGAGCGGAGTCACGTCTAACAGCAAGATCCCGGTAACGTCACCGGACAAGACACCTGCTTGAATCGCTGCACCAACCGCCACAACTTCGTCAGGGTTAACGCTTTGGTTAGGATCTTTACCCAACAGACGCTTGACTAGTTCTTGAACTGCTGGAATTCGGGTGGAGCCACCGACTAAAACCACTTCGTCCATTGCTGCTTTGTCTAACTTCGCGTCACGCAAGGCATTCTCAACTGGAATGCGACAGCGATCGATCAAGTCAGAGCAGAGTTTTTCAAACTGGGTGCGTGTCAGCGTCATGTCCAGGTGCTTAGGACCATCCTGAGTAGCGGTAATAAAGGGTAAGTTAATTTCCGCTTGAGTGACACTGGATAGTTCAATCTTGGCTTTTTCTGCTGCTTCTGTCAGCCGTTGCAGGGCTTGTTTGTCCTTACGCAGGTCAATTCCCTCTGCTTTACGGAATTCTTCTGCTAAATAGTCAACGATTTTCTTGTCGAAGTCATCACCACCAAGGTGAGTATCTCCAGAGGTGGCTAGCACTTCAAACACGCCATCCCCTACTTCCAAGACGGACACGTCGAAGGTACCACCGCCAAGGTCAAAGACAAGGATAGTTTCGTTGCTCTTTTTATCAAATCCATAGGCTAGAGAAGCAGCCGTAGGCTCGTTGATAATCCGTAGTACTTCTACCCCAGCAATTCGACCAGCATCTTTGGTGGCTTGGCGCTGAGAGTCGTTGAAGTATGCTGGAACTGTGATCACAGCTTGAGTTACGGTCTCGCCGATATACTTACTGGCATCTTCTACTAGCTTGCGGAGGACTTGAGCCGAAATTTCTTCTGGAGCAAACTGCTTGCCAACTATAGGGCAATCTAGCTTAACGTTGCCGTTGCTATCGCGCAAGACTTTGTATGAGACTTCACTTGCTTCATTATTGACTTCTTCGTATCTACGTCCAATGAAGCGTTTGACTGAATAAAAGGTGTTTTCGGGGTTCATCACAGACTGGCGCTTGGCAATCTGCCCAACTAAGCGATCGCTGTTCTTAGCGAAGGCGACGACTGAAGGGGTGGTCCGAAAACCCTCGGCGTTAGCAATAACAGTTGGCTTGCCGCCTTCCATTACTGCTACACATGAATTTGTTGTACCTAAGTCAATTCCAACTACTTTTGGCATTGGAGATTCTGGCTCCGTATAACTACTAAAAAACTGTTTGAGAGAATACAAAATTGTAAATTTAACCAAATCGGTTAAATCAACAGCGTTCCAACTTTAATACCATTAGATTCGATTACTGAATCTCTATATTGAGCGGATGTAGCCACTAGATGAAGGGTGGCTTTCCGAACCTAACAGGGACGGTTAGCTTTGTTCAAAGTATGTGTCAGCTAGTTCAATCATTGTTCCGTGCTGCCTCTTACCTTCACTATGTCTAATGTAAGTAGATCGACTGGTAGAAGCATTGGGGCGAACCGTAAACGATTAGTTGTGTTTGCCGCCTCTGGGAAGAGGAGGGGGGAGAAGGAGAAAACAACAAGTAGTGCTTTTTTCTAACAGCTAATCCCTGGTTAATCTTAGAACTAAACTTTCTTTGAGCATTAACATTAGAAGAGAGAAAGTCTAATCCATTCTTTCTCCCCCT
>JAABUQ010004490.1_pt1 | contig 23731 bp, 23 predicted proteins | sample 5560001 | NCBI WGS metagenome assembly JAABUQ01 (sample SAMN10711888, study PRJNA513371) | rock metagenome | isolation source: Antarctica rocks | place: Antarctica: Victoria Land, Finger Mt nord | collected 2015-12-18 | reverse complement strand
CGGCGGATGGGGCGCTGTTTGCGGCCGGGTACCCGAACAAGCACGGCGTCCTGTGGCGTTCGCGTAACGGGGGCGCCACATGGACGCGCGTCTCGAACTAGGCTAGCCGTCGTCAGTAAGTTCGTTTTGTAACCCGTCCGGCGGCCCGTCCTGAACTCCTCGAAACGGCTCCCACGCCTCACGACCCTCTTTCACGAGAAAATATACGATCGCTAGCGACGTCACGCCGTCCAGCCACCATGCATGAAAGAGCGCCTGCGCAACGAGCCCGACCACGACCAGATCGAGAGGTAGCCGCATGTGATCGCTTCGACGGCATCGGCGTGAAGCGCTCGGCTCCGCAGACCGTTAGCAACGTGGATCTTCGCCTTGGAAAGCATGTACATCGTCGGGATAGCGACAAGTGCGACGAGCAATCCGGGAACAGAAAACTCAGCCCCTTGGCGGTGCCAGAAACTCCAAAGTGCGCTGCCGACGACGTAGAGCGCGAGCGTGAACAAAAGAACGCCGGCGATCTTGCTTGCGCGTTCTTCGGCCGCTTCAGAAACTCTCGGCCCTGCTTCATCTCAACCGTGAGGCGCCACATCAAGACTCCAGCCGATGCCAGCTCGATGACGCTGTCGATTCCGAAGGCGACGAGCGTCAAACTATGTGAGACGATCCCGGACCCGACCGCGACGATGGCTTCGACCGTCATCCACGCCACCGTGATCCATTCAAGCGTGAATGCGCGTCGAATCAGTGCGGTTCGCGACTCTTGCGAGGCGGTTGAGGCCATCAAGCGGACCGTGTGACGGCGAGTCCATCGACGGCCGGCTCGTGCTCATCGGTGACGAAAATAACCGCCGCGATTGCCGCCGCTCGCGCTCGTCCCGACCATGGCGCTACGGGACATCATCGTCACTTCACGTCCTGCGTGATGTGCGCCGTCGCGTTCTTGCCGTTCGCCGACACGGCGACATCGAACGTCCACTGCGTCGCGTAGTTCAGATTTGTTTGCGCCGAATAGGTACCGTCGCCATCGTCGGTCGCGGTGAGCGTCGGTCCGTGCATGGACATCGACGGCATCTTCGTGGCGATCTTCACCATCGCGCCTTTGACGGGATTCGCGTTTGCGTCTTTGATGCTTACGGTAATCGTTTCGGGTCCTTGCTTCGGCGGCGCTGGTGAGAACTGGAGAGCGACCGTGAAGGCGCCGGCGTGCTGCGCCGTCTCAGTCGCCATGGGAGACGAGCTGTGGCTCTTCGTCGAGCAGGCAGCCAGCGTGGCGATCAATGCGAGTAGCAGAATCGGATGAGAACGCATACGGAGTCCTTTCGAAGCAATCACGATGAAACGTCTCCAGCGGCGTGATGAATGGCGGCGACGGCGATGTCGTAGCGGACGATGCTTCGCTCGATCGCTTCGCGGGCGTTGGCGGCGACCGAAAGGGCATCGAGGATCTCGAGCTCGATGCCTTTTCCGGCGTTCTGCCGCAGCGAGGCGAGCCGCAGTTGCTCTTGCGCATCGGTCAGTGCGGCAGTGGCGGTCGTGAGGTTCCGTGTAGCGGCTTGGTACTCACGCCAGGCGTCTGCCGCATCGCGGATCGTCACGGCGCGCGCCTGATCCCGTGCCGCGATTGCGCGATCGTAGTGCGCTCGTGCTTCGGCAAGCGCTGCGGCTCGGGAACCACCGTCGGCGATCGGCAGCGAAGCCGTGATCTGCACCTGTCCGCCGCCGCCGCCGAGATACGGCGATGACGAACCGTTGTAAGATTGGGCGGTCAGTATCGCCGACGGGCGATAGGCGGTCTGCGCGGCGGCGATGCCGGCTCGTGCCGCCGCTACACGTTGCTGCGCCTCAATGATGCTCGGGCGTTGACGAAGCGCGCGCGCGAGCACCGCGCCGCGCGAGTCGTTGTACGTCGCCTGCTGCAGGGGTTCGAGCGCTATCGGACCCTGATTCAGGTCCAACATCGCTTCGAGGTCGTACGCGGCCTGATCGTGCGCTGCGGCCGCGTCCTCTTCGGCTTGTTGCGCCGCAGCGAGCGCGGCGCGGTCCCGGAGGATAAGATACCGCGCGGCTTTCCCGGCCGTGACGCGTTCTTCGGTAAAGCGGAGATGCGTTTGCTCGTCGGCTACCGCCGCGTGGCGAGCCGCGAGCACGGACTCCTCGAGCTGGACGTTTCGGTACGCCAGGACGGCTGCAAAGACCGCGTCATTTGCGGTCCCGAGCGCGCTCGTCTGCGCTGCGCGGGAGGTGTCGTTCGCTTCGCGAGCGCGCAACGCGTCGGAGGGAGTCGAGAGCGGTATGGAGATCGACGCCGCGCCGTAGGCCTGACGTGCAATAGGCATGCCGAGCTGCGGCTCATTGGCGTCGAGGAGGTTGCCGCTTACGCTCAACTGCGGCCGCAACGATGAGCGAGCTAAAGCCGCATCCGCCGCAGCCGCTGTGGCATCATCCTGCGCCATGCGAACATCGAACCCGCTCACCTGAACCCGCGCGACGGCTTGTTGCAAGGTCAGCATCACTGGGGTGGGCTGCGCGGATACCGGCATCGGCCACACGAGCGCGCCTGCCAGTGCGAGCGCCGCTTTACGCACGTGCCGGTTCGCTCGCGGACTGCGCAGCGGTAGAACCTGTCGCCGACGCGCTACGCCCACGATTTCCGATGCGGAGCGCGAGTTCGTCGAACGTCGAATACAACACGGGGACGACGAACAGGGTCAGCACCGTCGAGATCGTGAGGCCGCCGATAATCACGGTCGCGAGCGGCGAGTATGCGTCGATCCCGGTCTTCGGGAAAAACGCGACCGGCACGAGCACGACGAGACTCACGATCGTCGTCATCAAGATGGGACGCAGACGAACGGGCCCGGCCTCCAAGATCGCTTCGAAGCGCGACATCCCGCTCGCGCGGTTGCGGATGATGAGGTCGAGCAGCAGAATCGCGTTGCTAACCGCCATCCCATTCGCCACGACGATTCCCAGGATGGAGACGGTGGAGAAGTTCTGATGCGCAAGGAGCAGCCCGCCGAAGACGCCGAGCAGCTCGAGCGGGATCGCGAGCAGCATGACGAGGGGGTTGCGGAACGACTTGAACTGCGCGACGAGCAGCAGGAAGACGAACACGATCGCGATCTTCATCGCACCCAGAAGACGATCGAAGGACTGCATCATCTCCGTCATGTCGCCGCGCATCTCGATCGAGTAGCCCTGGGGAAACGGCACCTGCGCCATCGCGCCCATGATCGTGTCCATGTCGAGCGCCATCTCGCCGCGTCCGCCTTTGCGGTAGTAGCCGAGTACTGCGACGCTCGGATGCAGGCCGTCATGCTCGATCAGCGTCGGGCCGAGGTTTCGTTGAATTTGCGCAATCGCGGCAAGCGGCACGACGGCGCCGTTCTTACCGACGATCTGGACGGTTGCGAGGTCTGCCGTCGTTGCCCGGTCGCTGCGGGCGTAGCGCAGCAAGATGGTATCGTGACGAAGCCCTTCGGGATTAAAGTATTCGGTGGTCAGCCCTCCATGCGTCGCGTAGTACGCCTGCTGAGTTACATCGTCCGGGGTGAGGCCAAGTTGCGCGGCTCGCGTTCGGTCGACGGTGACGACCGCCTCAGGCTGTAACATCGCCGAAGACGTTGACACCTGAACCATCCCGGGAACGCGCTTCGCGACGTCTGCGACCTGAGCTCCCAAGCGCTCGACGGTCGCGACGTGGGGACCGGTCACGAGCAGCTCCACCGGCGCGTCGTTACTCGCCATGACATCCGACCCCATCTCCTTGAGCGCCAGCCGCCGGATGCCGGGGACGGTACGTATGGTTTGCGCGTAGACGTCGTCCATGATCTGCCAGATCGTCCGCCGCCGCTCTTCCTTCGGGCTAAAGGTGATGAGATAGGAGGCGGAGTTGACGCCGTTCATGGCGGTCCCCGTGAAATATCCGCTCGGTACCTGCTCGCCGATCTCGCCCGAAACGCGTTGCACTTCCGGTTGCGCCAGGAGAATTTTCTCAAACGCCTTCGCCTTCTCGGACGTCGCCGTGAACGACGTTCCGGGATCCGCTTCCAAATAGCCCGAGGCTTGGCCGGTATCGGCGAGCGGCATCATCTCGCTGCCGATGAGCGGCGCGAGCTGTACGGCGGCATACGTGAGGATGGCAGCGACCGCGAGAACGGGGCCGGCGTTACCCAAGCTCCACCGCAGGCCACCACGATAGGCCGTTTCAAGACGAGCAAGGCCGTGGCGCGTCGGTGTCAACACGCGATGCAGCGTGCGATCCAACCGGTTCCGCCACGGCATCTGCGGCTGACCGACGACTTTGAAGAGATACGCGGCGAGCAGCGGCGTGAGCGTGACCGAGACGGCCAGCGACGCAATGAGCGCGAAGACGATCGGCCACACGAGCCCGACGAACATGATCTGCGTGATGCCCCCGCTCGTAAGCAGCGGCACGAGCGCGAGGACCATGACGCCGGTCGCGGCCGCGATGGGCAGGATGACCTCGCGCGTTCCCTCCACCGCCGCCTGCGACGGCGAGCGTCCCTGGCTCATTTTGCGATGAATGGCGTGAATGACGACGATCGAATCGTCGACGAGGCGTCCGATCGCGAGCAACAAACCGACCAAGGTCGAGCTGTTGATCGAGAAGTGCAGCGGTGCAAAGAGCAAGAGCGCGAGGCCAAGGCAGGTCGGGATCGACGTCATCACGATCGCCGTCGCGCTGACGTCTTCGAGGAAGATCAAGAGCACGAAGCCGGCCAAGACCACGCTGACGGCGAGCTCCTCGAACATGTTCTTCGTTAGTGCGTCGACAAAGCGTGCGTTGTCGTACGCCGGCGTAAACGTCAGTCCCGGATGATCCGCTTCGATACGGCGTAGCCGCTCGTTGACCGCCGCGATCACCTGCGGTGAACTCGCGTCCGGGTTCTCGACGATCGAGACTTCGACGCTTTCCTTGCCGTTGAACCGGTACGCCGCGCGCTGCTCCGCCGGCCCATCGACGACCGTCGCCAGATCGCGCACGTAGACCGTGCGGTCACCGGTCGTCGTCACCGGAAAGTTCAGGATATCCGACGCCGAGCCGATACGCTGATCTCCCCGCACGATCGTCTCCTCGCCGCCACCGGTGAGCGTCCCGCCCGATCGGCTCACGTTCTGTTTGTCGATGGCATCGCGGAGATCGAGCAGGGAGAGCCCGTACGATGCAAGCGCGCCGCGGTTTGCGACGACTCCAACCTGCCTTTGCAGGCCACCGAACGGATACACGTTTTGTACGCCATCGACCGTTTTGAGGTCGCGCACGGCGTCGTTAGCGATGAACTCACGCAAGCGCACCGGATCCCAACCGATGCCCGTGACGCTCAATTGCAGGACCGGCGTGTTGAGCGGGTCGACCGGGACGACGTACGAGGGCTTCAGGTTCGCGCGATCGTACGGGAGGTCGCCTTCCGCTTGCTTCACGAGCTGCTGCACGTCGACGAGCGCGCGCTGCATGTTCGTCCCGTACGGGAACTGCAGCGTGACGGTCGAGAGCCCTTCCTGCGAGATCGAGCGGATGTAGCGCACGCCGCGCAGGTCGGTCATCCGCTCCTCGATCGGCTTCGAAAAATACGTCGTCGTTTCTTCGGCCGAATATCCCGGCGTCATCGTGATGACCGAGATGAGGGGACTCGGCACATACGGCATCATGCGCGTCGGTAAAAAGTACAGCACGGCGGCGAGCGCGGCGACAATGAGCCCGAGGTAAACGGCGAACACGGCGAACGGATTGCGCAAGGACCACGCCGGAATGCTGGGCTGCGCGTCGCGCTCGAGAGGTGCCATTAGGAGCGCGCCTCCGTAATGTTCTGCCCTTCTTCGAGCGTCGCGGCTCCCTCGACAACGACACGCGCGCGTCGGTCAAGGTCGCCCGTGACGGTCGCGTTCGTGCCATCGTCGGCGAGCACGCGCACCGCCACCCGGTGCGCCGTGGCGTTGACGTCGGTCCAAACAGCCGAACCGCTTCCCGAGCCGACGACCGCGGACGAGGGAACCTCGACGCTCCCTGCGATGCGCATCGTATTGACGTGGATGGCGACCTGCACGAAACCGCCGGGCACGAGATTCCTGCGGTCGTTGTTCACCACGGCTTCGACCGAAGCGGTGTGGGTTGTGGGGTCGGCGACGGGCGCGATCGACGACACCCGGCCATGCAGGACCGTGCCGGACTGCGATGTCGCGTCCACGGGTGCGCCGACGGTGACCCGCTCAACGTCCTGTTGCGCGACGTTGGCCTGCACGCGTAGTCGGTCGATGACCGCCAGACGCGCGATGGCGGTACCGCTTTGCACGTCCACGCCCGGGTCGATGAGGCGTTTGACGACGACCGCGGCGTCGGGACTCGTGACCTGCGTGTATCCGGCGAGCGTCGCGTCGGTCTCGGCGCTGGCCTGGGCGCCGCGCGCCTGCGCTTGCGCGGCGGCAGCTTGCTCTTGCATCTGCGAGACCGCGGCGATCGCGTCCATCGTGCGCGTGCGCGATGCCGTCAACTGTAGCTGCAGCGCACCGATTTTATCGCGGGCCGATGCGTACGCCGCTTGCGCCGCCGCGGACTGCGCGCTCTCGTCTTGGTATTCCTGGACAGAGACCGCGCCTTCATTCAGGAGGCTCTTCTCGCGCCGAATCTCGTTTTGCCAGTAGCGGACCTGCGCGCCTTTGGCGGCGCCGTCGGCGCGCGCAGCCGCAATGTCGCGCTCGAGCCCCCCGCTGTCGGCCTGCGCAATGACGACGGCGTTGGGCGCATGGTGGTGTGCCTCGATCTGTGCGGCTTGCGCGGTGGCGGCTTGGGCTGCGGCGTTCGCGGCGGAAGCCGCCGCACGCGATTGCGCATCGGGTGCATCGAGCGAGGCGATCACTTGTCCCGCCGCGACCATGTCGCCCGTGTAGACGTCGAAATCCCGCAAGATACCGGCCGCGCGCGTCACGACGTCTTGCGTCAAATAGGGCGAGACTGTGCCGGGCGCGTGAATCACGCTGTCACTGCGCCCCACCGCGACGGCCGCGAGTGTAACAGGTGTGGGCGCGGTGCCACCAACGCTCGACATGGCGGCCGCATCCATCGCCGGCGCGGCGTACTTCGCTTGCACGATCGCGAGTCCGATAACGACGACCACGGCACCGAGCACGATCGCGATCGTGAGCGGCCGACGGTCGCGGCGCAGAAACACGATGAGGACCGTGCAGACGAGGATCGCCGCAAGAGCGATCGCTGCGTTTTTCCAGGCATCGGGATTGCCGTCGGAGGCCGACATACCGGCCATCGTGCTTGTGCCGATGTTCGCTCCGCTTACCGCGAACCGATAGACAGCCGTGCCGTTGACACCGCCCGAGAAGCGAACTGTGATCGCCCAGGGCACCGCCATCCCGAGCGATGCGTCGAACGACCATTGGTTCGGAGCGGTGCGCCGCGCGCGTCCGAACGGACCGTTCATGGACATCGTCGGCATCCTCGAACCGAAACGAACGTCGGTGCGCGCAAGAGCGTCGGGCGAAGCGCCCTCGACCGTCACGATAGCGTGCAAAGGCCCGCTCGCGGGTGGATCCGGTAAGAGCGTAAGCGTTGCTCGGGCGGTTCCCACTTGCGTCACCATCGGTGAGGCGTCGGCGGCAAGCGGCACAAGTGCAAAGCCACTTAGCAGAAGCGCCCAAAAAAAGAGACGCTTCACGCGCGCATCACGACCGAACACGTAAACCCGAGTACGACTGCAATGAGCACGGGCGCGGCGCCCAAAAGGAACGTTGCGGCGAGGGCCGCAGTCAGCAACGCACGGCGTTCGAGCGATGGTTGCAGCGACATCGGCGAGAGAAGCGCGCCGAGCCGATCGCGGACGGTGCCTGCATCGGCGAATGCGGCGATCGAGGTGGCGACGCTCGTTGGGCGCGCGAGCGCCAATAACGCCGCGGCGAGATCGCAGCGATCCGCAATGCGGGCTGCGTGCGCGTCGGCCGCAAATTCCCGAGCGCGACGATGGAGTGCGATCAAATTGCCGACCGGAAGTGGGACAACATCGGCGATGAACGTCACGACCGCTGCGCAGACGAGATCACCGCGTCGTGCATGCGCGGCTTCGTGGCGAACCGCAGCGAGCAATTCAGCGTCGTTCACCCGCTGAAGGGCATCTGAAGAAACGAGAACGACGGGGCGAAATAGTCCTGCAAGGATAACGAGCGGGCCCTCAGCGTAGAGCTCACGGATACGTACGCCCGCGATCTCTCCCAATCTTTGTAAGCTCGGAGACGGGACCGACGACTGTCGAAGGAGGCGCGTCACGTCGCATGCGCGTTGCCGGGCGAGCACGATGGCGCGCGCGAAGCCGAATGCCGTCAACGCGGCGATCGCGCCGTAAAGGATGCGTCCGCTGGCAAACTGCAAGCAGGTGGAATTCCAACCGCCGCGCAGTGTGGCTGCGCCGATGACTAGGAACAGCGTGCCGGGTAGCGCGGCCGCAGCAGCCGAGAGCGACGCCTGCCAAACCGGGTCGTCCGCCATCCGGCCCAGCGACGGAGCGAGCGCGCGGATCATCAGCCATGCAATCGCCGGCACGACGACCAGCGCGCACGCGGACGTCAGGAGCGCCGGACTTGAAATGCAGGCGGTCAGGAACGCGCTGAGGTCCGTCACGTCACCTTCGCCTTGCGCCGCTCGGCGATAAGCGTTTCGAACTCCGCGATCGCATGCTCATCCTCCAACAGCTCGTCGACCAGATGGGCGAACAGCGGGTGACGATGATTGCGCAGCAGCGGGTCCACCACCCGACCGACGGCGCGCCGGGCAAACTCTTCGCGCGAAAGCACGGGGATGAATTCGTTCTGTTTTCCCGCGGAACGCTTGCGGAGATGGCCCTTTTCGTGAAGATTGGCCATGACGTTCTTGACGGTCGAGTAGCTCGCCGCCGCTGCGCCCCGACGCATGCGCCGCTCGACCACGTCGCCAACGGAAACCCAGCTTCCCAGGGACCATGTGGCCTCCATGATCTCGTTTTCTAGGGGACCAAGCACGAAATCGAAGCCGACGCCGGTGCGGGATGCCATGTGCAAAGTACCTTAGCAGGTCCACTCATCCGGGTCAACGGCGCTCGTCGGCGATTGCTCACGCACCTGCCGCTTCCGGATATTGAAGTCGGTCAGTCAGGGCCGCTACTTCTTACTCCTCTGCTTTGTTCGGAATCTGGAGGGCTACAGTCCGATGCCGGCGTCGGCGTGGTCGAGCCAGCGGGAGCCGGCGCGGATGTAGCGGCGCGCCACGGGAATGCTCTTCCAGCGCCCTTGGCGCATGACCGCGGCTTCGGGTTTGTTCGCCCGAGCCGCCGACGTCGCGAAACCGCTGCGCAGCGAGTGCGCGGCGTACCTGTGCGGATCGAGCCCACTGCGCGCGCCGATCTTCTTCACCCGCTCCTCGACGATGCGCGCGGTGAGGCGGCCACGGCTCACGCGTCCGGCGCGATCGACGGCGCGGAACAGCGGTCTGTCCGCTGATGCCGCTCGTCGCAAGCCGGGGCTTGCAGGGCGCGAACGGGGCACGTGCGCGGGTGGGAGCCGTAGAGCACGGCGACTTCCTCGAGCTCGCCCTCTTGGTTGGTCTTCGAGCGTCGTAGGCGCAAACACGAGGCCCTCGTCCTCGAAGCGGACGTCGTCGACGTCGAGCCCAACGAGCTCACCGCGTCGCAGCGCGCCGGCGAACCCAACATGGACGAGCGCGCGATCGCACGTCGATCCGCCGTTCGCCGCAGGTCGCGACCGCGACGCGCAGCTCGTCGACCAGCAGGGCGGTTTTCGGCCGAGGCGCGATCCCGCGCTCACGGCTGATGCCCGCGAAGGTGGCGCGGACTGCGCCCGATCATCGAGTGCCGCCCAGGCTGGTGTGAGCACCGAGGCGCCGGTTGCGTTCGTCGCGATCATAGCACGTTGCGGCCGACGAGCTCCTGCGACACGATCCGCTTCACATGAGCCGTCGCAAGGCGATGGAGCCGCTGTCCGCATCGACGCCGATGTTCTTCAGGTGCGTCTCGGCCCCGTCCGTCGAAAGCGCCAGACGTCGTTCGGCCGGCTTGGCGCCTCGTCGGCGACGAGCAATTCGGCGAAGCGGTCCCAGCCGCGCTCGCGGGCAAAAGCGATGGCCGCTGCCTCGCCACGGCCATGGTCATGTGGGCACGTTTCAAGGACGCGGCCGTTGCCGTTGAGCCGAGCGGCGACGAACGGATAGCGCGCGAGCTTTTCTTCGAAGATCAGATGCACCGTCCGGTGTGAGCCTCAGACGGAGCCGCCGATGTAACAAAATTGTAACGGAGGCGGCGGAAACGGTCTGAAACAGCCGGTATCGCCTGGACTGGCAAAACAGGAAAACCTCTACTGGGCGGGGCTTCGTGGTAACCGACGGTATATGCCGAGACCGCCAAGGGAGTATTCGAGTCCCGTTGGGGCTACCACCGGAAACCGTTATCTTAGTAACGGTTTTTTGCTGCCTGAACGTCGCTACGGGCTCAAATGTAACATTTCGTAACAGCGGCCGCCGTTAGCCGACGAGACCACAGCGCTGGGAACGTGACGGTGGGTCAGCTCACCCGGCTTCGGCCCCCGTCCGCGGTTTCGAGGAAGACCAGTAGCGATCCATCGAGGACTTCGAGAAGCTCGTCGACGCGACCTAAGCTGAGCCGCCAGAAAATGCGAAGATGCGATCGTGCTGGCCAGGTTCGGCAGCCTTATCCCCCACCAAATTGCCTTGGTCGCGTTTCCCGTGCGAACCAAAGAATCATCACGATGCTAATTGGGGGCGCCAACAGAAAGTATGGAATGTCAGCAAACAACCCAGCATAATTTAGTGCGACGGCAACCGCCAAGATCCAAAAGTAGGTCAAAGTCTGCTTAGACTTTAAGCACCAAACTAAGTAACCAAACAACGCAATCGCCGGGTATGCAGCCAGAAGCGCAAAAATCCAGACGAACATGAATGGTTAGGTGTAGCCTTCCTCCTTGCACAATGCGGCAAGCGCAACATCCGAAACCACGTTCGTTTGGCGGCGGCTACGAGCCTGCGAGCGATACGTGTACCGTAGAACGTTGCGCGCCGCTTCTTCGTTACGCTGGCAGAAGGGAAACTCCACGCGATGAGGTTTTCGAAGAGTTCGGTCGCGGCGTTCGTTGTCGGGGCCATCGCATTGACCGAGGCGGTCGCGGGCGCGACACCGGTGATGGCCCGGGGGTACCCCGGTAATTATAGCGGCCCTGGTGTCGCCAATGTAAGCGTCGCTAACGGCAACGTCGTCATCGTGCGTGGCGGCAGCGGAGCGCAAGTTGGCGCTGCGATCAACGCGCCGATCCTTCCCGGTGATTACATCGCAACGGGACCCGGCTCGCGCGCCGAGGTCCAGTTCGACGGGATATCCACGCTGCGACTTGCGCAGAATACGCAAGTGCGCTTCGTCAATCTCAGCCCCAGCTCACGAGAGATGCTCCTTGCTGCGGGGACCGTCGATCTGGCAGAGCTGCAAGGCGCAGACGGCGGCCCACAAATAGACACTCCACAGCTCACCGTCCGTCCCGATCAAAGCGGCGACTATCGCGTATCAGTGCTGGGCGATGGCCGAACGCTCGTCACCGCGCGCAGCGGTTCAGCCAACGTGGCGAGCAATGCCGGTTCGCAGACGCTTACGCCGGGCGGCACGCTCGTGGCTTACGGGCCGTATTCCAACCCGTCGATCAGCATGCAGCGAGCAGTAACCTACGATTCGTTCGATCAGTTCGACCAGTCGCGCGATCAGGCTCTGGTGTCCGCATACAACTCCAATCCCTATCTCTCTCCGCAGCTCGCCGGTTATTCGAACTTCGCCAACTACGGTCAGTGGCAGAACGTGCCTGGTTACGGCTATGCCTGGGCGCCGAACAACCAAAGCCAAAGCAACTTCGCGCCCTACCAGAACGGTCAATGGACTTCCGAGCCAAACTACGGCTACACGTGGGTGCCGAACGAGCCGTGGGGCTATGCGCCGTCGCATTATGGCACCTGGTTTAACAACTCATCGTATGGCGGATGGCTCTGGCAGCCCCCAGCTTATCAAAGCCAGGCTAGTTCTTCAGCGCTTTCTTCAGCGTGGCTGCCCGCTCTCGTCGCGTTCTTTATGAACGGCAATAACGGTGGGGCTCTCGGCAGCATCGGTAGCCTATTTGGGAATTCCGCCAATCCATACGGGAACGCCAACATCGGGTGGATTCCGCTAGCACCGGGGGAACAGTACCAGCCATGGTACGGTGACGGTCAGGCCGGCTACAATCAGCCCCTGCCGTACCCACCGACCACCATGTCCAACGTCACGAACATCTACAACTACTACAGCAACGCGCAGTATCCGGGAGGCGCTACGATCGTACCGGTCAGCGCCTGGCGCAACGGCAATTTTCAGCGACACGTTACCGTACGGCCGCAACAGTTACGCCGGCTCGTACTGGTTCGCGGCGCGATTCCCGTCGTTCCGACAACGGCGAATCTGCGCTATTCACGATCCGTCGCCGTGAAGCGTCCGCTTGTCCTTGCGCGGACGTTCGTCACCAATTCCCGTTTTGCGGCGAAAGCGCCAGCCTTGGCTCGCTCATCATTCACAGCCCAGCAAGCCCAGTTCAAGAAGATCGTCAGCGTGAAGCCCAAGGTCGTGCACCTTGCTCCGCGTGCGGCCGTCGTCCGTCCCGTCTATCATCCACCGCCGCACCCACCGGTTCACTTGACGACGACCGTGAAGTCGGCACGCCATACCGCACACAAGGCGAAGCCTGCAATGCGTCCAGCGCCGGCACCCAAACCCGCATCGAATCCGGTTCATGCACCTAAAGCGGTTGTGCATCCGGCCGCGGCCCCCATACCCGTCGTGCATCCGAAATCCATCGTGCATCCGGCCGCGGTCCCGAAGCCCTTCGTGCATCCGGCCGCGGTCCCGAAACCCGTCGTGCATCCGGCCGCGGCGCCCCAGCCGGCCGCGCGTCCGGCCGCAGTCCCGAAACCCGTCATGCATCCGGACGCAGTCCCGACTCCCCCCGTGCATCCGGCCGCAGTCCCGAAACCCGGCGTGCATCCGGTCGCCGCGCCCCAGCCGGCTGCGCGTCCGGCAACACATCCCTCACCGAAAGGTTAACTGGTACATCTTTCTTCTTTGCATGGGATCTTGGCCGGAATATTTCGTTCCGTCGTACAGCCGAATTCGCATGCCATCACCGGACAGACCATCGCGATCGACGGCGGGTTCACCAACAGCCTTTTCTAGAAACGTCATACGGCGAGTGATCGAATCGCCGGGGCAATCGTCCCGGGTCGCGGGAGGGTTTCCGCTTGCCGCAAAGACATGACATGCTAGGGTAAGGCGGTTCGGCAAAGTGTACGTTACGTAAGGTTGGCACGATGCAGCGCGCAACAGCGGATCCGACGCCGTGCGAGCGATGTCGCCACCGGCGCGACATGCATGAGAACTTTGCCGGCGTGCGGATGTGCCGAGCGTGTACCTACATCGGGATTCGGTGGCCGTGCTCCTTGACGCGCCTACAGGAAGAAGCCGTGCTGGAGTCACTGTCTTTCGAACCCGACACGGGCGATTCGTAGCGCCGCTTTTTAACTGGTCGTATCGTCCACCCGATTGGCTTGCTCGCGGGCACGACGAAGTTCGCGTTCGATCGGCCACTCGCGCGTGGCGAATCGCCAAAGCAACAGGAGATTGAGCGGCGAGACGATCATCAGCAGCCCCAACGCCGGCGGATACCCCGCTTTGCCGGCAATACGCCAGCTTGCCGGCGTGATGACCCCCGCGAGAAGCGTTATCATGCTCAACCGGACGACTTTACTCCGGCGGTGACGGTCGTCGTTCCCCGATGAATCCATGTTGGATGCTCCTTCACAGTACTTCAATGGATCGTCGCCGCCCTTAAAGCGCGCTTCTTCAGCCATGGCCGTATATTCCGCCGTTACTCCGCTAGCGAAACGCCGACAAGTCGATCGCGACCACAACGCCGATGGCGGCGGTCACCGCCCCCACGATGCCGGCGGCCCAGGGAGGCATGGCGCTCGTCCGTCCCCGGCGTAGCGCGGCATCGGTCATGATATAGCGCAGCGCCCCGTACACGCCGATTGCGGCGCCTGCCAAGGCCGTTCCTATGCCGAAGGGCGTCGATACACGCGCATGCGGAAACGCCAGGTGCGTGACGACCGTCAGCTCGCGAGCGAACAGCGAGAAGCGGGCGACGACGAAACCAAACGCGACAAATGCCAGCGCCGTCCGCATGTAAGCGAGCAGGGTGCGTTCGTTGGCGAGAACGTCGGTGGCGCGGATTTCATCGGCACTCACGAAGCAGCGCCCTCGCGCACGCTAACTGCGGCCAACATGGACGGTTCCAGGGCCCGCAACACCGATCCATCCGATGCAATCGCGAGCGTATCGTGGCGGCGCGCCAAGCCTTCGGCAACTTCGAGCGCTCCGGCAACGACGAAGACGTACGACGTCCCAGCGGCCGGCGACCACATCGCATGGCGCTCGACAGTGCACAGCGTTACGTCCGCTGCAACGCTGTCACGCAATGCGAACACGTTGAGAGCATGAGTCACGCCCCTACGCGGCACGCAGACGATGGGACGTTCTCCTGGAAACGCGTAGAGCGCGCCCGGCCGGTCGAGCGCAATGGGCTGTCCGCCCTGCGGACGTAGCACGACACCGGCTCCGCCGGCCACGATGAACGTGCGGTCATAGCCCGGGAAGTCCGAGAACGGCGCGGTGCGTTCGATGGTCGCAAGGGATAAGCGCCAGCGCGGCGCCGATCCTTCATCCACGGCGATATCATCGGTCATGCCGCGGCCATTTTTCCACGGCGTACGCCGATAGTTTTGGTGCTGAAGCAGCATGCTGCTCCTAGTTCCCCGTCGCGGCCGCGCGCTCTTCGGCGGGGCGCATGTGGTGCGTGAGATTGAACGCGCTGTTGATCAGGCCGACATGCGAGAACGCTTGCGGGAAATTGCCGACTTGCCGTCGCGACTGCGGATCGTACTCTTCTGCCAGCAGCCCGACGTCGTTGACCAGCCCCAGTAGCCGCTCGAAAAGCGCGCGCGCGTCGGCGTCGCGCCCCGCGAGCACGTAGGCGTCGACGAGCCAAAAGCTGCACGCCAGAAACGCGCCCTCTCCGGGCGGCAGCGGATCGGGCCCCTGCACGTCGGACTGCGAGTAGCGCATCACGAAACCGTCGCGCAGCAGTTCGCGCTCGATCGCCCGTATCGTACCGGCGACGCGCCCGTCATCGGCTGGGAGAAAGCCGACGGCGGGGATCAGCAGAGTGCTTGCGTCGAGTGCTTTAGAACCGTAGTATTGCGTGAAGGTGTTGCGCCGGGCATCAAAGCCTTCCGTGCAGACCTGCGCGTGGATTTCGTCGCGAACAGCCCGCCAGCGTTCGGCGGGGCCGTCGAAGCCGTGCTGCTCGACGGCCATGACGCCGCGGTCCAGTGCGACCCATGCCATCACCTTGGAATGCGTGAAGTGTTGCGGATCGCCGCGCACTTCCCACAGTCCCCGATCGGGCTGACGCCAGCACCGTTCGACTTCCTCGACGATCGTGCGCGAGAGCGCCCATTCATCCTCGAGCATCTCGATTCCGTAGCGATGCGCAGCCGACAGCAGGTCGATCACCTCGCCGTAGACGTCGAGTTGGAATTGGCCGTGGGCGCCGTTGCCCACGCGCACGGGCTGCGACGCTTCGTAACCGGCCAGCCACGGCAGTTCCATCTCGGGAATACGGCGACCGCCGCGGATGCTATAGACGATCTGCAACTTGGCGGGATCGCCGGCGACCGCTCGCAAGAGCCAATTGCGCCATGCCACGGCACTGTCGGTGTGGCCGGCACCGAGCAGCGCGTACAGCGTGAAGGTCGCGTCGCGCAACCAGCAATAGCGGTAATCCCAGTTGCGCACGCCGCCGACTTTCTCAGGCAGCGACGTGGTGGGCGCCGCGACGATGCCGCCGGTGGGACGGTACGTCAGCGCGCGTAGCGTGATAAGCGACCGAACAACGACGTCACGGTGCTCGCCGTTATACCGGCAGGCGTTGCTCCACGTTTCCCACGCACGTTCGGTATCCGCGAGTGAATCACCGGGCGTGCGGGCGTGCGGTGTCGGATCGTGCGAGGCGAAGTACGATAGTTCGAAGTCGACGATGTCGCCCGGGCTCACATCGAAATCGGCGACGGTGCGCATTCCCTCGGCGCGCGTCTCGACGTCGGCGCCCAGAAGGACCGCATCCGGGCCAGCGACGGCTAAAAGCCCGTTCTCGGTGCGGCGCACCCACGGAACGATCGCGCCGTAATCGAAGCGCACGACGTACTCCATGCGCATTGCGACGGTTCCGTCGATTCCCGTCACGCGGCGCACGACGCGAGGGCCGCCTTCCAGCAACATTGCGTCCGTAAGCACGAGTGTGCCGGAATCACAGATGAACGTCGTCTCCAAAACGAGCGAATCGCCACGATAGCGGCGTGATACGGAGCGTACCGTTTGCGCCGGGGCAATCGACCAACAGCCGTTGTCCCGGCCGCCGACCAGCGCAGCAAAGCACGCCGGGCTATCGAAACGCGGCACGCATAGCCAGTCGATCGAGCCATCGCGGCCGACGAGCGCTGCGGTCTGCAGATCGCCGATGAGTGCGTAATCTTCAATGCGAGGAGCCACGCCCTTCGTTACCCCCTCAGGCTTCGAGCGTCCCGTGCCACGGAAAGTCGCCACGGTGCGGGAAGAGAGCGCTATGGCTCGTCGACCTCTCGTTACGATACTCGTACTCGCGCTCGCATCCACTGCGACGCTTACGCTCGGCGCCTGCGGCGGCGCTCTACGCGCTCAAGGGGCGAATCCGGAGCCGAAGGTGGCACACGGTTTCGACGTGCGCGTCGTTGCGCACGTCGACGAGCCGCGCGAAATGTTCGTCACATCGACCGGCGAGCTGATCGTCGCCACGTTGACGGACGCCGTCTATGCGATCGACGATGCGGAGGGCAACGTCAAAGCGCCCCGCGTGTTCACGCGCGTCGACGACGCTCCCGTGGCCGGCGTCGCGCGGGGCGGTGACTCGCTTTTCATCGGCTCCGAGCACGGCATCTGGCGGCTACCGTTCCACGATGGCGACCGCCGTCCCGAAGCTGCCCCGAAAAAGATTGCCGACGTACGCAGCGGCGGCGGGCGCGGACATGTGACGACCAGCCTTGCGTTCGCGAGCGGCCGGTTGTACGCGAGCGTCGGCTCTTCGTGCAACGCGTGTACGGAGACCGACCCGACGCGCGCGACGGTGCTCGAGATGAAGCCCGACGGCAGCGGCCTGCATCCCAAAGCCGTGCACATCCGTAACGCAATCGCACTGGGGACCAGTCCCGTCACCAATAACGTGTGGGCCGGCGTTGCCGGTCAAGACGAACTCGAGCACGGTCGTCCGTACGAGATATTCGATCCGGTGACGCTGCACGCGGGAACGGGCGATTATGGTTGGCCGACCTGCTACGAGAATCACCGCGCCGCCCAAGCGGGGGCGGATTGCGCGCGCATGACGGTTTCGCGCGTCGTCTTCCCGGCGTACGAAACACCGATCGGCGTGGCGATTTATCCCCGCAACGCGACCGCGCACGCGTTTCCGGCCTTCTATCGCGGCGGTGCGTTCGTCGCACTGCACGGCTCCTGGCACAAGCCCCTCGTCCCGCCACGCGTCGTTTTCGTCGCATTGCACGGTGACGATCCGGCCAAAGCGGTCGACTGGAACGATCCGAGCGCCCAGTGGACGGCGTTCTTGAGCGGATTCCAAAGCGCCGACGGCTCACGCATCGGTCGTCCGACCGGCGTCGCGGTCGGCCCGCAAGGCAGCCTCTTCGTGGGCGACGACCTGGCGGGCGTCATCTATCGGATCACGCCCTCGCGCTAGCGTTCGTCTTTAGAGGTTCACGTTCGGGACATATGCCGATCATAGCCATGCGAGATGATCGAGACCATGTGCTCGCTCGTTTCTCCAGCGGCTGCTCTGGTGAGCGGCGGCTCGGCAGCCGTCGCTCGCAATATCGCCGAGGCGCTGGCACGTTTCGGCGAAGGGGCGCTAACGTTCGCGCATGCGCGCGGCATCCGCATCGTGCCGCTCTCCGCGAGCCAGCGTTACCGCGACGCATCGGTCGCCCTGCGTCGTCTCGGCGCCGACGTGGATGCGTGGCCCGTGCCGCCCGCCGGCTTGTTTGTCGTTGAAGAAAAGACAGTCTATCTTCGCTCTGCGACGCCCATGACGGTTGCCCACGAGTTTGCGCACGGCCTGGATTGCGCGCTGGGCGAGGGGGTGTATCGTAGCGGCTACGACACGGCGATCCGCAGCGCATTCGCGCGCACCAGCGCGTTCGTCACGCCCTATGCCGCAACCGGGCTCGACGAATACTTCGCCGAGTCGCTGCGCGCCTATGTCGAGGTGAACGATCCTCATTCACCGTGGCCGAAAGCGACGCGCGATCGCCTCCGTTCGACGGACCCGGCGATGTTCGGGTTCGTGCACGAGCTTTTCACGACCGTGCTTCGCCCCAGAACGTAACACCGCATCGGCTCGTGCCTCACTAAGAATTGCATGGCACAGCGCCGAAGCGAGCGCCATGGCTTGGCCTCGGTTAGGGTCGCCGTTCGCGGGCGCTGGGAACGGCCGCATCGATGTCACGTACGATGCCGAGTCGCGATTGCTCGGCAGCGTGATCGACTTCATCAAATATCGGCGTCTTGGCCACGCCGACGCGTCCGCGGAAGCCGCGACCGCTCCGAAAGCGGCGACCTATCTCGCGACGTTGTCCGAAGCGTATGGACCCCTGCCGGCGGGCGTGCTTGGCGAGCAAACGCCGGCGGTTGACGCCCTGGTGCTCGATCCCGCAATCCTGAGCGAACTGGCGCGCGGTAATGCGCGCGCGCGTGCTCATGTTGCACGTGCCGTCGGGGCACTTTCGCGTATTCTGATTCCGGCGACGGCGCTACTCGATGCGCGGCTCGGGCCCGTCGCCGGTGCGGTCGGCGTGATCGTGCCCATCGACGCGGACGTCGCGCGCAGGGCCGGTGAATTGGTCGCGCGTGCCCGAGTGACGATGCCTCTCGACGCGCTGACGGTAGCGATCGCCGCGCGTCAACCGTCGGCCGCCCTACTGACGACCAACCGGATCGGCATGGCTGCGCTCGTGCGCGCCGCCCACCATGCGGCTCTCCATGTCCTCACGGTCTGACGCGGTTGCTCTTCCGCCGGGTGTAACGCGTTCGCTGCCGATTGCCCAGACGAGCGCCACCAGGAGAAAGTTAGCGACGAGCGAGCTGCCGCCGTACGAAAAGAACGGCAACGTAATGCCCGTCAGCGGAAAAAGCCCAAGCACGCCGCCGACAATGATGAACACCTGAAAGCCCAATGTTGCGGCCAGACCGCTTGCCAGCAGTTTCGCATACAAATCGGGTTGCGATTGCGCGACATGGAGAGCGCGCACGAGCACCAGCAGGAATGCGCCGACGAGCACGATGCCCCCGAGCGCGCCGAATTCTTCGCTCCACGCTGCGAAGATGTAGTCGGTTCCGACCGCCGGGATGTAGCCAGGATGACCCAGCCCGTAACCCGTTCCGAACAGACCACCGGCGGCAAGCGAAAAGAGACCTTGCAGCGCTTGATAACCGCTCCCGAGCGGATCGGCGAACGGGTCGTGCCACGCCGCGAAACGGGCGATGACATACGGATAGTGTTGCACCGCAAACCACACGGCTAGGCCGAACAACGCGGCGCCCCCCACGATCAAGTCGACGCGCCGCGTCGCGAGGTACAACATTGCAGCAAACGTCGCGAGCAGCAGCGATGCCATGCCGATGTCGTGTTCAAACACCAGAATCGCCATCGACGTGGCCCAGCCCAGAAACAGCGGACCCAAATACTTCAGGTTGGCCCGAATCGACCATGGCCGAGCAGCGGCGATGACGTCGGAAGTCTCCGCCAGATAACCCGCCATGAACAACACGATGAACAGCTTGATCAATTCGACGGGCTCATACTGCACGGGTCCGATGCGAATCCACAGCTTCGCACCGTTGACTTCTTGCCCGAAGACGGCTACGAGCAAAAACAACACGATCGAGCCAAGCACCCAGATGTACTTGTACGCCGCAAAACGCCGGAATGCGTCAAACGCGGGCGCCGCTGCGATGACGAGTGCGAGGGAAAGTGCCAGCCACACTTCTTGCTTACGCGCGAGATCTCCGGACACACGCGCAATCGTCGCGAGACCGAGCGCCGAAACCAGCACGGCGAGCGCCGGCAGGAGATCGTCTCGCCGGGCATCCAGGGGCGAGCGCAACACCCAGACGAGCGCTCCGGCCGCCAAGGCCACCAGGACCCACGGAGCACCGAGCGCGCCGCGTGGGGCGAGCGACAACGCGAAGCCACCGACGGCGAGCGCTCCCGCCATCGGCACGAGGCGACTAGCGAGTATTCGTGCTCGTAACGTTCTGGGTCCGATCGGGGAACGGATGCTGCAACGCGTACGAGCCGAACGACAGCAAGGCGATGATCAGCATTCCGAGGGCCACGAACACGCGGATGCCCGCGCGCGGGGCGCCTACATTGATCATCGGAGTGGCACCTAGCGGATCACGCCCGACGACGAGCGTGAGATCATCGAAGGTTCCGCGCCCCCGCGCCAGCGCCAGCACACGCGCTACGACGTCCGAGGCCGTGCCGCCACGCGCGAGCGCGTCGCCAAGTTCGTCGTCGTTGATCGCACGATGCACTCCGTCGGTGCAAAGCAGCACTTGATCGTCGGGGAACAACTCGACGTGCGCGATCGACGCTTCGAGTTTCGACTGCGTTCCGAGCGTTCGCCACAGCACGCCACGGGGGCGCGGTTGCGCCGAGCGGCTGCTCTTGGCGCTGGGCACCGTCGCGTCGGCAAACATCGCATCGTCAACGGTCAGCAGCTCGATGTTCCCGAGCCGCAACAAATACGCCCGGGCGTCACCGACGTGTCCGACAAGGGCATGCTCGCCGACGACCAACGCCGCCGTCAGCGACGTGCCGCTCCCGACGAAATCTTCATGGCTGCCGCTCTCGTCGAACAGACGACGGTTGGCGTGATCGAGGGCAGCAAGCATTAGCGTTCGCAGGCTACTCGGTGAGGCATTGCGCGCATACGACCGCGCGCGATGACGGCGCCGCAGGTAGTCGCGCAAGGATACAAGCGCCGACTGCGCAGTCGGTAACCCGCGGCTGACTCGGCCGAAGCCGTCGGCGACGGCAAGCAGCATGACGTTGGGTGCGATCGATTCAGCGAGATGCGCGTCGCTGTGCTGCCTCTGCTGCAGTCCGGGTTCAGTTCGAGCGGCTACTTCCACGGGGCTACTCCGCAATAAATGATGCGCGTCAAGCCGACGTCGATTTCGTCCCCATCATGCAATACCCGCAAACCCTCGATCGGTCGCGCGTTGACGAGCGTTCCGTTGCGACTGTCGAGGTCACGGACGCTCGGGACACCATCGGAAAGATCGATACGTGCGTGCAGACGACTCACCTGCGCGTCGGAGATGACGAGCGTCGCGGTCGGCGCGCGGCCGATGGTGATCGGAAGCGACGCGCGAACCGTGCGCGTCCGCCCTTCTTCCTCCACGCGCAGTACGACCGCCTGCATGGCGCCCAGCACGTCGTCGCGGCTGCGCCGTCGGCGGCGCGGCAACGCGGCGAGCAGGAAGAGGGCCGCCGCACCGACGACGGCCAGGCTCGCCTGCCGCGGATCAGAGGGCGGAAGGAGCATCGGCGACGGCGTCGACGACCAGTTCGGTATCGCCGAGCGCGAGTACGTCACCGCATCCCAGCGTGCTCGCACCGACACGCGCGCCGTTGAGAACCGTTCCGTTCGATGACCCGAGGTCGCGCACGTGCGGGATACCGCCCGAGACTTCCACGACACAATGGCGGCGCGAGACACGTGCGTCGGGGAGAAACACGTCGCACGCCGGCTCGCGCCCGACGACCAGCGTTCGGTCGAGCGCAAACTCGCGGCGCGGTGCAATACCGCTGCGCACGCGCAGGACGAGGCGTTCCGGTTCGGGACGCGCTTCGCTGCTGATGGCAACCGTTCCGGCGGCGACCGTCGCGTCGCTGCGGGCGCGGACTTCGGGCGCGCGCTGCGGCCTGCGCGAGCGCTCCGCCAACCGGGCCAGCATTGCGGTCCATTGGCGCTCGAGGTATCGTAATTCGCTTTGCAAGCGCGTGTAGTCGCTTGGATGCAACTGCACGGTGAAGCAGCGTCCGCTACGCTCATCGAGGCCGACCGCGGCCTCGAAACTGGCGACGAGTTTGCGCGCGATCTGCACCGGCTCCAGCGCGCTCGGAAATGCCAACGCGAAGGTGCGTTCCACCACATTTGCGCAGGCAGCTTCCAGTCGCGCGAATGGATTCACGTTCATGCTGAAGGAGGCTCTCCCGAGTGCTCCAGGGATGCGATGTAGAAGCCGTCGCGCCCCTCGATCCCAGGCGGCACGATCAGATCGCCGTCTTGGACGAAGGCGGCATACCGCTGCGGTATCGGCGCACGAACGAACGCCGGGTCGGCGGCGAGAAACGCATTGACGACCGCACGGCCTTCACGCGGATCGATCGAGCAGACGCTATACACCAGCCGACCGCCGCGTTTGGTTCGGTCCGCCGCCGAACGCAGCAACGCGGCCTGGGTGACGGCGAGCCGCTCGCCGTCGTCCGGACGCTTGCGCCAACGAGCTTCGGGATGCCGTGCGATCACGCCGACACCCGAACACGGCGCGTCGAGCAAAACGGCATCGGCCTGCGCTTGCGCTGCAACGTTCAACGCGTCGCCTAAAACGGGCGCCACTCCGGCAATGCCGGCCCGCTCAAGGGCGCTGGAAAGGACCGCCATTTTCTTCGGGTCGCGTTCGATGCAGACGATGTTCCCCCGGTCTTGCAGACGTGCCGCCATTTGCAGCGTCTTGTTGCCCCGCCCGCTGCACAACTCAAGCACGTCTTCACCTGGGTGTGGGGACAACACATCGACCGGCATGGCAGCGGCTTCGTTCTGCACGGTCCAGCGACCGCCGGGGTCATCACCGACCGCTGCACCATCCAACAGCAGTGTCTCCCCAACATACGCGGAAGACTGCGCGCTCAGGCCGCGTTCGGCAAGCAGGCCGCGCACCTCGCCGACGGTGCAGCGCAGCGTATTCACGCGCAACGCCGTACGCGGCGCGACATTGACGGCGGCCAGAGCCGCTTCGCTTCTCCCGTTCAACGCGACGAGGAACTGTTGCGCGATCCAGGTCGGCACGGAACGCAACGTGCCGAGGTAGTCTACCTCACTTTCGAAATCGCGACGCTGCGGTTCGCGCGGTCCATCGGCTTGCATGCGCCGCAGCACCGCGTTGACGAGACCCGCCGTACCCTTGTGTCCATGCCGCCAAGCAAGGTTGACGGTTTCGAAGATCGCCGCATGATCCTCGACGCCGGACATGAAGCGCAATTGGTAGACGCCCAAACGGAGAATATCCGCCACGGCCGGCGAAAGCGGTTGCGCGCGGGAGCCGACGTACGGTGCCAGCAACCAGTCGATCAAGCGCCGTTGCTTGATGGATCCGTAGGCGAGTTCGGCGGCAAAAGCACGGTCGCGAACGTCCAACCCGGCCCGCCGCGCGCGCACGTCGAACGCCGCTTGCGCGGCACGTACGTC
>JAABUQ010004489.1_pt1 | contig 23737 bp, 20 predicted proteins | sample 5560001 | NCBI WGS metagenome assembly JAABUQ01 (sample SAMN10711888, study PRJNA513371) | rock metagenome | isolation source: Antarctica rocks | place: Antarctica: Victoria Land, Finger Mt nord | collected 2015-12-18 | reverse complement strand
GCAGGTCGAAGCGGAAACCTTCGAGGCGTACATGCATGAGTGCCCGGGCGTCGCACTGCTGTCCACGATCAGCAACCGGTGGCTGAGCCTGACGATGTGCACCCTCGGCTCGAACGGCGCACCCATGCGCTACAGCCACATCAGTCGCGAGATACCGGGTGTGAGCCAGAAGATGCTCACCCAGACCCTGCGTAAGCTCGAACGCGACGGCATGGTCAACCGAACGGTGACGCCGACCGTGCCGATACGCGTCGACTACGAACTGACCCCACTCGGTCAGAGCCTGTACGCCCTGTTATCGCAGGTCCGCGACTGGGCGGCCGACAAGGCCAATGAGGTCGACGACGCGCGAGCCCACTACGACTCCCCGCCGGCCGACTAGTGGGTCATGCCGCAATTAGCTGGTGATTGGCGAGGATCGCGACCGAGCCACCAAGTCGTCGTAGTTTCGCTCGCAGGCGTCGTTCTCGGCGTTTGCCATCCCAACCAAGGGAGTTGGAGCTGCATTCCAGCCGGCCACCGTGTCCTCCAACCAGGTGATAATCTCTGCGGCGGTCTGCGGATGCTGACCATTCAGTGCCCGTCCACACAGGATGCGCTGGACGGACTCGGCCATGTTCAACCACGATCCGCTGAGGGGTGTGTAAAGCGGCATGACCCCATGCGCGAACAACCAGATGACCATCGACATACTCAAATGACCAGCCAGGTTGTCCCAGATCAGAATGAGTCGGAGTGGCGGCGATGGCGCGTGCGGCGCATGGCCCAACCAAGTCGACCACTGGGTGGTCGGCGGCAGCTCCGAGCCGCTCGTCGGCCGGTCAGGGAGTTCCGCCAAGACCTACAACAGCTCGTGCTGCAGCCACGGGTGCAGGACTGCAGCGCTCCCGCGCGCCGTTGACAGCTCGCCGATGGGCGAGTGCTTCCGCTCCGCGTCCTAACCACTTGCTCAGATGAGCAGTGTCTCTATTCATTCTCTTTTAGGTGCCCGATCGAAACACTCACCAGAGCCACGAAGTCCCGGCCGACCCCGATCTTTACCCTCGCTCCCTTATCGATCTCGTACTGCCACTGCGGTAGCTCCTGGCCATCGAACGCGCACGTGCTCAAAGTGCTCTTCAGCCGCGTGTAGCGGCCACCAATTGGAGTTGTTGGAGTGGTAGAGACATGGTCCCAGCACGATGTACACGGACTATGACGCGTACGCAGCAGCACCTCCCACTCTTCAGCGACCTGCCGATTGCGGGCGAAAACGAGAAATCCGGTCTTGGGGGTGGGCCTGGGGACAAGGAGGCGCGGCACCACAAGCACCGCCCTAGACAGGAGTGCGCCGAAGGACAGTTGAACCTCTCCCGCGACGAGGGCGCGCTAGCTCGACCGGTTCTTCGGCGGGCAGGCTGCGCTCGCGAGCAACCTGTTCGTCCCAGGCGGCCAACCCTGTGGCCCGCCACGCATAGAGCATCTCCTCCAGGTGATCCAGACGACCAGAATCCATGGCGGCGCGAGCCGTCTCCGTCAGCTCCGAAAGGCATTCGGCCTGTTCCTGCTCAGTCAGAAAACGCAGCCAGGGCAGTACGCTCGTGGCACCCTGTGAGCCCCGCGTCGTTACCTCCGCCAGCAGACGCAGAATCGTCTCCAGCGCGGTCCGGTGCTGATGCGCCATGAGATCAATATGGGCGCCGTCTCGCCGTTCTAGCGTGACGACCCCATGTTCGAGTTCTGGGAGAACCGCACCCGAGTGCTGCAGGAAGTATGTCAGAGAGCGAGTCATCACCATGACAGGCATAATACATGCACTTAAAGTTGACATCAATGAAAACTATGATTCAGTCAGCAGATACTCGGCCTCGGCCACGGCGCGCAGACAGCCGCAGCAACGCAGGTCAGACGCTGGCGCCTATCGCCGAACGCGCACGTGATAACCAACGACGCGGCGGGTCAGCGGTCACTGGCACCTCGCGGATGCTAGAGCGATCGCAGCCGTCCGACTGGCGCACTGATGAACAGACCGCTTTTCCCGATGCTCGTCTGCGGCCCCCAACTGGCGTTGGCGGGTCGCAGCCTGGGTTGTTCTACGGCCTGCGCGGTCAAGAATCGGTAGACGCTATTCCGCAGACGACCCCCACGTTAATTCCACAACGAGCAGATAGGCAAGGCGTAGATGCGCTCGGATATGACGTACGCGTGTGGTGCCGTGTGCAGAACCCTGCCGGCGACAAAGCGCTCGCCCAGCGCGTCGCGTAAGAAGCGTAGGTGCGCGGCGTCGGCGTCCCGAGTGCGGCCGTGGCCTTGATCTCGATTCGCCAAAATGCCTGCGCCGACCTCTGCGAGCACGTCTACCTCGCGGCGGCCCTCCTTTTTCCGGAAGTGATACAGCGAACGGCGCTGACTTCTACCTCTGGGCGAAGCTGCGCCATGGCGAACGTATCCAGAAGGCGACCCACCAGATCACCGTCACGCAGGATGGCCGCTGCGTTCAGGCGCAGCGCTTTGCTCGCCAGCGCAGGATCCACGAGATACCGCTTCTGAGGTCTGACGAGGCGAGACAGACGATTGTTCGACCAGGCGGGTAGCATATCGGTGATAAGCAGATTGGTGAGCAACTGGTCGTAGGCCACGGCAGCGTGACGATCGATTCCGGCGGCCGTGTACAGCGTCTGGTGTTCGGGTAAAGGCCGCCGGTTGAACGCAGCGGCTTGGAAGTAACGACGCAGTCGCGCGGGGTCGCGCACCGACACCAGCGCCTGCGGATCGCGCGTCAGCACCTGGTCCAGATAGCCGCCCAGCCATGCCTGAGGAGCAACCCCAGACAGTCGCAGCAGTGCCTCAAAAAAAGCCGCTCTGCAGTGCAAGGTCACATAGCGCCCTTGGCCTGGGCAGCAATCTTGCGCAGTTCTGAGATGCCACCCGCATGACATACGTCAGGCTGTGCCACGTCTACAAGGTCACGGGTAAATCCCGGCCAATAGCCCCACTTTGTAAACAGGCGTTCGCTCGTCGCAAGACGAACGGGCACCCGCGCAGCTACCACCTTCGCCAGCGCGCCGGGGGTATCGAGTGGTACCGGCTCTTTGAAAAACACGAGTCCAAAGGGTTCCATTGCACGGCACAGCTCGATGGCGTCACCTGGCGCAAGTTGCGTGTGGTTGTCCGACATGCTATCCACGTCGTCTCGACCGCCTCGACCCGCGCGACCGTAGCGCGCAATAGCGCTCGCTCGCCACTCCCGGCGCGGTTGCCTGGTACGCCAGCTTCAGCGCCGTAAAGAAGCCGTCCGCCACCCTTCGCAGCGCGTGATCGGCCGTAGTCTCAGGCGTGGTGCCACCAACGTGGGTATACAGGCGGATTCGACGCCGCGTCGGCTCTCTGACCAAGCCGTAGACAGGCACGCCGAGCCGCTTGCCCTTGATGTTCGACAAGGCCTGATCCATGACGGATATCGCCGACATGAGGATCACTCCGCCCAGAAGCCGTGGCGGTGCAGGCGCTGCCAATGATGCTCGATCGGGTTGGGATCCTCCCCGACGAGAAGCGGCGCCAGCTCATCAACCGCGGCCGCGGCCGCACGCTCGCGCCACTCCAATGAAGCCTCGCCAATACCGACGCGGCCCTCGTCGGTTTCGATGTCCACAAAGTGCCAATTCTGGCGTGGCACTCGCATCAGCCGGTTCCGAACAGCCGTAAACCGCATTCCGTTCCAGGCGTCAGGAACCGCTCAGGCCGAGTGCTCCGCTGTCTGGTCGGTCTGCAGCATCACTTGGTCCATGTTGGCGCCGCCGATGATCGGCATGTCTTTGTACAGGAAGCAGGCCGCGGCTCGCCGCGCATCTGTGCGGTAGAGGGGCGGGACCATCTCAGAGCATATGGGCATGGCCGCCGGGCAACGGTCGACGAACCTACAGCCATGCGTGACGCGTCCGCCTGACTCGGCTCGAGGGACCGCTTCGTCGTCGTCCCAGCGGTCATCCACGTCGGGCATGGGTATCGACGAGATCAACAGTTGCGAATACGGATGCTGGGGATTCTTAATCACCAGGTCCACACCACCCACCTCCGCCACGCAGCCGCGGTACAGCACGATGATGTTGTCGGAAATCTGGTACGCGGTTGTCAAATCGTGGGTGATGTACAGAAACGAAATGCCGAAGTCGGTGTGCAGCTTTTTCAGGCTCTCCAGGATGGTGGCCCGCAACGAAGCGTCCACCATCGACACCGGTTCGTCGGCGATAATCAGGCGCGGCTGCAGCAGCAGTGCGCGAGCAACCGTGAGGCGCTGACGCTGTCCACCACTCAACTGATGCGGGTAGCGCCCCAGCGTCTCCTCCGGGCGCAGCCCCACGGCGACCAGCGCTGCCTCGATCTTGCTGCGAGCCTCGGCTTTGGACCTGGCAAGTCGAAACTTGGTGACCGGCACCGTCAACAGGTGATCGACCTTATAGAACGGATTGAACACCTCGAATGGGTCCTGAAAGATCGCCTGGACCTCATGGCGGAACTCCCACCAGTCGTGGCCAGGCATCTTCCAGAGATTCTTGCCTCGATACAGAATCTCGCCGGACGTCGGCTGAGTGAAGCCGAGGAGAAGACGCGCCAGGGTCGTCTTGCCACTGCCACTCTCGCCCGCAATGGTGGTAAAGGAGGGAACGTCATCCCCCACGGTCATTGAGAAGTGATCCAGCGCAACATTCGCGTTGGAGCCGCTACCGAAAATACGCGACACGTCTCTGGCTTCGAGCAACGCAGTCATCCCAACACTCGTCAATCGTAAAGATGGCAGGCAACGAAACGCTGCGGGCGGGCTTCGCGTGGAGCGGGGACCTCGACGGAGCAGCGGGCCATCACGTTCGGGCAGCGTGGGTGAAACACGCACCCTGACGGCGGGTTGAGCAATGACGGTGGTGCGCCCGGAATTCCACGCAGGATGCCTTTCGTCTCGAGTGACGAAAGACTCGAGATCAGCAGCTGCGTGTACGGATGCATGGGCTCCTTGAAGATGTCGCGGACCTGGCCCACCTCGACCAGCTTGCCGCCGTACATGACGCCGACGCGGTCGACGAATTTGGCCATCAGCCCCATGTCGTGCCCGACCAGCAGAATGGACGCTCCGAGTCGTTTCTGGACGTTGCTGAGCGTCTGCATGATCTGGCGTTGGACCACGACGTCGAGGGCACTGGTTGGCTCGTCGGCGATGATCACCTTCGGTCGCATGGATATGGCGATGGCGATGCACACGCGCTGCTTCATGCCACCGCTGAGCTCATGCGGATAGAGCCTCAGGACGTTCGGCTCCAGACCGACCGTCGACAGCAGCTCCGGTAGGCGAGCCGCATCGCTGCGGCTCGATTTTCCGTTCTCATGCGTGCGCAAGCCGTCCAGGATCTGATCTCCAATCCGCATCACCGGATTGAGCGAATTCATGGCGCCTTGCGGAACGAGCGCAATTTCGGCCAGCCGAACTTTGCGGATTTCCGTCTCTGAGAGCAGCCCGAGCTGTGTATCCCCTAGGCGGATCGTGCCGCCTTCGATCACCCCCGGCGGCTTGATCATACGCATGATGGCCCAGGCGGTGGTGGACTTGCCGCTACCCGATTCTCCAACCAGGCCGAACCGCTCGCCCTTGATCAACGAGAAATCGATTCCATCGACGGCTTTCACCGGGCCGGACGGGGTGTGGTAGTACACGCGAAGATCACGTACCTGAAGGACCTCGTCGCTCAAGCCGACCTCTGCTTGCGTGGGTTGGCGACCTCGTCGAGTCCAGCACTCAGCAGGAACAATCCCATGAACAGCACGACGATGATGACAATCGGTGGCACCCACCACCACCACAGCCCACGCAGCATGGCATTGAAGGCAATCGCCCAGTAGATGGTCATGCCAATCGTCGGTTCATTCTGCGGACCGAGCCCCAGGGCTTCCAGGCCGATCGAGGCCAGGACCGCGCCAGCGACGGCGCCGACGAAGCTTGCCGCGAGATACGGCAAGAGATTGGGGACGAGCTCGCGCACGATGATCTCCAGCCCGTTCATGCCCGACAACTTGGCCATCTGCACGTACGCCCGCTCACGGAATGACAACACCTGGGAGCGGATGGCCCGGGTCGGGTGCATCCAGGCGAGCGAAGCGACCACCAGCGCCATCAGGTTGATGTCGATGACGCCTTTGATCGAGTTGGCGATGATGATCAGCACCAGCAGACCCGGCACCGTGAGCAGCGTATCGACGACCATGCGAATGACCGTATCGAGGACTCCGCCCAGGTAGCCTGACAGGAAGCCAAGGATAATTCCGATCACGAGTCCGACCGTGCCAGCAATGAAGCCGACGCGTAAGGTCAGCGGCACGCCAGCGACAAGCACGGCGAGCATGTCGCGGCCCTGATCGTCGCTACCCAGTGGCAAATCCGCAGATGGCGGTTGGTCTGGTATGGTCGCGGCCGGAACCGCGTTCGTCACGTCGACGAAGCGCGGACCGAGCAGCCCGATCATCAGCAGGGCCACAACGAAGATTAGCCCGACCACCAGAGTCGGGTTGCGCATGCCATAGGCAACCAGTGATCGAAGGGTGGAGGGGCCGGGTCGCCGGACCTTGACGAGCGAGGCCGGGCTTGCGGAGGTGACGGCCATCTCAGGTATTCCGATACGAGATACGTGGATCCAGCAGCGGATACACCAGGTCGATAATCAGTGTTGCCAGGGCAATGGCAAAAATGATGACGAAAACGATCCCGTAGATGACGAAGAAATCTGAACCCGTGATCGACTTGAAGAGCAGCGTTCCAATACCTGGCAGCCCGAACACCACCTCCACCAGCACAGAGCCGGACACAACGGTCCCCAACGCAATTGCCAGCGAAGTGAACTGGGGCAAAATTGCGTTGCGCAGGGCGTAGCGGAAGAAGATCAACCGCTCGGGAAGCCCCTTCGCCTCAGCCATGATCATGTAATCCTCGCCCTCCGTATTGACCATCATTCCACGCATGCCAAGGGCCCAGAAGCCGACGGCCGCAAGCACGATCGAGAGAGCGGGCAGCAGCGCGTGGTGTACGACGTCCAGCACAAACGGGACGCTCAACGTCGGAACGGTTCCGGTCGCGTACCCCCCAGACAGCGGAAAGATGCGTCGCTCGATGGAGAACAGGTACACAAGGATCAGACCGAGCAGGTAGTACGGAACAGATGAGAGCGTGAGCAAGGGCGCTATCAGATAGTTGAACGCTCGGGGTGCCTTGGGCCAGGCCATGAGCGCTCCGAGCATCGTTCCAAGCGAAAACGCCAGCACCGTCGAAACCAACAGGAGTCCGATGGTCCAGGGCAGCGCGGCGCTGATCAGTGTCAGCGCTTTGGCCGGATACTGAGACAAGGAGTAACCGAATTCCAGATGTGCGGCGTCCCACAGGTAGTGGACGTACTGAATTGGCAGCGGCTGGTCAAGGCCAAACTCCTGATCGTAAGCTTTGACCATCTGCTCGATGCTCTCCTGACTGACCCCGCCGCTACGGGTCATTAATAACAACCGCTGACGGACCGGGTCTCCCGTCCCCAGACGCGGAATGAAAAAGTTGAGCGTCGCAGCTCCCCATAAAACCACAACGAACTGGATGAGCCGACCGGCCGCGTACCTCCCTCGCATGCGCGCCTCCGGTGGTCAGGCCGTAGCCGACTTGAGGCCAAGCAGCACAAGCTCGCACGTGCGGTGCCAGTTCGCACTGTTGATGTACGGATTGCTGGCGTCTGGCCAGTTGGTCCAGTAGGTCGTGTTGACAGCATTGCGGTGGTAGAACTGCACCAACGGAATGTCCGGCAGTTCTTTCAGCCAGATCTCCATCGCCGAGTGGAACAGGGTCGCCAGCTTCGGATCATCCGGGGCTACCATTCCCATCTGGTCGACCACTTTGTCGTACTCCGGGTTCGACCACCGGTACGGTTGCGTGGCAGCCTGGCCGATCGGCGCGTTGAATTGGCTCTGATACAGGCGCATCGTGAAGTATGGGTCCGACACGCTCCCGCCGTGACCGAAGACGTATGCGTCGGCATCGCCGTTGAAGATTGAATCGACGAAGTTGGTGGGCATTTTGAACGAGGCGTCGAAGCCACCCTTGCGTAACTGCTGGACGATGACGGGAGTGACGTCTTGCTCAACCGCGAAGGTAATTACGACTGGTGACAGACGGTTCCCGTCCTTGCTCCAAAACCCAGCCTGGTCCTTGGAGTAGCCCTTCGACTGCATCATCGCCGCGCTTTTGTCAAGGTTGAATTCGTCGACCGGGTATTGTTGGAGCAGGTCCGCTATGCCCTTGGTGTACTGGTTCAGGGCCGGGAAGGCAGGGTAAGGCACTATCGCCTTTTCACCCGCGCCCTGGTACCCGATCTTGACGATTTCATCACGGTTCAGCACATTGTTGATGGCGTGGCGAATGTCCGGGTCGTTGTACGGCTCCTTCATGTCGTTGAAGCCCAGACCGGTCGGCCACCAGTCGACATAGCCGTACGGCGGATCCTTCCCGCTCCAACTCGAAACCTTCGGATTCCGATCCATTACCGCTTTGATGTTGCCAAGCTGCATCGTCAAGGCGCAGTCGGCCTCGTTGTTGATCAACAGCTCGACCTGCTTGGCCTCGTCGTAGCCCGGCAGGAAAATCATGCGCTCAGGCGCAGGCAGGGGATGAAAGCCGGTTTTGGTGCCCCACCATTCATCGCGCCGATCCCAGATCTTTTGTTGGGGGTCGGAGTACACCAACTTGTACGGGCCGGTGACGACCGGCAAGCCCTTGGCGATATCGAGGTTGGTGAACTTCTGAGCGTCCTGTCCCTTGAAGATGTGCTCGGGGACGATAAACACGCCGACGTCCTGGTGGAACGTGAAGTAGCTGAAGATGAAACGCGGGTTCGCGTCGGTCAGCGTGAACTGGACCGTGTTGTCGTCCGGAGCGCTGACCGACTTGACCCATTGCTTCAGATCGGCAGACCACGTCAGCTTCGGCGCGTTGTCGATGAGCATCTGGACGGTGAAGACAACGTCCCTGGCGGTGAATGGCTGTCCGTCGCTCCACTCAACGCCCTTGCGAATGGTGACAGTCACCGACTTGAAGTCGTCGCTGAATTTGTAGGCCGTGCCAATCCAGGGCATCTCGCCATTTTTGCAGTCGATGCCCAAGGGCCCGCACACCGTATCGGTGTGGTACGCGTTGTAGTAGAAAAGCGGCTCCATGACCACCTGGTAGCCGCTGCGCGAGATGCCAGGCAAAAACGGGTTGTGCATGGCGACGTCGCTGAACTGCTGCGGCGCTTCGCCGCCGACGCCGACCGAGATCCACGTCTTGTCGCGGCCTACCTGCTTGAGCGTGCTCAGGTCGGCGGCCGGCGCTGCGGCGGGAGCTGTTGTTGGGACAGGCGCAGCTGGCGCCGGAGTTGGCTTTGCGGCGGCTGCAGCGGTCGCCGGGGCCGGGGCTGTTATTGGCGCCGCCGCCGGCTTGGCGGCCGTAGTGGGCGCGGCCGGAGCCGCGGTGGGGCTCGGCGCCGCCGCCGGTGCACACGCCGTCAGCAGCGATGCCGCTCCAAGGCCAACCATCGACTGAACCACGAAGCGGCGAGAGACGCGGCGTTGCGAGCTCATCCGCGAAACCTCCTGCTAGCTAGCTAGCACAACTGTGCCCAGACTCGGTACGCCCCCTTCTATCCTGCGTGTCTGCGCGTGTCAAGAGCGAATAGGAGCGGGGCTCTTTCGCAAATTTGGTGAAGGTCTTCCGGTCATGCTGCACCGCGATTAAGCTGGTGGCGAGAGGGCCGCCATGAACGTCGACGATCTGCTTGTGGGGAGTGACCGCTGGCGAATGGCCAGCCTGGCTGTCGAGGCGGATATTCTATTCTGATGAGCGTTGTCTCGAACGCGGCAAGTGCTCACTGCCCTACCTGCGGTACGCCGAGTAGCCGGAGGCATACATGGTATCGGCGAACCGCGATGGATTTGCCCTGGCGCAAGTTCACCGTGCGGCTGCGTGTCTGGGCGCGGCGGTTCTTCTGCGATCACCTAGGCTAGTTGCCCGCGGAAGACCTTAGCCGCGCTTCGCAGGGCGCCTGCCACGCTATGGTCGCCGGACTGAGGAGGCCACCCGCTTACTTCTTGCGTTTGCTCACGAGCAGGCGGCGAAGCCGGCGCCCGAGCGTGTCGATGGTGCATGTATTCCTGACTGGGCGGTGTCGCCCGATTCAACAGACGCCGCACGGTCTTGGGAGATAAACTCACTGCCCGGCCGATGGCTTGACTCGACCACCCTGGGCGCGCAAAGATCGAGCGCGCTCCCAGTGGTCGGGCCCAGCTCGGAACGAACGCGGCCGCTTACCGGGCTTGGACTCGGGTGTCGGCTTTGGTGGCGGCGGCGGATCAGGCGTAACGACTGGCGGAGCACGAACGCCGTGGCCGAAAGCGGCGCTGCCGACCGCGCGCCGCTGTTGTAATTTGATCAAGCGCATCCACGACGTTGCGCAGTAGATGGAACCGATCGGCAACTTGAACGGCGTCAGGTGCGCCCACACGCACTCCGTCTCGGATCCAAAGACCGCGATCGCGAGCAATCACCTTCGCACCCGGATGCTCTCGAAGCCAGGTCGCCAAGGTTGCAGACTCATCGTCTGGCAAGACGTCAATACGCCGGCGAACTGCCAGGTCAACCAGCAGCAGGCCGTAACCCAGCGGCCGTCGGTGCAATGCGGAATCATCTACACCCAACTCTGTCGGCGCCGCGCCCACGCCGAACTCTTGACCACGCAAGAGACGGCGGAGAGTATCTGGACTAGTCGGCAGACCAGCGGTTCGCGCGAGTCAGCACCCGCCCTTTGGCCTGCGGTCGAGGCGACGATGCAGTACCTCCGGCTCAAGCAGTTCAACGACTGTCCCGAGTTCGACTTCGAGCCGTGCTATTGGCAGTTCATGGCCTACTCTGCCGAGAGCGGCCACATCATGGACAGGAACGCCCATCTTGCCCACAGCGCGTTCGATAGCCACGCGCACCAGTCGCGGCAGGCATCGAGCGGCTCCTCGCCGCTCAGTCGCCGTCGAGCCGTTTGGGATGCATGTTCTGCCCATGCTGACGCATCGTTCACGATCGCGACTGGCGGCTCGGCCAAGCCCGACTCAAGCGCGTGGCAGCGTGGCACCAGGCAACGCACCGTCTATCGTGTGCGGGGCGCCCGACGGCTAGTCAGTATGCGTTCACGTGGCTGGAAGGCGGCAATAACAAGGGCTGGGCCACTCACTATCATCCTCAGGGGCGCTGGGCCGGGAACACCTACGTCCCAGCCTGGGAGGCACCGTAGGCCGCCGACGCCATGTTGTCGAGTTTCCAACTTAGTTGTCGAGCTACAATAGCTTGTTTTTTGAGATTGGAAAAGGTGCCTGGGGGAGAGTAAGCCAGATCCTGTTTTAGACGACCATCTATCTCCGGTTCCATCTCAGAAACCGGCCAGTCCTTTATGGGCTGGTGCCCTCTACCCTGGCCTCGGCGAGCAGCGTCGGCGGCCATGCTTGAGGTTGCAGCAGGTGGGGGTTACCGCGTTTCACCCTGCGTCTTGCGACGCAGACTACGTCTCTGTGGCCCTATCCATGCGGCCCGCTTTCGAAGACCGCCCCCGGCTTGCGCCGGGCGCCTTGCTCTGTGCTGTCTGGACTTTCCTCTCCGAACCCGTTCAGGAGTCCGGAGCGGCCGTCCTTCCCCCAGGCCGCCGGAGTATACCCCGGCGCATCTGCTGAAGCCCGACGAACGCGACTCCGAGCGCTACCGGGAGCAGCGACATGCACACCGTCGGCTCCTCGGTACTGCCGCCGCCACCCTTGCCAATTTCCTTCGCCAGGGCGCCCACGCCCACCAGCCAGTCAGGGAGACCCGCAAGCTCCATTGCATTCATCTTACCGATCAGGTCTTGCGGATCGTCAGACCGCCTAACGGTACGAAGTTGCCACGCGTCTGAAACGCCAGCACGCTCACCTGGCGTGCCACTTCGCCAGCCACGAACGCCAGGGCCTTGGCCGCTGGCGACTCCGGGTCGGCCATGACCACGGGCTGGCCCTCGTCGCCGCCAGTGCGAACGTTCATCTGCAGCGGGATCTGGCCCAGGAAGGGGACCTTGAATGTCCTGGCGATACGCTCGCCGCCACCCCGACCGAACAGCTCGTGCTTTTCGGAGCAGTTCGGGCAGATGAAGTAGCTCATGTTTTCGATCACGCCGATGATCGGCACTTCGAGCTGTTTGAACATCGCCATGCCCTTGGCCACGTCCTGCAGCGCGACATCCTGGGGGGTCGTCACGATCACCACGCCGGAAAGCGGGATGAGCTGTGAAAGGCTGAGCGGCGCGTCCCCGGTGCCCGGCGGCAGATCGACCACGAGGTAGTCGAGATCGCCCCAGTCGAAATCCTTCAGGAACTGCTGGATGGCGCCGTGCACCATCGGACCCCGCCAGATGACTGGCTTGTTTTCATCCAGGAAGAAGCCGATCGACACTAGCTTGATCCCGTACCGCATGACTGGCTCGATCGAGCCGTTGGACCCGGTGACCTCGGGTTTTTCCTTGAGGCCCATCATCAGTGGCACGTTCGGTCCGTAAATATCCGCATCCAGCAGGCCGACCTTCGCACCCGTCTGCGACAGCGCCACAGCCAGGTTGACGCTGGTCGTGCTCTTGCCGACGCCGCCCTTGCCAGAGGCTACGGCGACGACATTCTTCACCCGCGGGATGAGCGGCGTGGTGCTGCCCTGCCCGCGCGCTACGGCGGTATTGGCGGTCATCTGGACCTGGACGTCAGTCACCCACGGCAGGTGCGCTACCGCCATGCGAGCCTGATCGCGCAGGTCATCCTTGACCGGGCAGGCGGGCGTGGTTAGGTTGATGCTGAACGCTACGGCGCCGCTCGGGTCGATGTTCAGGTTCTGCACGAAGCCGAGCGCGACGATATCGCGATGCAGGTCAGGATCCCTCACGACGCGCAGCGCGTCGAGCACCTCCTGGTCACGGGTAGATACAGCCATGGGGTTCATATTTCCTACTGACTCGGTCGGATTTCTGAAGTTTACCCCAGGGAGCTCAGGCAGTGACGGGAGAACCCTCGTTCTGACGCTGGCGCATAGCCTTCTTGTCGAACTTCCCCACGCTCGTCTTCGGCAGCTCGTCCAGGAACAGGTAGCGGTCCGGCAGCCACCACTTCGCAAAATGCTGGGCGAGGTAGTCGGTCAGCTCTGCCTCGGGGGCGCTGCCTGCGGCGTCTGGCCGCAGCACGACGCAGGCCATCGGACGTTCTGACCAGCGCTCGTCTGGAATGGCGATCACCGCCGCCTCCTGCACTTTTGGATGCGCCATCAGCGCGTTCTCGAGAGCAACCGACGAGATCCACTCGCCACCACTCTTGATCAGGTCTCTGGTCCGGTCGGCGATTTCCATGTAGCCGTTGGGCAGTATCGTGGCGACGTCGCCGGTGCGGAACCAACCGTCAGGGGTGAACGACTCAGCGCTGCGGTCATCGTTGTAGTACGAAGCGGCGACCCATGGCCCGCGAGCAACCAGCTCGCCCATGGTCTTGCCGTCCCACGCGACGGTCTTGCCCTCGCCGTCCAGCACCCGCAGCTCGACGCCTGGCACCGGCATGCCCTGCCTGGCCTTGTACTCCAGCTGGACCGACTGGTCAGCAGTGGCAAGCTCCTGGCGAGTGATCGAAACGGTGCCGATTGGCGTCGTCTCGGTCATGCCCCAGGCGTGCAAGATGTTGAGGCCGAGCTTCTGGTAGCCCTCGATCAGCCCTCGGGGAGCCGCCGAGCCGCCACACAGGAGCCGGGTGAGAGAGCTCACGTCGTACTTGCCTGACTGCAGCAGCGGCAGAGAGCCGATCCAGATGGTCGGCACCCCGGCGGCGAGCGTGACTCGCTCAGCCTCGATCAATCGCAGCACCGCCTCTGGCGACATCGCATTGCCAGGAAAGACTTGCTTCGCGCCCACCATCGTCGAGGCATACGGCAAACCCCAGGCATTGGCGTGGAACATCGGCACCAGGGCCATGACCGTGTCGCGCTCGGAAACGCCGAGGCTATCGGCTATGCATTCAGCGAACGTATGCAGGGTGAGGGCGCGGTGGGTGTACGCCACGCCTTTGGGGTTGCCTGTGGTGCCGGACGTGTAGCACATCATCGCGGCGTCGTTTTCGTCGAGACGCGGGAAGTCGCAGTGCTCCGCGCCACTGCTCAACACTCGTTCGTAGTCGAGCTCGTCACCAGGCTCGCACTCGCCGCCATCGTCCATCACGACGACTCGCTCGACGGTCTGAAAGGTAGGCTGCAGCTTGCGGATGACCGGCAGCAGCGAGCGATCCGCAAAGATGTAGCGATCGGCGGCGTGATTGACGATGTAGCTCACCTGATCGTGGAACAGGCGAATGTTGAGCGTGTGCAGCACCGCGCCGATCATCGGCACGGCGAAATACAGCTCGAGGTGGCGGTAATGATTCCAGGCGAACGTGCCGACGCGGTCGCCTGGCTTGACGCCCAGTTCCGTAGTGAGCGCGTTTGCCAGACGATGCACACGTTCGCCAAATTCGCGATAGGTATAGCGGTGGGAGCCGGCGGTACCGCCTGAGACGATCTCCCGGTCCGGGAACAAACGCGTGCCCCGCTCGAAGACGTGCTGCAAGGTGAGCGGAAAGTCCATCATCGTGCCGCGCATGCGTCTGTTTCCCTCCCCTGAATTATCTCTTGTGCGTGCGGAGATTCACGATACCGCGGCAGCCTTGCGCAGGCCATCCAGGACTTCGTCAGGGGTGGGCAGCCGGGGCGGATCCGGAACGTCCCAGCGGTACACGATCTTGCCATCTGGATTGACGACCAGCACGCTTCGTCGCAAGACGTCCTTCATGCCCGTGGGGGTCGTCGTCAGCAGGCCGTAGGCCGAGCCGAACTCACGATTGAAGTCGCTGAGCAGGACCAGATCGTTTGGCAGACCTAGTTGTGATCGCCAGACGTCGTGAGCCCAGGTCGAATCGACGCTGATGCCGAATACCTGCGCGTTTAGCTTGCGGAACTCTTCGATCTTTTTTCCGAACTCGGAAAGCTCGTTGGTTCAACCAGGGCTGAAGTCGAAAACATACGTCAGCAGGACCACCGGCCCGCTGGCCAGGGCCGAAGACAGACGCATGGTGTCCTTGGCGTGGACTGGCAGCTCAAAATCGGGCGCGGTGTCGCCGAGAGCGAGAGTATTCATACGCCACGGATTATCTCACGGGCCGGCCAACACGACCGGCCATATGCGGCGGATTGTCCTCGCCCGCCGTTGCTCGGCTCTGGCCGGATGTCCTCGGAACCAACCAGCGTTCACGGAGCTTGCACGAGGGGTGCCGGCGCAGGTACGCCAGGCTTCACCCGGCGCCGCGCGGGAGGCGGCCGGGCCTCGGAGGGTCTGACCGACGAATGGCAGTCATGACGCCAGTCGAACGTATGTGGGATCTCTAGAGTGCTACGGCGCAGGTGAAGAATGGCCCCGGCACCGAGTGGCTCCAGCCGCTCGCCGACGCGCTGGGAGACCGCGCCGAGCAGTACAAACTTCCGCACGAAGGGCCGCACGGACCACGATCGTCTGGAGGCATGGCTCACCAAACAGTTGCTTCCGCGAGTTGCTTGATCCGCAGTCGCGTCTTTACGTCGCCTCAGTAGTCTCAGATCTGACTACCGGAGCTTGCCTCGTCCGACGACCGGCCAGACAGCCTCGACACGCCCGTCACGCACCGCATACAGATCCTCGTGCAGATGCACCGTCGTGTCGGTGTAGCCAACGATGAACTCAATCTTGTCACCCACTTGCGGGTCGGTAGATGGCTCCTCCAACTCGATGGTCGCATGCTCCGCCGAGAGCCCCACCTTCCTTACCGGTGTGTTCAACACGGGTTGGGGTAAGGCGCCGTCGCTGCTCATCGTCTTCTTGCCGGCGTCGCAGATAATGCGGGTGGGCGTGGGTCGACTCGTAACGGTGGCCAGGATGGTTGCCGCGGGCTCGTGGTCGACGCCCATCTTCTCGCGGTAGACCACATCAGAAAGGATGCCTCCGCCAGCCTGGACCTCCGTCACGCCCGGCAGGTATGCGGTGACCCAGTAGGTACCCGTTCCACCGCAGCTTACGATGTCGACCGGCAGCCCCGCCGCGCGGCATGCGTCGGCGGTGGACGTCAGCAGCCCGACTGCCTGCGCCACGCGCCGCTCCTTTTCACCCGCCTCGGCGATTGGGGTCGCATGGCCTTCCCAGCCCATGACGCCCACGAATCGCAAGCTCGGGCTCTGGGCCGCGCGCTTGGCCAACTCAACCGCCGGCTGACCCGGAGCGGTGCCCGCCCGGTGCATGCCAGTATCGACCTCGACCACCACCCGCAAGGTTGTGCCCGCGGCCTGTGCGGCGGCGTCGAGCTCCGCTACGTTCGCGACGCTATCCACGGCGACAATCGGATCTGCCAGTGTACGCACGCGCAGCAGTCGCGCAATCTTGGCCTCACCGACCACTTGATTCGCGATGAGAATGTCCCGCACGCCGGCCTCGGCCATCACCTCGGCCTCACTCGTCTTGGCACACGTGATGCCGATGGCGCCTGCAGCCAGTAACCGCTCCACCAGCGCTGGCGACTTCAGCCCTTTCGTGTGCGGCCGCCAGTTGATAACGGCTGAGCGAAAGGTCTGCGCCATGCGAGCGATATTGCGGTCCATGACCGGGACATTGATAAGCAATGCAGGAGTATCCAGGGCGTCGATGGGCTGGCCCACGAGGTGCGCCTGACCGAAGCCCGGCAACGAATCGAGCACCTGAAGAGTGTAAGGCGCCCGCATAACTGGTTCGAGCGGGGAAGGAAGGAAAGGCTATGCCCGATCTCAGCAACGCACATTCGGACGGCGTGTCTTCGTTCGTCTCGGTGCAGTTGTCGCGGGCGCCGGCGCCTTCGAGTGCGACGGTCACCACGCTGAAGCTGATCGGCTGGAACTATGAGCCGCCACTCGTACAGGAGATCGGGCGGAAATCAAGGCGCTGTACGCGCGGCTCAGCGGGCGAGACCTGTCTGGGCTGGACTACTACGTCGCGTTCGCCTACTTCAAAATTGGGGTGATCCTGCAGCAAATCTACTACCCCTCCAGGTGGGACAGACGGCCGACGAGCGTTTTTTCCGGCACGGGCAGGTGGCGGCGAGCCTGATCCGCAAGGCAGCCCGACTGGCCAAGCTGTCAGGCTGATTCGGCGACGAGCAGGCGGCGCAGGACCTTGCCGACCGCGCTCTTTGGCAGCGAGTCGCGGAACGCGTACGCGCGGGGCACTTTGAAGGCGGCCAGCCGCTCGCGACAGAACGCGTCCAGGGCTTCGGCACTGAGCTCCGCGCCTGGGCGGGGCACGACATACGCCTTGATCGTTTCGCCTCGGTAGCTGTCCGGCAGCCCAGCGACACAACACTCGAGCACGCCCGGATGCTCGTACAGCACCTCTTCCACGTCGCGTGGATACACGTTGTAACCCGAGGCGATGATCATGTCTTTCTTACGATCGAGGATCGAGAAATAGCCGTCCGCGTCCATCGTGCCCAGATCGCCGGTAAGCAGCCACCCGTCGCGCAACACGTTGGCCGTCTCCTCGGGGCGGTTCCAGTAGCCTTTCATGACCTGCGGGCCGCGAATACGGATCTCGCCCACTTCACCGAGCGCAAGCGCGCGCGTGCCCGTTTCGAGGTCGACAATCTGCGAGTCGGTGTCCGGAGCCGGCATGCCGACGGTGCCTGGCCGCGGCTCTATCAAGAACGGCTGGCCGTGGGTAAATGGCGACGTCTCGCTGAGGCCGTAGCCCTCGCGGATCTTGCCGCCAAAGCGCTGCTCGAACGCGGCGATAATTTCGACCGGCAACGGCGCTGCGCCAGAATTGCAGTACTTGATCGAGCTGACACCGTAGTCCTGGGCGTTGGGAAAATTGATGACCGCCACGTACATCGTTGGCACGCCCGGAAAAAACGTTGGTTTGGCGGCCTTGATCGTCTGCATGACCTCTTTGAGGTCGAAGCGAGGCAGCAAAATCAGCTCGTAGGCGTTGGCCACGCCGAAGTTCATGCACACCGTCATGCCGTAGGAGTGGAAGAGCGGGATCACGGACAGGACGCGCTCGGACCCGGGTGGGCCTCCGCCGGGGTTCCAGGCCTGGCTCTGCTGAACGTTGGCCAGCAGGTTGAAGTGCGTCAACATGGCTGCCTTCGAAATTCCCGTCGTGCCACCCGTGTACTGCAGCACGGCGACGTCCTCGCGGGCATCGATGCTGACCGCTGGCGGGGCGCTGGTTGTCTTCGCCAGAACGTCTTCGAACCGGTGCGCGCCAGGACCAGGCTGGACGTCGCCCCTCAGACTTGCCACCAGGACGTGCTTCGGGCTCACCCTGGCCGCCTGGAGCACCGGATACAGCACGTCGGCGATCACGATGACGCCGGCGCCCGCATCCTCGAGCACGTACTCGAGCTCGCGGGGCGTGTAGAGCGGATTCACCTGGGCAACAACTCCAGCCGCGCGCAGGGCACCGTAGTACGCGATCACGTACTGCGGGCAGTTGGGCAGCATGAGCGCTACCCGATCGCCCTTCTGAAGCCCCAGCTCAGCCAGAGCCGCGGCGAAGCGCTGCGCCTGGGCCCAGAGCTGGGCGTAGCTCAATCGGATCTGCGCAAACCGCAGCGCGGGCAGATCCGGGTACCTGGCGGCCGCGTCTTCGAGCAGGCTAAAGAGCGGCGCCTCGCGATACTGGAGGGTGGCAGGAATTTCAGGCGGGTAGTGCTTCAGCCACAGTTTGTCTGCCTGCGGGGTGCCTTGCATAGCACTACAGGGCCCGGCCGGTCAGCTCGCGGGCGATGACCAGGCGCTGAATTTCCGCCGTGCCTTCCCAGATTTGATAAATCTTGGCGTCGCGGTGCCACTTTTCGACCGGGAAATCGCGGATGTAGCCGTAGCCGCCCAGGATCTGAATGGCGTCTTCGGTGACCCGCATGGCCACGTCGCCTGCCTTGAGCTTGGCCATGCTGGCGGCGCGGGCAAAGGGGAGACCCTGATTGGCGGTCCAGGCCGCTTTCCAGATCAAGAGCCGAACGGCTTCGACTTCCGTAGCCATGTCGGCCAGCTTGAAGGCGATGGCCTGGTGGCCGGCGATGACTTTGCCGAAGGTTTTGCGCTGAAGCGCGTACTCGAGGGCATATTCGGACGCGGCGCGGGCGATGCCAAGCGCTCCGGCCGCCACGCCGGGACGAGTTGACTCGAGCGTTTTCAGCACCCCGATGCCACCTCGGCCGTGCTCGCCGCCCAGCAGATTTCCGGCTGGCACGAAGCAGTCTTCGAGAAGGACTTCGCCCGTATGCGAGGCCCGGACGCCCATCTTGCGTTCTTTCTTGCCGGCCTTGAGACCAGGATTGGCCTTGTCGACGACGAAGGCCTGGATGCCTGCCCAGCCTGCAGCGGCATCGGTGGTGGCGAAGATGACGTGGACGTCGGCAATGCCGCCATTAGTGATGAACCGCTTCGAGCCGTTGAGCAGGTACCCGCCTTCGACCCTTCTGGCGGTGGTGCGCATGGCCGACACGTCAGAGCCAGCCTCGGCCTCGGTCAACCCCATGGCTCCGAGCACCACCTCTTTCGGGTCGCAGAACATGGGCAGGTAGGCAGCCTTCTGTTCAGGCGTTCCGCATTGCTGAATGGCCGTGGCACACAGGCCGGTGGCGTTGATGGCCACGGCAATACCCGCGCAGCCCCATGCCAGCTCCTCGGTGACGATCATCTGCGTCACCATGTCGGTCACTCCGCCGCCGCCGTACTCCTCGGCAAACAAATACGTGTCCAGGCCCAGCTCGTGGGCCTGCTTCATGATCGGCCACGGCGTCTCTTCCTTCTCGTCGTACTCTGGCGCCGCTGGTCGGATCACGTCGCGGGCGAACTCGTGCACTGAGTCGCGCAGATCCTTCTGCTCCTGGGTCAGATCGAAACCGATCATATTGCCGTCGCTCCTCCGTCTACCGCGATCACCTGGCCGGTGATGAATGATGACGCCGGCGAGGCGAAGAGGACCGCTATTCCCTTGAGGTCCTGGTCGTTGCCGACGCGGCGCAGCGGCGTTCCGGCCACGATACGCTCGCCTGAGCGCTCCAGCGTCGCGGCGGTCATCCGCGTGGGAAAAAAGCCAGGGCAGATGCAGTTGACCGTGATGTTGTGCTCGGCCAGGGTCGCCGCCAGAGCCCGAGTGAAGTTGACGACGGCGCCTTTGCTCGTGTTGTAGGGCAGCGTTGGCATGATGGACGGGTCGCTGCCAAGCAAGCCGGCAACGGAAGCGATGTTGATGATGCGGCCGCCTTGACCTCGCGCAATCATGTGTAATCCGACGCCGCGGCTGACGAAGTACGTGCCGTCGACGTTGACCCGCATGACTCGGTCCCACGCCTCAAACGGGATTTCCTCGAATGGCGCTCCCCAGGTGGCGCCGGCGTTGTTGACCAGGATGTCGATCTGGCCCAATTGATCGAGCACGTCTTTGACCGCGGACTCGACCTCAGCGTTCTTCGAGATGTCGCAGCGGGTGGACATGGCCCGAATGCCCTGCGTCTCGAGCTTCTGGACTGCCTGGCTCAGGCCCTCTTCGCGCCGCGCGGTGAGGGCGACGGTCGCTCCAGCTTCGCCGAGAGCCTGGGCGATCTGCAAACCTAACCCGCGGCTACCCCCGGTGACCAGAGCAACCTTGCCGTCCAGTCGGAACGTGTCCAGAACACCCATCGGACACTTCAGTCTAGGAGTTCGGCCGAAAAGTGCGCTGCCGGAAGCGTATAGCGGCCGAACTCCGTTCGATAGACTGGCCTAGAGGGGCGATGTCCATGCAGAAGACTTTCGGCCGCCCCTCTAGTCCTGAGTCAGCAGGCGCGCTGCGCGCGTAGCTGGGCGGCCAGGCTGCGCGCAATGCGCGGCTTGAACTCCTGCAGGTCGACCGGGCGGCCGAGGACGGCGGCGGCTGAGGTGACGCCCAGGTCGCCGATGCCGCAGGCGTTGATCAGGTCGAAATGCGAGAGGTCTGGTTGCAGGTTGATGGCGAAGCCATGCAGCGTCACGCCGTGGCGCTGGGCCACGCCGATTGCGCCAATCTTGCCTCCGCCGGCAACGGTCCAGACGCCGACGTGGTGTTCGTCAATGCGAGCGTGCACGCCGATTTCAGCGAGCGCGGCGATGATGGCCAGCTCCAGCACTCTGACGTAGCACGGGACGCTCAGGCCGCGAGCTCGAAGCTTGACGATCGGATAGCCGACCAGCTGGCCCGGACCGTGGTAGGTGACCAGACCGCCGCGGGTGGCCCGGTGGACCTCGATTCCCAGCTGGCTCAACCTGGCCTCGGAGACGTGCACGTCCTGGAGCGTGGCGCGGCGGCCAAGCGTGACTACCGGCGGATGCTCGAGTAGGAGCAGTGTGTCCGGGATGTCGTCGTCGAGCCGCCGTTCGACCAACGCGTCCTGGAGGCGCATCGCATCGGCATAATTGACGACGCCGAGGTCGTCGACGCGAAGAGCGCCGAGCGGGGAGGGTTCAACTCGCCCCCCGCTGCGCGGCTCCGTGCGGATGTCGAGGGAGCTCAACGAGCGCATGTCGGGATCCTCAGAGGACCACTGTCGCAGTGGCAACATTGCGCGTTACGACACCCGCTTCGGAAGGGATCACCGTGGCGCCTGTAGCACCATTGGTGCGTACGCATCCACCAGCGGAGGGATGCGTTCTGGGTCTGCACACTCAGCGCACGGCGGCGGGGGCGGGCTGGGGTGTGGCGGCGGAGGCGCGGCGCGAGGGGCCGATATGGACCGGCAGGCCCAGGGCTACCATGGCCGCTTCCATCGAACCCTCGCCGAGCGTCGGGTGGGCGTGGATCGTGTTGGCGACATCCTCGAGCGTCGCCTCGAGCTGTAGCGCAAGCACCGCTTCGGGAATCAGATCGCTCGCGCTCGGGCCGATGATGTGCACACCGAGGATCTCACCGTACTTCTTGTCGGCCACGATCTTGATCAAGCCGTCGGTGTTGCCGTACGTCTGAGCGCGTCCCAACGCGGCGAATGGAAATTTTCCAACGACCACGTCGTGGCCGGCGTCTCGGGCTTTCTGTTCGGTTAGGCCGACGCTCGCGACCTCGGGGTGCGTGAACGTGGCAGCCGGCACGGCCTTGTAGTCCATCCGCTCATCATGACCAGCGATGACGCCGGCGGTGACCAGCCCCTGATGCGTGGCCACGTGCGCGAGCTGAATCTTGCCCACGACGTCGCCGATGGCAAAGACGTTCTGGACGTTGGTTCGCATCTGGTCGTCGACGGTGATGTAGCCCCGCTTATCGGTCTGCACGCCCGTCTTTTCGAGGTTCAGGTCGAGGGTATTCGGGCGCCGCGAGACGCCGATCAGCACCGCGTCGGCCTGGACGGTCTGCGCGTTCTTGCCGTCCTTAGCGTTGATGTTGACTTTCAACGCTCTGGCATTGTTGCTGCCGCTTTCCTCAATGCTGGCGACGGTCGACGAGGTCAGCACCTTGATCCCGCGTTTCTGGAACGAGCGCCCCAGCGCACGGCCCATGTCTTCGTCCTCGAGCGGCAGCAGGCTCGGCAATAGCTCTACCAGGGTCACCTCTGAGCCGAAAGCCGAAAACATGGTCGCCCACTCGGTGCCGACGGCGCCGCCGCCCACTATCACGATCCGCTTCGGCACTTCCTTGAGTAAGAAGGCACCGTCGGAGTTCATGACTCCGGGCAGATCGGTGCCCGGGATCGGCAGCTGGGCCGGAGTCGATCCGGTGGCGATGATCACGTTCTTGCCGGCCAAACGCGCAGTCGGCTGGCCGACCCCGTCCGCGGGCGCGTTGTACAGCGGCCCACCGTCACCCAGCGGCGACTTGCCAACCCCAACGACATCCACCAGGGTGGGCGACGTGAAGCGGGCGTGGCCGGCGTACAGGCTCACGCCGTTGGCTTTGAGCAACTGGCCGACTCCGTCGGTCAGGCCTTTGACGATGGTGTCCTTACGCTTCAGGACGGCAGGGTAGTCGAGGCGGACGTTGTCCGCAGCGATGCCGAAATCGGCGCTGTGCTGGAAGAGCTCAAGCACCTCCGCGCTGCGCAACATGGCCTTCGTGGGGATGCAACCCCAGTTGAGGCACACGCCGCCCTGGCGTTCCTTCTCGACTACGGCCACGCGTAGTCCATACTGCGCCGCGCGAATCGCCGCGGGGTAGCCACCCGGCCCGCCGCCGACGATGACCAGGTCGAATGCGCTCTGCTCCGCCATCAACGTCAGTCTAGGAGATATCGAGCCGGACGGCGGTGAGTAGCGTGCTGGCTGCGTCTGGCTAGGTCTGCCAGACCACCTTGCCCATGTCGGAGACGTCGTAGCCGCCGAGCGCGTCAACTTCGGCCCTGAACTCAAGGCCGCGCATGATCTCGAGCAAAGGTGCCATAAGGGGTGCCGCGTAGTGCTCGCTCGGGATGACCAGCTGATACTGCTCGTTGAACAGGGGCAGGAACTCGAGGTCCAGAGCGCGGGCAGCCGCTAGGATTCCGAGCCCGGCATCGGCCGCACCACTGGCCACATCGGCTGCAACGGCGAGGTGGGTATATTCCTCGCGTTCGTAGCCAGGGATGTGCTGGGCGTGGAGGCCCAGCTGTTTGAGCTGGTAGTCGAGCAGGACCCGGGTCCCAGAGCCGC
>JAABUQ010004488.1_pt1 | contig 23741 bp, 21 predicted proteins | sample 5560001 | NCBI WGS metagenome assembly JAABUQ01 (sample SAMN10711888, study PRJNA513371) | rock metagenome | isolation source: Antarctica rocks | place: Antarctica: Victoria Land, Finger Mt nord | collected 2015-12-18 | reverse complement strand
CACGCACGGACCTTGCGCACCCGGTTCCGCCGCGACCCAAACGCCTACTTGGCGGAACTCGAACTACAAACCTGCCAGCCAACTTTGCCGGCCTAGTTTTTTTGGCGCCCGCGCTGTGCTGATGCGCGCGCACGACCGTGCTGTCGATCATCGCATATTCGTTGTCGGCGTCCCCGGCCAGGTGCTGGAACACCCGCTCCCACACGCCGGACTTGGCCCAGCGGCTGTGGCGGAGGTGGACGTTCTTCCAATCCCCAAACCGCTCCGGCAGGTCGCGCCACGGCAGGCCCGCCCGGTAGCGATACAGGACCGCCTCGACAAACAGGCGGTTGTCCGCCGCTGTCACCCCCACATGGCCCTCCCGGCCAGGAAGAAGGTCCCGTATGCGCTCCCACTGGTCGTCGCGAAGGCCGTAACGCCGCATCAGTCAATCTCATCATGGCTGACAAGCTATGAATCACGCCCTCGCTCATAGGGAAATCCACCAAATGACGACACGCCCTAGTATTTGTTCGGTCAAATGAAGCCGTTTAATCCGAATATGCTCTAGAACTTGGCTTCAAATGCAGCGGTGCAGCCGTCATCCCGCTCGATGCGCTGCAAGGCCGCCAGCAACTCGCGCTTGCTCTGTGTCCGGCGCAGGCCGCTGTTCATCATCTCTTCCCGTGTCGGGACCCGTGTTCCCGCATCAAGCTTGGCCTGGACCTGGCGGCCGCGTTCTTCCAGGGTCAGCGTCTTCATCGTTCAACTCCTGCAGGAACGCCAAGCCGAGGTCGCCGGACGTGTCCTCGCGGATGCGGCGGTCGAGGTAGGAAGCATCCAGGTCATCGGCCAGTCGAAACAAGGCGATGGCTTGATGGAGAAGGTGATGGTCCCGCCGGTCCGATGCAATCCACCGCCCTAGGCGGTCGGCAATCAAGTCCTCTGTAGATGCCATGCTGATCGCCAAGCCGGCGACCTGGACCAGCCGCACGCGGCCCCTGTCGCCCCGGCCGTCAAAGTATGCGCCAGAGACGAGTTCAACGCCCATGGCGAGCTTGGGATGGACGAACGTCTGCCGTCGGCGGGATCGTCCGTCACCCTGCTCGAACCCGAGCTTGATCAAGGCTTGCGCGAACGGCTCGTCGTCCGTCGAGACGAAATCGAAGTCGCCAGACACGATCCCGTTGCCCGTATCGAATTCCACCACGGCGCCGCCCACAAGGACGGGAGCTGAGTGCCCCTCTGCCCGGATAGCTGCGCTGGCCTTCGCAAGAAGGGTCAGGGCCTCGACATACTCGGCCCGGTATAGGGTCGTCTCAGTCATCGTTCACGTTTGCCCCCGCCGTCAACGGCCCCTAAACCTTACCGCGCGGGGGCGCCCGGCGCAGCCCCCGGACCGGCCTCCCACCCACCTCCCGCCTTGAGTCCCACCCTCCCCACCCCAGGTTTCCCCCATGCCTGACACGTTGAAAATCGCTCTCGCCCAGATAGACACCCACCTCGGCGAGGTCGCGGTCAACGTCGCCCGCATCCGCCGCGCCCGCGCCGACGCCGCAGCCCAGGGCGCCGACCTGGTGGTGACGCCGGAGTTCTCTGTCGGCGGCTACCCGCCGGAGGACCTCGTCCGCAAGCCCGCCTTCGTGGACGCCTGCGAGGCCGCCATCCAGGACCTCGCCCGCGACACCGCCGACGGCGGCCCCGGCCTGATCGTCGGCGGCCCCTGGCGCGACGGCGGCCTGCTGTTCAACGCCGCCTTCGTGCTGGAAGGCGGCCAGGTCATCGCCCGCCGCGCCAAGCACGAGCTGCCGAACTACGGCGTATTCGACGAGAAACGGGTGTTCGACGCGGGTCCGTCGCCGGGTCCGGTGAATTTTCGAGGTGTCCGCCTGGGCCTGATGGTGTGCGAGGATTTCTGGCTCCCCGCCGTGTCCGAAACCCTGGGTGAATCGGGCGCCGAGCTGCTGCTGTCTATCAACGGCAGCCCGTTCGAGGACGGCAAGCAGGCCCGGCGCATCGGCCTCGCTGTCGAGCGCGTGGTGGAGACCGGCCTGCCCTTCATCTTCGTCGGCCAAGTCGCCGGCCAGGACGAGCTGGTGTTCGACGGCGCCAGCTTCGTCCTGAACGCCGACCGCAGCCTCGCTGTGCAAATGCCCTACTTCGACGAGGCGGTCACCATGACCGTTTGGACCAGGGACGGCGACCGCATGGTCTGCACCCCCCAGCCCCTGCCGCCCGAGCCGGACCGGCTGGAGCTGATCTACCGCTGCATGATGCTCGGCCTCGGCGACTACGTGCGCAAGAACCGCTTCCCCGGCATCCTGCTGGGATTGTCCGGCGGCATAGACAGCGCGCTTTCCGCCGCCGTCGCCGTGGACGCCCTGGGCGCGGACAAGGTGCGGGCGGTGATGATGCCCAGCCCCTACACCAGCCGCGACAGCCTGGACGATGCCGCCGAGTGCGCCCGCCTGCTCGGTATTCACTGCGACACCATCCCGATCCAGCCGGCGATGGACGCCTTCGGCAGCGCGCTGGCCCCCGTGTTCAACGGACGCCAGGCCGACATCACCGAGGAAAACATCCAGTCCCGCAGCCGCGGCCTGATCCTGATGGCCATGAGCAACAAGTTCGGCGACATGCTGCTGACCACAGGCAACAAGAGCGAGATGTCGGTGGGTTACGCGACGCTGTATGGCGACATGTGCGGCGGCTACTCCGTGCTGAAGGACGTTTACAAGACGACGGTCTTCGCCCTGTGCCGCTGGCGCAATGGCCACCGTCCCCATGGCGCGCTGGGGCCGGCCGGCGCCGTGATGCCGGACCGCGTCATCACCAAGGCGCCGTCGGCTGAGCTGAAGCTGGACCAGCGCGACGAGGATACCCTGCCGCCCTACGTGGACCTGGACGCCATCCTTGAGGGCCTGGTCGAGGGCGAGCAGTCCGTGGATGCCCTTGTCGCCCGTGGCTTCGACCGCGCCACGGTGCTGCGGGTTTGGAGGATGCTGGACCGCGCCGAGTATAAGCGCCGCCAGGCTCCGCCGGGCGTCAAGATCACGCCGCGCGCTTTTGGCCGGGACCGCCGTTATCCCATCACCAACGGCTACACCGGGCTGGTGGCATGAGCGACGCCCCGCCGCTGTCCGACGTCCCCGCCATCCGCGTCCGCATCCTCGACCTGTCCGGCGGTGCGGAGGAGGGCATCGTCGAGGAGGTCGGCCCCTTCCCGGACGTGGATACCGCCAATGCCTTCGCCCGCCGCTACGTGCGCGACAGCATGGAGCGGTGCCGCGCCCAGGGCATGGAGACGCAGGCCGTGCTCGACGCCTGGTTCGCGTTTGGCGAGGACGCCGAGGTCCTGGGCGCTGAGGGCGGCTGGCGCAGCGCCGCCGAGCTGCCGACCTTCGCCGCCCATCGTGCCGGCCCCGCCGACCGGGATTGGCGGAGCATAGACCCCCGCCTGAACGGCGCCGAAGAGGACGAGGAGTGACTTGCTTGCTGCTCCCTGTCCCTACGGGAGAGGATTGGGGTGAGGGGGTCTTGAGGCGCTGTCTCCGCGGGTGCAAAACCTGGTCCCGATGGCACTGACTGTTTCGCGCTCCGCAGCCAAGACCCCCTCACCCCGACCCTCTCCCGGAGGGAGAGGGAGCAGAAGCAGGCTCCCAGCACGATGAAGGTCCGTTTCGCCCCTAGCCCCACCGGGCTGCTCCATGTCGGCAACGCCCGCATCGCGCTTGCCAACTACCTGCTGGCCAAGCGCCACGGCGGCCAGTTCCTGCTGCGCCTGGACGACACCGACACCGAACGGAACCGCGGAGAATACGAGGACGCAATTCCCTACGACCTCCGTTGGATGGGCCTGTCCTGGGACGAGACGTTCCGGCAGTCCGACCGTCTCGACCGCTATGCCGCCGCTGCCGAGAAGCTGAAGGCGTCCGGCCGCCTGTATCCCTGCTTCGAATCCGAGGAGGAGCTTGCCGCCAAGCGCGACCAGCGCGCCAAGCGCCATCAGCCCCCGCTGTATGACCGCGCGATGCTCAAGCTCACGCCGGAGCAGCGCGCCAAGGCCGAGGCCGGCGGCAAGCGCCCCTACTGGCGCTTCCTCCTGTCCGGCTACCCGGCGGAATGGGGCGACATGGTGCTCGGCCCGCGCAGCGTGAAGCTGACCGCAGTGTCCGACCCCGTGCTGATCCGCGCCGACGGCACCCCGCTCTATACTTTTACAAGTGTCGTGGACGACCTGGAAGCCGGCATCACCCACATCGTCCGGGGTGAGGACCACGTTACCAACACCGGCATCCAGATAGACATCATGGCCGCCCTGAACGCCGGTCGGGTTGGGCGCCCGTCCCTGCCGCGCTTCGCCCACCTGCCGCTGCTGGTGGACGGTGACGGGGGCAAGCTGTCCAAGCGCATCGGCGCCCTGTCCATACGCAGCCTGCGCGGCGACGGGGTCGAGCCGGTGGCCCTGACCGGCTACCTCGCCCGTCTCGGCACCGCGGATGACCCGGCGCCGGAAGCGCCCGACGTGATGGCACAAACCTACGACCTCAGCCGCGTGTCCCACTCCGCCGCCCGGTTCGACGGCCAGCAGCTCCTGGGGCTGAACCGCCGGGTCCTGCACGGCCTGCCGTTCGAGGCGGTGCAGGACCGCCTGCCGCCCGCCGCCACCCCCGCCTTCTGGAACGCCATTCGCGGCAACCTGGATTTCTTGCGTGAGGCCAAGGGCTGGTGGGAGGTCGTCGCCGGCAGCATCGTGCCGCCGGTGCTGGAGGGCGAGGCGGACTTCCTGGGCCAGGCGCTGGAGGCGCTGCCGCCGGAACCCTGGACCAACCAGGTCTGGCCCGACTGGACCGATGCGCTCAAGGCCGCGTCCGGCCGCAAGGGCAAGCACCTGTTCCTGCCGCTGCGCCAGGCGCTGACCGGAGAGGACCATGGGCCCGAGCTGCGCGACCTCCTGCCGCTGATGGGCCGCGCCCGCGCCGAGGAACGCCTACGCCTGGCAGCCGCCTGATGCTTCCTGCCCCCTCTCCCTCCGGGAGAGGGCCGGGGTGAGGGGGTCTTTGAGCGCGAGGTTCGGCCATCAGGCATGTGTTCCGGCAGCACCGTCCGCGCATCGCTCCGCAGCCAAGACCCCCTCACCCCGACCCTCTCCCGGAGGAAGAGGGAGCAGAACGGCCCTGCCTACCCAGACCGCACCACCCCCCGTCACCAACCCAAACCCGCCCGTTCATCCGCAACTTACGGAGATGCCTACATGCCCACCCGCCTAGCGCCCGGCACCCACGCCTTCGCCTTCCGCCATGCCGCGGACGCGCAGGTGTCGCCGGACGCGGCGCGGCTCTGCTTCGTGCTCACCCGGCGCGACCCGGCATCCGACCGCCGCATCGCCGTCCTCATGCTGTCCGACGACCGCACCACCTGGCGCGAGCTGCCGGACAGCACCGGCGCCTCCCAGCCGCGCTGGTCGCCGGACGGCACGCGCTTAGCCTACCTGCGCCGCTCCGGCGAGCGCATGGCCGTGGTCGTCGCGGACAACGCCGGACGTTCAACCATCCTGGCTGAGGGTCCGGCAACCCTGCGCGAACCCGCCTGGTCGCCGGACGGGCAGCAGCTTGCCTGGCAGGTGCACGTGGACGATTCGCCGCCGGGCTGGCTGAACCTGCCCCGCCCGCCCGAAGGCGCGGAGTGGGCGCCGCCCTTCGCCGTCACCGAACGGCTGATGTGGCGGCACGACACGGTCGGCGACCTGGCTGAGGGCGGATTCCAGGTCATGCTCGCCCCGGCGGACGGCAGCGCGCCGGCACGCCAGTTGACCGAGGGCGTATGGTCCAGCGGCTTCATGCGCCCGTCCGGGCTGGCCTGGACGGTTGACGGGTCCGAGCTGCTGTTGGCCGCCACACGCCGCCCGGACTGGGACCGCGCCCAGGACGAGCGCGACATCTACGCCATCCCCGTGTCCGGGGGCGCGGTGCGGCGGCTGACCGACCGGCCGGGCCAGCAGGGCGCCATCGCGGTCTGCCCGGACGGCGTCCGGGTTGCCTTCACCGGCGTCGCCCCGCTGAACCGCAGCGCGGAGCGGCGGATCGCCTTCGTGATGAACCTGGACGGCAGCGGATTGCGCGAGCTGCTGCCCGGCCTGGACCGCAGCATCGAGGACCTGGCCTGGCACGGCGACGGCGCCACGCTGTTCGCAAGCTTCGACGAGGAAGGCGGCCGGGTGCTGGCCCGCATCGAAGGCGACGGGCACCTGACGCGGCTCGTGCGCGACATCGGCGGCCCGGGGATCGAGATGCCCTATGCCGGCGGCGGCTTCTCCGCCGCGCGGGACGGCACGCTCGCCTACGTCCGCACCGCCGCGACCGTCCCGTCGGAGGTCGCCGTCGTGCCGCCGGACGGATCGGCGGTGACGCTGACGGCGCTGAATGCCGGGCTGGCCGACGAGGTCGGCGGCTTCGCCTCCACCGAGGCGTTCTGGACCACCGCCCGCGACGGCCACCAGGTGCAAGCCTGGCTGATGCTCCCGCGTGAGGCCGCGGACGGCCCGGTGCCGCTGGCGCTTGAAATCCACGGCGGCCCCTTCGCCAGCTTCGGCGACCGCTTCTCGATCAAGCACCAGATGCTGGCCGCGGCGGGCTATGCCGTGCTGGCGGTGAACCCGCGCGGCTCGACCGGCTATGGCGAGGCGTTCCTGCAGGCGCTGCACGACCGCTATCCCGGGCCGGACTGGGACGACCTGATGGACGTGCTGGACGCCGTGGTGCGGCGGCCGGAGGTGGACCGGGACAACCTGTTCGTCGGGGGCGTCAGCGGCGGCGGCACGCTCACGCTATGGACGGTCGCGCACACCCGGCGGTTCCGTGCCGCGGTGTCCATCAAGCCGGTGGTCGCCTGGGAAAGCTGGGTGCTGACCGCCGACATCGGGCCATCGGTCGGACGCATCTGGATGGGCGGCGACCTGCCGTGGGAGGCGCCGGGCAAGTATCGCGACCGCTCGCCGCTGACCCACCTGCCGCGCGCGACGACGCCCACGATGGTGATGGCTGGCGAAGCCGACAGCCGCACCCCGGCGAGCGAGGCGCTGCAGGCCTTTACGGCGCTGAAGTTGGCTGGGGTGGAAACGGCGCTGGTGCGCGGGCCCGGCGTGACGCACAGCTCGGCGGTTTACCGCCCGTCGCACTTCGCAAGCGAGGTCGCGTGCCAGCTTGCCTGGTTCGAGCGGTTTCGCAAGCGGTGATCTGGCAGACTTCCGCAACCTCATAGCGAAGGAGAGAAGGAAGTGAACGCATCAGGCAAGATCATCTTCCGGATCAGCGCCGGCCTTGAGCAGACCGACGCCGAGATCGTCGCAAACTGCCAAGCGGCAATGGCGGCCGCAGCACGCGGCGAAGCCATCGCCCCCAAGTGGATCGTGACCTTCGAAACATGGGATGCGTTCTTCCGATCCCTCTCGCCCAACCGGATCGAGATCCTCGAGCATGTCGCAGGGAGCGGCGAGGTCGCCAGCACCCGGGCGCTGGCCCTGGCGCTTGGCCGGGATTATGCGGCGGTTCACGCCGATGTCGCCGCACTGCTCAAGCTGCATCTGCTGGAGCGAAACGGCACTGCGCTGCGGTGCGAGGTTGATCCCGGTCGTGCCGACCTGGTGGCTGCATAGGCGCGGAAGTCCGCTGATGCCGCCCGGCGTCCCATGTGCGGCAGCCCCGCCCTCCCAGTTTGCATACCCACCCCCGCCGCAGGTCTGCTACAGCCAGGTGAACTCCCGGAGACCCCGATGCTCGCCACCCTGAGCCGCTGGTTCGCCCCCCGCCAGCCCGACCCCGTAACTCCGCCCGCCGCCCAGCCCGAGCCGCCGCCCACCCCCCTGCACCAGGGCTACCTGGACGAGCGCAGCACCCACCACGTCCGCGGCTGGCTGCGCGACGGCAACGACCCTGCGGCGATCATCCCGTATGAGGTCGTGCTGGCCGGCGACGTCGGCGAACGCGTGCTGGCCCGCGGCGGCGCCGACCACCCCGGCGAGATGCTGGATGTCATCGGCGTCGGCGCCCACGGCTTCCTGACCTTGTTCGACCCGCCGCTCGACCCCGCCCAGCGCGACCGCATCCTCGTCCGCCCCGCCGGGAGCGCCGCCCTGGAGCACGCCCCGGCGCTCACCGCCCGCCGGCCGGAGGCCATCCCGTTCCGCATCGTCGGCTACATAGACGAGCGCAGCCCGCACCACCTCGCCGGCTGGGCCTGGAACGAGGCCGACCCGGCGGAACGCCTGCGCTACGAAGTCCTGCACGAGGGCCGGGTGATCGCCCGGGGCGAGGCCGGTGACTGGAGCAGCCCGCTTGCCAAGATGGGCGTCGGTGAAGCCTGCTACGCCTTCCGGGTGCTGCTGGACCAGCCCGTCGCCGACCCGGCGGGGCTGGAGATACGCATCCAGGACACCCCGGTCCTGCTGCCGCTGGCGCCGCTGCTGAACACCGCGTTCCAGCCGATCAGCCACGTGGCGATAGATATCGTCAACAACTGCAACCTGCGCTGCCCCTTCTGCACCTTCGACTACGAGGGCGTGCGCACCACCCGGTTCATGTCGGACGAAACCTTCGAGGGCGCGCTGCGCCTGCTGCCCTACGTCACAGAGGGCAACTTCTGGCTGTCCTGCCTGCACGAGGCGACGATCCACCCGGAGCTGCTGCGCTTCATAGACATGGTGCCGCGGGAGTACCGGGACCGGCTGATGTATACCACCAACCTCGCCAAGCGGATGCCGGATGCCTACTTCGCACAGTTGGGCGGCAGCGGCATGCACCACCTGAACATCTCGGTCGAAAGCCTGCAGCCCGAGATCTATGAGCGGCTGCGCAAAGGTGCGCGGTTCCGCATCTTCGGGGAGAACTGGGCCAAGCTGCTGGATGCCTGCCGTGCCGGGTCCGCGCCGCCGCGCATCCGCTACAACATGATGGCCTACCGCTCCAACCTGCAGGAGATCCCCGGCCTGGTGGAGCTGCTGCTGCAGGAGAAGCTCGCCTGGCAGGTGGAGGTCCGCTACACCTTCGACGAGCCGCACATCCCCGACAGCTTCCGCCGGACCGAGTATCTGCGGGACGACGAGTGGACCTGGCTGGAGGCGCAACTGGCGCACCATGATCCCAAGCGCGTCGTCCTGGTGCTGCCGCCGCCCGAGAAGCGCGTCGTGTCCGAGCCGATCAACCGTGCCCCGGCGCCTGAACCGGACGCCGACGCCCCGGCGGCGCCAAGGTCGCGTGCGTCCTATCCTCTAGGCATGCGGCTGGATTGGGATGGCGCCCTGACGGTTTACAGCGAAACCATCGGTCCCGACGGCAACCTGCTGCACACTGACCATGCCAAGCTGAACATTGAGGATGTGCGGGATTCAAGGGCGCTAGTGACGGACCTGCTACGTTGAGCCAAGGGCCTACGGCGGAGAACGGTGCCTTACCCCCTCTCCCTCCGGGAGAGGGTCGGGGTGAGGGGGTTTTGGCTGCGGAGCGGGCCACCGATGGCGCCACCGGAACACGGCCCTCAACAGCCCAATGCCTGTGCCTGAAGACCCCCTCACCCCAACCCTCTCCCAGAGGGAGAGGGAGCAGGCAGCTTCCCTCTAATGGGCGGTATGCCCACTTGGACGGGCTGCGCGGCGTGGCGGCGCTGGCGGTGGCGTTCTGCCACTTCGCCTTCGCCTTCCAGCCGGCGCTGCTGAGCGGCAACCCGGCGCAGGGCGCCGCTGCGGCGGCAACCGGCCTGTCCAAGACCCCGTTGGTGCTGCTGTGGTCGCCCGATTGCGCGGTGACGGTGTTCTTCGTGCTCAGCGGCTTCGTGCTGCAGGCGTCGGTGGCCGGCGCGCCCGGGGACAGGCCGGCGCTGCGGCTGCTGGGCTCGGTGCTGCGGCGCTGGGTGCGGCTGGCCGGCCCGATCCTGGGCAGCTCCTTGCTGATCTGGGCGGTGGTCGCGGCGGGCGGGCTGCGGAACGCGCCGGCTGCGGCGGCGAACGGGTCGGGGTGGCTGGCGATGCACTTCGGCTGGCTGGCCTGGCAGTCCAACAGCCTGCCGGCACTGGTGGAGCAGTCCTTGTTCGGCATCTTCGCCACTGCCACCCATTGGTGGAATGCGGCGCTGTGGACCATGCCGGTGGAGTTCTGGGGATCTGTGGGGATCTTCGTCTTCCATGCCGTGCTGGGCCGGGCGCCGGGCTGGGTGCGGGCGCCGGTGCTGGTCGCGGTGACTGCTGGGCTGCTGTCGGGGCTGGCGGGCGCCGGGGCGGCGAACGGCGCCGGGTTCGGTTTAGGCGCCTTGTTGTGGGATGGGCGCCGCTGGGTGACGGCGCCTGGCCGCCTGGCCTGGTGGGGTGGGGCAGCGGCCTTCGCGGCCGGCGTCGTGCTGGGCGGGATACCGTATGACCTGCTGGGAACGCCATACTGGCCCGGCTTCGTGCTGGCGTCGGGCTGGCTGACCGAGCCGGTGCTGGCGGCGCACCGGGTTGGCGCCGGGCTGCTGGTGCTGGCGGCGCTGGCCTGGCCGCCGCTGGGCTGGGCGCTGCGGCGGCGGCCGGTGCTGGCGCTGGGGCGGGTGTCGTTCATGGTCTATCTGCTGCACATCATCCTGATCTGCTCGCTGGCGTCGTGGGTGGTGCTGCGGCTGACGCCGGCCTGGGGGTATGACGGCGCGACGGCTGTGGCCCTGGCGGCGACGCTGGCGGCGCTGTTCCCGCTGGCGGCGGCGATGACCTGGGCGGCGGACCGGCCCGCCATTGCCTGGTCCCGCCGGGTGGAGCGCATGGCTCTGACTCTGCGGGCGCCGGCGAATACGATCCGGGCCAGCAAGGTGCTGCCTTCTCCCTCTCCCTCCGGAAGAGGGCCGGGGTGAGGGGGTCTTGCTGCGGAGCGGGGCGCTGCCGGCGATACCGGCACGTAATCCTAGGTCGGCAGGGACAGCGCTTGAAGACCCCCTCACCCCAACCCTCTCCCGGAGGGAGAGGGAGAAGATGACGCCGGTTTGGCCTGCGGGCACGCAGCACGCCTGCTGCCCTGTCTGCGCGCTTGAGGCCGGGCACGACGCGGCGGTCGAGGTTGCGGCCGGCCCCTCCTCGATCCGCTTCCTCCGCTGCGCCGCCTGCGGGACCGTGTTCATCCCCGGCGCCCTGCCGCCCTCCTACGAGAGCGACGGTCCGTTGGATGAGACCGTCCAGTATTACGTCGAGCAACTGGCCGCCATAGACACCGTCGTGGACCCGCTGTTCACCCTGGACCGCACCCGGGTGCGCCGCTACGCCGAGATCGGCTGCTCCTTCGGCTTCGCCCTGGACTTCGGGCGGCGGGAGTTCGGCTGGAAGGTGCGCGGCGTGGACCCGTCCGCCCTGGCCGCTGCGGGCGGCCCCCTGCTCGGGCTGCCCATCGAAACCAGGTACTTCACCGAGGACGATCCCCTGCCGGCTCCGCCTGCCGACCTGCTGGTGGCGTCCGAGGTGGTGGAGCACGTGGCCGATCCCCATGCCTTCATGCGGGCGCTGGCGGCGTCGCTGGCGCCGGAGGGTGTCCTGGTGCTCAGCACGCCCAATGCCGCCGCCGTGCATCCGGACACCTCGCATGGGGCGCTGATGCAGGTGCTGTGCCCGGGCTACCATCTGGTGCTGCTGACCGCCGCCGGGCTACGCCGGCTGGTGGAGGCGCACGGCTTCCGGCATCATCACGTCCGTGAGACCCTGACCGGCCTGACCATCTTCGCCGGACGCCAGCCGTTTGCCTGGGCGCCGGATGGGCGGACGGACCGGGCGGCCTATGTCCGTTACCTGCATGGCCGCCTGGCCAACGCGCCGCCGGGCAGCGCGCTGGAGTGCGGGATGCTGTATCGCCTGTTGCGCGAACATGCGGCCTTTGGCCAGTGGGCCGAGGCCGAGGCGCTGACGCCCCGCGTCGCCGCCGCCTATGCCCGGCGCGGCGTGGACCTCCTGCAAGCCGGCGCCTGCCGGCCCGCCTGTGAGCCCGGCGCATCCTTCACCGAGTTCGCACGCCGCCATCCGATGAACGTCGGCGGTGTGCTGTTCGCCCTGGGCATGGTGGCCATGCTCCACCGGGAGGATGGGCCGCGTGCTGCGGCGCTGTTCGACGCCGCCGCGGCCTGGCTGGGCGCGGTGCGCCGGGTACTGGCGGGCTTCGGCACCACGGACGCGGAGTCCGACGGGTTCGAGCTGCACGCGATGGAGCACACGATGGTGCTGACCGCCCGCATCGATCAGGCTGCCGCCGTGGCCCGGCTGGATGCCATGCTGGGCGGGGACCTGGCCGTGGAGGGCAGGCACGCCGCACGCTGGCGCGTGCTGCTGTTCATCGAGCTGGTCAATGCCGGGGACCACGCCCGGGCGGCGGCGCTGCACGGCGCTGCGGCGGCAGGCCCCCGCGCGGATGCCGTGCTGGACGTCAGGCGCCTGTTCGCGCTGGGCATACACGCCCTGAACGGCTGCTCCGACCCGGCGGAGGCCCGGCGTTGGCTCGGCGCCGCGCTGGAGGCGGCGGATGCGGCGCCGGCTGATCCCGTGCTGGCCGGCCTTGGCCGGGCAGTGGCGGCGGCGCTGCGGGTGGCGCTGCCGAAGGCCGCCCCGGCGCTGCCGCGTCCTGCCCCGCCGCGTCCTGCGCCACGCTGGCCGGCATGGCTGCGCCGGCGCCTTACCCTGGCCGGTCAGGACAGGGAGTAGGCGTCCGCTGCTGGCCGGCGCGTCTGGCTAAACTTCCACCTCGACGCAAACGGGAACATGGTCCGACGTTTGCGGCCAGTCTCGCGCCGTCGTCAGCACCGTGCTGCTCCGCAGGCCCCCGGCCAGGTCGTGCGATACCCACACATGGTCCAGCCGCCGCCCGCGGTTGGCGACGCGCCAGTCGCGGTTGCGGTAGCTCCACCAGGTATATAGCTTCTCGTCATCCGGCACGAAGCGGCGCATCGCGTCGGTCCAGCCGGTAGTCATCCAGGCCTGCATCGCCTCAACCTCGACCGGCGTGTGGCTGACCACGCCCAGCAGTTGCTTGTGGCTCCAGACGTCGTGTTCCAATGGGGCGATGTTCAGGTCGCCCACAAGGATGCTGCGGGCCGGGGGCCGGGCCGTGAAGTGGTCGGTGACCTGCCGCACGAAGGCGAGCTTGTGTGCGAATTTGGGGTTTTCCGCCGGGTCGGGCACGTCGCCACCGGCGGGGACGTAGAAGTCGTGCAGCTCGACCGGGCCGGCGGGCGCATCCAGGGTGACGGCGAGGTGGCGGCAGTCGCCCTTCTCGCACCAGTCCGGCGACGCCTCGTCCAGCCGCAGCGGCAGCCGGGATAGGATGGCAACGCCGTTGTAGCCCTTCATGCCCCGGCGCGCGACGTGCGGCAGGCCGAGCCGGGCCGGGGCGTCGTCGGGGAACAGCGGGTCGGGCACCTTGGTTTCCTGCAGGCACACCACGTCGGGATGCAGCTCGGCGACCAGCCGCTCCAGCAGGGACAGGCGCAGGCGGAGGGAATTGATGTTCCAGGTGGCAATGCGGAGCGCGGGCATGGGTGGGGCATGGCCCGGCGGGGGAGGCGTGGCAAGGGGGCAGGTTCGCGTCGCTCGAAACGACGTCGCGGAATACGGAAGCAAGGAACGGGAAGCGCCGTGGCTGCGGACCCGCCAAGGTCCGTCGCAAGGAGGACCACCCCATGACCGCATTCCGCTGCATCCCGATCCCAACCCAAACCGCTGAGCGCTTCCGCAGCACCGGCCAGGACGACAACGGCAACACGGTCCGGCGCGTCGTGGCGGAGGGTCGCGGCGGCTCCCCGTGCCGCCATTGCCTGCGGTTCGCGGCGGCCGGCGAGACGATGCTGCTCGGCTCCTACAACCTGCCCCGGCCGCGCGGCATCTACTGGACGCCAAGTCCGATCTTCGTCCATGCCGGCGGCTGCCCGCAGTTCGCAGCGCCCGGCATCATCGCGCCGATCATCGCTGAAGGGGCGCTGGTGTCCGTCCGCGCCTACGACGCCGCCGACCAGTGCATCTACGAGCTGGGCCAGGTGTGCAGCGGCGCGGAGGCAGGCGCACCGCTCGCGCGGGCGCTGGACGACACGAGGACCGCCTTCGTCAACGTCCACACCGCCCGGCCCGGCTGCCTGCTGTCCCGCGTCGAGCGCATCGCCTGACACCGCTTGATCTCCCGGGCGCATCCGGTAGGGTCCGCCGCAACGAATTGGGAGACCCGACCATGCACCGCAGGACCTTGCTTGCCGCCACCGCGGCCATCTCCGCCGGCGCCGCGCTGCCGGCGCTGGCGCAGGCAAGCGGTCCCGTGCAGGTCGGCGCCATCGAGATCCTGTCCGGCCCCAACTCTGCCTATGGCACCGCCATACGCGCCGGGCTGGAGCTGGCGCTGGATGAGGTGAACGCGAAGGGCGTGCTGGGCGGGCGCAAGATCGCGCTCACCATCGAGGACAGCGCCGGCAACAAGGACCAGGCGATCAACGCCGCACGCAAGCTGATTGGCCGGGATAAGGTGGTGGCGATCATCGGCCCCACCCTGTCCAATGAGATGTTCGCCGCCGGACCCGTCGCCAACGAGCGCAAAATCCCCATCATCGGCACTTCGACCACGGCGGTGGGCATCACCGAGATCGGCCCCTACGTGTTCCGCACCAGCCTGCCGGAAAGCGACGTGATCCCGGTGACGCTGGCCCGCGCCAAGGCGCGCGGGGTCAAGACCATCGCCCTGCTGTATGCGAACGACGACGCCTTCAGCAAATCCGGCTTCGACACCATGAAGGCCGCAGCGGAGAAGGCCGGGCTGAACATCGTCGCCATCGAGAGCTTCGGCAGCAAGGACACCGACTTTAGCGCGCAGCTTACGAAGGTGCGCGGCTTGAAGCCCGACGCCATCGGCATCTCCGCCCTGGTGGAGCCGGTGTCGGGCGTGCTGCTGCAGGCGCGGCAGTTGGGCTTCGGCAAGGAAACGCTGTTCGTCGGCGGCAACGGCAGCAACTCGCCCAAGTTGGGGGAGATCGCCGGCCCGGCGGCGGACGGGCTGATCGTCGGCAGCCCCTGGTTCGTCGGCAAGGATGACCCGGTGAACCAGGCCTTCGTCACTAAGTTCAAGGCCAAGTACGGCAAGGAGCCGGACCAGTTCGCGGCCCAGGCCTATGACTGCATGGGTATCCTGGCCAACGCGATAGACCGCGCCGGCGCCGCGGAGCCGGAAAAGATCAAGGAGGCGCTGACGACGACGACGTACAACGGCGTCATGGGTCCCTTCACCTTCACCCCCAGCCGCGACCCGGCCAGCACGGAAGGCGTGGTGGTGCTGGCGATGCAGGGCGGCAAGTTCGGGGTGGCGCCGCAGTAGCGGATCAGGATGCGGGTGGCGCCGGGTCAGGGAAGGCCAGGCCCTCGTACAGTTCAGCCATCGGGACCTCGATGGCGATTTCGGGCATTGCCAAGGTGCCGGCAGATCCCAGTTCGTCCACGATCCAACCCGCCTCCGTGCGGGTGTAGGTCGTGGCGAGCGCCTGGTCCTGCTCCAGGATGACGTAGCGCCGGACCGAGGGAATGGCGCGATACTCCCGCAGCTTGTCGAAGCGGTCAGTGTGCTCGGTGCTTTCCGAGATGATTTCGAACATGACGACAGGTTCGGTGTGCATGGTCGTTGAGCCTGGAACCGGGGTGCAGGTCACGAAGGCGTCGGGATAGCGGTAGCTGAAGCCGGATTGTACTTTCACCTCCGGCCCTCGGGCATAGCAGGGCTTGCCCCGCAAGCGGGTGAAAAGCGAGGTCAGCAAGTTGCCCTGTATGGCGCCGTGCGTGTCGGTAACGCCAACCATCGCGACGGGCTGGACGCCGTCGAACTCCCACTTGAGTTCCTGGTTGGCCTCCCAGGCCAGGAATTCAGCCGGGGTCATTGGGGCTATCCGGGCCTGGCTCATGTGCGGCACCTCCTGCACGGCATGATGGCGACGTGCTGGGCGTGAAGCAACGCCGCCTTCCCGCTTATGCCGGCGGGTCAGGGTAGAAGGGCGGGCCTTCCACCCTTTGCCTTGCGGCGCTAAGACACCCGCCTCCGCCGCACGCCTGCGGCCCCGCAAGGAACAGATATTCCCCGCTATGCTGGCGCAGCAGCTCGTCAACGGCGTCCTGCTCGGCGCCACCTATGCCCTGTTCGCGCTCGGCTTCACGCTGATGTTCGGCGTGCTGCGGGTCATCAACCTGACGTATGGGTTCTATTTCTCCGCCGGTGCGCTCGTGGCGCTGTGGCTGGCGCGGGCCGGAGGCTGGCCGATCTGGGCGGCGCTGCCGGCCGCGGCGGCGGCGTCAGGCGTGTTGGCTGTCGTGCTGGACTGGCTGCTGCTGAGCCGGCTGCGACGCATCCGGGCGCCGGAGTTGTCCTCGCTGATGGTGACGCTTGGCGGCGTGCTGGCGCTGTATTCGGCGCTGACCGCCTGGCTTGGCCCGGACATACGCCGGCTGCCGGCCGACGCTATCAGCGCGGATGCGTTCCAGTTCGGCGACGTCCGCGTCACCGCGGCGCAACTGCTGATCCTGGGGGCGACGGCGGTGCTGGTCGGCGCGCTGCTGGTGCTAATGCAGGGCACCCGCCTGGGCCTGGCGATCCGCGCGATGGCGGAGAGGCCGGATGCAGCGCAACTCATGGGCATCAACATCGGGCAGGCGGCGGCGCTGGTGTCGTTCATCTCGGGCGCATTGGCCGGGGCAGGGGGGGTGCTGATCGGGCTGAACTTCAATGCCATCCACCCATACATGGGCGAGCAGATGATGCTGCGCGGCTTCGTCGTTATCATCGTGGGCGGCTTGGGCGACATACGCGGCGCGCTGCTGGCCGGGCTGGCGCTGGGCATCATCGAGGTGCTGACGGCGGGGTTCATATCGTCGTCGCTGAAGGAGGCGGTGGCGTTCCTGATCCTGGTCGCGGTGCTGTGGACCCGGCCCGCCGGGCTGTTCGGCCGCGCCGTGGTGCGGCGCGCGTGATGGTCCCCAGCCGCTCCGTCCTGCTTCTTCCCCCTCTCCCTCCGGGAGAGGGCCGGGGTGAGGGGGTCTTGGCTGCGGAGCCAGGCGCCGCCGGTGCTGTTGGCGCGTGGCCCTTCACTGGACCGGGCAGTTCTTGCCCACCCCCTCACCCCGACCCTCTCCCGGAGGGAGAGGGAGTAGCAGGCTGCGCCCCGGCGTCCGGCGGCGTCGCATGATCCCCCCCTGGCTCGACGACTTCCTATGGACCTACCAAAACCTCGTCCACGCCCTTGGCATCAACGGCCTGCTCGCGCTGTCAATGTACGTGGTGCTGGCCGTCGGGCAGCTTTCGCTGGGCCAGGCGGCATTCATGGGGCTGGGCGCCTACTCCTCCGCGCTGATGACGCTGAAGCTCAAGCTGCCGTTCCTGCTCGTGCTGCCGCTTTCGGTCGTGGTCCCCGTGCTGTTCGCGCTTGCCATCGGCGTGCCGACGCTGCGGCTGGCGGGCGTCTATCTCGCCATCGCCACCATCGGCCTGGGGGAGGTGCTGCGAGCGGTCTATCTCAACGTGGACCTGTTCGGCGGGGCGCTCGGCCTGTCCGGCATCCCGGAGCGGGGCGAGACCTGGATGATCTACGGCCTGCTCGCCATCGCCGTGCTGGCGCTGTGGCTGGTCGGACGCAGCGGCGTCGGCCGGGCGATGGAGGCGATGCGGGAGGACGAAACCGCGGCGCAGGTGATGGGCGTGCCCATCCGCCGCTACATGATGGGCGCGCTGCTGGCCTCCGCCGTGCTGGCCGGCCTGGCGGGATGCCTGTCGGCGCACGTCAGCAGCTTCATTGGCCCGAACGAGTATGGGTTCGAGCCTGCGGTGACGATCCTGTCCTACGTGTTGCTGGGCGGGCTGGGCACGCCGCTGGCGCCGGTGCTGGGCGCCTGGGTGCTGACCCTGCTGCCGGAGCTGCTGCGCGGCGTTTCCGACATCCGGCTGGTGCTGAACGGCGTCATCATCGTGTTGGCGGTGCTGTTCCTGCCCGGCGGGCTGCTGCCGCTGCGCATGAAGCGGCGTGCGGCGTGACGGCAGCCCGCAGCCGTAATTGCGCCACGGCAGTCCAGGAGCCGCAAGGGCGGTCCTGGGGACCCCTGAATTGCCGCGCCGCAAGCCGCTCGCAATGACGGACCATCCACCCCTGCTCGAACTGCGCGGCCTGACCCGGCGCTACGCCGGGCTGGTCGCGGTGGAGGGCTTGGACATGCAGGTCCAGCCCGGCGGCGTCCATGCCGTGATCGGCCCCAACGGCGCTGGAAAAACCACCCTGTTCAACCTGGTCAGCGGCCTGGTCATGCCCAGTGCCGGGCGCATCCTGCTGGACGGCCACGACGTGACGGCGCTGCCGCCGGACCGCCGGGCGGCGCTCGGGCTGGGACGCACCTTCCAGAACATCCGCGTCTTCACGGGGATGACGGTGCTGGAGAACGCGCTGACCGGCCTACATGCCCGCCTGCGTGCCGGGCTGCTGACGACCGTGCTGCGCCTGCCGCGCTTCCGCGCGGAGGAGCGCAGCGCCGTGCAGCAGGCACGCGCCGCCCTGGACCTGGTGGGCCTGGCCGACAAGGCGGAGCAGCGGGCCGGCGCCCTGTCCTACGGCGACCAGCGCCGGCTGGAGATTGCCCGCGCCATGGCCCCCAACCCGCGCCTGCTGCTGCTAGACGAACCCGCGGCCGGCATGAACCCGGCAGAAACCGAGGCCCTCGCCACCCTCGTGCGCTCCCTGCGCGGGCGCACGACCGTTCTGCTGGTCGAGCACGACATGGGCTTCGTTATGGACATCTCCGACCGGGTGACGGTGCTGAACTTCGGCCGGCTGATCTACGAGGGCGCGCCGGCAGAGGTGCGAGCGGAGCCAGCGGTGATCGAGGCCTACCTGGGCCACAAGGTCGCGGCCCGGCTGGCCGCCGGCGCCAAGTCCGGTGTCCGTGGGGCCGGGCTGCGGGGCGCCGGATGAGCGCCGGGCTGGATGTTGAGGGGCTGCAGGTCGCCTATGGCCGCACCCCCGCCCTGCGCGGCATCACGCTACGGGTAGGGGCGGGCCAGGCCGTATGCCTGATCGGCGCCAACGGGGCGGGCAAGACGACGACGATGCGCGCCATCTCCGGCCTGGTGCGCCCGCAAGCCGGCCGCATCCGGTTCGGAGGCGACGACATCACCGGCCGCGCTGCCCACCGGATCGCCGCCGCCGGGCTGCGGCAGGTGCCGGAGGGCAGGCAATGCTTCGCCGAGCTGACGGTGGCGGAGAACCTGCTGCTGGGCGCCTACCTGGTGCCCGGCCGGACGGAGGTCGCACGGCGGCAGGAGGCGGTGCTGGCGCGCTTCCCCCGGCTGCGGGAGCGCCTGGGGCAGGCTGCCGGCTCCATGTCGGGCGGCGAGCAGCAGATGCTTGCCATCGGCCGCGCCCTGATGGGACGCCCGCGCCTGCTGCTGCTGGACGAGCCGAGCATGGGGCTGGCACCGCTGTTCGTGGAGGAGATCTTCGCGATCATCGCCGCGCTGAAGGCGGACGGGACGACGATCCTGCTGGTGGAGCAGAACGCCTCCGCTGCGCTGGAGGTGTCGGACCATGCCTATGTGCTGGAAACCGGGCGGATCGTGCTGTCAGGTCCGGCGGCAGAGGTGGCGCAGAACCCGGCCGTCGCCGCGGCCTACCTGGGTGGCTGAGGCGCCGTCCCAGCACGTCTTCTATGACGAAGCGTAACCGCGAAACCCGGCGGGACACGACGCCTTAAATCCGCCACGAGGCCGCACCATCTTAACTTGGTCGGGGGCGTCGGAGCCCTGTCCTATTTTCTTAGGTGTCAACCATGACGCGAGTTGGTCGGTTCCTGATTGCATTACCCATCCTGGGCATGACGGCACTGGCGCCAGTGGCCGCAAACGCTCAGTACTACCGCGGTGGCTACGGCGGTCACGGTGGCTATGGCGGCGGTTATGGTGGGTATGGCTATGGCCACCGCGGCTATGGCGGCGGCGGCGCCTTCCTTGGGGGCGCCCTGCTGGGATTAGGCGTCGGAGCCTTTGCGGCCCGTCCGTATTATGCCCCGCCGCCAGTGTATTACGCGCCGCCGCCGGTCTATTACGCCCCGCCACCGCCGGTTTACTACGCGCCCGGCTACTACTACCGCTGACCGTTTTTTGCCCTCTTTCTCCGCCGCCAAACTATGCGACGGTTTGGCGGCGGGGTGAGGGGACGGGCTAGCACAATACCTTGCGGCTGTGGGCTGTCGTCCGATTGTGCTGACGTGCCCTGTCCTTCGATCAGACCATTCTCACGTCAATCTTCTCCCGAAGGAAAGGGCGGTCTTTATGTAGGATCGTGTCAGGGCCAGGATTAGGGTAACATCTCGGCCCATGCCGTGATCGTTGCTGCCAGGCGCTTCGGCGCATCCAGCGGGATCAAGTGGCGGCTGCCCTCGATTATGTGCAGCGACGCGTCGGGTAGCATCGGCATCGTCTCCTTATCCTGCACGGCCGGGCCAAGTACCGCATCGTCCGCACGAGCCACCACCAGCGTTGGCACATCCACTTGCCGGGCCAGGGTGCGCAGGTCCTCCCGCGATCCCCCGTCCAGCCAGGCCAGCCATCCCTCATGGGACGCACTCAGGTGGTCCGCCACAATCTGGTTGAACACCGGACCGTCTCGGTGGCGGCTGATGCCGTGCGCGACCTCCTGCGCCGCTACCGGGTCACCCCAGGCGGCACGCAACTTAGCACGGGCGTTGTCCGTCATGGGTTCGGGTCCGGGAGGCGACGGAGCGACCAGCACCAGGCCGCGAAGGCCTGACGTACGGCGTCCGGCCAATGCCAGGGCAATCTTGCCGCCCATGCTGTGCCCTACAAGGATGCAGCCGTCCCGTAATAACGGTGCCACGTCATCGGCATAGTCCGACACCCGCATCGGCCCGCCAGGCGATGCATCGCCGAAACCGCGTAGGTCTGGCGCCACGCACTCTCGACCAAGGGCCGCTGCCAGTGGCTCCCAGGACCGGGACGAGCCGCCGAAATAATGCAGCAGCACCCAGGCAGGCTCCGTCCCGGCAGGTTCCCGGGCGGTCACACCTCCACCTTCAGCTCCGCCGGGCGGCTGGTCAGCTCCAGCATCTCGCCATGTGGCATCAGGCTGATCTGGCCGAACTCCTGCACCATGGCGCGGAACTCGGCCTCGACCAGGCGCGGCTTGCGGTCCAGGTTATACAGGCCGCACTTGAATACCCGGTCGTTCTTCTGGGCCAGCTCCGAGTCCCAGTCCATCTGGTCAATTAGGCTATACCAGGTGAAGCCCAGCACCGGCACGCCGTCGGCCCGCATCCGCATCACGTTGACCCACTGCTTCCACAGCCAGGACGGCGCGGCGTCCGGGTTCTCCACGTTGGTTTCGGTATAGAACACCGGGCGCTTGTAACGGGCGTAGTATTCGTGGGTGATGGCATACCAGCCCGCCACGTCCTCGGCCGGCACCGTGCTGCCGTCGGGCTTCATGATCCGCTCGTTCCGGCCGTAGTAGTCGTTGCCCATGACTTGGTGGCCCGGCGGCTCCCCCTTCATGAACCAGTCGTATTCCGCCCGTGTCAGCCCGTTGTCGCACATCCACATGCAGACCTCGCTGTCCGGCGGATTGGCATACAGCAGGTCGAGCGAGATGAAGCGCTGCTTGTTGGACAGCCGCACCGCCGGGGACTGGATGGCGCGGGCCTCCCAGGTGCGCTCGGCGCTCTCGCTCTGCACGATGATGGCGTCCGGGCGCTGGCGCACGATGGCCTGGGTCGCCAGGATGCTGGCGGCGCACAAGTGCTTCAGCGCGGTGACGAAGGCGTGGTCGGACTTGAGCTGCTCGTTCCACAGCCCGTCTCTGGCGCTGATGCGGGCGGTGACGTAGATCTCGTTGACCGGCGTATACATTCGGACGTGCGGGTAGCGCCGCACCACGGCTTCGGCGTATTCGGCGAACAGCAGCGGCAGGTCGGGGTTCTGGAAGTCGCCGATCCAGTCCGGCACGCCGAAGTGCAGCAGGTCCAGGATGGGCTCGATGCCCAGCCGCTGCATTTCCAGCATCGGCTCGTCGGCAAAGGACCAATCGTAGCGGCCGGGGCCGAGGTGCATGGAGTAATAAGGCAGGCCGTAGCGCAGTACGCGCAGGCCCAGGCCGCGGGTCAGGGCCAGGTCCTCGCGCCAGCGGTCGTAATGGCCGCACTCGGCCAGCAGGTCCCGCCGGATGCCGCCGGCGATGCGGGGGTAGCTGCACTCGATGCCGGTGGCGAACATGAACTCGCCGGGCTTTCCGGACGGCAAGCCCTGGCCGCTGCGCCCGGCGGCGCCGCCCAACTCGTCCCCGTCCAGGACGCCGTTGCCGAACTTTCGCTGGATGCGGTCCAGGAATCCTGCTGCCATGGCTTATTGCGCCTCCAGGAAGCGGTCCGCGGTGCGAAGCGCGTTGGCCATGATGGTGAGCGCCGGGTTGCACGACAGGGCGCTGGCGAAGACCGAGTTGTCGGCGATGACCAGGTTGCGGTGCCCGTGCAGCCGGCCGTCCCGGTCCACCACGGCGTCATCGCCATCCCCCATGCGGCACGTGCCGATGATGTGGGCATAGCGGGGAAACGCCCAGGCATCCCTTGCCCCGGCGGCGTCGAAAATCGCGCGCATCTTCCGCTCGGCATGCGCTGTCATCCGAAGCTCGTTCTCGCCGGCGGTAAAGTGGATGCGCGGCTTGGGCAGGCCGCGGCCGTCCAGCTCGTCGGACAGCTCGACGCGGTTCTCCGGGTGCGGCAGGCAGTCGCCCAGGATGTTGATGCCCGCGACATGGTTGAACTGCTCCATGTGGTCCAGCATCGCCTGGCCCCACAGCCCGCGCCCGCGCGCGACCTGGCTGGCATAGGTCACGGGCATGACACCGATGGATTGCAGCAGGTAGCCGCCGGCGAAATCGGCATCGTCCGGCCGGTGCGTGTCCTCGCTGATGAGGCCGCCGGGGATGCCTTTGGTAGGTCCAACCCGCTCCGGGAAGCGCGCCCATAGCTGTACACCGGTGTGTGCCATGAAGTGATACCCGATGGGGCCGCGGCCCAGCCGGTTCAGCAGCAGCAGGCGCGGCGTCTCGATGGCACCGGCGCATAGGAACAGGATGCGGCAGCGCTGCCGGGTTTCGGCGCCGTCCTTCATTGCCACGACGCCGGTCACCTGCCCGGCGCCGTCCGTCTCGATCCCCGTCACGAAGGTTCCGGTCCGCAGCTCCGCCCCGCGGGCGAGGGCAAGCGGGATGTAGGTGGTGTCCATGCCCGCCTTGGCGCCGGTGCTGCATCCGGCCTGGCAGAAGCCGCGGTTGGTGCAGGCGGGGCGCAGGCCGTAACCCTCCTGCTGCCAGGCACGCGACACCGCGGCGTTCGCGGCCGGCGACGTGCGTATGCCCAGGCTGGCGCAGCCCCGCTGCATCAGCTCGGCCGCCCCGTTCAGCGGCAGCGGCGGCAGCGGGTAAGCCGGGCGCGGCGGCCCCCACGGATAAGGCGACGGGCCGGAGACGCCCAGGAACGCCTCGACCTCGTCGTAATAGGGCGCCAGGTCATCATAGCCGATCGGCCAATCCGCCCCGACGCCGAAATCCCGGTGCAGGTGGAAGTCGTCCGGCTGCGCCCGCGGCACGTAGGCGGTGTAATGCAGGGTCGAGCCGCCGACGCCGATGCCGGAGTTGTTGCGCCCGAACGCCACGGGGTCGGCGCCGGCGCTCAGGCGCTCGTCGTTCCAGAATAGGGC
>JAABUQ010004487.1_pt1 | contig 23746 bp, 16 predicted proteins | sample 5560001 | NCBI WGS metagenome assembly JAABUQ01 (sample SAMN10711888, study PRJNA513371) | rock metagenome | isolation source: Antarctica rocks | place: Antarctica: Victoria Land, Finger Mt nord | collected 2015-12-18 | reverse complement strand
CCATCGCCACCCTCCTGATCTCCCCTTTAGGGGGGACCCCAGCGAAGCGGGGAGGGAGGTTCTTTTCCTGCTCTTCGCCCATGCTTCCCCAACCCATCGCTTACGCTTTCCCACGGCTGATTAAGCCCGTACCGACGACGGAACAAATCGTTCCGTCGTCGGTACAGGCTCACAATCCCCTAAATATGCCCACACGACCCGCTTGCAACGCCTAAGAAACCGCTTTGCGCGATCTGGACGAGATCGGCGGCGAGGACAGGGGAGGCTCATCCAGCAGAGGCTCGTAGATACGACGCATGCGCTCCGCCACCTGTGCCCAGGTGTAGTGGTCTTCTACGCGGCGGCGTCCGATGCGGCCCATCTCATCGCCCCGCGCAGGCTCGCCGCGCAGGCCGATCATGGCCTGCGCCAGGGCGGCGGCGCTGCCTTCCGGGATGACCATGCCGGCTTTGCCGATCACTTCGGGGATCGCGCCCGAATCCGAGCCGATCACGGGAGTTTGGCAGGCCTGCGCTTCAATCAGGACGCGTCCGAACTGCTCTTTCCAGCGCGCGGTGGTGTGGGAGGGCAGGACAAGGGCATCCAGGGCGTTCATCACCTGCGGCAGCTCTTCCAGAGGGCGGTTGGGCAGAAACCGAACGCGCTTTGTTTGGCCGCGCTCACGGATGCGCTGTTCCAGAATGGGCTGGTACGGCCCGGTTCCCACAAACAGCAGGTTGATGTCGGGAGGGGTGCATTCCAGGGCGTCCACCATGTCCATCAAGCCTTTTTCCTCCACCAAGCGCCCCACATAGCCCGCGACAAAGCCGGACAAGCCCAGCGCTTCCCGGCACTTGGCCCGGTCCAGAGGCCGAAACAGATCGGCATCCACGGCATTGGGAACCACGGCGCTAGGGCCTTTGTAGCCTTTGGAGCGCAGAATCTCCACGGCGGCGGCGCTGCGTCCCACGACAAAGTCGGCATTGCGCAGGGTGTAGGCCCGGAAGGTTTCAAACGGCGGCGGCAGGAACTTGTTGATGTTCTGCTCGGTTTCCGCGATGATTTTGGCCTGGGGCAGCAGGCGGTTGCGCAGGCGGCACACCTGCGCGCTGACCAGCCCCCAGGGTTCTTCCCAAAGGTCAATAATGTCCGGCTGGAATGCGCGCAGGATGTCAGCCAGCTGCGGATAAAAGTGCAGGTACCATTGCGCAGGCCCGGCCCACGGCAAAGCGACGCGCCCGACCTGGTAGTCGTAGGCCGCATCCAGGAGAGGGTCCGCGCCGCGCCAGCGACCGTACTCGCGCCAGCGGTCGGGCACCAGCACTTTGAGCTGCATGCCGGGAATGCGGGCCAGGTGGGCGGCTTTGGGCTGACCGCCCAGCCGGGACTGGCAGGTGTGGGAAATCAGCAGGACGCGCATCGGCTTATCGGGGAAAGTGGGAAGGGGCATTGTGTTGAGTGTATTCTTAGTCCGGCGTGGAAGAAACGGCAGCGGCAGGCGGCGCGGGGGAAGAGGTCTCGCTTTGGCCTGCGGCCTGCCGGTAGACAGCCAAAGTCTGCTGCGCCATGCGGGCGGCAGTGAAATGCGCGGCATAGCGTGCCTGCCCCTGCCGCCCCATCGCCGCGCGCCCATCGGGGTCGCGCAGCAGGCGCAGGATCGCCTGCGCCAATTCGTGCGGCGCAGCGGGAGGCGCCAGCAGGCCGGTTTGGCCGGGAACGACAATTTCCAGCGGCCCGCCTGCGCTGGTCGCAACAACGGCTTTGCCCAGCGCCATCGCTTCCAAAATGACCAGGCCGAACGGTTCGGCAAGGCTGGGCAGCACAAACAAGTCGGCGGCGGCTATGACGTCGGGCGCATCCGGGCGAAAGCCCAGCAGCCGGACGCTTTGCTCCAGCCCCAGCCGGGCGATCTGGGCGCGCAGGGCATCCCGCTCCGCACCGCTCCCGGCAATGATGCAGCAGGCGCGGGGCATTTCGCGTGTCACTTCCGCCATCGCCTGCACCAGCGAAGCGATGTCTTTCTCGTGCTCCAGGCGGGCGACGCACGTGACCAGGGGAACATCGGTGTCGATGCCAAGTTTGGCCCGCACATCGGCCTGCCCATCAGCAAGGGGGGGCGTGATGCCGTTGGGCACGACGACAATCTTGGCATCGGGCGCTTCGCCGCGCGCCAGCATGCCCTGCCGCACAGACTGCGAGATGGCGAGAATGCGCTGCATCCGGCCCACGACCCACCAGTGCGCCGCGCGGGACAGCCACGACTTGGGGCCGGAAAGCGTTGCATGGTGCGGCTCCAAAAAGTGCTGCGTCATGAGGCACTGCCCGCGCCCGGACAAAGTGACGGCCAGCGCGGCGATCAAAGCCGTGCGCCCGTTGTGAGCATGGATAATATCCACGCCGCCTTCTTGGAGCAGACAGCGTAAAATGCGCACGGCATTGCGGTCTATCAGCCCCTGCTTGGGGATGGGGAGGACGGCGAAGCTGTCCGCCTGCGCCCGCTCGGCCAGGGGGGACGGCGCGGGGCAGGCCAGTGTCACCAGCGCCCCCGCCTCCCGCAGGCCACGGGCGAGGTCAAGCATGTGCCGCTCGGTGCCGGCAAACACATCGGCATCGGTCAGCAGGACGGCGCGCAGAACTTGGTTGTCGGAAGGTGTGGGCATCATGGCGCAGCGCAGTCACAGCGGTCGGCATTTTGGAGCAGTATCTTCTCAAATCGGCCCATAATCTGGGGCCATGCATAGGCAAGCACGGATGCGGCAATGGCTTCCGAGCGCCGGGGGCCGCTGCCAATTACGGTGCGCAGGCAGGCCTCAATTTCAGCCACATCGTTCGGGTCGTCCAGCAGCAGGCCGTTCTCGCCTTCGCGCACGACAAGAGCCGCGCCCGCAAGGCGGCTGGTGACCACCGGCAGGCCGCACGCAATCGCTTCCACAATCACCAGGCCCCAGGCTTCATACTGTGTCGGCAGGGCAAACAGGTCGGCGGCGGCATAAAAAGTCGCCACATCGCTGCTCGCGCCGGGAAACTGCACCCGATTTGTCATGCCCAAACGCGCAATCTCCGGCACATACGTTTGCGCGTTCAGCCGCCCCACAGCCAGCAGGTGCACGTTCGGGCTGTTCAGCCGCGCCACGGCGCGCAGGAGCGGGCCGAAGCCTTTGCGTTCCAGCTCGTTGGCGACAAAGATAACTACAATGTCGCCCGCGCCATAGCCCAGCGACGCGCGCATAGACGCCCGCTGCGTTTCCGCCCGCGCCCAGTTGAACTCATCGGGGGCGTAGCCGTTGGGCAAAACATCAACATCGGCGGGCGGGACACCGTACAAACGCACCAGGTCGGCTTTGACTTGCTCAGTCAGCGCCACCAAGCGTTTGTATTTGCGGCGGGCGAAATAGTGGTATTCCATCGCCAGCAGCAATGGATGCAGAAGGTTCAGGCGCTGCTTGAGCCGCCCGCGCCAGTCGCGCTGCCGCCCGCTGACCTCCAGCCACGCCTTGTGGACGCTGGGCACCCACATCACGCCGCCGGGCGGGGACAGCACCCCAAACGCCGCATGGACGTGCGCCTTTGGTGTCTGGGCATGAAGAGCGCGGCGGCTTCGGCGCGCGTACAAAAAGGTGCGCAGCAGCGACCCGCGCGCGGGAATGGGCACCAGATGGGTCACTACGCGCCCGCCGAGGCGGTCGCCATCCCACTCCGAGACGAACAAGTGGGTCTCGTGCCCCTGCGCCTGAAGAAAGTCGGCGCACTCCAACACGACGCGCTCAATGCCCCCGCGCCGGTGCGCGCCGGGGAACGACAGGGCTATTCTCACGTGAGCCTCCTGCCGAGCAGGGCGCGCTCCACCAGCGCATCCGGCTGGGCGGGAATGCCTGCGCGCGCCAGTGCTGCCCGCCCCTGGGCGATGTAATAGGCACGCGCCGCCATGCCCGCCGACCCCCAGGCGGCCATGATCGCCCCCCGGCTCCAGTAGTGGTCCACCAATCCATGCACGAACTTGTCCAGCACCAAGGCCCCGCCGATGCACAAAAACGTGTACAGCGTTTCCGAGGGCGCAATCCACGCCTGCGCACGCCAGATCATGCGATAAAATGCCGCATGGATCAGCAGAAACCCGGCCAGGCCGAGCAGTCCGGTCTCGGCAAGTGTCATCATCAGGATGTTGGTCGCATCGTAGTTTTTGCGCAGCCCGACGCCCATGCCGTACAGCGGGCTTTGCTCAAAGTAGCCCCGCGCCAGGTCCAGCGAGTCATAACGCAGCTTGATGTTGTAGTGCTCCGTGCCAAACCCCAGGGCATAATCTTTGGCTTCGGGCGGCAGGGCAACCCAAAAGATCGCCAGCAGAGGGATCATTGCCAGCCCAACGCGTCCCAGCAGCCTGTACTCACGCCGCAGCAGGAAGATAAAGATCACGCCGCTGATTGTCCCCATCCACGCCCCGCGCGAGAGCGACATCAGCAAGCCGACCCCAATCACGCCCAGAGCGGCCAGCAGCAAGTTTCTTTTCGGCCTGCTGCGGGCGGCGAGGCACAAGTCCGTGCCCACCAGGAACGCCGACGCCAGCGAAGCCGCAATGCCGTTCTTGTTCAGCCCAATAAACCAGTAGTTCGTGGCAAGCCCCATAATCGCGAGAAAGGCTCCCACGCCCACCAGCACATACAGGGCAAGCAGCATCTGTTCAGACCGTGCGGCAAATGAGCAGAAGACCGCGACGGCAATAATAAAGTACAAAAACATCTGCACGAGAGAGATAATCGCATCCCCGCCCTGCCAGTGCAGCAGGGACGAGCACAAGCACACCATAAAGTACAGCGCGACGGGAATGAATGTTGGGCCTACTTTGGGCAATTGCTTGCGCACGAGGCAGAAGCCATAAAAGACCGGCAGCGTGAGCATCAGGTTGACTTCGGCCAGCGAGAACTTCGCGCCGCCGCCACCCGACAGGTCGTTTTGGAAGGGGGCAGCGGCGAGTATCAGCATCAACGCAATGCCGGGGTGTCTCCACGAGACGATCCAAAAGGCCGCCAGATACAGCAATGCCGCCGCATACAGCACCTGATGCAGGCCAAGAAACGTCAGCAGGGCCGCAATGCCCACGCAGACCAGAACGACACCAGGCGGGCCAAGCGCCGCGCGGAGGCGCGCGGCGGCTTGTCCCACAGGCCCTGCTTCATAGGCGGCCAGATATTTGGTGTCGGTTGTCATAATGCTTCTAAAGAGGGACGCAGCCCACGCCAGTGCGTTGCCTGACGACGAAACAGCCATGCCTGAAATCGCGCTTTGGCGCGCGCGGTCGTGCGCCGAGATGGAACCGCGAGAGCCACAAGGCTCCATACCAATGCCCGCAGGCCGCAGCCGACCACCATCGCCCCGCGCAGCAAGATCAACCCCCCCAGGCCGTGGTGCTTGCGTGTGTAGTAATCCAGGCTGTCAAAAAAGTGCGCGTTGACCCGCACAACCTCGGATGCCCCGCTTGCCCCGCCCAGATGTGTCACGGTCGCAGACGGAGTAAAGGCGATGTCCCAGCCCTTGTCCCGGAAGCGCCGCTGCCAGTCGGTTTCTTCGGCATACATGAAATACGTTTCGTCAAAGCCGCCCACCTCGTCATACGCCGCGCGCCGGAGCAGCAGGCACGCCCCGATCACCCAGTCTACAGTTTGCTCCCTATCGTGCGGCCACGCCTTGTAGTCGCCCCATTGCGGATGGCGCGCGAGCAGCGCAGACACGCCCATGTTTTCCAGCCAGGCACGCCCCGGCGATGGGTAGCGGTAGCACGACTGCTGCACCGACCCGTCTTTGTTCAGCAGACGCGGCCCGACAATCGCCGCGCGCGGATGGAGCTGGAGATAAGCGACAAGCCTCTCCACTGTGTCCGGCTGGGCAAAGGCGTCTGTGTTCAGCAGCATCAAAAACTCGCCGCGCGCCTGCTTTAACGCCTGATTGTTGGCGGCCCCGAAGCCCTTGTTGTCCGTGTTCGCGACTACGCATGCCTGCGGGAATGCTTCGCGCACGGCCTGCGCGCTGCCGTCCGTGCTGGCATTGTCCACCACCCATACTTCGGCGGGCAGGTCGCCCAAAGATGCATACAGGGCACGCAGGCAGTCCAGCGTCATGGAACGCGTGTTATAACTGACAATCACGACGGACACGAGAGGACGCGGCTCAGGCACGAAGGGCCTCCTGCGCGGCGGCATCCGCCGGGGGGCCGCTTGCCGCGAGTACGGCCTGCACATCGGCCAGGCGCGCGGCCCACGAGTGCCCCAATGCTTCGGCGCGGCGCGAAAGCTGCGTGTCCCGGCTTTCACTCAGGGCTTCGCGCACTTCAGCGATAAAACTCTCGGCGTCCCGCGCGATGCGCACGAACTGAGGGTAGTCGCGAAAACCCGCCACATCGGTGGCGACAATGGGCTTGCCCGCCGCCAGATACTCCCACAATTTGATGGGGTTCAGGCTTTCCGTAAAGGCCGTCATCCGGTGCGGCGTGATACACGCGTCAAACGCCCGCATGTATTCCGGCAGCTGCGCATAGGGCACCGGCCCGGTCAAAACGACATTGGCGCAGGCGTCCAGCCGCGCCTGTTCATTGGGGGGCAGGAAGTTCGGCCCAATCAGCGCAAGCGTGCCCTGCGGAAAGGCGCGCGCGAGGGCTTCCACCAAATCTATATCCACCCGGTCGGGATGGATTGTTCCCGTGTAGCCCAGGGTGGGTTTGGGCCAATCCCGCACGGCGGGGGGCAGCGGACTGGTTCCGTCCAGCACGTTACGGTAGTGCGCGGCATCCACGCCGTTGGGAATAAGATGCAGATGCCGTGCGAGAGCCTTCTTCATCTCGTACAGACGCTCCGAACAAACGATCACGGCATCGGCGCGACGGCACAAGGCGGCGTCCTGCGCGATTGTCAGCTTCAGAAGTGCGGGCGACTGCGTCAAACTGCTCCAATCGTCGGTAATATCATAAATCACGCGCGCTTCGCCCATGCGCCCCGCCATGTGCCCCGCCGAGTGCGGGTTGAGCCACAAGGTCGGGCGGCGCAGGCCCAGCGCGCGCGCGACCTGGCTGACCTGATGCCGAAACAAGGCTTCATTCGCCAGCCGCCCCCAGCGCAGCGTGTTGGGAAACAGCTTCAAGGGCCGCAGCAGCGTGATATTCGGCGCGCCGGGAACCGCTTCGGTCGCCCGTGCGCGCAGCGCGCCGGCTCGTCCCTTGCGCAAATCATGCGAGACATCCCGCGCCAGCCCAACAAATAGGACTTTGGCTGTGGGATTTTGTTCCGCCAATCCGCTGCACAAAAACTGGTTGCGCCGCCAAATGGCGTCCCAGTTTTCCATTGATACAAAGATGAGGTCATCCATAAACAATCACTGTGCGAGGCAACCGGAGTGCCGCGCCCGCCCACTTATCCTACCACCTAGAATAGCACAAAGCATGCCATGCGCGCGAGGCGCGGTTTCTCCCCGGCGACAATACCACCCACAATCAAACGGCAGTCCTCGTCACCGTGTGGTAGATGTCAAAGTATTGATCGGCAATCCGCGCCCAGGTGAACTGCGACCATGCCCGCTCGCGCCCCGCTTTGCCCAATGCCTGCGCGCGCGCAGGGTCGGCCAGCAGCGCGTCCAGCGACCGGGCAAGCGCGGGCGCGTCTTCGCCGGGAACCAGCAGGCCGGTCTCGCCGTCCAGCACGATTTCGGGCACGCCGCCCACGCGCGAAGCCACGACCGGCTTGCCGCAGATCATGGCTTCCAGGTTGACAATGCCCTGAGGCTCCTGTCGGGACGGCAGCACAAAAATCGTGCATCCGCGAAAAAGAGCCACCGCCGCCGCCCGATCCGCCCGTCCGATCAGGTGCGCGCGCCCCGTCAAGCCCAAAGCGTCCGCCTGCGCCCCAAGACGCTCGCGCTCCGGGCCATCGCCCGCAATAATCAAGTCCGGCGCGTTGGGCCGGGCCTGCACCAGGCGCGCATACGCGGCCAGCAGCACGTCAAACCCCTTTTGCGGCACAATCCGCCCGATGCCTAAAATATACGGCTTCGGGTGCGCAAAGGGAGCGGACGAGGCTTCAAACTCATCGGGAGCGATGCCGTTATAGACAGCCCGGCTTTTGCCCGCCAGAGGCAGGCCCGAAAACTGCCGCGCGTCGTCCAAAGTCTGTTCCGAGCAGGCCGTCACATAATCGGCGTGCGCCAGCAGCCTGCGCAATGTCCAATTGGCGACCAGGCTTTTTTCGTACAATCTGCCCGCATCCATCGTCCGCTCGCCCTGCGTCGTGACCACGAGGGGCAGCCGTGTCGCAATGCTTGTCCACAGCGCATAAAAACCGTTCGGCCCGACACACTGCACATGCAGCACGTCAATCTTGAGACGCTTGACCAAAGAAACAACCCCGCGCAGATCGCCGGGAAACCGGCGCGCAAAATTGAGCACGCCCGACGGCGACCCGCTGGGCAGCTCAAACCCAAACCGCCATACATCAATGCCCTGCACAGTTTCATGCGCGGGCAGGTCGTGCGGATACCGCGACGTGACCACAACAGCGCGATGGCCCCGCTTGTTGTATTCCAGGGCAAGGTTGCGGCAGGCTTCCTCCACGCCCCCGAAGTGCGGGTAAAACGCGCTGGCAAAGATGGCGATGTTCATAATAATTCTCGGCAGACAGGAAGGCCCCCCCGCCCCAATCACGCACTGGCGTGCCCGGAGGGCTGGGGAGCATGAGAGGAAGCAGACCGTGGCAGTTGTCTTATCTTGCTCCCCTCCGGCTCCCCAAACTTGGGGCGGGGGGGCCACTCTTGCTCCCCAAACTTGCCCCTAGTATGCTTGCGCATTACTGCGTATCGCAAAGCCTCCGCCTTCCAGGTACGCCAGTGCGTTAGCGGGGAGAAGGGCGGGGGGTCTCTTATTTTGTCGCTTGCGCTTTGTTCCCGCTTTGCCAGAGCGTCTCCAGCCATGACCGACGACGGAACAAATTGTTCCGTCGTTGGTACACGCTTGCAGCGCCATAGAAACGCCCTAAGAATGCCGACAGCGCCCCGCAAAGCTTCCACTGCACACGGCATGCCATGCTCATTCTCGGACAGGAAACAGGGTTTCAAGAGGCGGAAAAAGAGGCTACCGGCCCACGCGCCACAAAACGCGCGCGCCGGTAGACCAGCCCCGCAAAGGAAACCGCGCGATGGGAACCAGAACCGGCGGCGACTGCATAAAGAGGAGGGCATGATGCAGCGTGCCCGGCTCGTTGGCGAGGTACTGGATGTGCTGCGCGGCGAGATACTGCTCCAGCGTGCGGCGCTTCCAGTACGCAACAGCGGTGTGGTTGACCAGGCCATCCAAGTTGACAACCGTGCGCGGGCTGAAGTACGCGGGAATGCCCGCATCAAAACAGCCGATCCGGGCCTGCGCAGGAATAAGACTTTCCACGCGCGGCTGCGACAGAAACACATCGCGCTGCCACGGATACGGAGCGGTCATGCGCAGGCGGTGCCCGATACACAAACTCAGCGCCCCGGCCAGGAGCAGTGCGCCCGCGACCTCCTGCACGCGGCCACGCGCAAAGCGGCGAAGCAGCAGCACAGCCCCGCTCGCGGGCAGCAAAAACAAAACCAGCGAAGGCCCGGCCAGGTACCAAAACTGCGGGTCGTTCATCAGCGCGCCGTAGGCCAGCCCCGACAGCAGCAAAGCCGAGCCGAGCCACAGTGTCAGCCATTGCCATTGGAGGGATGCTCGCTGCGCTTCGCCGTCTGCGTGGGAAAGACGCATCAGCCCGCGCCCGACAAGCCCCACCCACAAGATCAGCAACAGCAGCGTTCCCAGCGCCCCACTCGTGCTTGCCGGGTAAGCGCCGGTCAGCAGGGCATGGAAGGGCACGGCCAGCCAGAAAAAGTCGACAAACTTCAGCGGGGCCAGGATCAGCGAATGCACGTCCCAGCGCCCCACGGATTGCGCATGCCACAGCATCTTCATGGTTCCGCTGTCCTGGGCCATCGTGCCGCAGGTGACATAGGAAAACAGATACCAGGGCGCAATTCCCACCAGGACGGTGATGCCCACCCAGCCCCAAGTGCGCTTCATGGCGGTCAAACGCTGCGCGGGCGCAGTCCAAACACGAACGGCAACGGAAAGCCAGAGCAAGGCCAGGCCCGCCAAAAGTATCTGGTCCGTGCGCCCATAGAACGCCAATGTCAAACTCAAGCCAAACACAACCAAGCTGCGCGGCGGCGGCAGAAAGTCTTTGCCCCGTCCCAGAAACGGCGCGATCTGCGCGAGGCCCGCCCACACAAGGGCCGCAAGCGTCAGCTGGGCGAAAGCCGATTCCACGCCGTACAGCGCCAGGGTCAAAGGCAGCGAATTGAGCAGCCAGACGCTTGCCAGCACCCAGGCCCAGTTCGGCCCGACCAGGCGGCGCAGGGTGGGCACCAGCACGAGGCTTGTCGCCAGATGGCAGGCAAAAGCGACGCCCAGCGCGGCGCGGAGCAGGGCCGCTTTGCCGGGAACCAGGCGAGCGCACGCAGTCATCAGCAGCATCCAGCCGGGGTGGTAGCCGTTGGTCGGGTTGAGGCCGTCAAAGGTCGTCCCCTGCCCCGTCGCCAGATGCCGGGCGATTTGCAGGTAATAGAACGCATCATCGGCGACATACCCCAGCAGCCACAGCAGCGGCTGCCGCAGAATGGATACGCAGACCGTGCCGTACAGCAGGGCGGCGAGGACAAAGCAGGCGGGGCCAAGCCATGCAGGACGCGCGCGGCCAAGGCTCTGCCGCCGGGCGGCAGAAAGCGGAACTGTGTTCGGCGCGGCGGCAGAAAAGGCGCTTGCCCCCCGGCCCCCGCTGGTGAGGACAGCCCTCACCCCCCAGCCCCCTCTCCCGCAAGCGGGCGAGGGGGAGCAGGATAAAGGTAGCAAAGCGGGTGCATGGGAGCCAGAATATCTTATTCCTAACCCTCGCCCGCTTTGCACTGGCAAGCCCGGAGGGGCGGGCGAGGGACAGGCGCGCAGCGGCAGGGTGAGGGCTTTCTTCGCCACACGCCGCGCCAGGATGAGGGCTTTTTCCATAACCAGCAAAACCTTCCTGCGCATCAGGCTTCCAAAACGGCGCGGTAGATGTCCAAAACGCGGCGGGCATGTTCGGGCCAGGAAAAGCGCAGGGCGTTGGCCGGGCCGCTCTGGCGCAGGTGTTCCGCCAGGGCATCGTCTTCCAGCAGGGTGCGCAGGGCGTGGGCGATGCTGTCCGAGCTGCCGTCGTCGGCCAGGACTGCGCAGCCCGCAGTCACTTCGGGAACGGCCCCTGCGCGCACGCCCACCACGGGGACGCCCAAAGCCATCGCTTCCAGCGGCGGCAGCCCGAAGCCTTCATAGATGGAGGGGCACATGAGGGCCGCCGCCGCCTTGAGGATGCCCGGCAAAGCCGCCCTGTCCAGGTAGCCCGCGACCACGACGCGGGGGGCACGCGAGGCATCGGCGAGGGCTTGCAGCGGGGCGGCAGGGCCGGCCAGGGCGAGCGACAGGCGAGGGTGGTGGGCGGCGACCTGACGCCAGGCTTCCAGCAGCGCGGCGACGTTTTTTCGGCGCGTCCACCCGCCCGCGTACAGCAGAAACGGCCCGTGCAGGCCAGAGGCGGCAAGGGTATCGGCATCCGCGGGCGCAACCCCGCCGTGGAAGACATCCTGCTCGTAGCCGTTGGGGACGACGTGGACGCGGGCAGGCGACAGGCCCAAGAGTTCAATGAGTTCGCGCCGGGCAAATTCGGACGGCGTGATAACAGCCTGTGCCGACGCCGCTGCCTGCCGCGCCCAGCGGGGCAAGCGGCCTTCATCATGGAAACGGGCGGGCGGCAGGTCGTGAATGGTATACACGGCAGGCCGTCCGGCAGGCGCGGGGTAACTCAAAGCGAGGGAATGATACAGGTCGGGGGGCGGCTGACGGTGGGTGAGTGTCACTGCCGCCCGCGCGGCCAGCCAGGGCAATGGGGCCAGGCGGGCGGGCGAGTAGCCGAGAAACCCGGCGGCGCTCAGTCCCAGTTCGTCCAGAAGGGCCGGGGAGGTGGACGCAGGGGCGCGTCCCGCAAACCGAATGTCAAACCGCCAGCCCAATGCCTGCGCATCGCTCTGCGTTAAGGCATGCAGCAGAAGCCGCTCGTAGTGCCCCATGCCCATGCGCGGGCCGGGCCGGTTTTGGGACAAAAAGCGGACATGATAGGCCGAAGCGCGAACATCGGCGGCAGAACTCACGGGAAAAGTATCCATGACAGAAGGAAGTGCAAGACTCATGCCGGAACAGACGCAGAAGCCGGGGAAGCGGGCGGCGCGTAGACCGCTTCGTACTCGGCGCAGACCCGATCCCAGCCAAAGCGCTGCGCGCGGGCGAGACCCGCCGTCGTCAGCCGGGCGCGTAGGGGTGCATCCGATAGGACGCGGAGCAGAGTTTCGGCCAGATGCTCGTCATGCACGACCAGGCCGCTGCGCCCTTCCTGGGTCACTTCCCGCGCGCCGACATTGGGTGTCGCGATCACAGGCGTGCCCGATGCCATCGCTTCAATATACGGCACGCCAAAGCCTTCGTAGGTGGAGGGCAGGCAAAACACCCACGCCCGCCGGTAAAGATCGTGCAGCGTGTCGGGCGAGACGCGCCCCTGCCAGCGGACACCCGGCCCGTCAACCGGGTTTTCGCAGACCGCCCAGAACTCGGCATCGGGCATGCGGGGGCGTATCTCGCGCTGAAACAAGTCCAGCAGCATCGCCCCGCGCTTGCGTCCGTGCATGGTTCCCACAAACAAGAGGGACGGGGCTTCGGACTTAGTCCCTCCCGGCGAAAAGCGTGCCAGGTCCACGCCGCAGGGGATCACCTTCTTGATAAACGGGTAGTAATGCCGGGTGTTGGCCGAGACGGTGACCAGCTCATCGGCGAGTGCGGCGGCGCTGAGCTCGCACAGGGCCAGGGCGGCCATGCGCGCGCGGGCAGTTGTCCCCTTCGCGTGGATGGCTTCGGCCAGGCACGAGCCGTGAAACGTATGCACCAGCCGAGGCAGCGCGCGGCCCCACAAAAACCAATCGTCGCCATGCGCATTAACAACGTCAAACCCGCTGAAATCAACATGACGCAGGTGCCAGGCAAAGCCAAACGTCCGGCCCCGCCGTCCCGACGGCACGACGACAACGTCATACAGCGAATCTTCCGACGCCCCTGTCTGGCTAAACACCGTTACCGAGTGCCTCCGGCGCACGAGAGCATTCGCCAGAGCATGCACCTGGTAGCCGACACCGATTTTGCTGCCGCTGGGCAGGTACAGGGACGTAATCGCAATCTTCATAGCGCTTCCATCTTGCGCCGGGCGACGAGGGCCGCCAGCGCAGGGACAACTCTTTTGCCGGGAGACGGCGGGCGTGGGCCATTCATAAAAGGACGCTCGCAAACGCAGTGGAACACAAAAGCCGCCAGCACAATCAGCGGCAAAAAGATGCCAAACGATACCAGCAAAATCGTTCGGTCGTGCTGCAGGGACATGCCGCTCGCCCGCAGCATCAGCTTCAGCAAAGGCAAGTGGATCAAGTAGACACTGTAAGAAATCTTTCCCAGCCAGGTGAGCGCACGCCCGCGCAGCAGCCGCCCCGCCGACAGGGCGAACCGCCCCTGGTTTTCTTTGAGAGGCCGAGAAGCCTGTAGCAACAGGCAAAAGAACGACAGGCCGAACAAGGCGTCCGAACCGGGATTATACCGCGTGAAATGCTCGCTCAGCCACGCCGCCCCAATGCCCGCGCCCAGAGCAAGCCCCGCCAGCGGCAGGCGCGTCTGGTCGGCAGCGTTTTGCGCCACCAGGGCTGCCGCCCACATTCCCAGGGCAAACTCCAGCCAGTGCCCTGCCAGGGAGTTTGCCAGAGCAAACGCCGCATCGGCAGGAAGGGAGAGCCAGCCCTGCACCCCGCCAACGGCAGAGTGGCAGACAACGCGGTACACAATGGTCACCGCCGCCGCCAGCGCGACCGCCCATTTGATGCCGAAGCGACGCGCCGCAACCACCAGCAAAGGCATGGCGACATACAAATTGACTTCCAGGGCCAGGGACCAAAACGGGCCGTTCAGTGTCCAGATTGCGCCGGGGATCAAGTTATGCAGCATCAGAGCATGCCAGCCCGCCGCCCGCCAGATTTGGGCCGTGTCGCCATACGGGCCATCCGGCCAAGACTTGCCGTGAGCATGCAGCAGCAGAGCGCCGGCAACGCAGAGGGCCAGCGCGATGTAATACGGCGGCAGCAGGCGATGCGCCCGGCGCATGGCGAACTCGCGCAGGGTTGGCTCCGGGGACGGATTGCGCGGTTTGACCAGGGGCCAGTACAGGCAGAAGCCGGACAGCAGCAAAAACAGGTTGACACCCGCGTAGCCGCAGAACAACGGGTTCCACCAATGGTCGGCGGGCAGGCGCGCTTCTTCCCATCCATGATATAACAGCACCCAAAGAATGGCAAAGCCGCGCAGGCCGTCAATGAAAGCCAGATGCGCAGTTTTGCTTGCGGGCACCGGAGCGGGGCTTGATGCCATTGAACCCATGATGGGGGAAGTGCTGAACGGCAAAGGGAGAAACCATTCTTTGGGGATTAGGCAAGCGTAGAAGGATGGGCAGCCGACTTTCCCCCGCTGCCGGCAATGAAGGGCAGGGAAGCAGGCGGGGCCACGTTCGGGGAACGGCGCAGGGCGGACACGAGCGCCAGCCACAGAATAGTCAGGGCATAAAAGTTCATGGAGACCAGCAGCGACTTCAGTCCATGTTGGTACGCGGGCGGCAGCGGCGCATAGGGCGCCCAGCCGCGACTCAGCAGGAAGTATACCACGACCCCCAGCGCCGCGGCATGGCGCGCGCCGGGTTCGGGCAGCGTCAGCAATGTCCACAGGGCGGGCAGGCACAGCACCAGATATTCGTTCTGGCACGGCGGCAGCAGCAGCAGGGCGGACACAGCGACCAGCCCCAGCGCAAGGCGGGCGTCACGCGAGCCGGGCGCAGCCGAGCGCTTCCACAGCAGGAGCAGACCGTACCCGATGACGGCGGCTCCCAGGGCAAGAAACACATAAAAGCCCACTTTGCCTGGCACAAGGGGAGCCATCAGCGGGTTGGAATGCAGATGCAGAAGCGCAAAGCCGTACAGCGAGTGCGTTACGGAGATGCGTAGCACCTGACGCCCCGTAAGCAGGCCCGCCTGCACGAACGGCCCCCATTCCCGCCAGCCGACCAGGGAAAACAAGACCGTCAGGGACGCGGCAAACAGCGCCACGCAAAGCCCCACGGCTCGCCATTGCCGGCGCACGACCAGATAAATCAAAAAGCCCAGCATCCAGATTTTGACCAGTGCGGCCAGGGCCACCAAGACCGCAAACAGTGTCCAGCGCGCGCGGCTGTCCGCCCAGTACATGCCGCACAAGAGCAGCACCAGCAGCAAGTTCGCCTGTCCCAAGCCGAAGTTCATTGTGGTCGGCCAGCAGCGGAAGCCGACCAGCATCATCAGGCCCACTAAGGCCGTGTCACGCGTAGTCATGCGCGCCGCCGATGCGTACACAAACACAGACCCAATCAAGCACAGTGCGCTGAAGAAAAACCAGGCCTTGACCGCCTGGGAAAGGGAAAGGAGTGCCAGTGGGCGCAGGGCGATGGCAAAGAGCGGCGAATACGCATACAATTCACCGTGCGGCTGATAAAGCGGCTGGTGGGCCGCCAGCCGCTGTGCTGCATGGTAAAAGATGGTAAAATCTATTCCGGTGATGCCCGTCCCGACATTGACTGCGCCCTTGTAGGCCGCCGTCGTCAGCAGCCACACCAGCAGCAGCAGAAACAGCGCCGCCGAAGAGCGGGGCGCCTGCTGCGTTTCGTGAGAGGCCAGAGTGGAAGAAGTGCGGTTGGTCATAACGCCGTCTGCTTTCGTTGAAGTCAGGGCAAGACTCCTACCTGCCAGCCCTGTTTGTTGGCACGGTTATTGCAGACTGCTAAATCGCACGGCCCCGTTTGCCCATCAAATGATACCCTGCCCAGTTCACGTTCGCTTTTGTGCTCGCCCTGTCCGCTAAGAAAGAACCATTGTGTCTGTCCCCGCTTCCCACTTTGTTCCCGCGGCGGCTTCCCAGCCTGCCCCGCGCCTGCGCCTGGATTACCTGGACGGACTGCGTGGCCTGGCGGCTCTGTATGTGGTCATGCATCACGCCTATTATGGCTTGACACAGGAAGCCGTTCTGCCGTCCACAGTCGCGCACCTGACCTACTGGCTCTTCTTGGGGCGCAGTGCGGTGGACATCTTCATTGTGCTGTCGGGCTATTGCCTGATGATGCCTGTCGTGCGCGCGGGAACCGGCTTTTTGCCGGGCGGCATCCCCGACTTTGTTCGGCGGCGGGCACGCCGTATCCTGCCGCCGTTTTACGCCGCGCTGCTGTTGTCCCTGCTGGCGATTGCGTTTGTGCCTGCTTTGCACTCCGCGCCGCGAGGCAGTTTGTGGGCGACAGCCCTGCCCGCCTGGTCGTCGGGCGTTCTGCTGTCACACGCCTTGCTGATCCACAATCTGGCCCCCGCATGGCATTCCAAGATTGATTATCCTATGTGGAGCGTGGCGACCGAATGGCAGATTTATTTCCTGTTCCCTTTGCTCCTGCTTCCCGTGCGGCGTCGGGCAGGGCTGTGGGCCATGCTGCTGACGGCGTTCGTGGTGGGTTTGGTTCCACTGGCGCTGCTGTTTGGGCGGTTCAGCGGCATCGCCCCGCATTTTCTGGGCTTGTTTGCCCTGGGGATGGCGGGGGCCGAGATCAACTTTTCGCCGAACGCCTCGCTTGTTCGCTGGCGCGAAAAACTGCCCTGGGGGCTGCTTGCCGGAAGCGCGGTCGCAGTGCTGGGCATCGTGAGCCTGAAGCATTCCGATTGGTACCTGTTTGTGGCCGTCAAAGACATTGTTGTGGGGGCGATGACCGTTTCCCTGCTGGTCTTTTGCACGCGGCACCTGACACGCGCGCACGCGGCGCGGGACGGACGCGCGGACAGCCACTACTCCACGCAGCCTGCCCCGCGCGTCCTGCGCTTGTTTGAGTCGCGGGCGGCGGTGACGCTGGGGGCGTTTTCGTACAGCTTGTATCTGGTGCATGCGCCGATTTTGGCCGTCTGCCAGTCTGTCCTGCGCCCGCTGCCTCTGTCGCCGACTGTCGCTCTCGCCTTGATGCTGAGCGTCGGCGTACCCCTGGCATTGGCGGCTTCTTATGTGTTCCACCTGGCCTTTGAGCGGCCTTTTTTGACACGACGCGCCGTTGCGCAAGGGGCATCGGGCCGGGTGCGCTGGTACACCCCTTGGCGCGGCGCGCAGGAAGCGCCCCCGCCCCTGAAGCCTGTGGGCGGCAAGCCGCACTCTTCCTGAGTTTTGGCTGAGTTCCCTGTCCGCACTTTTGGTCAACAGCAAAAGCCCGCGCCGTGAAAGGGGCGCGGGCTTTGCTGTTTGCGTATTGTCCCTCGTGCTATTTCACATTGGGGCTGATACCCTGATCAATTCCTGCAAAGTCTCCACTGGGGCCGGGGGCGTCAAAGAACGTGCCGGTGTTTCCATCAAACACTTTATCCGCTGTCGCCCCGCTGTTTTGGTAGGAACCGGGTGTGCCGAACGGCGTGCCTGTCAGTTTGACACCCCCGCTGTTAAACTCCACTTCGGACACGTTGCCATAGCCGCCGTTCGGGCTAAGGTAGCGCAGAAAGCGATACGGCTTGGGGTCAGCGGACAGGGTCATCTCCGTCCATTGATGCGCCAACGGCTCGGCTGTCACCACGCCCAGGTCGGTGTAGGAGACCCCATCATGGCTGCCCTGGAACCGTCCGCCGACCATGCGGGATGTGCAGTCGGTGCGCGGGAAAAAGCGAACCCTGCCCGCGACCGGCACGACTGGGGGGAGCAGCGGGAACAGGCGCGCGGCAGGCACGACTTGCCGGCCCTGGCTCGCGCTCGCCCACAACAGCTGACAGCGCGCGCTGCCCGCACTGTGGCAGTATTCCAGCTTGATGTCGTAAAGCTGCCCGGCCTGGAGCGTGGTCGTCCCTTTGCCGGCTGCCAGCCCGCGTTCCGCCCAGTTGTCGATCAGCTTTTGGCCGTTGACCCACAACCGCACGCCGCCATCGCTGAGCGTGGTGAACGTGTACGCCTCGGAAAACTGCGGCTGAACTTTGCCCGTCCAGCGGGCGGAAAAGCGGGATGCGGGCAGCGGCACGCCGGGGGAGCGATAGTTCCACAAAAAGTTGATGGCGTGGTCCAGCCGCGTCAGCTTGAGACTGGTTAGATCGGTGCCTGCGAAGTACTGCCCCATCAAACCCGTGCCGACAAGCGGAGCCGACGCGCCGCTGTGATACACTTCCACCTCGCGCAGTTCTATTTGGTGCGGCCCGGTCTGCCCGCCCGCCGCGACGATGTCCGCGTTCGCGCCGCCACCCCAGGTCATGTCGTGCACCAAGAGGCGCAGCTTCTGGGTCAGCACGTCGGGGAATGCGTGGGTGAAGACATTCCTGTCGCTGTAGAAGCTGTCGGCGGTGGTATGCACAGGCTGGGTGTAGGCTTTGACAACGTTGGCTGGCTCCTGCACATGGGACAGAGTTACCCACTGGCCGTTGCTGTCGTATTGCAGCTCATAGTCCAGCAAGGAGCCGTCGGCCTGCCAGGGGACGCCCGCATACACCATCACATGGTTCACCAGGGTCGGAGCAGGCAGGGTGATCTGCACCCACGCAGGCTGGCCCGTGGGCGTATCATCCATCCACGGGTGATCGCCCTTGCCCTGCCCCCAGTACCAGTTCTCCAACGCCCCGTTGATGACTTTGCCGATGTCGTTCGGAACCGTGGGGTCACCGGGATACGCGCCTGTCCCCGATGCCGACGCGACTGTTCCCGGCGCGAGGGCCAGGTTCGGCCCCCAGTCGGTGGGCACAACCTGAATGGTCTGGCCGGGCGCAAGCTCCACATAGACCGGCAGTTCGGGCACGGGCAGGACTGCCTGCCCATTCGCAACCGGCAGGTCGCTTTCCACGCCGAACGCCGACACTAAATGCAGGGATGCCCCGCCCGACACCTGCAACGTCACCTGGCCGTCGGTTCCGCCCGCGCTCATAAACACGGCAACCTGCTTTCCCAGCCCCGTGAAGAGGCTGCCGAGGTACGCTTTGTTCAGCGTCGGCCCAAAGTCGTAGCCTTGAGCAAAGTTCGTGCCGTACAGTTCTTCCGACCAGACACGCACCAGGGGCGCGGCGGGGTTGAGGCTGCCCGCGCTGTACGGGCCGTCCTCGTTCATCCACCATGTCGGCATGCCCCAAAAGCCGTGGCTGCGGTCGTACCACAGGTGGTTGTGCTCTTTGGGGATGCCGTACTGCTCATAGGCCATCATTTGCAGCATTGTCCAGCGCCCTTGCAGGCGCGGCTGATAGGCTCCGTAGCACGCGGCCATATACCCCTGCTCGGTCTGCCATTTCTCGATGCTGCCCAGCCCGTACTTTGTCAAGAGCGCCGTCAGCGCGTCCAGAGACTTGCGCGTCAGGGCGAGGTCGCCGTTGACATTGTTGTACGCATGGAACGAGAACGCGTCAATAGAGTTTCCCCCACCCGCCTTGAGAAAGTCTTCAATCCAGTTCAATCCATAGGGGCCGATGGTGACCACGCCCGGCCCCAGCACCTTCAGCGATGGGTCTACGCCCTTGACGATCCGGTAAAACGGCTTCAGCTCGTTGTTGACAAAGTCCGCGCCCCCGGCCCCAAAGTTCGGCTCGTTGCGGGCTTCCCAGTAGCGCACGTCGTTCTTGAAATGCTCCACGATCTTGCGCACGCCGTCCGCGTTCTGCGTGCCGTTGGGGAAGGCGACCAGCAAAGCGCGCTTGCGGGCCGGGTCATACGGCAGATAATACTGACGATCCTGCGCGATGGACGTTTCCAGCTGCGCAATCGCCTCGTCGGGCTTGCTCGCATCGCTGACAACATGCCGCTGCGGCCCCATGCCCGCAACGCCGCGCATCACTTCGTCGCCGTCAAACACGCCCGAATTGTTCGGCAAAGCCGGGCTTGGGTTGGCCGGAAAGTTGGCATTGCGCCGGAAGATGACAAACATCGTCCCGGCCAGGCTGTCGTCCCACGGGGCCTGCGAAGACGCGCCGTGAAGGTACAGCTTGTACCAGCCGGGCCGGGCGACATTGACCGTCAGCGACCAGCCAGGTGCGACCGGTCCCTGATCCACCACAGTGCCATAGTAGTCGCGCACTTCGTACCGCGATGCATCGGTCGTGCCGGTCCAGCGCTCATCGCGAATGCTGAACGTGATGGGATCGCCGACATAAAAGACATTGCACCGGTTGGCCGAGCCGAGTGTGATAAAGTCGGGCGGCGAGGCCCACTGCCAGTCTGCCTGCGCGGGCGCGCTTGCGGCTCCTATGAGAACAACAGCCAGCAGCGTCAGCCACCGACGCATCGTGCCGACAACAGCCGCCCGCGGTACTCTGCGGTGTGTACGGTTGCGAACCATTCTTATTTTCTTTCTGGAAGTGTTTTGGGTTGCCGGGGAGCCGTGCCCTGCATGTTTTCTGTTTTCTTATCGGCAGATACTCTATTATTCCATAGCGCGAGGCTGTTGTGGCTATGCTTTTTGCGGGAGCGGACAGCAGGGGTATGGACTGTGGGCAGGAAGTAAAGCCAGGCTGATGCCTACTCGGAAGATTAAGTTGTCAAAGAGCGCCGGGAATGCCAATGTCGGCATTCGTGGATAAGTTGCCAGGGAATGGCAGGCGGTGCATCTGCAACCACTCTGTTATTATAGCACATATGTTCGCTTACATCAATAAGAAACAGCCGCCCTTCCACTTGCGGAAGGGCGGTTGTTGCGAGCGAACTTTCTTAACTGAGCCTGACAGGGCTGCCGCTACCTTTTCAGTGCTTCTTCGGCGGCGGCCTTGACATCCGCGCTGTCTGTCTTGGCGGCTTTGGCAAAAGCCGCTTGAGCCTGCGCTTTCCGGCCCAGTCGTTGCAATACGCGCCCATAGTACAGGTTCGCGAGTGGGGAATCCGGTTCTAGGGCCACTGCCTTCTTGTATTCACTGGTGGCTTTGTCAACCTGGGAATGTCTCCCCCAAGTAGCCGAATAACTGTAAGTAAGACCCAAAGCGATGTGGAGCGCTGTTTCCAGTTCCTTTGGTTGCGACACGTCAGGAGAGAAGTGGCTGTTAGCTCGCACCAAGTTTCCATCTGAAAGGTCAGACAATGCTTTGTTGTAGGCGGTGACGGCTTGCGCCCAGTGCCCGGCTTTGAGTGAAAGCAAAGCATATGGAAGGAGGTTACGCGCATGGTCTCCCCCCAAAGATGCCATTTGTTGATATTCCTTAAGCGCCTCCTGTGATTTGCCTTGTGCATCCAGTGCCGCCGCCAGGACTTGTTGGGCGACACCGGGATCATGGCCCAGGGACATAGACTGTCGCGCGTCGTCCTCTGCCTCGGCATACTGGCCTGCGTCCAGGGCTGCCGCTGCAGCGTCGTCCAAACGGTAAATCTCGTTCAGCCTCGCCAGCTCTGCAGGAGTGAGTATCACGGGCCTCCTGTTGATCAGTTGGTACGTCCTCTTTGTCACTGGCGTTGCGAGTGGGTGAGCCTGTCCCGCAGGGGGAGCCTGCCCCAGCGTTCTTCCCGCCAAGCAAAGCAGGACGCCTAGTGCAATGTTCGTCATCCGTTTGTTCTGGTTCATTGTCGCTTCTTTCCACTGGCAACGACGGGAGCCTTGCAATGAAGTAAGAAACAGCCACCCTTCCACTTGCGGAAGGGCGGCTGTCATTATTGAACTTACCTGCCAGGAACTATGCTGGCTTCTTGTTCTTCCTCAGCGCCTGCTCTGCTGCCGCTTTCACTTCGCCCTTTGCCATCTTTACCGTCTTCTGAAACGCCGCATTCGCCTGTGCTTTGCGGCCTAACCGCTGTAGTCCGTAGCCGTAGTAGAAGTTTGCTAGATCGGAGTTTGGCGCAAGTTGCAGAGCCTTTGTATACTCCGACAAAGCCTTGTCGTTCTGTTGATGCCCCCCCCAGCTATCTGAAGAGTTGTAGGTCAGGCCCAGCGCGATGTGGATAGCAGTTCCTAGCGCCGCTGGCTCCAGCACAGCGGGGGAGAAGTGGCTGTTTGCCCTCATCAATTCTCCGTCCGAAAGAAGCGGCAACGCCTTATTGTAGGAGCCAACAGCCTGCGCCCAGTGCCTTGTCTCCAAGAGAAGTAGGGCATAAGGTAGCGACACACGGGGTGGATTCCATCCCATCCCCGCCATCACTTGGTACGCCTGAAGTGCCTCCTGTGTCTTGCCCTGCGCGTTCAGTGCTGCCGCTAGCAGTTCCTGGGCCTTACCGGACCCGTAACCAAGTGACGAAGCCTGCTTTGCGTCGTCCACTGCTATGGCATACTCGCCCACATCCAGAGCCACCGCTGCGGCATCTTCTAGTTGCCCCTGCTGAACATTTCTCGCCTGCTCTTGAACCGTCACCGGAGCGACATAATGACCTTGTATCGCTATGATCTTCTGTTGCAGTACAGGTTGATCAACACTGCTGCTCCCAGGCGTTGGTCGCTGGACGTGGGGCGTTTGTCCCATTGCAGTAGAGGTTGCGCTGAGGCAAACGCCCAGGGCTGCGCAGATTAGTCGCGTTTTCATGATATACTCCTATGCTCTTTGCTGGCGTATTAAAGTCTAATCCTGGATGATCCATATTAGAAAGCGGGGAACACGTCTGTGCGTGTCCAAGCGGGAAACGTCGACGTCGCAGTGAACGGGGTGGGCGTACTTGGGGTTACCGTTCCCGCTACATCCGAACCATTGTGTTGCGTCGCGTAGTCGGCCCAATTTCCTGTAGTAGGAATAACAGCACTTCCGGCTGTGTTCCAATTGAACGTTGCCAGTGGTACCCACTGAACGTCCGCGCCAGGCGGCTGGTACATGAGGTAATCATAGAATTGGTCATTCAACGTTGCCGAAGCAGTCGTAGATTGCACTCCTAAAAGGGGACTGTCATTTATAGTGAAATGGCTCGTTCCTTCACTGTATACGATACCGTAATAGGGACACTGAGTGTCCAGCCCGATCAGCCCATTCTCCGGGTCAGTATGAGTCTGGGACGGCGTCGTGTTGGTAATATAACTCACGTTGGGCGTGGCGATCTGAACCAACTCCAGCTTCCCGGCTCCGAACGCAGGTTGAGGAGGGGTGGTGACAGTGGCATCCCAGTTCATGCCGCCAGCTTGCCCATTGTTAGGCCCAGCGTAAAAATAGACTTGACCATTCTGCTGGCCGGGAAGCGAGACATGGGCGTTGACCTGCATGTACCCACCCGTTCCAGTTGCCGTCCACGCCGGTACGTATACGTTTACCTTCTTTTGGGCCGTTACGGTGAATGGAGAGCCTTGTCCAGCAGAGGGTGTCACCGTAGCGGTGCAGGAGATGGTTTCAGTCGTCTTGGTTCCGTTACCAGAGTCGTGCCAGTACCAGTGGGCAGTGGGATTAGTGAGTGGGCCAGGGCCGTCAACGTAGGAGGAGGCATTAGTGCTTCCACTCCAACTCTGAAAGGTGGTGCCACCGACGTTCCACTGCCAGCCGGAAGTGGTGCAATTAGAAGGAATGCCTGCCAGACTGGCCGAGCAGCCCTGGCCGACGAGAATGTCCCATTTGCCGCTGCTGTCTTGCTTGGCGCCGGTAAGATTGATGGTGACAGGCGAAGCCGAAGCGCTGTAGCTGACGCTTGCGTCGCCTGTCTGGGCTGGACCCGGAGTGCTGG
>JAABUQ010004486.1_pt1 | contig 23746 bp, 19 predicted proteins | sample 5560001 | NCBI WGS metagenome assembly JAABUQ01 (sample SAMN10711888, study PRJNA513371) | rock metagenome | isolation source: Antarctica rocks | place: Antarctica: Victoria Land, Finger Mt nord | collected 2015-12-18 | reverse complement strand
AGCCGCCTGTCCACCATTGCGATTGGCGGCGTCAAAGTCGGCGACCAGATTGTCGCGATGGGGCAGACCGGTGACGACGGCGTGTTTACCGCATCAATGGTGGCCGACAACATGGACATGGGCAGCCTGATGGGACGCGGCGGCATGGGCGGCGGCTTTGGCATGGGCAGCGGCTTTGGCGGCGGCGGACGCAATCGGCAGCGCGGCGGGCAGGATGGGGGCCAGGCTCCCGCCGCTGACAACATGGCTGACCCGAAGCCGAACGATGGACGCATCTTCTAGACACCCAATCGCTCGCTCTGCTTGTAAGCCAAGCGCCCCGGACAGGCAGCGCCGTCCGGGGCGTTTGTGCGCGTCGTTGGCAATGAAGAGGCCCCCCGCCCCAATCTTGGGGAGCATGAAGGGAAGGAGGGCCTTGCGCAATGTGCGATAAGCCTTCCGTCTTTCCTTATCCGGCTCCCCAGAATTGGGGCGGGGGGCCTCCTTCTTGTGTTTACACGCTACGGGTAAATCCCGCGCGTGAGCGTTGCCTCGGCGACACGGGCGACCCCGACCATGTATGCTGCCGTGCGCAGGTCTACCGTGTGCTCCCGCCCCGTCTCCCACACGTTGTCAAAGGCGCTCTTCATAATACGCGCCAGGCGGGAATTGACCTGGGCCGCGCTCCAAAAGAACGACTGGATGTCCTGTACCCACTCAAAATAAGACACGGTCACGCCGCCCGCATTCGCCAGAATGTCCGGCAGCAGCAGGATGCCCCGGTCGTGCAGAATGGCATCGGCATCCGGCGTGGTCGGCCCGTTCGCCCCTTCCACAATCATGCCCGCGCGGATACGTCCGGCGTTTTCAGGCGTGATCTGGTTTTGCAGCGCGGCAGGGACGAGCACATCGCACGGCAATTCCAAAACCTCTTCGTTGGTAACAGGGTCGCTCTCCGCATAGCCCACCACCGAGCCTGTCCGCCGCAGATGGTCAATCACCGCGGGAATGTCCAGCCCCTGCGGGTTATAAATGCCCCCGGCCACATCCGACACCCCGACCACAACCGCCCCTCGCTCCCCAAACAACCGCGCCGTCGCCCCGCCGACGTTGCCGAACCCCTGCACGACAATCTTCGCCCCCGCAAGCGATTTCTCCTGACGCCGGAACGCCTCCTGCGTCGTCAGCACCACGCCCAGGCCGGTCGCGTCCACCCGCCCCTCCGACCCGCCGATAGACACAGGTTTGCCCGTCACCACCGCAGGCACGGTATGCCCCGCGTGCATGGAATAGGTATCCATCAGCCACGCCATGATCTGCCCGTTTGTGCCCACATCCGGGGCGGGAATATCGCTGTCCGGGCCGATCACCAGGCTGATTTCGGTCGCGTAGCGGCGCGTCAAGTCTTCCAGTTCCCCCGGTGACAGCGTCTGCGGGTCGCACACCACCCCGCCTTTGGCCCCCCCAAACGGGATATTGACAATCGCACACTTCCAGGTCATCCACATCGCCAGCGCGCGCACTTCGTCAATGTTCGTGTCCGGGTGGAAGCGCAGGCCCCCTTTGGCCGGGCCGCGGCTGGTGTTGTGCTGCACCCGGTACCCGGTAAACATCTCCGTGCCGCCCCCGTCCCGCTTGACCGGAAAGTTGACCGTCAGCTCGCGCTTGGGCAGCCGCAAAATCTGATGCACCCCTTCGTCAATATGGAGCAGACCGGCGACATGCTCCAATTGCCGCAGCGCGATCCCATAAGGGTTGCTGTCTTCCGCCGCGACCGTGGGCGCTTCCAAGACGGGCGTATGTGCAGGTTCCGGCATCGTTGATCCTCCTGGCCGGCTGTTCCGGCGGCCCTGTGCGGCGGGCCTGTTTTGCTATTGTAGCACGGAAGCGCCGAGTGGCGGAAAAAGAGCGCTGTGTTTGCCTGGCCGGGCGCGGGTTTTGATAAACGCCTTCCAGCCCCCCTCTTGTTCCCCCAGAATTGGGGGCTAGGGGGCGATCCTGATTGGCTGCAAGCGCGCTGCTCAGGCGTTGCTGCGGCTGATTATAGGCATTCCTACGGCGTACCAACGATGGAAAGATTTGTTCCGTCGTCGCAACACGCTTGATAAGCCGAAGATCAGCCGTAGAAACGCCGAAGATCAGCCGTAGAAACGCCTGTGCTGCGCCGGGGCAGCGCGGGAGCATCGGGCTGTCAGTGACTTTGGCGGCGCATCTCTTCGCGGCGCATGGGCATGGCGTCTATGGCTGCAAACAGCGCGCGCAGGGAGGGAAACGTGCGGCGGGCGAGTTTGATGCCGCCATCCTTGCCGATGAGGTAGAAGGCGGGGGTGCCGCTGCTGCCGCCGTAGGCATGGGCGATCCTGGCATCGGCATCCTGGAGCATGTGGATGGGAAGGGTGTCAAACTGCTCCGACATCGCGAGGTGCGGCGGCACCAGGGCGAGCACGACCAGATCGCGCGCGTCAAACTCAGCCTGATGACGCTGCACGGCGCGCAGGAACTCGGTGCCTTGCAGCGCGGCCCCGGCAGGGATCGCCAGCAGCACGATGCGCTTGTGGCGCAGAAAAGTCTCCAGGCGCACGGGCTGCCCCTGGGTGTCGGGCAGGGTGAACGAGGGCAGGCGGCGCGTGTCATCCAGCAGCGGGCAGAGCGGGCGCGGGGCGGCCATGCTCGTCCCGGCCAGGACGCACAAAGTCAGCACAAACAGTATTTGTGGGGTAAAGCGCGGCATCAAGCGCCTCAACTTCTCTCAGCGATGCAGGCACCAACTCTCAGCGATGCAGGCATCAAAAAGCCGCCGCTCGCAAATGAGCGGCGGCGGAAGATAGGGCATAAGGGCGGGAAACTACTTGATCTTTTTTAGGATCGGCAGGCCGGTGGCGGAGTTTTCCGACACTTCGTAGCCTTCCGGCAGGGCGTCCAGGGCTTTGTCGGGCTTGACTTCTTTGGAGAAAAAGAAAAGCTTGGTTTTGCCGTTGGCGGCGGTGCTCGCGTGCAGATAGTACTCCACACTGTTCTTCTTGCTTTTAACGCTGAATGCCATCTCGGATGTCCTCTCTTGATATGGGGTGCGCAACAGGGGGGTGTTCGCCTTGTCCTGCGGGTATTCCTTCTTGCTGAGGGTTTGTTTGGAGATTGCCAATATCAGCGCCAGGAAAGGGAAGCCTTAGGCATCATCTTTTTCCAGGGCACACGGTCAAGCACCACGTCAAACGGCAGGTCGCCGGAAATCAGCCGCCCCGCCGTGCGCGTGCCGCGCGGACTTTTGACCCCCATCTTGTAGCACACCTGGGGGAACTGGTAAAAGAACTTGGCGATGGTCAGGGCGGCATCATGGCTGGGGCCGAACTCATCGTAGAGAAGCGAAGTCCACTGCGCGGCGCGCCCCTGGGCGATAATTTCACCTGCCAGCGCTCCGCTGCGGCAGGCATAGGAAATGCCGTCGCCAAACAAGGGGTTGACCATGCCCGCCGCATCGCCGACCAGCAGCACGCGCCCGTTCCAGGCTTCTATAGGCTCGGAGCCGTTCCAGATGGGCAGGGGATGGCCGTGGAACTCAATGGCTTCTTGGGGCTTGGGGACGCCCAAAGATTGAAGGTAGCCCGTCACCCAGCGGGCCAGGTCGTCCTTGCGCGCCGCGCCGCGCCCTTCCGCCGAGCGCCGCCCGAACATGCCCGCGCCGACCGACAAATGCCCGGCCTTGGGGAACACCCAGGCGTAGCCTTCTTTGACCGCATACTCCAGGTGGGCGATTTCAGGCGTTAATGTCTCGTGCCCCCGCCCCCATTCGTGCGGGATTTCGGCCTCCAAAGCGATAGCGAGAAGCCGATCTTTCCGTAGACTTGCCATGCGGGACACAATGCCGTTCGCGCCGTCCGCGCCGATGATATGCGGCGTGAAGTACGTCTCGCCATCGGCGGTGACAACACGCACGCGCGTATCGCCGTCGGGGGCGATGCTTTGCACGGACACGCCGTCACGCACATCGCTGCCCGCCTCAGCCGCCCGCTGGGTCAGGGCATGGTCAAACACGCTGCGCTGCACCATCCACAGGCTCACCGAGGGTTCGTTGGGGTCGGGGTTCAATGGCGCGACATGGGCATCGGCAAAGTTCCACGTGTGGCGCAGGTGGGTGACAGTGGCTTCAACAAACGCTTCGGGAACGAGTTTGGGGAGGTCGCTTTCCAGGGACAGGGGGACGCCGCCGCCGCAGGTCTTGTAGCGCGGCAGGGTCTTTTTTTCAAGTATCAGCGTGCGCAGGCCGCGCGCGGCGGCTTCATAAGCGGCGCAGGCTCCCGCCGGGCCTGCCCCGCACACGATCACATCATAAGTATTGCTCATGGCTTATTATGCCACATGCGCCAGTGTGTTACGGCCTACTTTGCAGTTGAGGAAGGTGGGGGCGCGCCGATGGTGATGGTCTTGCTGGCCGTAACTGGGGGCGTGACATCCACTTGCCGGATCGCGCCCGTATCGGCGGGCGTCCGTGTTGGCCTGCCCATGTTCAGGGGGTCGGGGTCGTTGTTCACCACGATGCTGCCGGTGATCGCCGTGCCCGTGGTGGATGTCATGCGGGCGTTGAGCGTGTAATCGCCTGCGGGAACGGGCTGGCCCATGCTGGTGCGCCCGTTCCAGACAGCCGAAAACACGGCGCGCCCATTGGCCGGAATGCTGAGCCTGCTGATGCTCTGCGTAAACACCTGCCCTTTGGACCAGGTCCACACCAGCGTGCCTTTGGCATCGTTGGCCGTGATGTCAAACTTCTGCCCGATCGGGAAATTGTACACCACAGGCTTGTTTGTCTTGTTGGCAACGACGAACGACAGGGCGAGGGGCTGGCCGGGCCTGGGACGAGCCGTGTGGATCAGCAGCGTGCCGCTCTGGTCATTGGTCGGCAGGACCAGCTTGAGCGGGATCGGCGCGCTTTGCGCCGAGGGGGTGCTGATAGAGGGCATGCCCGCGCCTGTTTGGGCCAGTGCGGGTGAAGACACAGTGACCAAGCATATCATCAGGGACACAGCATTGGGTTTCATAGGTTCGGCTCCAAAGCAGACAAAGTGGGGCAAGAATTGTTAAGAGTGTTCCCGTTTCGCCGCCTGCCAAACCGTCTCCATTTCGTCCAGGGATAATTGGTCTAGGGTGCAGCCCTGCGCCAGCGCGTGCTGTTCAATCATGCGAAAGCGGGCGGCAAAGCGCACGGTCATGCGCCGCAAGGCTTCTTCCGGGTCTACCTCTAATTTGCGGGCGACATTGACCAGTGTAAACAGCAAGTCGCCTAGCTCATCCCCGGCCCGCGCCGTGTCGCCCCGCGCGATTTCGGCCCGCAGCTCGCCTAGCTCCTCCTGCACCTTGTCCAGCACCTGACTTGTGTCAGGCCACTCAAAGCCGACTTTGACCACGCGTTTGGACACTTCCGCCGCGCGCATCAGGGCGGGCAAAGCGGGCGGAATGCCGTCCAGGATGCTTTCCCGCTCGCGGTTGCCATGCTCCTCGCGCTTGATCTGCTCCCAGCGGCGCAGGACATGCTCGGCATCATCCACCTGGGTGTCGCCGAACACATGCGGGTGACGCCGGATCAGCTTTTCCGTAATGCCGCGCGTGACGTCATGGATGGTAAACCGGCCCGCTTCGGCGGCAAGCTGAGCATGAAAGACCGCTTGCAGCACCAGGTCGCCCAGCTCCTCGCACAGCTTCTCGGCACTGCCCAAGTCCACCGCTTCCACGACTTCGTAGGCTTCTTCAATCACGTACTTTTTGAGGGTCTGGGGAGTTTGCTGCAAGTCCCACGGGCAGCCGCCCTCCGGGTTGCGCAGGCGGGCCATGACTTGAACCAAAGCCTGCAAGCCAGCATCTGGGTCGGGGGCGACGCTTTGGGCACGGGCCTGCGCAACAAGACCGCGCACGTACTCATCGGGCGGGACATTGTGGGCGGCGCAAAAGATATAGTCTTCCGGGGACAGGGTGATTGTGGAGGCGGTGGAGTTCATGCCCCTAGTCTACCCTTCCCTCTGCCCCTTCTCGGTGCGAGAGGGGGCAGAAGGGGCAGTGCTTAACGCTTCGGGGCGGGGCCGGGGGCGGGCGGAAGCGGGGGAGCGCCGCCGCCGGGGATGGGCTGCTGCGCGGGCGGCGGGTTCTTGAGGTCGTTGAGCATCTGCGTGTACTGCGTGCCGGGGAGGGCGATGGTAATCTTTCCATCCGTGGCAAGCTTGGTCTGGTAGTCACGCTCCTGCTGCTGCAAGGCGGTGAATGCCTGCGGGTTTTGCGCGGCTTTGCGCTCGGTGAGAATGAAGGGGATCAGGGTCTTGACGCTGTCAAACGCGACCACTTCCTTAGGCTTCTTCTCCACGACCTGTATCAGCCACCACGCCCCCTGGAACGAAAACGGCGGCGTGGTCTGGCCGGCGCCGGTGCTGCCGATGCTTTTAATCAGCGGAGCAAGCTGGGGGTTTTTACTTGTATCCAGGGGCACCCACTGCAAAAACTCGCCGTTCACCAGCTGTTTGTTGAGCGAGCGGGGCAGGAACGTGTCAAACTTCTGGCCGCCCTGGATTTGCTTGAACACCTGCTGGGCGTCGGCCTGGTTGGCGAGAGCAATGCCGCGCACATGGGCACGCTCAGGTTTGGTGAACTGCGTGTCTTTGTTGGTGTCGTAGTAGGCTTTGACTTCGGCATCGGTCGGTGCGGTCTGGCCCTTCGTCAGCAGCTTGATCTGGGCCAATTGAGGGCGGATTTGCAGGTCTTTGATGTCCTGCGGGGTCAGCCCGTTGTCATGGAGGCGCTCTTCCAGCGGCTGGATATTCTGGGCGTCTTGAAGCAGCTTGACGTTGTTGTACTGCGTGTCTACCTCGGCATCGGTCGGAGCGACACCCTGCTGGGCCGCCAGTCCTTCCAGCGACAGGTTGCCGATCATTTGCTGCAGCACGGCGCGTCCCGCAGGCAGGCCCGCCGCAGGGCTTTGCGGGTTGACGGCGTAGTTTTGCAGCTGCGTGAAGTATTCAGACTGGCTGATAGTCTGGCCGCCGACACTGGCGACCGTATCGTTGGCATTCATGGGGGCGAGCGCTGGGCCGCTTTGACCTTTGCTGCTGCACCCAGCCCCAAACGTTGCGCAAACGGCCAGCGTGGCGGCAAGCCCCGCTCCGCGTCGTGAAAGTTGCATGGTCTTTGTGTGTCTCCTTTAGACAAATAGCTTTCTGTCAAACAATAAGCCCGTGAAAGAGGGCGGCTGTCACACTGTGCGCCGGGCGCGCAGGCTGAGCACAAGCTCAATCTCGCCGCGTGGCAGCCCGGTTTGGCGCGCAATCTCACCGGCATCGGCTTCTCCGGCATCGGCCAGGGCGTGGATAGGCTGGTAGCGCGCTTCTTCGGGCGCAAGATGCAAAGGCGGCGGTGCGGCGGTCTGCGTTTCGGTCGGCAGCATCTGCGCGGCAGGCAGGATCGGCAGGATCGGCTTTTCCGTCATGGCAGGCGCGGGCGCAGGGGCAGCATCGCCCAAAACGCCCAGGCCGGCGGGCATCGGCGGCGCTTCCGCCCTGGGCGGGGGGGCAGGGGCCGCTTCCCCCAGGCCGGGCGCAGGAGGCGCGGGCGATGCGGGAGCGACCGAAGCGCCCCCACCACTTTCGGCGTGCGCGAAAGATGCCTGAAGCCGCTGCTCCACTAGGCGCAGCCGCTGCTCCGCCTCATAAATCCGCTGCTCGGCGACCACGGCGCGCCGCTCCAACTCCACCATGAGCTGCTCCACAGTGACCCGCAGACGCACCCATTCTTCCGCCGCCGGCGCGCGCGCATCGGCGGCTTGGGCCGTCAGGTCCCGCCGCGCCAGCCACCAAAAGGCAGCGATGGATGCCAGCACCAAGAACTGCAATACCAGGAGTATCAATTATTGCTTTCTCCCCGCCGGGCGGGTTTGAGGCAGGACGGCCCGGATGATCTTGTCGGTCCCCCGCCGCCGTCCCAGCACAAGCGTAACCTGCGCCGCCGTCCATCCCGCGCCCGATTCCAGAAGGTCGGAGCGCAGCCATAGACGCAGCGCATCGCCCTCCGGGGTCACAGCCATCTGCTGCACCAGTGTCAGCGGCACGCGCGGAAACGAGGCCACCCATTTGACTTCTTCCAATGCCGCCCCGCAGGCCGCCGCCAGCGCCTGCCGCTCGGCGAGAAAGTCTTGGGCCGCGCCCTCCCCCGCAGGCGGCGCCATTCGGCGGCGAAGCAGCGGCACACGCGTGATCCGGTCAAGCCGCGCCCACAGGCGCGGCGCGCGGAATGCGGGAATGCCGCTGCGTCCACCGCCCCCGGCTTCGGCGCGTCCGCTTCTTTCTTCGGCGCGCCCGCTTCTTTCCAGGGCGACGGAAACGGCTTGAACCGGAGGCATCGGCAGGGCAACGGGCAGCAGGCACGGCTGCCCCCCGGACAAGCGCACAGCCAGCGGCAGCACGGTGATCGCCCCGTATTCCCCTGGCCTGACACTCACAGCGCGCACGGGCGGGGAAAGCGCATCGGCATTGCCGCCAAGCACGCCGGTTTCCGGCAGATGAGGCACAAGAGTGCTGCTGACGGTGCAGGACAAAGCCGTCCCATCCAAATCTTCTCCTGCCGCCGGCACAATCGGTGGCTGCCAGTTCTGCACGACGGCAGAGGGCAGCCAGGCATTTTCCTGCGCTCCGGCAGCGGGCGCGGGCCAAAGGAAAGCCTCCAAACCCCGTGCGGCTGTCCCGGAAGCAAGCGTGTCCATCTCCAATTGCCGCACCTGGACATGCCCAAACACGCGCGCCAATGCGGCGCGGGTTTGGCTCCACCAGGGCGACGACATGTCTGGATGATTGGGCTTCATGCCGGCGCCGCAACCGGAGTTTCCGGCACGTCTTCCCACAGCATGCGCACCGCGGTTTCCAGGCGGGACAGCGGCTCCAAAGCATCCATCGTGTGGCTGATGTCCACAAGGGCGCGCACGGTCTCGGCTTTGCGCGCGGCGTCCAAAGCGGCGGCGAAACGCACCCGAAGCGGCGAACCCGTCTCCGACACTTGCAGCAGCAGCTCGTCCTCGGCGACAGCCTGCTCCGTGCCCGCTTCCTTCAGCGGCGGCAGGCGGGTCGGCAGCAGCAAAGCCGCTTTTTTGCCGCCCGCCACGAGCGTGGGCAGCAGGGCCGCATCCCCGACCAAAAACAATTCAGGCTTCTGCTCCAGGCGGCTGATGAGGTTTGCCGCCACCACATCGCCGTGAATATATTTTTCCAAAACATCGCCGTACAGCACGCGCTGCAATTTGGTCGCCCGGACCGGCTCGGTGTAGCGAAACTCCAGCGGCAGTCCTTGCGTGTCCGTCACCATCGCCCCGCCCATAAAGACGTTGTCGGCCACCGCCATAGAAAGCACATATCCAACCGTAGTTTTTGCCGCCGCCATTGCTGTTTCCTGTGGGTGCGCGCCTGCGCTCTCCGGCATAGTGTAGCAAATCACCGGGGGCGTGTCAAGTCCCAGCGCATCTTGGGGTTTTGGGACACGTCCTGCGGCGATGCCGCTGCGCTGCATACGCGTTTCCACGGCTTTGCTACGGCGTACCAACGACGGAAGAAAATGTTCCGTCGTCGCAGCGCCGTAGGAACGAAGCGGATACACCGGGGGAACGACCTGGCAGCGCGCTTGAAGCCGGCAGGATCGCCCCCTCGCCCCCGATACAATGGTTGTCCTGTTCCCCAGAATTGGGGGCTAGGGGGCGTTCCCCCGCAGCACGCGCAGCACATCGCGCTGGTTCTGACGCCAGGCGAAGGGGGGAGCCTGCATCTCGCCGGGGGCGCACACGCGCGAGATGCCCAGGGCGCCGAGCTTGGCGTGCAGGGCGCGTGAGGGCGTTCCGGCGAGGGCGCAGCCTTGCCCCCGGCCCGCGAGAGGCGCGAGCCGCGTGTCCAGGCGCGCGCGCGGCGGCAGACTTTGTACGGTGACCACGTTGGTGCCGCTTTGGACGTGAAACTCACGCCGCGGCCAGACCAGCACGACAAAGGGGTCGTGAGGGCTGCTGGGGCAGGAGGCGCCGGGCTGAAGCTGTCCCAGCAGGCGGGCTGTGTTGTGCTGATCCCAGTCCTGCGGCGTGATAGGGGGTGGGGGGTAGATAAGACAAGAGCGGCGCAAGGCCAGGGTGAGCTGCCGGGCGAAGCGGGCGGCATCGTCCAAATCGCCCTGCACCAGGATGGTCTTGACGGACAGGCAGCCGCCCTGCGCGTAGACCAAAATGTCGCGGGCCAAGCCCTGCGCGGCAGTGTCCCAGTCCGAGTTGCTGAGCAGAAGGCCCAATGAAAGGGCATGCCCATAGCCCACAAACGGCGTGGCGGGCGGCGTCCGGGCGCGCAGGGCGGCAATGGCATCGTCGCCGCCCTGACACATGACCAGGTCGGCATTGGCGCAAAGAGTGTCGTCTAAAGCAGGCGTGCCGCCGGGCCACTCGGCCAGGGCGATGGTGGAGGCCAGGGCGGGCGAAACAGTCGCCAGCGAGCGCACAAACAAACCCGCCCACCGCGCGGCGGGGCCGGACGGCAGCTTGGCAAGCGACGCGGAGCGCATCAGCAGCGCACGCAGCAGAGAAACCCAGGCCAGCAGGGGCGTGTTGCCTGCGATCACGTGCCCCACAAGGGGGACGCCAAAGCAGTCGCGCACTTGCTCGCCGTCCATAAGGGCGTGCAGGGCCGGGGCCGTGAGGGAGGGCAGCAGGCCGTCCAGGCTGACCTGCACATGGGAAAAGGGGAATGGCTCGGTCAGGGCCATCGCCTCGCGCCGAAACGAAAAGTCCGGGTCTTGCCACAGCGCGGCCCACCGCGCAACAGCATTCACGATTTGCCCCTGGGACAGGGGGAGCAGATTGGCAGCATGCATGCGGCGCAGGCGGGCCATTGTCTCGGTGATTTGCGCGGGCGTGTCCATAGTAAAATATGCAGAGTAGGCCATCAAGAGGCCCCCCCGCCCCAAGTTTGGGGAGCCGGAGGGGAGCAAGATAAGACAACTGCCACTGCCTTCTTTCTGTATTGCTCCCCAGCCCTCCGGGCACGCCAGTGCGTGATTGGGGCGGGGGGGCCTTCTTATCTCCATGTTACCTCGTCCACAACTCTTCCACCGACAGGGAGCAGCCCCTGATGTCTGCGCCGGGCGCGCGCCCGTGCAGCAGAAAGCCGTCCGACGTGAGCGTTCCCCAATCCGCTGTTTGCAGGCACAGGGCGCTGTTGAAGTTGGCGAGGTCTAGGTGCCGCAAGGCTCCGGGCTGACCCATTGGGGCGGGCAAGCCGTCGCCGGGATGGATTGCCTGCGTGCGCACCCAGTGCGGGCCGCGCTTGAGCGTGCTCAGGCCCTGCCCGTAAAACTGCGAGGCCATCTCGCTCATGCCGTACTCGCTCCAGATGTGAGATATGGGCACGCCCAGCCGGTCATGCAGAAGCGTGTAGAACTCATCACGGGGAACTTCGCGGGTGCGCCCCTTGAAGCCGCCGGTTTCCACAAGGACGCTGCCCGGCGGAAGCCGCCATCGGCGCGAAGCGCTGTCCAGCAGCTGCACCAGGGCAAACGCTGTCCCAAACAGCGTGACAGGCTCGCGCAGGGCGGTCAAGGCATCGGCAAGGCCCGCGTCATCGTCCCAAAAGAAGCGCTCCGCCTCCAGCGCTCCCAGCATGTGCGACAGCGACGAATGCGGGGCTTCAGAAGGCGGCGGCATCAATGCCCAGAGTTTTGCAGGACGCTGGGGCAGGGCAAGCGCGAAACCCCGATGCAGGCTTGCCTCGTACAATGTCAAAGCGTCCCGGCCCAAGTAGTGGCGGCTGGCCTGCCGCCCGGTCGTGCCCGATGAGTAAAAGAGGGCCGACGCCCTGCCCGGCGCGATGCACGACAGGTCAAAGTCTTTGAAGCCGTCCGTCGGCATGGCGGGGATGTCCTGCCACGCTCCGAGAGCCTGGGGAGGACGCTGGGCGGCATCCCCCAACCGTCTCACCCAAATGCTGCGCTCGTATTGGTACGCATAAAGCTCCCGCGCCAACTGGTTAAACTGGTCTTTGGTGGCTGATGGGGGAGGCAGACCGATGAATGCAGCGATGCGCCGCGCAAGCGAATGGCGAAAAGTCATGGTATGGGTATTGTACCTTCGGGTATGATAAGCGGCGATGAACGCTTCCTCGTCCCAACGCTCCGCTGAGGCCCTGCTGCTGCTCGCCGTGCTTGTTGTCACGCTTTGCGGCCTGCTGCTGGTCTACGGCGGCAAAACAGCCACCACCCCGTACCCTGCCTCGGCGGTGAATATCAACACGGCTGCCGCGGGCACATTCATTGATACCCTGGGCATTGACGCGGCAGCGGCACAAGCCCTGGTGCAGGAGCGCGCCGCGCGTGGCGGCTTCCGGTCGGTGAACGCCCTGCGCCATGCCCATGCATTGCGCGGGTTTGCCGTGCCGCCCGCCGACCCGCGCTTGGTCGCCCGGTCGCAGGGCGAAGTGGCGCGCGCGTTCTTCGGGGGCTTGGCGGGGTTTGTGCTGGCGTTCGCCCTGGCGCATATTCTGGTGCGCCGCTTTACCCCCCGCGCCGACCCGTTTCTGCTGCCGCTGACTGCCCTGCTGTCCGGGCTGGGGCTGATGATGACGTACAGCGTCAAAGACCCCTGGCGCGACACATTAGTCTTCGGCGGGCAGGTGCGGGGCGTTGTGTTCTGGGGCCTCCTTGCGCTGCTGGTTCCCCTGACCCCCCTGTTTGCGCGGCTCAACCTGCGCCGTTATGAATATGTGTACGCCCTGGCGGGCGTGGGGCTGATGCTTTTGCTGCTGGTCGCGGGACATGGGCCGGGCGGCGTGCGCATTCAGGTGCTTAGCTTTGAACCCGTGGAAGTGATTAAAGTGCTGCTGGCTTTGTTCGCCGCCTCGTTCCTGGCCGCGCGCCGGGGCATGGGCAGCGGGGAGACAGCCCTCACCCCCCAGCCCCCTCTCCCGCAAGCGGGCGAAGGGGAGCATGAAAGACTTACTCCTAACCCTCGCCCGCTTGCGGGAGAGGGTGGCATTCTTATGCCGGGTGAGGGCACTCCGGGACAGGCGCGCAGTGCCAGGGTGAGGGCCGTTTCCGACACCAAAGCCCCCCTGCTGCGTCCCGCCGACTTTGCGCCGATGGCCCTGCTGTACGGCTTCGCCCTGCTGCTGTTTGCCGTTGTGCGCGACCTCGGCCCTGCCGTGCTGCTGCTGGGCCTGCTCATCGCCCTGCTGTACATGACCACCCAGCGCGTGCTGTACCCGATTGTGGGGGCCGCGCTGCTGGCCGTGAGCGCGATTGTGGGATACAAACTGCACTTCGGGTTTTTCGCGACGCGGGTGGTTATGTGGCTGCACCCATTTGCCAACAATGACCGGCATGGCGAACAATTGGGGCAGGCGTTGTGGGGGTTTGCCACCGGCGGCCTGACCGGCAGTGGCCTGGGGCTGGGCGATGCCGGAGTCATGCCGCGCGCCGGGTCAGACCTGGTCTTTGCCAGCGTGGGAGAGCAGCTCGGCCTGGTGGGGACATTGGCGACACTGGCCGTTTACACATTGCTGCTGGCGCGCGGCATGCATATCGCAAGGCGCGCCGTGACGGAGTTTGACCGCATGCTCGCATCCGGCCTGACGGTTCTCCTGACATTGCAGGCGATGATTATCACGGGGGGCGTGACGGGCCTCGTCCCGCTGACCGGGATCACGCTGCCGTTTGTTTCCTATGGAACCTCGTCGCTGGTGGCGAACTTCTTTTGTGTCGGCCTGCTGCTGCAATTGTCCGACAAGCGTTTGCCCCCGGAGGCCGCCGACCTCGCCCCCCCAGGCTGGACGCGGGCAGCCCGGCGCGTCACCCTCGCGGCAGCCATTTATCTGCTGCTCGGCGTGGGCGTGGCCCGCTTGTTTTATGTGCAGGGTGTCGCCGCCGACACGCTGGCCGTCCGCGCCGTGCGCACCCCGGATGCGGACGGCGTGGTGCGCCCCCATGTCAACCCGCGTCTGCTCTTGTTCGCCCAGGGCATACCGCGCGGGCGCATTTTAGACCGTAATGGCCTTGTTTTGGCGCAGGACGCGCGGTGCGGCGATGCCGACGGCGTGCCGTTTTTGTGCCCGGACGGGCGAGCGCGCTCCTATGCAGGCGGGCCGTCGTGCGGCCATCTGCTGCTGGCCGCCGAGGGCGCGCGGACTGACGCGAACCCACTGGGCCAGAACGCCCGGCTGCGCGGCTACGCATCCCTGGCGGGCCTGCTGCCTGCGTACCGCGCGCGGTTTCGGCCCTTCGCGCACGCGCCGCAGGGGCGCGATGTCACGCTCACCATTGATGTGAAGCTGCAAAAGGCAAGCCTTGCGGCCCTGACCAAATACGCTGCATTGGCTCGCGACCGGCGGACGGGCCTGCCCAAGCACAAAGGCGCGGCTGTGCTGCTGGATGTGGCGACCGGCGACACGCTCGCCATTGTGTCTCTGCCCGCGTTTGACCCCGCCCGCCTGACCGCCCCGCAGTGGAACCGCCTGCACACGGCAGAGGACAAAGACAATCCCTTGCTCAACCGTGCCCTGGCGGGATTGTATCCCCCCGGCAGCGTGTTCAAGATGGTCACGGCGACCGCTGCCCTGCGTCAAGGGCTGGACGGGGTTGTCGTCACCTGCCCGCACACGGAGCATAATGTCACCTGGCGCTTTGAAGGCAGGCCGTATGCCCGTCGTCAAATCACCGATGAGGAAGGGTTTGTGCCGCACGGACGCGCCGACATGGCGAAAGCCCTGCGCGTCTCGTGCAACGTGTATTTTGCGCACATGGCGCTTGATCTCGGCCCCAACAATCTTTTGCAGTCCGCCCAAGAAGGCTTTGGCCTGGCGCACATGCCCAGCGTCGCCAAAACAGGGGAAGACCTGCCCGATTGTGGCTACGGGCAGGGCGCGATACTCACCACGCCCCTGGAAATGGCGCGCGTGGCGCAGGCGGTCGCCAACAGCGGCGTGGAATTGCCCGTGCGCTTTGCCGAAGGCGGCGCGGGCGTGGGGCATCGCGCCCTCGCCCTGTCGCCCAGTCAGGCCGCGCGCCTGCAAACCATGCTCGGCGCGGTGACGCAGCGGGGCGGCACAGCACAAGGGGTCTTTGATAACTTGCCTGTGCGCGTGGCGGGCAAAACGGGCAGTGCGCAAAACAACCAGGGCGACGGCGAGACGCATTCATGGTTTGCGGGCTTTGCGCCCGCCCAAAACCCGACCTTCGCCTTCGCCTGCGTGGTGGAAAACGGCGGCTTCGGACGCAGCGCCGCCGCGCCGGTTTGCCGGGACATGCTGCGCGCCGCTTTGTGATATTCTGCGCGCCGCTTTGTGATGTTCTCGCTAGGATAAAGACGCCTGCCCGCCCCAGCCTCTTCCCAAACCGGCACAACCTGTGGTAAGATGCAGTGACTTTCATTTAGACACTCCATTGACCACCAATCACATCTATGCTTAACCGACCCCGAAGGACACATACGTTGACGCGTCGCCGCTGGACCAAGGCGCTGGCGGGGCTGCTTGCCGTGGGATTGCTCGCCGGAACTCAAGGCCAGGGAACCCAGGCCGAAGACCGGCCCCTGACGCCGCAGGCGCAGGCCATTTGGACACTGCACCTGCTGGAACAAGCCCGCTACGGCGAAGCTATCCCCGCTGCGCAGGCATTGGTCAGTATCGCCCCCAATGACCCGTTTTCCTACCAGGTGCGCGGCGCTTTGGAACTCTACACAGGCAGCCCAGGCCCGGCTCAGGACGACTTTCGCACCGCGCGCAGCCTGTCCCCGCACCTGCCGGCCACCGACTGCGGCCTCGCCCTGTGCGCCATGTTCGCCAACCATTTGGAGAACGCGCAGGCGCAGATGACCCTCGTGCGCCAAAACCCCTCGCTTTCGCCGTCCCAGATGGACGATGCCGACATGACCCTGGCTTACTTGCAGTATCTGCACGGCGATGTGCCCGGTGCTATTCGCCTGGCGCAGATGCCCCTGCATGCTCCCCAGCCCAAAGGAACCGCTGCCGACCCGATGCGCCAAGAATTAGTCGCGCTGGCGGTGGCCCGGCTGCAGCCCCAGCAGGGCATGGCGCTGCTTGCCGACTATCTCAGCACGCCGAGCGGCGTGCCCCGCGTCCGCGAAGCCGAGGGCCTGCGCGCCCGATTTGAAACCGCCCCCCTGATGGTGGAACCCGCCGTGATGGACGTGCCTTTGCAGCAGATGTACCAGGCAAGTCTGACGGAAAAGCGGTCTGTGGAAACCCGCTCGGCGCGAGGCGCGGCCCAGGTGACCGGCGATGTCACCCTGGACGCCCAGCTTTCCAGCCCCAGAACTCCGACATTTGTCGCCTTCTATATTGACGGCCAAATGACCGGCATGGTCAACACGTATCCGTATCGCTACGAATGGCACTCGGAAGATGTCGCCAACGGCTGGCATATTATCCGCACGGATGCTTTAGATGGCGGCGGCAATGTCATCACGTCCCAGTCGCGGCGCGTGCAGGTGCGCAACGCGGGGACGCCTGCCGCCGTGCCCATCCCCAGCGCGGCTTTGGAAGCGCGAGTCTGGTCTTTGCTCAAGCTGCGCCCTGCCCGCAAAGCCGCCGAATGGGCGCAGGCCGGGCTGGCCGACCAGCGCGGCGACAAGGAGGATGCCCAGGCCCACCGCGCCGTCGCCGCCGCTCTGGACCCCAACTACAAAGATGCCCGCTGGGTCGCCCGCACATTGTTCAGCGAAAGCGCCGCGCGTGTCGCGTCTCCCACCGTGCGCATCGCGTCCACCCGCCCCGAAGGCTTGTGGATCGGGGACACGACGCGCAAAGAGATCGCCATCACCTTTGACGATGGCCCCAACCCCGACAAGACCCCGGCCCTGCTGAACGCCCTGGCTTCCGTGCATGCCCCCGCCACGTTCTTTGTGGTCGGGGCGCGCGCCGAGGCCGCCCCCGACCTGGTGCGCCGCATGACCGCGATGGGCGATGATGTGGAAGACCATTCCTATACCCACCCGAACATGGCCCAGACCCCGACTACCATGGCCGAGACGGAAATCCTGCGCGCCAGCGTCGTCATCCGCGCCCTCACGGGGCATCAGCCGCACTTCTTTCGCCCGCCGGGGGGGAACATCAGCCCTGCCGTCATCAGCCTGTCCCATGCCTACGGCCAGCAGGTCGCCTACTGGACCGTGGATGCCCTGCACGCCGAAGACATCGGCTCCCGTCAGGGCCTCATTGACTACGTCATGGCGCGCATCCACCCCGGCGCGATTGTCTTGATGCACAACGGCACCGAAGTCACCACGGCGGCCGTGCCTGGTTTGGTCAAAGCCATGCGTGCCAAAGGCTACCATCTTGTCACGCTGTCCAACATGACCGCCAAAACCAGCCCCGTCAAGAACCTGCCCTTGAAAGAATAGCGTTTTGAGGAGGCTGTTTATGCCTGACCCAATCCTTCGCATCACAGTTAATCCCCGGCAGTGCGCCGGACGCCCCTGCATTCGCGGCATGCGCATCCGCGTGACCGACGTGCTGGATTTGTTTGCCGCCGGGCTGACCGCCGACCAAATCCTTGCGGAAATGCCCGACCTTGAGCTTGACGACCTGCATGCCGCCCTCACCTATGCCGCCCGCCGGCTCGATCACCCCCGGCTGGCCGCATGATTGTTTGGGTGGACGCGCAGTTTTCCCCCGCCCTCGCTGCCTGGATTGCCCAAACTTTTTCCCTTGACGCGCACGCTCTGCAAAGCCTCGGCCTGCGCGATGCCGAGGACGAAGAAATCTTCTATGCCGCCCGCGCAGAAGGCGTACCGGGGGTATAAAACCCCCGGCAGAGACGCGGCCACACCCGTTCGGGTGTAAGATAGATACACCTTGCTCACCCGGCAAGCCCTCTTCCTGCTTCTTATGCCCGTGAGGGCATGGCTTCGGCCTTGCCGGGGGTTTTACACCCCCGGCTCTTGTTCAGCGCAATCTGCCGGCATTGCCAACTTGTCCTCTCGGCTGACCAAGCGCATACCAACGACGGAACAATTTCTTCCGTCGTTGGTACACGCTCGCCACGCCTGTAATCAGCCAGAGCCACGCGCTTGCCACGCCAAAGAAAAGCCGCCGGAGCGCTGTGGAGACGCTCCGGCGGCGAGGGGAAATAGAGGGCGCATACGCGTTGTTACAAAGCCAGCTCTTGTTTAACTTCGGCGAACTTGGACAGGGCGAATGCCAAATCTTCCTGCGAGTGGGCGGCGGATATTTGGGTGCGGATGCGCGCCTTGCCCTGTGGCACGACGGGGTAGGAAAAGCCGATCACATACACGCCTTTTTGCAGCATGGCTTCCGAAACGCGGCCTGCGAGCGCGGCATCGCCGAGCATGATGGGCACAATCGGGTGTTCGCCGGGCAGCACGTCGTAGCCGATGTCAGTGATACCCGCGCGGAAAAAGCGGGTGTTTTCTTCCAGGCGGTCGCGCAGGGCGGTGGACTGTGTCAGCATCTCCAGCACCTTCAGCGACGCGGCGGCAATCGGCGGGGCGAGCGAGTTGGAAAACAAGTAGGGGCGAGACCGCTGGCGCAGCAGGTCGACAATCTCGCGCCGGGCGCTGGTGTAGCCGCCACTCGCCCCGCCCAGGGCTTTGCCCAAAGTGCCGGTGATGATGTCCACCCGGCCCATCACATGGCGGTACTCGTGGGTGCCCCGGCCCGTGCGTCCCAGAAAGCCGGTCGCATGGCAGTCATCCATCATCACCAGGGCATCGTAGCGCTCGGCCAGGTCGCAGATTGCGCCGAGGTTCGCAATGGTGCCGTCCATAGAAAACACGCCGTCGGTGGCGATCATGCGGGTGCGGGCGCTTTGCGATTGCCGGAGTTTGGCCTCCAGGTCATCCATGTCGTTGTGGGCAAAGCGCAGGCGCTCGGCTTTGCACAGGCGGACACCGTCAATGATGCTGGCGTGGTTGAGGGCATCCGAGATGATGGCATCTTCCGCACCAAGCAGTGTCTCAAACAGGCCGCCGTTGGCATCAAAGCACGACGAATAGAGGATGGTGTCTTCCATGCCCAGAAGCTGGGACAGCGCGCCTTCCAGCTGCTTGTGGATGCCCTGCGTGCCGCAGATGAAGCGCACCGAGGCCAGGCCGTAGCCCCAGCGGTCCAGGGCATCGCGGGCCGCGGCCAGCACAGCGGGGTGCTCGGCAAGCCCTAAGTAGTTGTTGGCGCATAAGTTTAAGACCTGCGCGTTGTCTTTGCCGACGCGCACATGGGCATCCTGAGGCGTGGAAAGGACACGCTCGTGCTTGAACAAGCCCGCATTCCGAATGCCGCTCAGTTCCTGCGCCAGCCGCTCTTGGATTGCTCCGTACATAATTGCGTCTTTCTGTTGGGGTGAATGTGTGTGGAATGATGGAAAGGCCCCCCCACCCCAAGTTTGGGGAGCCAGAGGGAAATAGGAAAAAAGCGAGGCCATGCCCATTCTTTATCCGGCTCCCCAGAATTGCCCCTAGTCGCAGAGCCTCCATAGCGGGGAACAGGGCGGGGGGGCCTTCTGTCTAGACTTTTAGCTCGCCCAGTCCAAAATCACTTTGCCCGACCGGCCCGAACTCATCGCCTCAAAGCCGCGCTCAAACTCTTCGCAGGGAAAGCGGTGGGTGATGACGGGGCGAATGTCCAGGCCGCTTTGCAGCATCACCGACATCTTGTACCAGGTTTCGTACATTTCGCGCCCATAAATGCCTTTGATAGTCAGCATGTTGAACACGACCTTGTTCCAGTCCACATCCATGCGCCCTGATGGAATGCCCAGCATGGCGATCTTGCCGCCATGACACAGCGCGCCAATCATGCCCTCCAAAGCCTGCGGGCTGCCGGACATTTCCAGGCCGACATCAAAGCCTTCCTGCATGTCAAGCTCCGCCTGCACCGACGCCAAATCCCGCTCGCGGATATTGACGGCCAGGGTCGCCCCCATCTTGCGGGCGAGGTTCAAACGATACTCATTGACATCGGTGACGACGACATGCCGCGCGCCCGCATGGCGCGCGACGGCGGCGGCCATGATGCCAATCGGCCCCGCGCCTGTAATCAGCACATCTTCGCCCAGTATGGGGAACGAGAGGGCCGTATGGACAGCGTTGCCGAAGGGGTCAAAGATGGCGGCTGCGTCCAGGTCAACATCGGGGCGATGGTGCCAAACATTGGACATGGGCAGAGAAATATACTCGGCAAATGCGCCCGCGCGGGTGACGCCCACCCCCTGCGTGTCCTTGCACAAGTGGCGTCGTCCTGCGAGGCAGTTGCGGCAGCGTCCGCAGACCACATGGCCCTCGCCGGATACGACTTCGCCGGGAAAAAAGTCGGTCACATTCGCGCCGACTTCGGCAATGCGTCCCACAAACTCATGCCCTATTACTAATGGCGTGGGAACTGTCTTCGCCGCCCAGTCGTCCCACTCATAGATATGCAGATCGGTGCCGCAGATGCCTGTGCGGTCCACCCGAATAAGAACGTCGTTGATGCCAGGCTGGGGCATAGGCACGTCTTTGAGTTCTAAGCCTCTCGCCGGGGCGCTCTTCACCAATGCGTTCATTGCCGCCTTTGCGCTTTCTTCAATGCGGTTCTTCTCCGTATTACGGACGCTGCCGCGTTGACGCCACCACCGGGGCGCTTCCCAAAGATACCGGCAGCAATATGTTGACGGCAAGGGGTGCTGTCCCGTCCATGACAAGCGCTGCCTTTTTCCGCAGACAAATTAAGTCGAGATTTCCTAACCTTCGCCGCGGTTTCTGCCGATTATACCAGGGGAAGCGGACAGAATAAGTCTTTGCTTTAGGAAGCACTTCAGAGACATGCGCGAACTGCCGCGAAAAGCACAGCTCTTTCTTGCCTTAGCATACAGCCTGGGACTGCTGGTGTCTGTGCGAGTGCTTTGTGCCCTGCTTGTGCATCAGCCTGTGCCGGGAACACACCGCTGGGAGCTGCCGATGTTTCTGGGCATGGCGGCGCTGGCGGGCGGCAAGAAAGTCAGCCTGCTGAACAGCAAATCGGAGGCAGGCCAGGGAAACATGTCGCTGCTGTTCCCGGTGGCCTTCGCCGCAATGCTGCATCTCGGCCCTGTGCCTGCCGTTTTTGTGGTGACGCTAGGCTCTCTCAGCGCGGGCGTGTACCCCAAGCGGCTGCCGCTCCACCAGCTTTTCTTTAATGTTGCGCTGGGCATGGTGCAGATTTACTGCGCCGCTCAGCTTTATCACTGGATGAACGGCGGGACGCTGCGTCTGTCTTTGCTCAGCTCGTTTCCTGCGATTGTGGCGGCGTGCTTCGTGTATTATGCCATCAATACGGGCAGTGTTGCGCTGATTATTGCTCTTTGTACGGGGCAAAACCCCGTCGCTTTGTGGCGGCAGACATTTCTGTGGATGGCGCCCTCCTACTTTGCCGGAGGCGGCATCAGCGCCTTGGCCCTTTTTATTTTCGGCAGCCGGGTCGGGGTCGCGGTTGTGTTTATTCTTCCTGTGGCGTATTTGATCTACCAATCTTACGCGATTTACATTGGGCGGGCGGAGGAAAAACAGCAGCATATCAACTCCCTTCAGGAAAATCAGCAGCACCTGGCGGACCTGTACCTCGCGACTATCAAAAGCCTGGCCCTCGCCATTGATGCCAAAGATCAATATACCCACCAGCACATTCTGCGCGTGCAGCGCTATGCGGTCGCCACAGCGGTGGAAATGGGGCTGGAGGGCAATGAACTGGAAGGGCTGAACACGGGCGCGCTGCTCCACGACATCGGCAAATTGGGCGTTCCCGAATATGTCCTGCTGAAGCCGGGACGCCTGACCGATGATGAGTTCGCCAAAATCAAGAAGCACCCGGAAATCGGGGCCGCCATTCTTGGCCCGGTAGACTTTCCCTGGCCCGTGCTGCCGGTTGTCAAATCGCACCATGAGAAGTGGGACGGGACAGGCTACCCGGAAGGCCTGGCGGGCGAAGCGATCCCCCGGACGGCGCGCGTTCTCGCCGTGGCGGATGTGTACGATGCGCTTACGTCCAGCCGCTCGTACCGGAAAGCGTGGAGCCACGAGCGCGCGATGGATGTTATCATCCAGGATGCAGGCACGCACTTTGACCCGGTCGTTGTCCATGCCTTTGTCAATGTGATCGGCGGTGTGCTTGCGCAGATCGCGCAGGAGGAAGAAAGCCGGGGAGATACGCCCGACGAGGCCGGAGATGGGGACGGCACACGCTCGTCGGAGGAGGCGGCCCTCGCCATCAACCGGGCGTCCTCGGAGCTGTGGGCGCTGTACGAGGTGACGCAGACATTGTCATCCAGCCTCGGCTTGCAGGAGACATTGGAGATTCTCAGCCGCAAAATGGAAGCCATTCTGCCCAATACCGCCTGCCTGTTTCTGCTGAGTGATGCCCCGCCTGAAGGGGGCGACATTGTGTCTCTTGCCGTCCGCACTGCGGTCGGGCTGAACGTGGAGTTCTTTTTGGGCGGACGCACCATCGGCACGGCCAGCCGCTCCCTGCGCGTCGCCCGCAGCCGCCAGACCCATCTGGGAGAGTTTGACATGGACGACCTGCTGCCCAGCAGCAGCGCATCCGCGCAGTGGACTCCGCTCAAGTCCGCGCTGATTGTGCCGATTGTCCATCAAGGCGAGACACTGGGAACCATCAACCTTTATCATCCGCAGGCGTCGGCGTTTAGTTCGCACGATCAGCAGCTTCTGGAAACCATCGCCGAGCGGGCGGCGATGGCCTTGTACAACGGCCTGTTGTTTGACCGCACGCGCAACCGCGCCCTGACCGACCCGCTGACCGGCCTGTACAACGTGCGCTACCTGACCGAGCAGGTGGAAGCGCGCTGCCGGAGCGAACAGGCCGCCGATGAACCCTTTGCCCTGCTTTGTTTAGACCTGGACAGCTTCAAACCCATCAATGACAACTTCGGTCATCAAAAAGGCGACAAGGTCTTGCAGGACCTGAGCGCCTTGTTCCAGGCATCCGTGCGCGAGACCGACATTGTCGCCCGCTACGGTGGCGATGAGTTTTTGATCGTGCTGCAAGGGGCTGGCCGACAAGAAGCCGAATCCATGGCGCAGCAGATTGAGCAGGCTGTCGTTAACTATGATTCTGGCTTGTTCCACGAACGGCTGGGCATCCTGCGCCTGGGCGTGAGTGTCGGCTATGGCTGCTTCCCGCGCGACGGACAGGATTGCGCCGCCCTGCTTTCGGTCGCCGACCTGGATATGTATCGCAGCAAAACCGAGCGCAAGCTGGGCAGCCTCGCCAGCCGCAATTCGGCCCTTGCCGGCGACCTCGCCGTTGATCTGTCCCTTCCCCCGGAGATTTCCCGCGCCGCCTGAGACGCCTTCCCTCGTTTCCTGCTCTTTGTTTCCGCTTTTCCACTGCTTTCCCAGCCTGTACCGACGACGGCCTGATTTGTTCCGTCGTCGGTACGCGCTCGCAACCCCTCTGCTACGCGCATGCAGCACGGCGGCAATCCCGCCGCAGCCCCTTTGCCACGGCGAGGTTTCGCGTGCCGCGCGCATCCGGGCCTGCGTGCCCTGCGTGCCGCCGGGCAAAGAACCCGCCGCCGCTGTGAAAATTGCGCGTTTTGCGCCCTGAGACGCTTTTCCCCCGTTATCCCGCATTCTGCACAGTGTCAGCCCTTTGGCGCACAGCCGAAACATTACCGTTGAATCTAGTCGGGTGTCATTCCCCGAAGCTTGCTTCGTTTCCTTAGTTGGTGTGATAGATTTGGTATGATGTGTACGCATGAGCGAACACATCCACAAAAG
>JAABUQ010004484.1_pt1 | contig 23757 bp, 18 predicted proteins | sample 5560001 | NCBI WGS metagenome assembly JAABUQ01 (sample SAMN10711888, study PRJNA513371) | rock metagenome | isolation source: Antarctica rocks | place: Antarctica: Victoria Land, Finger Mt nord | collected 2015-12-18 | reverse complement strand
CAACGCTTGCCGGAGAAAATGACGTCGGCTACGGGGTTGACGCTCTTGGGTGATCATCGAACCCTCCATGATATGCCCCATGCGGGACACCAATCGTGCCAGCGAAGCAGACGCTCGACGGCGGTCGCGGCGTTGCCTCTGTACACCTCTTCAAGAGACCTCGTTGCTTTTTACCGGCAGTGTTCCGTGTTTGCAATGAATTTACTATATCGTGGCGGTGTGGCGATGGCAAGCAGATCACGTATCGCGTAAAGGAACATCGGGTAGTGGGTCAGTTTGAGGATTTTTCGCCGTTGTAGCAAGGCTCTAAAGGTCGAACTGACCCGCTACTGATTGCTGTGCCTCTACTGTGTCTGCTGCTTCACAAAGAGACCGTTGCTATCAGGGAGGCCGTCTCGCGGGCACTCCCCGGTTTCGCTCTCTGCGTCCGTCACGGCAGAGCCTAGTACTACAGCAGCACTTCAAAGTCCGTACTGCGTTGCTGCTCAGATGCAGTCGCCTCGATAGCACGTCCGTACTGACGAGATGGGTACCTGAATCCGGAAGTGCTGCTGTAGTACTAGTGCGTGAGCGCCCCGACGGCAGCGACAAACCGATCGATGTCCGCCTCGGTGTTATAGAAGTGTGGCGAGACACGCAGTCCGTTCGGGCGCAGCGCGACGATGATCCGCTGCGCGTGCAGCGCCCGCGCCAGTGCATCGTCCCGCTCACGCTCGCCTCGTGTGAAGAAGACGATCGCCGAGCGATGCGCCGGATCGGCGCTACTGAGAATTTGCACCCCCGGGATATCGCCGAGCCCCGCGTACAGGCGCGCCGCTAGCGCGGTGTTCGTCGCCTCGACGCGGTCGATCCCCACCTCCTCGATCAGCGAGAGCGAACTCGCCAGCGCAACGAAGCCAGTCGGGTTGCTGCCCCCGGTCGCATACCGTCCCGCGCCGCGCTTCCAGCCGCGATCCGGATCGAAGCTTTCGATCGGTCCGTCATAGCCCCCGCTGCCCGCAAAGGTCGGATGGATCTGCTCGGCCGCCTCGGGCGCCACATAGAGCGCCGCGATCCCCTGCCCGGCCATCAGCCACTTATAGCCGTGCACCGCCAGCGCCGAGATCTTCGCCGCGCGTACATCCACTCGGCCAGTTCCGACGAGTTGCGTCCCGTCCAGGATCAGCAGGCAGCCCTGGTGCGCGCACCGCTCGCCCAACGCCGCGAGACCCATCCGCCACCCGCTGTCCCAGCGGATCGAACTGCACGCGACGGCGCGCGTCCGGCGATCGGTCGCGGCCATGATCTCATCGACCGTTGGGCCGATGCCGGCGAACGAGACGAAGCGCACCTCGACACCGCGCGCCCCGAGGTTGTGGAATGCATACGAGAGCGACGGGTAGTCGTCAGCCGGGACGACGACGTTGTCTCCGGGTCGCCAGTCAATGCCGTGCGCGGCGACGTTCAGCCCGTGGCTCGTGTTCTGGGTCCAGACGAGGTCGTCCTCGTCCGCGCCGATCAGGCGTGCCAGGCCGGCCCGGGCGAGCGCTGCGGCGGGATGTGGGAGCGCGCTGTCGTCAACCTGGTCCGCGAACGGGGTCTGCGCCTGCGCGGCGAACTGCGCCACCGCCGCGCGGGTCCGCTCCGGCCACGGGCCGCGCGATGCGGCGTCCAGGTAGGTGAACTGTCGGACGACGGGGAACTCCCGCTCCACGATTGTCGCCACGTCGGTCGCTTCTGGTGCGATCATGCGTTGCCTTCCTTTCCCACGCTCTTCGCACCGCGCCTACTTGGGCGGGTCGTGCGGGCTGTCGTCCGTGACGGCGATCCGGTCCCACTGTCGCACGAAGAGCGCGTTATTGGGGACGATGTACCCCTGTTTGTTCTTGGGGATGCCGGTCACCCAGGGCTTGATGCCGTAGTAGTCGATCCGCCAGTGGATCGGCAGGTAGGCGAACTGGTTCAACAGCTCCACCTCGGCCTGATAGTAGATGTCGAGCCGCTTCGGCAGGTCCGTCTCCGTCGCCCCGCGCTTCATCAGGTCGTCGAAGACCGGATCGGTATAGCTCTGGCGCGCGGAGCCTTTCGTGTGGATGCCCCAAGTCAGATAGTAGGCGGCGTGAGGGTCCGGGTAATCCTGCGCCCAGCGATAGAGGATGAACTGCAAATCCAGCGCAAAGCGGCGCGCATCGAAGACTTTCCCCTCCAAGGGCTCGAGCTGCACGTCCATGCCGATATTCTCTTTGAGCTGGCGCGCGATCTCGTCCGGGTAGCCCGCCGGGATGTCGGTATCGGAGGAGTTATAGGAGAGAGTGATCTTGGGCCAGTTCCGCCCGCCCTCGTAGGTCGTCCCCTTGAGCGCGTCCATCGCCGCCTTCGGGTCGTACTTCTGCAGGTTCTTCAGCTTGTTGTCACCGTCGTCGAAGAAGCCGATGACCCCCGGCGGGGTCATCGCGTAGGCGACGAGGTTGACCTTTTTGCCGACCTGGTTAACGAGCCGATCTTTGTCGACGGCGTAGGTGACGGCCTTGCGGGCTTCGATCTTGTCGAACGGCGGATGGCCGGTGTCCGCCACGAGGAACCGGATGAAGGGGTTGGCGAAGGCGAAGGTTTGCGCCTTCAACTTCGGGTCATTCTGGAAGCGCGCAACGTCCGCCGCCGGGATCGGCTGGATGTCGATGTCGCCGTTCTCGTAGGCGAGCGAGCTGCGCGCGAGATCCGGGATGATCTTGACGGAGACGTACTTCTGGCGAATGGCCTTCGCGTTCCAATAGGCGTCGTTGCGGACGAGGTCGATCTGCTGGTTGTGCTTCCACGCCGTGATCTGGTAGGCGCCGCTGGCAAGCACCGGGCCGCCCGTCTTGTTCGGGTCCGTCCACGATGAGACGCCGCCACTGTCGGTGAACTTCTTAACCACATCCTCCCGCGCCGGCGACGAGGCCCACGACGCGAGCTGCGGCACGATCAGCGCGGCGAACGCGTCCCCGGCGATCTCCAGCGTGCGGTCGTCCACCGCGCGCACCCCGATCCCTTGGGCGACCTGATCCAGGTTGGGGGCGTCTCGCGGCAGGCGGGACAGGTCGATGGCCCCCTTAATCACGTTGTCCCAATACGACTTGTACGGATTGCCGGTGCGCGGGTCAACGAGGCGGCGGATGGAGTAGACGAAGTCCTGGGCTCGGACCGGCTGGCCGTCGCTCCACGTCGCGCCCTGGCGGATCTTGAAGGTATAGGTGGTGCCGTTGATCGCATACGACTCGGCGAGATCCGGCAGGATGGCGAAGTCGGGATCATACTGCAGCAGACCCGCGTGCATCGGGATGACACCGCCGCAGAAGATGTTCTGGTTGACGTCGTGGCTGATCGGCTCGGCGGTGATGTAGTGGACGTAGAGCTTCTTGCTCTCCGGGCCAGTGGCGGCGACCGCCGTACTTGCCACCGTTGCTGCGGATGCAGGGACGCTCGTTGGAGCCGCTAACGGTGCGGCGGTGGGAGCGGAAGCAGCGCTCGTCGGCGGTACCGCGACCGTGGCCGCAGCCGCCGTCGGTGCGATGGTCGGAGCGGCTGCGGCAGACGGCGGCGTGGTGGGAGCTGATGTGGCGGTGGAGGTGGAACCGCCCCCGCACGCGGCGAGGGTGGCCGTACCGGCGATTGTTGTCGCGAAGGCGAGGAAGGCGCGGCGGCTCACGCCGGTGGAGCGCATGGTGCGCTCGAGGTGCGCCAGCAGTTCCGGATCGCGCAGCGCATCCCGGTAGTCCGACTGGCCATTCGGTGTCGTACCCATAGCCCGTTCTCCCTCGCTCCCACGCCCACCAACTGATCACCTTACCGCAGAAGGATCGCACCCAACTGGCGGAGGCTCCGATTTCCGTGCAACTGACGATGTGTATACATCGGGGCCGATGGGTTCGCAAGGGACCATCCCGACGCGCGCGGTTGGTGCGATGCCAGCGGTGGTGACGCAATTGTCCGGCTCGTCGGCTATCAGAGCATGTTTGGTGGTGCCAATCCGCATGAAGTGCCGTACTCCTATTTGTACGAGTGAGACCTATCCCACCGGCCTCACCGACAGCCGCGATCATGGATGCGCAGAGCATCAAGAGCGTCAAGGAGTTTGCATCGATCAGCGGCTACGATGGCCACAAGCGGGCCACGGGAGGAAGATACCTCTCCTTATCTATACGCTGGGACTCCCAATTTCGATCTCCACCACACCCGCCGACAACCACGACAAGATCGGTGCCTTGCGCCTGCTCGTCCGCCTGAAGCCGCTTGCCCTCAGGCTCACGAAGGTCTGGGCGGACGGCGCCCGCATGAGCGGGAAGGTGGCGCGCTGGTGTGGACAATATGGTGGCTGGGACCTAGTGCATAATCAGGAGACCTCTTCGTGATTGGCAAAATGAGTCCGCATCTGTTGAGACGATTGCGGTGAGGAGGGTACACCTTACAGCAATCCCGACGACCTCCTCTGAGCAAGCACTAGAGATCGTCGGGCACGACCGGGAGACGAAGATCTTCGCGGTCCAGCCACGGTGGTGGGTGGGGAGCGGACATTCGCGCGGCTGGACGCAATCGCCGCCGGCGCATCGACTATGAGCGCAACGTACAGGCGAGCGAGGCACTGATTGAGGTAACGATCATCCGCCTGCTCCTCTGGCGGCTCATGAGGAACACTTGGCAAGCACCAAATATTTTCTCACTCCTTGGTATCGAGCAGTTGATATGGCTCCTTCAAAGACAACGCGCCGACGCGCTGGGAGATGCGTTCAGCAGCCTGCACCGTAAGGTGCGCGAGCGCTTCGATCGACGATTCCGGCACGAGATGGATAGGGAAGGTAACGTTGAGACCGGCAATAACCTCGTGCGCCGCGTTACTGATACCTGCCGCGACCGCACCGACACCGACAATAGCCCCCTGTCGACTAAAGGCGATCCCCGTCCGTTTGATGTCCTCGAGTTCCCGATTGAGTTGCTCCACGGACTCGGTGGTGAACGGTGTCACTTTCGGAAGCGGCCCTTCACCGAGAATCTGCTGAACGCGCTGCTGCGGCATGCTCGCTAACAGAACCTTACCGATCGCGGCGGCATGATACGGCCGCCGACCCCCAACTTCGATCGTGACGCGGATGGGCGTGGAGCGTGGTCCGTCGACAACGATGAGGTACATGAATTCTCTCCCGACACCAACACCCAGCGCGCAGGCGTGGCCGCTCATGACAGCAAGTTCCTGCATGATGGGACGTGCGATACCATCGAGTGTCGTATACGGTTCATACGCGCTACCAACCGCGAATCCCTGTGGACCGATGGCGTACAACTTCGTCACGGAGTCCTGGACGACGAATCCATCGAGCGCCATCGTTGCCATTAATCGAGCCACGACACTCTTATGGAGATCGGTTCGTCGCGCAAGTTCGCTGACGGACCATTGCAATTGCTCCGGCGTGAAGGCGCTCAATAGCTTCATCGCTCGTTGCACGGATTGAATCGGCTGGCGAATCGCTTCACCCATCGTTATCCATCACCGATCGCATGAATCTATCCACATTGATGGTCATTGACCTCCCCCGCCGCCGATGTTAGACTCTATTTTAGCAACCGTGTCTCACATCGTGCAACAGCATCCTATCGTGACTCGTGCGTTGAGTTAGGAGAAGCAAAGGTTTCCTCATTGGCAGCGGGCGCATCTTTTATGACGCCTCCGTTCACGGATGTCCCCTCCTATTCGGATTCTTTCGCGCTGTCGAGTGGCGACACGTAGGTAAAGGAGCCTGCACATGTGTCTGACGACCTGCTCCGATCCTTGGACTGATGCATGCACGATTGGTGGCGCAACAGGAAGTGCCACGCGTGATGGCGCCGCGATCATTTTCAGCAACAGCGATGATCCCTTCGCGACGCGCACACGACTCGTTGTCGTCGACCCCGCCGACGGGTATAAATTCATCGCCGCACAGATCGTCTCGCCGCCGCCGCCTGTCTCCTTTAATCTCATGCACACGCGCGGCCTGAATGCGGCCGGACTCGCGTACTCCTGGGCCAGCGTCGCTCCAAGCAACGAACCGACGAGCGACGTGGCAATCGGCATTCCCTACAATCAGTTCGGTCGCCTTATCCTATCCCAGGCGCGCACGGTCGCGGATGTGATCGCGCTGATCGAGCGGTATCCGCGCGCGTATCACGGAAACTTTCTCTTCGCGGACGCCGAGGGAACGGTTGCACTCATCGAGATCAGCACACAAACGTACCATGTCGAGACGCAGATCACGGACGGGGCATTCGCCCGGACGAACCATTGGATCTCCCTGGAGATGGTGCCGCTGGGTACGGCGCAGGTCGGTCAGGCATCCCGTGAACGATATGAACGGGCGAGCGAGTTGATTGTCGCCCAGGCAGGCACGATTGATGCCGAATCGTTGACCAGGATCACTGCGGATCATCATGGCCTAGATACGAGCGGTATCTCGATTTGCGCGCATGGAGGAGCGCCGGGGGCACGCCACCATCGTGGCGGCACGGTCAGTTCCGAGATCAGCGAGCCGCGCAAGGGTCGCTTCTGGTATTGCTACGGCTGGCCCTGCGGATCTGCCCCGGAGAATCCCGATCTCCAAGTCTACCAGGATCGTTCGTGGGGTGCCTATCTCCCCTTCGACCTGGCTGGGCTCGAACCGGGCGAATACGTGACCACGGACGGACGGCTCACCGCGCGGGCAATTAAGTACCTCGCCATGGCTCGCACGGCAGAGCCGGCGGGTGTCCACGCGACTATCTGAGCACGATCATCGTGACAAAGTGAGGGGAGGAGCGGCATATGTCTGAGCACACGGATCGCGACAGCACCCTACCACCGACGACACGCATCAATCGTCGTAGCCTCATGCGGTTGGTTGCCGGCACGGGCGCGAGTCTCGCGCTCGCCTCGCTCCTGGAAGCATGTGGTGGCTCCTCTCCCAGTCCGGCGAACACCCCCGCCGCGAGTTCGGCAACCAATGCCGCAGCAATCCGTGGGTCCGCAGTTTCGGCGACGAGCGCGACGACTAGTGGTTCCCCAGCTACCGGAAACGCGGGGGCCGCGTCACCTGCGCAGTTTGTCAGCGCAACGGATGGCACACCACGTAAGGGCGGAACGCTGCGGATCGGCTTCGCGCCGACGGAGCCACCTTCGCTGGATCCCCAGAATCACTCCAATACAAACACAGGCAATATCATCGGGATGATTTATGATTCCCTCCTCACCCAGGATCCGTACACCTCCCAGTATATTGCTGGACCGCTGACGGAATCCTTCGAGATTTCACAGGATCAGCGGACATGGACCTTCCATCTCAAGAAGGGCGTCACTTTCCAGGATGGCACCCCTTTCAATGCCCAGGCCGTGAGAAAAGACTACGAGCGCGCGCTTGATCCTGCGGCGAAGAGCCAAGTCACAGGTATTTACCTACCGCCCAAGGCAACGTTTGACACCCCCGACGACTATACCTTCACAATCACATCGCCGCAGCCCTACGGCCCGATGGCGAGCCATCTCTTCTGGGACGCCTTCTTCGGCATCTCCAGTCCGACTGCCCGCGCCAAGTCCGGGGCAGACTATGACCGTCACCCCGTCGGCGCAGGGCCGTTCACATTCAAGGAGTGGGCGGCGGGCGACCATATCACGCTCCAACGCAACGAGAGCTACACCTGGGGCGCGCCCTTTCTTAAGAACAAGGGCCCCGCATATCTCGATAGCGTCTTCATCAAGATCATCACGGAGACGAACACGGTCGTCACGGGGCTGCAAAGCGGCGACATCGATGTCGCGTACCTGCCTAATCAATTCTACGACGACTTCGCGAAGGACAAGAACTTCCAGATCCTGACGCGTCCGTCGGGAGCTCTCTCGGCCCTCGGCTGGAATCTCGACCGCTGGCCCTTCACCGACCTGCCGACACGCCAGGCGCTGATGTATGGCTTCGATCGCCAGCGCTTCCTCACGGTGATGGAGGGGGGACACGGCAAGCTTATGTACGGGACTATCGTCCCCGCGCTCCCCTTCTATTGGGCGGGGGAGCAGGACGAAGGGCAAAAATACGATCTCGCCAAGGCGAAGGCGATGCTTAAGGCGGCGGGGTGGTCCGACCCCAACAAGGACGGCTTCATCGAGAAGGACGGCAAACCATTCCGCGTGACGCTAGCGAACGGCGGCACCGATATTAATGTGCGCTGGTCGAGCATCGTGGCGGATCAGGGCAAGCAGATCGGCATCGACGTCCAGATCGTCACGTTGGAAACGGCCGCCCTCACGGCGCGCTTGAACAGCGGCGATTACGATCTGTTCCAGTTCGGCTACGACACGGTCGATCCGGATATCCTCACCTTCTTCTTCGCGAAGTCGCAGATCCCCGTGAACGGCAGCCCTGGACTCAACCGATCGCACCTCAACGATGCCAAACTCGAAGATCTGCTTGCCCGCCAGCGGACGACGCTCGGCGACGATCGGAAGCAGGCGGTCCAGGACTGTGTCCGGTACATGATGCAGCAGGCCTTCATCCTTCCCCTGTACACGCCCGAGAAGAACACCGTCGTTAATAGGAAGGTGAAGGGCCTGATCTTCTATCCCGATGCGGCGGACTGGGAATTGACCGATACCTGGATTCAATAGCGAGGCGCTATGGGCATCTACACGCTCCGCCGGTTGCTCATGCTGATCCCGATCCTCGTGGGCGTCGGCATTGTCACCTTTCTCGCGATCCACCTTGCTCCCGGTGATCCGGTCGCCCAGATTCTCGCGGACAATGCGAACCGCGAGGCTGCGGATAACATGCGGCAGCAGCTGGGCCTGAATGATCCCTTGCCGGTGCAGTATGTCCATTGGTTCGGTGGTGTACTCCGCGGCGATTTCGGGCGTTCGCTGCTCACGAACGTTCCAGTACGCGAAGAGATTCTCGCGCGCTTCCCCAGCACCGTTCAACTGGCGATTGCGGGGTTGGTTGTCTCCATTGGCTTAGGCGTCCCGCTCGGGCTCCTCGCCGCCATCTCCCGCCGTCGCTGGGTCGATTCGACGATCATGTTCTTCGCCCTCGGTGGGCTCTCGATACCGAACTTCTATCTCGGCCTGCTGTTGCTCCTTGTCTTCGGCGTCCGTCTTGCCTGGTTTCCGGTGGTGGGCGGGACGGGCCTCCGCGCGCTGGTCTTGCCCGCGTTCACGCTCGGGATTGTCAATGCATCGATCATCGCCCGGCTCACGCGCGCGAGCATGCTTGAGGTCTTACGGCAGGGGTATATTCAGACGGCGCGCGCGAAAGGACTCAATGCGCGGACGGTAGTCGTCCGGCATGCGCTGCGCAATGCACTCATCCCAGTCGTCACCGTGATTGGGATCCAATTCGGTCACTTATTGAGCGGGGCGGTGATTATTGAAGCCGTCTTCGCACGGGCCGGCATCGGCAGTCTGGCGATCCGCGCGATCCAAGCGCGAGATTTCCCACTCGTGCAGGGAATCGTCCTCTTCCTCGCAACGCTCTTCGTCTGTGCGAGTCTCATCGTTGATTTACTCTATGGATTCCTTGACCCACGGATTCGGCTCGGGCAATGACCGGACGCACCGCAGCGCAGCGCAGCGCCGATAACAAGGGAGGTAGAAAAAGCAATGGTAGGGAGTGCGGTCGCGAAAGGAGTACCTGTCGCCACGATTGAACCGCTCGGAAAACAGCGGCGACGTACGGATGGGCTCCTTTGGCGCCTCACGCGAAACCGCATGCTGCTTTTCTGGGGCGCCGTTCTGCTCGCGCTCGTCCTGATGGCCATCTTTGCGCCGATCATCGCTCCGTATGATCCGATCAAACAGTCGGGGGATCTGCTCAAACCGCCGTCTCGACACTATCTGTTCGGTACGGATGAACTGGGACGCGATGTCTTGAGTCGGATCATCTTCGGGGCGCGCATCTCGCTCACGGTCGGCCTCATCGCGGTCGGCATCGCCGGGAGCGTCGGGACGATCGTCGGGCTCGTTTCCGGTTTCTTCGGCGGTATGGTTGACGCGATAACGATGCGCATCATCGATGTCCTGATGGCGTTTCCGGGTATCATCCTGGCGATCCTGATCATGGCGACGCTCGGGGCCAGCCTCATCAATGTCATGGTCGCGGTGGGTATCAGCGCGATCCCCTGGTATGCCCGGACCGTCCGCGGTGCGACGCTGGCGGTTCGGGAAAACGACTATATCTTCTCGGCCCGCGCGCTCGGCGCCACGCCGGGGCACATCATGTACCGCCATGTCCTTCCCAATGTGGTCGGGCCGGTGGTCGTCCTCGCGACCGTCGGCATCGCGGGTGCGATTCTCGCTATTTCAGGGCTCAGCTATCTCGGCTTGGGGGCGAAGCCACCGAGTCCGGAGTGGGGGGCAATGCTCAGCCAATCCCGCGTCTATCTCCGTAAGGCGTGGTGGATCACGACCTTTCCCGGCTTGGCGATCATGGTCTCGGTCTTCTCGATCAACCTCATCGGTGATGCATTACGCGACGCGCTCGACCCGCAACTGCGCGGCGCGATCAAAGACTGAAAGTGACGGATGACAGTGATTTCGCCAACAATAACCGATTCCACCTCTCCCACCGATTTGCGTCGCGCGTTCGCATGTGGGACATGGGATGAGCATACCGTCGGACTCGCCCCGGGATATACTCAAGCGAATCTTGCTATCCTCCCGAAAGAGTTTGCCTACGACTTCTTGCTGTTCTGCGTGCGCAATCCGAAACCCTGTCCACTCATCGATGTTACCGATCCAGGATCACCGACCCCCACATTCGCTGCCCCTGGATCAGATCTACGTTTCGATCTTCCCCGGTATCGCGTCTACGAACATGGTCGCGTTGTCGAGGAGCCGACATCGATCGCAGATCGCTGGCGCGATGACCTGGTCGCGTTTCTCCTCGGGTGTAGCTACACGTTCGAACACGCGCTCCTCCAAGGGGGGATTCGCCTTCGCCACGTCGAGCAGCGGACGAACGTGCCGATGTTCCGGACATCGAGGCCGTGCGTATCCGCCGGGCAGTTCCATGGGCCGCTTGTCGTCTCGATGCGTCCAATCCGTGCCGACCAGGTCGCCCAGGCCGTACAAATCTCATCCCGTTATCAGCGCGCACATGGGGCACCGGTACATATTGGTGATTCCGAAGGCCTAGGCATCGCCGATCTCACGCAGCCTGACTGGGGTGATCCGCTCCCATTAGCACCCGGTGAGATGCCAGTCTTCTGGGCGTGCGGAGTCACGCCCCAAGCCGTGGCACTAGCGGCGAGTATCCCATTAATGATCACTCATGCGCCGGGCCATATGTTCATTACCGACATCCCGATCGAGCACCTGGAGGCCTAATCCGATACCCCGAAGGATCTTCTCACGACCCTACTCAGTCTCATCTTCGCAACCTCGCTACGGCTGCTGTTAATGCAGATAATCCAGAACGGTGATCTGATAGTGGCAGCGAAGGTGGCGGTGGCGTCGTGGATCCTCGAGTTCGGCGGTGAACGCGGTCCCTGACCGAAAGCCATCGGTGAGCAGGGGGAGCGTGCCGGCGAAGACGACTGCGGGTTCCAAAGGTGTCCGGGTGTGTTGCCCAACATACGCGAGGACATCCTCGGGGCGCATCAAGCGCGCGAGCGTGCCTTCTTGATACGGTAGGTTGCTGGTCTCCTCCTGCGTCCAGGAGCGCAACACCAACTCGTCCCAGTAATCCATTACGTCGGTAAAGCGCCAGACGGTGTCGGAGATAACCTTCGCGCACACCTGTTTCGCGCGCGGGATGTCGGTGACCTCCAACGCTCGATCGGTATGATCACTCCCCACGCCGATGAGGATTTCCCCCGCATCGATGAAAAGGGCGACTTCGCCTTCGCCGGAAGTCCGCGTGCCGAGCACCGTGATGGTATTGCTCGTCGTCAGTAATTCGGGCGAGCAGGCAAAAAGCGTGGGGATGTGGTCCGGTGCCGGGATGCCATGGGTCCGCAGTTCGTCGATATGGACCTGCACCTCTCCTTGTTCACGACCGGTATATCCGGCCATGATGAGTTTCTCGAGGCGAAGCTGTCGCACTTGGTCGTCTAGATGCACATCGACGAATACCATATTTCCTCTTCCCCGGAAGCCGACTCGTTTTCCACATCGCGATAGGCCCCATTCATCTTATGATATGCAGCCTTGTTTGTGAGTAATGGCGATGTGCGCCCCAAATGCCCGTTGCTCATTGGCAGCACATCGAAGGCTTTATCGATGCCCATATGGCGTCCCTCTCGTGGAGTCTTGGCACGACCGCGTGGCCACCACCGGCGCATGTCGATGGGCGTGCGGCGTGCTAGCCTGAAGGCATTTGAGTCCGGGGCGGTCGGAGGGCGGGCGCTTTAGTGGTGCCACGAGCGTGGGCGGATATGCATTGAGCAAGCGCAAATGTAGCCGCACCGCAGAGGTCGCCTTATCACGCCTCCGTGATCCCAGCTGACCGGGCGTTAGCGCTCCATCCGAGAGGATTCGCTCATTCATCCAGCCATGTGTCGTAGTAATATGGGAAGCCCCACTCGTTGAAGGTTACGTTTTTCACCGCCTTGCGGACGCCGAAGACGTAATCCTGCTCCCAACCCATCAGGCCGACGTTCATCTCCATCACCTTCTGCATCGCTTGGCCGAGGATCGGCCACATCTTCTCCCGGCTGGGCGCGCCGATCGCCGCATCGGTGAGTTTATCTAATTCGGGGTCGCTGACGAAGTAGGAGAAGATCCCCTTCGAGTTGAAGAAGCGATGGACGAGGCCGGGCGAGTCGTAGCCGCTCCCGCTGAACAGGGTGATGTTGAACGGATCCTTTGCGGCGGCAGCGAGGAGGAAGTTGAAGTCGCCGGATTGGATGGCGATCTTGATGCCGACCTTGCCGAGGAAGCCACCCACCGGCTCGATGTTCGGGATATCGTCCGTGACGGCGATCATCTTTAGGACAAGGTCCTGCCCATTCTTCTGACGCACCCCGCCTTTCCCCATCGTCCAGCCCGCCTCATCGAGCAGCTGGCCAGCTTTGGCCGGGTCGTAGGCAGTGTCGTACTGCTTCAGGCCCTCATAGAGGTCCTTCGGCATCATGTTCACTGGGAGTGGCGCCAGACCCGGTCGCCCAATCCCTGCCCACGCCGGCAACTGGATTAGCGCCTTTCGATCCACCGCCGCAATGACCGCGTTGCGGACCTTCGGGTCGTTCGTGGGGGCTTGCTTGGTATTCATGAGATACATGCGCGTCGTCCCGGCCTTCGGCACGGTGACGATGTCGAGATCCTTGTTCCCTTTGAACTGCGCCACTTGTCCCTCACTCAGCTGCGCGACATGGATGTCCCCATTCTGCAGGGCGGCGGCGCGCGTCGCCGGTTCGACGATGTCGCGGTACTCGATCTTGTCGAGATACGCCGGGCCTTGGTGCAGGGTGATCGTTGACTGCCACTTATAATCGGGGTTGCGCACGAGTGTCGCGTTGCTGTTCGGCACCCATTGCACGAACTTGAACGGCCCAGTGCCGACGAGTGTCTTGACCCCGTAATCCTTCCCCGCCATCTTCATTGCATCCGGTGAGTCGAACCCCGTCCCGGGACCGCCCAGATATGCGAGCAGCGACGGGAAGGGCGTCTTGAGCGTGATCTTGACGGTCTTCTCGTCGATGACCTGCGTCCCAGCGTATTTGTCGCCGCCGAAGGCCGAAAAGGCGAAATTCTTCTTCGCGTCCGGTGCCATCGTCACATCGATGTTCGCCTTCACCGCCGCCGCGTTGAAGGGCGTGCCGTCGTGGAAGGTCACACCATCGACCAGCGTGAAGGTGTATTCGAGACCATCGGGCGAGACCTGCCACGACTTGGCGAGGAACGGCTTCACGTCGCCCGTCGTCGGGTCCACGATTGCCAGCGTGTCGAGGACATGCCGCGCGGTCTGCAAGGAGTTCGTGTTGTTCGTCTCGTGCTGGTTGAGCGTGTCTTGCGCGAGGCTGTTCGAACTGACCTTCAGGGTGCCGCCGGACTTTGGCTGCTTTCCGGCGGACTGCGCGGGCGTCGGGATGACTGGCTGGCCCGCGCTCGCGGCCGCAGTGGGGGCGGTCGATGATCCCCCTGGGGCTGTCGGGGCGGTACTCGGTGCGGCGGTCCCGCCCGCAGCGGGCTTCGTTGCCGCAGCCGCATCCATTGTGGCGGTTGGCGCGGCACTGCCTCCACCGCAGGCGGCCAGGAGCACGGCGACGAGCGGCGCGCTCAGGCCGAGCGCGGTCGCCCGTTTGATGAGGGCGCGGCGGGAGAGCCGCCCCGCCAGAGCGTCCGACTCGATCTGCGCGAACCCTTGCGGCATATCGTCCATATGCGATCCTCCTCCATCCATGTGGACACGGTCCAACCGCTGGTGGTAGGGAGTCATGCGACTCAGCTCCTTTCCCGGATTACGAAGCGTTGGCCACAGGAAGGACAATGTGCGACGGATATTCCACTGTATGCAGCACAGTTTGCAGCGCGCTGACCATCTCTGCGGAGCGGCCAGGCAACTCGCCGGTGTTCGGGTTGCGATCGAAGCGCGGGAAGTTGCTGCTCGCGATCTCGACCCGGATCCGATGCCCTGCGAGGAACATGTTCGCGGTGGACCAGCAGTCGATCTCGAACGTCGTCACCGTGTTCGGCGAGAGCAATTCCCCTTCCTGCATCCCGTTCCGGTAGCGGGCGCGGAGAATGCCGTCCGCGACGTTGCGCGCACAGCCGCACGGGGAGACATCCACCAACTTGGCGGCGAAATCAGTGTCCAGCGCGCTCGACGCCGCGTGGAGAATGACGCGAATCGGTCCGATCACCTCGAGAGCGTGGTCGAGCGGCGCGCTCGTGTAGATGAGCACATCCTCGCGCTCCTCGATCGCTCGCTGATCGAATGCACCGCCGTAACTGTAGACATGGTCGCAACACATCCCGCCGCCGCGCGACGGTACGGGATTGCGCGGGTTCGCGACATATGTGTCCGGCGGCTCGCCCGCCGGAGTCTCGCGCGTCAGCGACCCGTCACCCCGCAACGAGTTCGCCTTGCCGCCGCTATGGAAGTACCAGGGCTGCCACTCGGTGCGGGCGAGCGGCCACTGCTGCTCGTGTCGCCACTCGTTGACGCCCATCACGAAGATGCGGACAGGCGGCTCGTCATCCACGCCGTTGTCGGTGTCCCGCAGCCAACGGTCGAACCAGCGCAGGTGGATACCATCGACGTCGATGTCCGCGCCCGTGGAGTGGACACCGAAGTTCATCTCGCCGATCGGGTTTCCGGTGCGCATCCCCGGATGGTTCCATGGGCCGAGGAGTAGTCGCTGGCGGGCGCGCGCTTCGGGCGTGGCGGCATGGTCACGCATGCCGACGAAGTTGTCGATGGTACCCTGGAGGAAGATGTCGTACCAGCCGCCGATGTTCAGAGCAGGGACGGTCAGCCGCTCGTGCGCGCGGGAGACGTCCAGCGCCTCCCAGTAGTCGTCGTAGGTTGGGTGGGCGAGCCAATCGTGATAGTAGGAGGCATGGTCGGCGGCGAATGGCGGGTCGGTGAGCGGCAGGTGCCGGAAGTGCGCGTCCAGATGGTCAATCTCCGCGAGATGATCTTGGTATGAGCTACCTGCGCCCATCGCGCGATCGGTCTTCCGTAGGATGGTATCCGGCGCGAGGGCGGTCATCGTCCAGGAAAGATTGAAGGAGAGCTGGAACGCGCCGCCCTGATAGGTCCAACCCTTGTGGTAATCGGCGGCGGTCACGCCGGGCACGATCGCTTTCAGTGCCGGGTGCCCGCTCATCGCCGCCTGCCACTGCGTCAGGCCGTTGTACGAGGTGCCATACATGCCGACGCTGCCGTCACACCACGGCTGCGCAGCGAGCCACTCCAGCGTGTCGTACCCGTCCTGCCGCTCGTTGACGATGCAGTTGAATTCCCCCTCTGACTCATACCGCCCGCGCACGTCCTGCGTGACCATCGCGTAGCCCGCCGTCGCCGCCCGGAGAATGAACGCAGGATCTACGAGCGCCTGCTTGTTGTACGGCGTGCGCCGCAGGAGCGCCGGATATCTGCCCGGTTCGGCGGGGCGCACCACATCCGCATACAGCATCGTCCCGTCGCGCATCGGCGCCGCGACATCGCGCTCCACCGTCAGGGTGACCGGATTCGGCATGTTTCGTCTCCTTCCCGTATCTCACCCACACGCACCGCATCGGCATGATCGACTACTCCGCTATATCGCGCGGTGGCTGTACCAAGGCATCTCCGACCGGCTGTCGGAGAGAAGGTGGTCGTCCCGACTGCGTGACGATGCCGCTCATATGCGTCAGGGGCCGCGTCACGGTATCCGGCATCGTATGCGGAATGCCTTTAAGGTAGAAATCGAAGAACGCGCGCATGTCCCCAAGCATCTGCCGCACATTCGCGGGGGACGCGACGTAGTAGGTCTCGCCCGGATAAACCTTGTACCAGAAGGGCTTATAGTTCGCTTCGAGCACCGACGCAAAGTCGCGGGACGATGACGAACCGGGATAGCGCCCTTCGCCGTGGATGAGGAAACACGGCGTCGTCGCCTCTTTGAGAGAGTAAAGCGATGAGCAGCGGCGGTAGACGGCTTCCGCCTCCGGCAACGTGCCGAACTCGAATTCCAGCAGTTTCAGGTGACGTAATTCCTGCTCGTCCGCCATGTGCAGAAAATCGCCGTAGCCGGAACACGGAATCGCCGCCTGGAAGACGCTAGGCGGTGCGAAGGCGACCGCATCCATACTCATGATCCCGCCGTAGCTCGTGCCCGTGATGCCAATATGCTTCACGTCCACGTCCGGGAGTGTCCGCAGATGGTCCGCGCCGGCGATGACATCGCGGAGATCATCATGGCCCCAGTCGTGGTCATTCAAATCCTCGAAATGCCGTCCATAGCCTGAGCTACCGCGAATGTTGGGCTGGAGCACGACATACCCTGCTTGTACGAAGAATTGCACATGCGGTTGAAAGGAATCCATGTACTGGCTCGTCGGGCCGCCATGCACCCACACGATACCCGGGGACTTCCGCGCCTCGGCGCGCTGTGGCCGATAGAGGTAAGCGTGAATCTTCAGCCCATCGAAGCTCTCATAGACAATCTTTTCGGGCATCACGAGGTTTTCCCGCACTCCTCCACCGAGCATGGAGTGGGTCAGTTGACGCCGATCCCCGCCTTCGACATCGACGATCCAGACGTCATTCGGTATCGTGAGGTCCCCATAGAGATAACTGAGTCGCGTCCCATCCGGAGACCAGGCAGGGGCGCCGCATACGCCCGTCTCGGGCGCGACGACAACGCGCGGCTCGCCGCCCTCCGCGCTGACGATACGGAGATCCAGTGTGCCGTTGTGATTCTCGATGTACGCGATCGATCTGCCATCCGGAGACCAGGCAGCGTCACTCTGATCGGCCTCCGCCGGGGCAATTTGCTGCGGCTCACCACCGTCCGTGGGCGCCGCCCAGACGTTGATCCAGCCGCTCCGATGCGAACGAAAGAGGAAGGTCTTCCCATCCGGAGAGATAATCGGGGCGCCGAAGGTTCGGCCATAGTGATAATCGAAGAAATTCGTGTCGTTCAGAATGACGGTGGCGTTCTGCCCGTCCCGATCGATGCGGATCACTTCGTGATCGGTCCATGCGTCGTTCAGGCGAACGTAGAAAATCTGTGCACCGTCCGGTGTGAAGGAGGGATAGACCTCATACCGGCGATCTTCGGTAAGGCGTACCGTCTCGCCCGTCGGGACATCGATGCGATAAATATCGAAGACACCGTAGCAATTGCTCGTAACGGCGATCGTCTGACCGTCCGGTGCCCAGTCGAACGCTTCAATCCGCGCGCCGAGGCGTGTCAACTGGGTATCGGCGGAGCCATCCGTGTGCCAGAGCCAGACCTCGTCCACGCCCGATTTCGCCGAAACATAGGCGATCGCGGTACCGTCCGGTGACCACTGCGGCAGAAAGGTTGCGAGATGCCCGACTCCTCCCATCCCGACCGTCAGGCGCGTCAGGAGCCCGCTCGACGCGTCGGCGCTCCACAGTTCGGGCGCGCCGCCAAGGCTTGAGACAAAGGCAATCTGCGAGCCGTCGGGCGACCACTGCGGTCGCTCCGCTCCACCGAGCGAGCGGACGGCGAGAATCTGGTCAACCGAGAGGCCGGATACATGTGATGGATGCGTGGCGGTCACGGGCAGGCTCCTTATCGCACTAATGGTCAAGCAGATCGGGCGATCCGAGGGTCAATGAAACCGTAGAGCAAATCAATGCAGAGATTGACGAAGACGTAGACGCTCGCGACGAAAAGGACGCCGCCCTGGGCGGTCGGGAAATCCCGCGCCTGGAGCGCTTCCACGAGGATCCGCCCGATGCCACGGCGCGCGAAGACCGTCTCGATGATCACTGCGCCGCTCAGCAGGCTCCCGAATTGCAGGCCAACAATCGTCACAACAGGCAGCAGCGCGTTACGAAGCGCATGGCGGACGATGACGGCGCGCTGGGAAAGCCCCTTCGCCCGTGCCGCGACAATGTATTGCTCGCTCAATACTTCGAGGAGACTCGAACGTACGAGTCGGGCGATTACCGCTGCCGCTTGCAATCCGAGGGCAATCGCGGGCAGGATCAATTGCTTCAGGGGCGGGCCACCGACCACGGGGATGAGGTGCAGCCGGACGCTGAAGGCGAAGATGAGCAGCAGACCGAGCCAGAAGCCGGGCATCGACACGCCACCAAGTGTGATGATCATCGTCAGGCTGTCCACCCATCCCCCACGATGAATCGCCGCGAGAATCCCCATGACGAAGCCGAAGAGAATCGCCACCACCATCCCGGCGAGCGTCAGTTCGAGCGTCGGCGGGAAGTTCTGGATTAACTCCGGTGCGACGGCGCGATTGCTGATGATGGAGCGTCCCATATCGCCGTGGAAGATCCGCGTCACGTAGTCCCAATATTGGACCGGCAGCGGCTTGTCGAGGCCAAGCACATGGCGGACCTGCGTGATTTGTTCCTGGGTCGCGCCTCCGGATTCCAGGAACATTGCCTTAACCGGGTCGCCGGGCACGAGATGGAGCATGGCAAAGGTCAACACCGAGACGCCGAAGAGCACCGGAATTGCCAGTACCACCCGCCTGAGGATGTACTTTGCCACGTTCGTCCTCCTCGTTGTCCATAAACCTGCACCTGCGCTGACGGGGCGAAGCCCCCTATTTCAGCCAGGTGTCGTAGAAGTACGGGAAGCCAATCTCATTGAATGCCGCATCCTGGACGTTACTGCGGGCGCCATAGACATAGAGCTGTTCCCACGCCATGACGCCGACCGCCTTCTGCATGACCATCCCCATTGCAGGGAAGAGATTCTTCCAGATATCGTCGCGGGTCGGGGCGTTCACGGCCGCCTCGAGCAGGGTGTCAAGCGCGGGGTCGTTCACACCCCAGGAATTGTATGGGGCCTTTGAGTAGAAGAACTCTTCCATCAACCCTGCGCTGTCGTAACTGCTGTCGCTGAACAACGTGATGGTGAACTCCTTCTTGCCGACGGTGTCGATCCAGAAGTTGAAGTCGCCCGAGCGGATATTCATCTTGATGCCGACCTTGCTCAGCATGCCACCGAGCGGTTCGATGAACGGCAGGTCTGACGCTTGGGCTACCATATCAAGGGTCAGTTGCTGCCCACCTTTCGCGCGGATGTTCCCCGATCCCATCGCCCACCCCGCGCTATCGAGCAGCGCGTTCCCCTTCGCCGCATCGAAGGGGATGTCATACTGCTTAAGGCTGGAGAGATCCCCGTTCGGCACCATGTTCGAAGGTAGCGGAGCGAGGCCCGGCTTGCCGATACCCGACCACGCCGGTAATTTGATGAGCCCCGCCTTGTCCACCGCCATGTTGATCGCCTGGCGCACCTGAATATCGTCTGTTGGCGCCTTCGCGGTATTCATCAGATACATGCGGGTCGTACCGGCCTTTGGCACGGTGAGAATCTGCACGTCCTTCGAGCCTTGGAACTGGGCGACAAGTGCCTCGGAGAGCGTCGCCGCCTGGATGTCTCCACTCGTGAGCGCGGCGGCACGCGTCCCATTCTCCGCGATGTCGCGGAAGGTGATCTTGTCTAAATATGCAGGCCCCTGGTGCTTGAATATCGGCGCCCCCCATTGATAATCCGGGTTGCGCGTCATTGTGATATGGTCACCCTTGACCCACTCCACAAATGTGAACGGCCCCGTCCCGACGAGCGCCTTGATGCCGTAGTCTGCCCCGTATTTTTTTAGTGCATCCGGCGAATCAATGCCGGTACCACCGTCGCTGAGGTAGGCGAGGAAGGCGGCGTGTGCCTTCTTGAAGGTCACCTTCACCGTCATGTCGTCAACAATCTCGGTCTTATCGTATTTATCACCACCGAGCGCCTGATATGCCCAGGCATGTTTGGCTTGCGGATCCATGGTCAGATCGAAGTTCGCCTTCACCGCCGCAGCGTTGAATGGCGTGCCGTCATGGAACTTCACGCCGTCCCGCAAGTGGAATGTGTATTGCAACCCGTCCGATGAGACCTCCCACGATTTCGCCAGCCAGGGCTTGATCTCCCCCGTCTTTGGATCGACGGCGGTCAGACAATCGAGGACATGCCGCGCCACCATCCGGGAGGGGGTATGGTTGCTGGTGTGCTGATTGAGGGTATCCGCAACGGAGACGGGATACGACCAGATGAGCGTGCCCCCCGATTTCGGCGCGCCGCTGCTCGCCTGTGTTGCACTACCGAATTGGGGTGCGATTGTTGCCCCTGTGACAACTGGCCCACTGGTTGCGGCGGGAGCGGATCCGACAACGGTCGTGGCGGCGCTCGTGACACTATTCCCGACCGTCGGCTTTGCCGCGGTCACGGCAGCGGTAGCAGTGGGCGCGGCATTACCGCCGCAGGCAATGAGCAGCGTTGTCAATGGCAGTGAGGCGCCCATCGCCGTGGCGACGCGAATCAAATCCCGGCGATGGATACGGCCCGCAAGATACGCTTCGGCGAGTTCACGTTCACGAGACATGGTCTCCTCCTTGCACACGACAAACGTACACACCATACGTAAAGCCAGATACCTACCGACGCAACTTGGGGTCGAGCGCATCCCGAACCGCATCTCCCACCATGTTCACGCTGAGCACCGTGAGCATAATGGCGAGGCCGGGGAAAACCGTCACCCACCACGCACGCTGCAAGTACTGTCGGCCAAGGGAGAGCATTGCGCCCCACTCGGGTGAGGGTGGCTGCGCCCCGACACCGATAAAGGAGAGTCCGGCGGCGGTGAGGATTGCTCCCGCAATGCCAAGCGTCGCGAGCACGATCACCGGCGGGATCACGTTTGGGAGGATATATCGCGCCATGATCCGCCCATTCGGGCAGCCGATTGCGCGGGCGGCGAGGACGTAATCGCGCTCGCGCACGCTCAGTGTGGAAGCGCGTGCTAAGCGCGTATACGCGGGAATACCGCCGAACCCGACGGCAATCATGACATTGTAGAGACCGGGGCCGAGCACCGCGACGACCGCCAGCGCCAAGAGGATGCCGGGAAATGCGAGCAGAACATCCATGAAGCGCAGTAACAGCGTATCGATGACGCCGCCGTAGAACCCGGCGATCACGCCGAGGATGACCCCGGTGATGCTGCCGATCCCGACCGCGATCAAGCCGACACTCAGCGAGATCCGTGCACCGTACATCACGCGGCTGAGCAAGTCCCTGCCGACATCATCGGTACCGAAGAGATGCGCGTGCGTGGGCCCTTGGAGAGCGACGGAGAAATCCTGCTCGATCGGATCATAGCGTGCAAAGATCGGCGCCCCAACTGCCAGAATGATCTCAATGGCAAGGATAATTGCGCCCGCGACGGCGGCACGGTTGCGACGCAGTTGCCGCACAACAATCGCCGATTGCCGCTGCGACACCATGGCTCGTAAGGTCAAAGTCTCCGCTACCATGCCGGCATTCCCTCTCCTCCTTGGCCGCTTCCCTAGGCTACAACCGTGAGCGCGTGTGGTGCGTGGTTCAGCGAGACGCCGCCCTGAGGAGTAACGAGGACAACATCCTCGACCCGGTTACCGAAATGGCCGGGAACGCGGACGCTGGGTTCGATCGTGAAGAGCATGTTTTCTTGCAGCACGGTCTGGTTGACGACATCGAGGAACGGTGGCTCATGGACCGTGACACCGATCCCGTGGCCGAGGCGATGCGTGAAGCCCGCATCGTACCCGCCATCGGCGATCACCTTGCGGGCAACGGCGTTCAACTCGGTCGCCGTGATCGTGCCCGCCTTCATCGCCTTGATCGCTTCCGCCTGCGCGGTCAGCACAAGGTCATGTACCCGTCGGTACTCGGACGATGGTTCGCCGACGAAGGCGGAACGGCCGAAGTCCGAGCAATACCCGTCGAGGACGCAACCGAAGTCGAAGGTTACGGAATCGCCGGGTTGCAATTGGCGCTGTGCAGTCGCCCGCGCCGCCCCCTGCCGCGCCGCGCCATCAGCATGAGCGAAGACCACGCCGGTCTCGAACGACGTGCCTTCCGCCCCTGCACGTTGAAACTGATAATCAATCTCCCGAGCAACTTCGAACTCCGTGACGCCGGGCTTCAGGATCGGGAGCGAACGGGTGAAGACCGCGTCCGCCATCTCCGATGCCCGGCGCATCGCGACGATTTCGTTGGTGTCCTTGATCATGCGCATCGGCGTGATGAGATCCGAGGCGAGCGACAGGTGTACGTCCGGGAGAAATTCATTGAACGCCAGGATTGTTTGCCCCCAAGTGCGCTCATCGACCGCGACATGCCGAATCGTGCGCGAAAGTTCGGCGATCACCGTGCGCATCTCCTCCGCTGGTGAGGCATGTTCCGGGATGAGCCGCACCGCGTCGATCCACGGTTTTCCTTGGCCCTCGGCCACCCAAAATCCGCCGCCCATCTGCGGGGCGAGCAGGATCAGGCCACCCTCCCGGGTAATGAATGCTCCGCTCGCCCAATCGCCGTAGGCGTTGTGATCGGTCCCGTGATCGTAATGGCGCCGCACACCGGCGAGGTAAAAGAGATTCGCCCCACGCGTCAGATAGACGAGATCGACGCCGCGCTCCTCCATGCGCTTCCGCAAGGCTGTGAGTCGCCTCTGATAGTCCATGCGATTCCTCCTTCACTCCAGTCGCTGAGAATCACTTGATCGCCCCATGCGATCGCGCATCAGTTTTCGGATCTTTGCGGTGCTACAGCGCATGTGTGTTTTCGCCCGCACGGCGGCGAGATGCGGGTCGCGGGCTTCCAATGCCGCGACGATCTGCGCGTGCTCCGCCAGCGATTGCGCCCGTCGGATCCCCAATGTGAGGATGTTCGTTCGCTGATTATCGAGCGCCGATCGCGTGTATTGCTCCGTTTCGTACAGAATCGGAGAGCGCGCGGCACGATAGATGCAGTCGTGGAATTCCTGGTCGAGGCGCGCGATGTGCTCAATATCTTCATCGGCACATACCTCTACTTGGTCCTTGTAGATCTGTTTCAAAGCGCGCAACTCCGCATTGATCATCCGATCCGCAGCCAGTGCGGCCATCCGGATGAGCAGCGCTTCGCGCACCTCCAGCATGGCGAGCACCTCGATCGGATGCTTGCAGAAGTAGCCCGGTATCTGTTCAGGGTTGGGGGGAATCGTTCGGCAGATGACATCAATGCCACGAGACGATGCCCACCGCTAGCGGCTTGGTGTCACTCTTACCACAAGAGAGAGGGCAGAAACACGACACCCGA
>JAABUQ010004483.1_pt1 | contig 23762 bp, 26 predicted proteins | sample 5560001 | NCBI WGS metagenome assembly JAABUQ01 (sample SAMN10711888, study PRJNA513371) | rock metagenome | isolation source: Antarctica rocks | place: Antarctica: Victoria Land, Finger Mt nord | collected 2015-12-18 | reverse complement strand
TCGCCGTCGTGCCAGACGTACCAAACGTATTTGGCCGACTTCACGTCGCCCTTGCTGTCGTACGAGATGTCGCCCAGCACCGAGTTCCACGGCCCGCCCGACTTCAGCTCGTCGGCAACCTTGTGCGCGTCGGTGGTGCCGGCCTTGGCCACGGCCTGGGCGTACACCTGGATCGCCGCGTAGGTGTAGAGGACGTAGCCCTCGGGATCGATGTTCTTGGCCTTGAACTCCTGGACCACGCTGGCGGCCACCGGGTTCAGCCGCGGGTCGGCAGCGAAAGTCTGCATCAGGCCCTCGCCAGCTTTGCCGGTGACTTGCCAAAGATCCTTGGTCTGCAGCGAGTCGGGACCCATGACCTGGGCATTCAAGCCCTGTTCGCGGGCCTGGCGGGTAATCAGCCCCACCGCCGGAGCGTAGCCACCGATGTAGATGACGTCGATCTTGGCTTCCTTGAGGCGGCTGATCAAAGCCGAGTAGTCATGCTCGCCGGCGACATAGGCGGTGTACAGCGTCTCCTGCTTGCCGCCGGCGTTCATGTACTTCTTGGTCTGGTCGGCGATGCCTTTGCCGTAGGTGCTGTTGTCGTTGAGGATCGCGACGTTCTTGTCCTTGTAGGTGGTTGCCAGCGTATGGCCGGCGAACTCACCCTGCTTGTCGTCGCGGCCGCAAGTGCGGAACGTGTTCCAGGCGCCGACGTCGGTGAAGGTTGGGTTGGTCGAGGCCGGCGTGATCTGCAGGATGCCTTCCTCGGTGTAAACCTTGCTGGCCGGGATTGAACTCGACGAGCAGAAATGGCCGGCGACGAACTTCACGCCATCATTGGCGAACTTGTTGGCAACCGAGACCGCCTGCTTCGGGTCGCAGGCGTCGTCGCCGATTTCCAGCACCAACTTCTGGCCGAGCACGCCGCCCTTGGCATTGATGTCCTCGACCGCCTGCTGCGCGCCCTCCTTCAGCTGGAGGCCGAACGTCGCATTCTCGCCGGTGACCGGTCCGGCGGTGGCGATCTTGATCTGCGCGTGTGCCGGGGCGGCCACGACGGTCGCCGCGAGCGCCATCATGGCGGCGCCTGCAAACAAAGTCCGTTTGGTCATCGATGTGTCCTTGCAGGGTTCCCACCCGCATAACGCGGGGCTGATTTGCATGTTAAGCACAACGCGCGATTTCGTGAAGCCCTCAGAAGGCCTTAGCAAGTGCCTGCACTGGTGCGTGCCGACTGTTCGCGGTCAGATGCCGGGACCATGGGGAGATCGTGCGATGAGCGAGCGATCGGTTGGGATTATCGGCCTGGGCAGCATGGGGCGCGGCATGGCGGCACAGTTGCTGCGGACTGGATGGCAGGTCAGCGTATGGAACCGCACGGCCGACGTAGCCGGCCACCTGGTTGCGGCAGGCGCCACGCAGGCCGCGACCCCGGCGGCTGCGGTGAACCAAGGCGGACTCGCAGTCACCATGCTCGCCAACGATGCCGCTTTGGAGTTGGTGTGCGCCGGCGACGACGGCATCGTGGCCGGCTTGGGCAAGGGCGGGGTGCATGTCTCCATGAGCACCATCAGCGTCGCCCTGGCCCGCTCGCTGGCCGACCGGCACACGGCGTCCGGCAGTGCCTGGGTGGCAGCGCCGGTGTTCGGGCGGCCGGACGCGGCGGGGTCCGGCAGGCTGTGGGTCCTGGTGTCCGGCGACGCTGCGGCCAAAGCGCGCGCGCGCCCGCTGTTCGACTCGCTGAGCCAGGGCGTGTTCGATATTGGCGAGGAGCCGGACGCCGCCCCCGCCGGCAAGATCGCCGGCAATTTCCTGATCGCCTCGGCGATGGAGGCCATGAGCGAGGCGTTCGCCTTGCTGCAGAAGCGCGGTGTCGATGCGCGGGTGTTCCACGACATGATGAGCAAGACGCTGTTCGCGGCCCCGGTTTATTAGAACTACGGCCGCTTCATCCTCGACCGCGCGTTCACCCCGCCCGGGTTCAAGCTGACTTTGGGCGCCAAGGATGTCGGATTAGCGCTGGCTGCGGGGGCGGAAAGTGCGGTGCCGTTGCCGCTGGCCAGCTTGCTGCGCGACCGATTCTTGACGGCGCAGGCCCAGGGTCGCGGCGACCTGGACTGGTCGTCCATCGCGCTCAATGTGCTGATGGAGTCGGGGCAGGAGATTTAGCGGCGCCAATCAGGGCAGTTCATTGCGAACTCGAATGTAACCGGCGTAAGCTGCCACGGGTAGGTGGGGCGCTCGGGCATGTCGGCGATCAGGGTGGTGCTTGGCGGGTTGTTGCTGCTGTGCGGCTGTCAGGAGCAGCGCATGGTGGTCATGGAGCAAACTTCGGCGGCAAACCTGGCGGTGAACTCCGTGCCGGCTTCGGCGCCGGCCGCCTACCGCCGCCTGCCCACACCAACCTCGCCCTGTGCCGCGCAGCCCGGCAGTGGCGTATTCGAACATCTCTCGCAGCCGCAATCCCGCGCCAAGGTCATCATGCCCGAAAAGGCGGTGATGGACCATGTGAACGGGTGTGCTGGCGTGAGGTTCAGGCTCAACACCGCGGGCTGGCCGCAGGACATCTCCGTCATGGCCGAATACCCGACGGGCTACGGCTTCGGCTCCAGCGGGCGGCGGTGGGTCGCCGATGCGCGCTGGCCAGCCAGGGACGATGCCGCCTGGCGCTACCTCGTCGTCAACATGTTCCCCGATGGCCCCTGAACCCGCAGCCGCTCAATGCGCGCCTTCGAGGTATGCGGCGCGGATTTCCGGACGCGCCAGCAGCTCCGCCCCGCCGCCGGCCATGGTGATCGCCCCGTTCACCAGCACGTAGCCGCGGTGCGCCAGCCGCAGCGCCTGGAACGCGTTCTGCTCGACCAGCAGCACGGTCAAGCCGGTCGTGCGGTTCAGCGTGCGGATGGCGTCGAAGATCAGCCGCACGATCAGCGGGGCCAAGCCAAGGCTCGGCTCGTCCAGCAACAGCAGGCGCGGGCGGCTCATCAGCGCGCGGGCGATCGCCAGCATCTGCTGCTCGCCGCCCGACAGCGTGCCGCCGCGCTGCGCCACACGCTCGCGCAGGCGGGGGAACAACGTGAACATCTGCTCCATGACATCGGCCAACTGGGCGGACGAACGGCCGGGAGCGCCCATCAGCAGGTTCTCGCGCACGCTCATGCGCGGAAAGATGCGTCGGCCCTCGGGCGATTGGGCGATGGCACGGCGCATGATGAGGTGGGTGGGCATCCGCGTGATGTCGACGCCGTCGTAGACGATCTGGCCGGTCCTGGCGCGCGGGTTGCCGCAGATGGTCATCATCAGCGTCGACTTGCCGGCCCCGTTGGCGCCGATCAGGGTTACGATCTCGCCCTCGTTGACGATCAGGTCGACGCCTTTCAACGCCTGGATCGCGCCGTAGAACGCGGTGACGCCGGTGAGGCTCAGCAGCTGGCTCATGCCACCGCCTCGCTGGCGGGGGTCTCGTCCTCGTCGCCCTCGCCCAGGTAGGCGGCGATCACCGCGGGATCGTTGCGAACCTCGTGCGGCGTGCCGTCGCTGATCCTGGTGCCGTGGTCGAGCACGACGACGTGGTCGCTGATCCGCATGACCACGCCCATGTCGTGCTCGATCAGCAGGATCGAGCAACCGTCGCGCTTGATGCCGAGCAGCAGCGCCGACAGCTCGTCGCTTTCGCGCGGGTTCAAGCCGGCGGCCGGTTCATCCAGGCAGAGCAGGACCGGCTCGGTGCACATGGCGCGCGCGATCTCCAGCCGTCGCTGCGCCCCGTATGGCAGCGCCCCGGCGGGGTCGTCGGCGCGCCCCAGCAGGCCGGTGGCATCGAGCCAGTGCCGTGCCCGCTCGACGCCGATGCGTTCGCGCGCCCGGGTGCCGCCGATGCCGAACACGCCAAGCAAACCTAGCCCGACGTTGGGCATCAGCATGTTGTGCTGCGCCACCATCAGGTTCTCCAGCGCGGTCATGCCGGCGAACAGGCGGATGTTCTGGAAGGTGCGCGCGACGCGGGCGCGGCGGGCGATCAGGTGACCGGCCATCCGCTCCAGCCCGAAGGTCGGGCCATCGGGATGCACCAGCTCCAGCCGGCCGGCGGTCGGGCGGTAGAAGCCGGTGATGCAGTTGAACACCGTGGTCTTGCCTGCGCCGTTCGGGCCGATGACCGCGGTGATCTCGCCGAGCCGGGCCTCGAACGTAAGCCCGCCCACCGCGGTCAGGCCGCCGAAGCGCATCACCAGGTTGTCGACCAGCAGCAGCGGCGGCGGCACCGCCATCAGCTGCGCCCCTCGGCTACCAGCTCGGCGGCGATCTCGCGCGGCGCGCCCAATGCCACGCTCGGCGTGCGGCCCGACACCAGGCCGCGCGGGCGCAGCACCATCATCAACACCAACGCCGCGCCGAAGATCAACATGCGGTATTGCGCGAGGTCGCGGAACAGTTCGGAGCCGCCGATCATCACCAGCGCCGCCAGCGCCACGCCGAGTTGGCTGCCGAGTCCGCCCAGCACCACGATGGCGAGCACCATGGCGCTCTCGATGTAGGTGAAGCTCTCCGGGCTCACGAACGCTTGCCGCGTGGCGAAGAACGCGCCGGCAAAGCCGCCGAACATGGCGCCGATCGAGAATGCCGTGAGCTTGGTCACGGTGACGTTGATGCCCAATGCCCGGCAGGCGATCTCATCCTCGCGCAACGCCTCCCAGGCGCGGCCGAGCGGCAGCCGCCGCAAGCGCAACGACACCCAGTTGGTTAGCAGGGCAAGGCCGAGGATGACATAGTACAGGAACACGAAGCGCTGGGTGACGCTGTATTCCAGGCCGAAGAACCCGGCGAAGGTGTGCGGGCCGCCGCCGCCGCTGAAGGTGAGGCCGAACAGCGTCGGGCGCGGGATGCCGCCGATGCCGTTCGGGCCGTTGGTCAGCAAGGTCCAGTTCAGGATGACGATGCGGATGATCTCGCCGAACGCCAGCGTCACGATCGCCAGGTAGTCGCCGCGCAGCCGCAGCACCGGAAAGCCCAGGATCATGCCCCAGGCCGCCGCGAAAAGCCCGGCTAGCGGCAGGCAGGTCCAGAAGCCGAGATCGAAGCTCGTGCTGAACAGCGCATAGGTGTAAGCGCCGACCGCATAGAACGCGACGTAGCCGAGGTCGAGCAGGCCGGCGAGGCCGACCACGATGTTAAGCCCCCAGCCCAGCATCACGTAGGTCAGCACCAGGATGCCGACGTCGAGGATGTAGCGGCCGCCATACAGTGGCAGCGTGATCGCGAACACCAGCAGCAGCGGCGCCAGGAAGCGGCCGGAGCGGGCCATCGCCTCCGCCAGCTGGCGCGCCGGACGATGGCTGCCGCGTTGCTGCGCCGCCCGCGTGGCCTGCCACAGCGACATCACGAAGCGGCCGGCGAACACCACCGCCACGATGACGACCACCCGGACCGGCTTCGCCACCAGCACCAATATGCCGTTATCGACCTCGGTGGGCAGCCCGACCATGGCCGCGAACAGGCCAAGCGCCACCAGCGCGGTCAGGAACGCATCGCGCAGCGCCGCCGCGACGACGGGACGCCCTCCGGTGGCGGCGCTCATACCTCCTCGATGTCCGCGCGCCCGAGCAGGCCGGATGGCATGAAGATCAGCACGATGATGAGCACCGAGAACGCCGCCACATCCTTGTACTGGACGCTGGCGTAGCCCGACCAGAAGCTCTCGATCAGCCCGATCGCGAGGCCGCCCAGCACCGCGCCCGGCAACGAGCCGATGCCGCCCAGCACCGCTGCAGTAAACGCCTTCACCCCGGCGTTGAAGCCGATGAAGAAGTTGATCGAGCCGTAGTACAGCAGGAACAGCAAGCCAGCGACGGTGGCCAGGCAGGCGCCGATGACGAAGGTCAGGCTGATGGTGCGGTCGGTGTCGATGCCCAGCAGCGTCGCCATCTTGAGATCCTGCTCGCAGGCGCGCATGGCCCGGCCGAGCGGCGTGCGGGTCACGAGATAGGTGAAGATCGCCAGCATCAGCAACGTGGTGGCGGCGATCAGCACCTGCATCCACGACAGCTGCACCACAAAACCGTTCTGCTCCAGCAGCCTGAGGCCGCCGGGGATCATCGAGGCGATGTTCTTGTCGCGCGCGCCCTGCGACACCTGCACGAAGTTCTGCAGCACGATGGACATGCCGATCGCCGAGATCAGCGGGGCCAGGCGGAACGAGCCGCGCAACGGGCGGTAGGCGATACGCTCCACCGCCCAGCCGTATAGTCCCGCAATGGCGGCGGCGAACACCAGCGTCAGCGCCAAGGCGATGGGCACCGAAGTGATGCCGATGACCGACAGCAGCGTCAGCGCGATCAGCGACAGGAAGGCGCCGACCATGAAGATGTCGCCGTGGGCGAAGTTGATCATGCCGATGATGCCGTAGACCATCGTATAGCCTACGGCGATCAGCCCGTAGATCATGCCGAGCGTGACGCCGTTGATGAGTTGCTGCAGCGCATACGCCAAGCCAGGAATCCCTTGTTTTTCGATCACTAAACAGCGATTAGCGAAGCACGGGGTTGCGCCGCTTGCAAGGGTGACCGGCGGATCTGCCGTGTGCTGCTCTCGTTCGTCGATGAGGGGTTCACATTCGCCCGCCCCGTTGCTATTAGGCCGCAGCCGCCTCGGCGGGCGCATAGCTCAGTTGGTAGAGCAGCTGACTCTTAATCAGCGGGTCGTAGGTTCGAATCCTACTGCGCCCACCAGTGCGTCAGCCGTTATCGCATGGCCAGAGATATCGCATAGTCAGAGACGTGGCTCGCTCGCGCGGCACGACACGCCTGTCGCGCTTCGGGCCGCCATGGCGCAGTTGGGCGGCGACATGCTCGAGCAGGATGCTCACGCTTATGGGCTTGACCAGGTAGTCGTCCGCCCCGGCCTCGAAGGCGCGCTCGATGTCGTCCTCATTGGTAAGGCCGCTGAGGACGATGATCGGCAGGTAGATGCCTTGCCGACGCAAGCTGGCGCAGAACTCGATGCCGTTCCCGTCGGGCAGCCATGTGTCGAGCAGAATAAGGTCAGGGCCTGGGAAAAACGTTTCGATCAACGTCCGGGCCGAACCGATGCCGCAAGCGCCGTAAGCCGCATAGCCGCATAGCCGCCAGCTTCGGTCAATGCCTCGATCAAGACATTGCGTACATCGGGATGATCCTCGACGACCAAGATGGATGGCGGCATCGCAAGCTCCAGGTTAATAAGAGATTGGGTTGTATACGTTTAGGTAACGCAATAATAACTTTTATATAATAGTATTTGTTAGATAACAAATGTTTTGATACGCTGCGAAACTTGCCGAAGCGCTGCAGCGCTATGACCCACGGTTAGCGGGTTGCGGGCGGAAAGCCTGCCGCGCCCATCAAATCGGGTGGTAAGATGCCGAACGCCGACGTCTTTCAATGGGTCTCAGTGCTGGCCGAGGGCGATACAAACGTCGAACGCAAGACCATTGCGGGTCTCGGCGCCTCCCTGAAGCGGATCCAGATCAAGGCGGGCGCCGTGGCTGACCGCCACAGCCATCCGCATGAGCAGTTCGTCATCGTCCTGGAAGGCGGCGGTCGGCTGGAATGCGAGGCGGGCGCCGTTGTCCTGCACCCAGACACGGTGCTGCATTTTACCAGCGGCGCCTGGCACAGCGCCGTCTTCGACACCGACACGGTTCTACTCGAAGTCGACCTGATGGCCTGAAGCGCCGGCCTTGGCGGACGCAACCGTGCGCCAGGGTGCCACGTTCGTTGTCTCTGCCCAATTACATGGACACGGCACATGAGCGACGACGATCACGAGCAACGGGTGCGGGATTGCGCCTACTATCTATGGCAGCGCGAAGGCTGTCCCGATGGGCGCGACAACGAGTTCTGGGAACGCGCCCTGCTGCGCATCGCAGCCGACGACAAGCCGGTGGCCGAGCATCTGAGGGCGCCACCGCATGAGGCGGGAGACGAGGCGCTCCGCGACAGTTTCCCCGCCAGCGACCCGCCCTCGTTTACTGCGACCAAAGGTCCCGCTGCCCAGGAGTAGCCTTCCCGCGGAAAAACTCGGCCGCTATTGCGCCGCACAGTGCCGATGGTAAACCGAACAGTTGTATTCTTAATTTAACAATATTTAGTAGTTTGTTCACGCAATCGTCGGCAGTTATCCTGGAGCAGGCGCCTATATTGAAGCTGTTCTTATAACCTATTTCCGGTTGGTCGGGATGATACGGCATGAGTGGAATAATGATTGCACCCCAGATCGATCCCATCTATTTCACCGCGCCGCAGACCGCTGCCGCGCAGCGCGTGCTGGAACGGCTTAGCGATCATGCCTCGCAGGCCGATTTGCTGTTTCTGGAGCGGTGGGAACGCCAACCGCTTCCTGGCAGTGCCGCGGCGCTCCGGGTCGGGCAAATCCGCCGTGCCCATCCGGAGCTTGCGGCGGAAATCCGGGCCGAACTGGCGCGTGGCCGTCCGCTGACGCCTGCTGAGCGCGAGGCATTGGCGCGCTAAGGCAGCCGCGTTCGGTCGGCTCTCGCAACCACCCTTCCACGTCTGCGTTGGCCGGGTATGCTCAAGAAAATTTGGTTGGCGTTGAAGGCGTCGGCGAACGGTTACATGACCGACGGCTGCCTCAGCCGCGGGGCGGCGATTGCCTACTACACGGTGTTCTCGCTAGCCCCGGTGCTGCTGATCGTGGTTGCCATCGCGGGCCTGGTGTTCGGCGACGATGCCGCCCGTGGCGCAGTCCGCAACCAGATCAGCGGCCTCATGGGCAGTGCCAGCGCCGACGCGATACAAAGCATGATCCAGAACGCCGGGAACAAGAAATCCGGCATCCTCGCCACCGTGATCGGCGGCGTGACCCTGGTGGTTGCGGCCAGTGGTGTGTTCGTCGAGATGCAGACTGCGCTGAACGCCATCTGGAAGGCCGAGCCGCCGGCCGGGGTGGCGTTGCCGCTGGTGCGGGCGCGGCTGCAGAGCCTGGGCCTGGTGATGACGCTGGGCTTCTTGCTGATGGTCTCGCTGCTGGTTAGCGCGGCACTGACAGCCCTTGATACTTTCCTGGCCGACCGCCTGCCAGGCGTGCACTTGGCGCTGCGGGCGTTAAGCCTGGTAATCTCGTTCGGCCTGATCTCGGTGCTGTTCGCGGCGATCTACAAAGTGCTGCCGGATACCGACATCGCCTGGCGCGACGTGGGCATCGGCGCCTTCGTGACGGCGGTGCTGTTCACCCTCGGCAAGAACCTCATCAGCCTGTACATCGGCAGCAGCAGCATCGCCTCCACCTACGGCGCCGCCGGGGCGCTCGCGATCATTCTGGTGTGGATTTACTACTCCAGCCAGATTTTCCTGTTCGGCGCGGAGTTCACCCAGGCGTGGGCGCAGGCCAACGGCAGCCATTTCGGCCGTCCGCCGGGGGCGCGGGCAGTGCATGGCGAAATCGACCGGCTGAAGACGGTGCTGGACAAGGGCAGCCGCAAGAGCCGCGCGAAACGCGGTTGAACCACGATGGCGTCGGAGCGTCTTACGCCGGGGCTCGCAACGGAACACCCGAGGAGGTTCGATGACCGACGAGAAAACTCAAAAGGCCAAGCTGCCCGGCGACCACGGCCAGTTCGGCGAGTCCAACGCCACCGAAGAGTACAAGCCGATGGCAGACCACCCCGCTGCGGGCGAACCGGGCGACCAAGGCGCCAAGCAGGCCGATGCCGGGGAGCGTTCCTGAAGCCGGTGCCCGCGGTTGCGCGCGGCAGTCTACGGTGGCAGCCTTGTTGCGGAAAGCGTAAGGCGAAACAGCGATGGCCGTGACCAAGGTGTATTCCGACACAACTGCGGCCCTCACGGGACTGCTGCGCGACGGCATGATGCTGATGTCGGGCGGTTTCGGCTTGTGCGGCATCCCCACGGCACTGATCGAGGCGATCCGCGTCTCCGGCGTGCGTGACCTGATGGTGGTGTCGAACAACGCCGGCATCGACGATGCCGGCCTCGGCCTGCTGCTCGCCACCCGACAAATCCGCAAGATGATAAGCTCGTATGTGGGCGAGAATGCCACTTTCGCCCGGCAGTACCTGGCCGGCGAGCTGGAGATCGAGTTCAACCCGCAGGGCACGTTGGCCGAACGCATCCGGGCCGGCGGTGCGGGCATCCCTGCCTTCTACACCGCCACCGGCGTCGGCACCCAGATCGCCGAGGGCAAGGATCTGCGCGAGTTCGACGGCAAGCAGTATATCATGGAACGCGGGCTGTTTGCCGACCTCGCCATCGTGCACGCCTGGAAGGCCGATACCGAGGGCAATCTGGTGTTCCGCAAGACGGCGCGCAACTTCAACCCGATCATGGCGACCGCCGCCAAGGTCACGGTGGCTGAAGTCGAGCACCTGGTGCAACCGGGCGAGATCGACCCCGACCACATCGTCACCCCGGGCATCTTCGTAAGCCGCATCGTGCATGTGCCCGATGCGGTGAAACCCATCGAGCAGCGCACCGTGCGCCAGCGGGCTTAGGAGCGGACGGCATGGCCTGGACCCGTGAGGAAATGGCCGTCCGTGCGGCGCGCGAGCTGCAGGACGGCTTCTACGTGAACCTCGGCATCGGCATCCCGACCCTGGTCGCCAACCATATCCCGCCCGGCGTGGCGATCCAGTTGCAGAGCGAGAACGGGATGCTCGGCATGGGGCCGTTTCCGTTCAACGGCGAGGAGGATGCCGACCTCATCAATGCCGGCAAGCAGACGGTGACCCAGCTGCCGACCACCAGCTTCTTCGACAGTGCCACCAGCTTCGCCATGATCCGTGGCGGCCACATCGCGTTGTCGATCCTGGGCGCGCTGCAGGTGGCGGAGAACGGCGACCTCGCCAACTGGACGATCCCCGGCAAGATGGTCAAGGGCATGGGCGGCGCCATGGACCTGGTCGCCGGGGTGCCGCGGGTGGTGGTGCTGATGGAGCACACGGCGGGCGGCAAGCCCAAATTGTTGCACCGCTGCACGCTGCCGCTGACCGGCGCCGGGGTCGTCGATCTCGTCATCACCGATCTCGGCGTGTTCGACGTGCTGCCCGAGCGCGGGCCGGGCCAAAGCCTGATGCTGGTCGACCTGGCGCCCGGCGTCACCGTCGAGGAGGTCCGCGCCAAGACCGAGGCGGCCTTCACGCTGCACCCGGCGCTGGCACAAGCCGCCTGAAGACCGCCGCCTCGCGGACCGCCGCGGCTTCGTCGCCGCCCAGGATCAGCGTGGCGCCAATCGCCAACGCGCCCCACGGCCACGGCTCGCCTGGGTCGCCGCCCCACAGCAGCCGGTCGTCCGGCCGCGTTTCGGCATCCAGCAGGTGACTCGTCACGACGCGCACCAGAACCTCCCAGGGCTGCTCGGCCATTGCCCCGGCCGCCGCCGCCCAGGCCGCCTCGCCGGCCAACGCATCCCGGCTCCACGCGCGACGCGGCGCTGGATGCGGCCGCACGACGGCTTCGCGCGTGCCATGCCAGCGCCGCAGGTTGCTGGCCCAGCCGTCCGCCCGCCGCAGTCCGGCGAATGCCGCCATGGTGTCGGTGTCCGCTCGCCAAGTCGAAACGTGCTCCAAGGCCGCGTCGGGTTCGCGCCCGGTGGCGCGCAACCATTCAAGGAAGACGCCGCGGTTGCCGGTTGCCTCCGCCTCGTCCACCGGCCGCCATCCGGTTCGCGGTAGCTCAGGCATCGGGCAGGTAGCCGAACCGGCGCATCATCTGGCCGTGCTGGTGTTCGAGGCGCTGCTGTTGGGCCGGTGCCAGCACATCCCTCCAGGAGCCGCTCCGGCCTGCGCGGAAGAAGGCCGCCGACGAAGGCCGTTCCACGAAGCCGCCTTCCCGCTCCTGGCGCTGCAGCTCGGCGAAGCTGCTGAACGCCAGCGCCTTGTGCAGCCGCGCGGGCGGCGGGTCTTGGCTCAGGAAGCCGACGATGCCGCCGAAGGTCGCCTCCGGTGCGGCGAGCATGTCTTCGTAGCGCACGACATGCAGCTGCGGGTTGGGATGCCGGGTCCAGAAATGCACATGGATCGACCACGAACTCAACCGCTCGTAGACGGTCGCGTCGGTGCCGCCGGTGGCCGCCTCGGCGTCCGCCATCAGCTCGATCGTCTCGTCGAGCGGGCGTCCGAGGTGCCGGCTGTACGACACCGCCACGTCGCGCGGGTCGCGCACGATGTAGATCGCGCCGGCGGTGACCGCCGGCGTCACCAGCGGCACGCCGCACACCACCAGCGAGGCGTTGTGGGTTTTCACGAAGACATGGTCGGGGTGCAGCCGCGTGAGGTCGCGGTGGACCTGCCGGCGCATACGCTGCACGTCCTCGATGGTGTATTGCGACGCCGGCCGGGGATCGTACGGCTGATATAGGCTGGCGGCGCTCTCGCCGGCCGACAGGTCGAACAGGGCGTTGATGTCGTACGGTGCGGCCGGTCCGCGTATGTAGTTGTGCAGGAATGCCCGCAACCAGGTGCTGCCGGATTTCGGGTACGAGGCCAGCCAAACCAGACGACCCATGCGTTCTTCCGACCGTTCGCGCGGCGCCAGGCCAAAGCGGGCTTGCGTCTCCGCCTATCTTGCCTGCTGCCCTTGCCCCCGGTCCAGTGCCGAGGCTATATGCGCGCCTCCGGTCGCCGGGCGCGGCGGGGCTGTAGCTCAGTTGGGAGAGCGCCTGAATGGCATTCAGGAGGTCAGGGGTTCGATTCCCCTCAGCTCCACCAATTCCAGGATGCTGGTCTTCGAATCCCTGAGCCTTGCGGCGCCTGCTTCGCGGGCATTCTCGTCGCCAGGCGGAGCACTCCATGCCCGCGCGCAATGAACGGTTACGCCTTATTGCCCTCGCAGTCGCGGCCGTGCTGGCGATTCTAGTGGCGGGCGTCGGCGGGTGGCTTGTGTTTGGCCGAGGCGGCGGCGGCAACGCCGCAGTGGCCATCGGCGGCCCGTTCAGCTTGGTCGACAAGGACGGTCATGCCTTCACCGACCGCAACCTGCTCGGCCGCTATGCCTTGATCTACTTCGGCTACACCTATTGTCCCGACGTGTGCCCGACGACGCTGAACTCGGTCGGCGGGGCGCTCGACCTGCTGGGGCCGCAGGCGGCGCGGCTGCAGGCGGTGTTCATCACCGTCGATCCGCAGCGCGACACGCCGAAGGTCGTGGGCGACTACGTGGCCGCTTTCTCGCCGCGGCTGCTCGGCCTGACCGGCACGCCGGAGCAGGTCGCCGCAGCCACCGACGCCTATCGCGTCTACGCGGCACGGCATAAGACCGGGCCGGGTCCGCAGGACTACACCATGGACCATAGTTCGCTGCTCTACCTGATGGCGCCTGACGGACATTTCGTGACGCCGATCCGGGCCGACCAGACGGCGGCGGCAATGGCCACCGAAATCAAGGCAGACATGACATGATCGCCTTAAGCATCCGGGCGCTCATGCTCACGGCGTTTCTGGCGACGCCGTTGGCGGCGGTGGCGCAGCCAGCCCCAGTCCTGGCCCCGGTCAGCGTCGAGCAGGCATGGGCCCGCGCCACCCCCGGGCAGTCGAACGTCGGGGCGCTCTACCTCACTTTGCGCGCCGCCACCGCCGACCGGCTTGCCTCGCTCAGCACGCCCGTCTCCGGCATGGCGATGCTGCACGAGACCCGCGACGTGGGCGGGACGATGCAGATGCGCGACCTCACCGGCTTGGCGTTGCCCGCAGGCGAGCGGGTGGCGATGAGGCCGGGCGGGGTGCATGTCATGCTGATGGATTTGTCTCACCCGCTGAAGTTGGGAGAGCATTTCCCGGTCACTCTCATGTTCGACCACGCGCCGCCGGTGACGGTCGAGGTGACGGTCGCCCGCGCTGGTGCGTCGGCGCCGTAAGAACACCAGTCATTGTAAGAACGTCTGGCATTCACGGCGGTGGCGCAACGATTCGGCGTCGTTTAGCGTTATTGCGCCAATACCGGCGCAGGGCCGGCTAGGAGGGCGACATGGGTCTTGGAATTATCGGCTGGATTGTGCTGGGCCTGATTGCCGGCTTCATCGCGAGCAAGGTGGTCAACAACCAGGGTGAAGGCGTCCTGGTGGACATCATCCTCGGCATCGTCGGTTCGGTCGTGGGCGGCTTCATCTTCAATTTCTTCGGCGGCGCCGGAGTCACCGGCTTCAACATCTACAGCCTGATCGTGGCCGTGATCGGCGCCATCGTGGTGCTGATGATCTACCACGCGATCGCCGGACGCCGTCGCATCTAACGGCCACCACCAAGGCAGGGTGCGCCGGTGGCGTGCTCTGCCTGCTTGGCGCAGTCAGATTGCGACGCGCACACCGAGTTCCACCACCCGGTCGCTTGGGATGCGCAGGAACTCGACCGCCGAACTGGCATTGCGCGCCATCACCAGAAACAGCCACAGCCGCCAGATCGGCATCCGCGGCACCATCGCCGGCACCAGCGTCTCGCGCCCCAGGAAGTAGCTCGCCTGCATCGGGTCGAACTCCACGCCCTGCTCGCGCAATGCGTTGAGGTCGCGCGGCAGGTTGGGGCTTTCCATGAAGCCATAGCGAATCTGCACCCGGTGGATGCCCGGCGCCAACTGCGTGACCTCGGTGCGCTCGCTGGCCGGCACCTCCGGCACATCCAGGTTGGATACCGTGACGAACAGCACCCGCTCGTGCAGCACCTTGTTGTGCTTGAGGTTGTGCAGCAGGGCGGCGGGCACGTAGTCGGGGTTGCCGGTCATGAAGATGGCCATGCCCGGCACCCGCATGGTGCGTGATTGCGGCAGCCGGCCCAGGAACGAGGCCAGCAACAGGCTGTCCTGCTTCCAGCGCGCGAACAGCAGGTCGCGGCCGCGCTTCCATGAACTCATCATCAGCAGCAAGGCGGCGCCCAGCACCAGCGGCACCCAGCCACCCTCCGGCACCTTCAGCGCGTTGGCCGCGAAGAAGATGGTGTCGATGACGAAGAAGCCTCCGAACACCAGGATGGCGGCCGGGCGTGACCAGCCGAACTGGCGGCGGAACACCATGGTCGCCAGCACGCAGGTGCAGATGAAGGTGCCGGTGACCGCGATGCCGTAGGCTGCCGCCAGGGCGTCGCTGCTGCGGAAGGCGAACACCAGGACCAGCACGCCCACCATCAAGGCGGTGTTGATCTGCGGCACGTAGATCTGCCCTTCCTCGGTGGCGCTGGTGTGCGTCACCGTCATGCGCGGCAGGAAACCCAGCTGCATACACTGCCGCGTCATCGAGTATGCGCCGGAGATCAGCGCCTGGCTGGCGATCACCGTGGCGACGGTGGCCAGGATCACCAGCGGCAGCTGCAGCCAACTCGGCGCCAGCAGGTAGAATGGGTTGGCTAGCGCCGCCGGGTTCCACAGCACCAGGGCGCCCTGGCCGAAGTAGTTGAGCACGAGGCAAGGCAGCACGAAGAACAGCCACGCGAGGCGGATCGGCTTGGCGCCGAAATGCCCCATGTCGGCGTATAGCGCCTCGGCCCCGGTGACCGCCAGCACGACCGAGCCGAGCGCCACGAACGCCAGCAGGCGGTAGTGCAGGCAGAGGATGACGGCATAGCTGGGCGAGAGCGCGCGCAGCACGAACGGGTGCTGCACCAGTTGCAGCACTCCCAGTGCGCCGATGACTGCGAACCAGACCAGCATCACCGGCCCGAACACCCGGCCCACGCTGCCGCTGCCGCGATACTGGACCGCAAACAGCAGCACGATCACCACTGCCGAGATCGGCAGCACGAACTCGGCCAGTCGCGGCGTGGAGATCTCCAGGCCCTCCACCGCCGACAGCACCGAGATCGCCGGGGTGATGACGCCGTCGCCGAAGAACAGGCAGGCGCCGGTGACGCCCACGAACGCCAGCGCCACGCGCACTCGCGGCCCGGTCGCGGAACGCTGCGCCAGCGCCATCAGCGCCAGGATGCCGCCTTCGCCGCGGTTGTCGGCCTGCATCACCAAAAGGACGTATTTGACGGTGACGATCAGCACCAGCGACCAGAAGATCAGCGAAAGGATGCCCAGCACTTCCAGCGCGCTGATGCCGCGGCCGGCGAAATGGGTGAGACTGGCTTTGAAGGCATACAGCGGGCTGGTGCCGATATCGCCGTAGACCACGCCCAGCACTCCGAGCAGGACAGCGGCGCGGATTGGCGAGGCTTGTCGCCGGGCGGGTGCAAGGTCGAGCGGGGCGGTGGTGATCTGAGCCGTCATGGTGAAGCTGTCCTGGTGCAGCACTGGCTGCGGGCATTGGGCGCGCTCGACACGGGTGGGCCTGCTTGCCTGCAGAATCGGGCGTGCAAGATCGAGTTCGAGCAAGATTAGTGCGGCGTCGGGCTGTTCCAACCGCTGACGCGGCGGACCGATACGCCCGAGGCGCAGAGGGTGCAAGTCGGCATCGGTAGACTCTGGGCGCAGCGGGGGGCAGCCAGCGTCAATTGGCCAGCCGGGACAGATGGCTCAGACCGCGGCACGATGGCCGAAGATGGCGCTGCCGATCCGCACATGCGTGGCGCCGTGGCCGATTGCGGAGGCAAAATCCGCCGACATGCCCATCGAGACCACGCCAAGGCCATGCCGGGCGGCGCATCCGGCGAGCCAGGCGAAATGCTCCGCCGGGTCGCCGGTCACCGGCGGGATCCCCATGACCCCGGCCAGCCGGTCGCCGAAGCGGTGGCGGCACTCATCTATGAAGGTGTCCGCCTTGGCGCGCCCGACTCCGGCCTTCTGCGCCTCCTCGCCGACGTTGACCTGCACCAGCAGCGCCGGGCAGCGTCCCTCGCGTTCGGCCGCGTCGGCGATGGCGTCGGCGAGGCGTGGCCGATCCAGGCTCTCGATGACATCGGCGATGCGCACCGCCTCGCGCGCCTTGTTGGTCTGCAGGGCGCCGATGATGTGTAGCCGCAGGGCGGGATGGCGTTCGCGCAGGCCGGCGAACTTGGCCGCGGCTTCCTGCACCCGGTTCTCGCCGAAGTGCGACTGCCCGGCGGCGAGGGCGGCGGCCACGGCGGCAGCGGGATAGGTCTTGGACACCGCGACCAGGGTTACCGCATCGCCCGGCCGCCCGGCCTGTCGGCAGGCGGCGGCGATGCGCTCGCGGACGGCGGCCAGTCCCGCCGCTACCTGCGTTGCTGCCGCCAATGCGGCGGTTGGATCATCGGCGGGAAAGGAAGAAGCTTCGGACATGGATGTAAGGCTTGTGTCATGGGCGCGCGAGGTCAAGGCGCGTGCGGCGGGGTGGCCACCGCCATTGTGGCTGTTCACCGATCAATGCCGGCAACCCGACTTGTGCGCCGTGGTGGCCGCGCTGCCGCGTGGCCTGGCCGGAGTGGTGTTCCGCCATGATGGCGCGCCGGATCGCCGCGAACTGGCTTTGCGGGTGGCGCGCATCTGCCGCGAGCGCCGATTGGCCCTGGTGGTGGCCGGCGACTGGCGGTTGGCGGCACGTTGCCATGCCGGCTTGCACCTGCGGGCCGGACGCGCCCCGCTGGCACCGCCCGGACTGGCCAGGGTCAGCGCCTCGGCGCATGGCGCGGCGGAGATCGTGCGGGCGCGCGCCGCAGGAGTCGCCGTCATCTTCGTTTCCCCGGTATTCGCCACCGCAAGCCATCCTGGCGCGCGCGGCCTGGGCGCCACGCGATGGGCATCGCTGGCTCGGCTGGCGCCAAAGCGGGCGGCGGCTTTGGGCGGCATCGATGGCAATAGCGTGCGCCGCCTGGCCCGTTGCGGCATCGCCGTGGGCGCGGTCACGGCGCTCGCGAGAAGGTTGTGAAATGTTTGTGGCGGTCATGTCACACTGTTTCGCAAATACCATGCGCAGCCACTGTCGGCGGTTGCGGTATCGTGAACCGCAAGGTCATAGTCGTTCACAGGTTCGGCAGCACCCGCCCACACCGCACGACAGGCCGTGCGAGTAAATCAGGGAGACGGGGCGGGATCTGATACGTCTGCCGGGACGTCCGGCGATATGAGGAGGATAAAATGCGTAAGCTCCTGTTGGCCACTTCGGCCCTGCTTGGCGCTTCGGTGGGTATCGCCGGCGTCGCCAATGCAGGCACGCTTTCCCCGAACGCTCCGAACCCCGCTCCCGGCTCGATCACCGTCACCTTGAACGTCTTGGTCGAAGCGTTCGGCATTGCCGCCACCGACTCCGGCAACAACAACAATGCTAACGGCGTCAAACACGCCAACTATTCGATCGCCAGCTACGCGCGTCTGTATCCGTCGTTCGACGGCGTACTGTCCAACGGCCTGAAGTATGGCGGCTCGATCGAAATCCGGCAGAACTCCGGTGCCAACACCGGCGGTGTCGGACAGCCCGCCACGTTCTTCGTGCAGCGCGAGTTCATCTACATAGGCGCCGACAAGTTCGGCAAGGTAGCGCTCGGCACGCCGGTGCAGCCCTCCGAATTGTTCCAGACAGGCAACGAGGTCGGGTTCAACACCGGCGGCTGGGACGGCGACGTCAACGGGTTCTTCACCGGCACGACGGGCCTCCGCTACATGATCGACGACGACAACGACCGCTCGGAAAAGGTCGTCTACACGTCGCCGCAAATTGCCGGCGTCGATTTCGGCGTGTCGTTCGAGCCGAACAACAACTCGAACAACGAGTTCGGCGCCCAGAATGGGCGCGTGACCTCGGGTCCGTTGGGCACTCCGGGTCTGGGTAAACGCCGCGACACGATTGATGGCTCGATACGCTACCAGGCCGCCTTTGGTCCGATCGGTTTCAAGGCGAACGCCGCGGCATCATACGGCGCAACGGTGCGCTCCAACGACGGCTCGCCGAACAACAGGAACTTCTCGCTGTATGGCGGCGGTGCCGCGGTCACCTACGCCGGCTTTGAACTCGGTGGCCACATCGACTCCGGCGTTTATGGCGACGACCTCAGCAACATCCCGCGCGGATCAAGCGGCACCACGGCCTACATCGCCGGTGGCCAGTACACGGTCGGACCGTTCGTTATGGGCGCCAACTACTACGCCTACGATTCAGGCGAGTTCAAGGGGCTGCCCGGCAACAGAGGCGGGCTGCACGCCTACGGCGTCGCGGCAGGCGGCACCTACACGCTGGCTCCGGGCGCATCGATCTTTCTTGAATACCTGTTCGGCCAGCAGCACGCCAGCGGCACCGACATGACCAATGAGACCGCAAGCAGCGCCCATAACCACGTTCGTGCGCAGGCCTTCGGCATCGGCAGCGCCTTCAAGTGGTAAACGGCTGATTGCCTTCGCCTGAACTGGCTGAGAAGGGGGCGGTGGGAAACCATCGCCCCTTTTTCGTTTTGCCGGAGCGCTTTGCGGGGCTTCGCGTTAGTCGCAGCGTATGGCCTCTTGGCGATGGGAGAGGCCTCCGCTACACGGTGTCGTGCGCAGTTCCGGCGCTTCCAGGCAGGCGGCCTCAACCAATGTTCTTCCGAGACTTTCGCGTCTTGTCGTTTGCGGTTCTTGTCGCGGCGACGACCCTTGCAGGCTGCGACTCCAGCAAATACCTCGCGGCCAACCAATACAACGACCCGCGCTTTCGCGGCCCTGGGATCGGATCGCTGTCTGGCGATAACGGCACGTTGTTTTCCACGGCGAAGAACAATGCCCAGGCGGATACGGGGGGCGGAGGTGGGCTAGGCGTCAATGCCTATTTGTGGCGTGGCGCGCTGGACACGTTGTCGTTCATGCCGCTGGCGTCCGCCGATCCGTTTGGCGGCGTCATCATCACCGATTGGTATCAACCACCGGCCTCGTCGGGCGAGCGGTTCAAGGCGACGGCCTATATCCTGGGCCGGCAACTGCGGGCCGACGGCGTGAAGATCACACTGTTTCGCCAGACGATGACCGATGGCCAATGGATTGATGCCCCGGTGGCGCCTGCAACGACTGGCGAGATCGAGAACAAGGTGCTGGGCCGTGCGCGCGAGCTACGGTCGCAATCGGCTCAGTCGTAGCAACCCAGTTTTTAGCAACGTGATGGGGGAATATCCGCCGCCTGCCCTCTCATGCTCGTATAAGAAGCCCGATGTCTGAGCAGACGCTGCCGCCCCCCGCCGAACCAGGACGCTACGACTTCCGCGCCGCCGAACCACGCTGGCAGAAGGCATGGGAGCAGGCGGGTTGTTTCGCAGTGCCCGACGTGCGGGTCGATGACCGGCCGAAATACTATGTGCTGGAGATGTTCCCCTATCCCAGCGGCAAAATCCACATGGGGCATGTTCGCAACTACACGCTGGGCGACGTGGTTGCCCGGTATAAGCGCGCGCGCGGCTGCGTCGTGATGCATCCAATGGGCTGGGATGCGTTTGGCCTGCCGGCGGAAAACGCCGCCCGCGAGCGTGGGGTGCATCCGGCCGAGTGGACACGCGGCAACATCGCCACGATGCGCTCCGAACTGCGCCGCATGGGCCTGTCGATCGACTGGTCGCGCGAGTTCGCCACTTGCGACCCCGAATACTACGGCCAGGAGCAGCGCCTGTTCCTGGACATGCTGTCGCGCGGGCTGGTCGACCGGCGCGAGAGCTGGGTGAACTGGGACCCGGTCGACGGCACCGTGCTGGCCAACGAGCAGGTGATCGACGGCCGCGGCTGGCGTTCCGGCGCACTGGTCGAGAAGCGGCGGCTGGCGCAGTGGTTTTTCCGCATCACCGATTTCGCGCCGGAGTTGCTGGCGGCATTGGCGACGCTCGATCGCTGGCCGGAGCGGGTCCGCACCATGCAGGCGAAATGGATTGGCCGCAGCGAAGGCGCCCGGCTGCGCTTCCTGCTGGACCAGCCGACGGGTAAGATCGAGGCGGTCGAGGTCTACACGACGCGGCCGGACACGCTGTTCGGCATGGCATTTCTGGCGGTGGCGGCCGACCACCCGCTGGCGGCTCATGCGGCCGGGCGCGTTCCGGCGGCGGCCGCGTTCGTGGCGGAGTGCCGGAGCATGGGAACCAGCGAGGCGGCTATCGAGACTGCCGAGAAGCGCGGCATCGACACCGGCTTGCGGGTGCGCCATCCGCTGCTGCCGGATGCCACCTTCCCGGTCTGGATCGCGAATTTCGTTTTGATGGACTATGGCACCGGCGCGGTGTTCGGCTGCCCCGCGCACGATCAGCGCGACCTGGATTTCGCGCGGCGCTACGACCTGCCGGTGGTGCCTGTGGTGCAGGCGCCTGGAACCCCGGCGCAGACGCGGTTCGAGTCCGAAGTTGCGTATGTCGGTCCGGGAACGATGATGAACTCCGGCTTCCTCGACGGACTTACGACCGATGCGGCCCGGATGCAGGTCATCGCGGCCCTTGAGGCGAAGGGCGCCGGCAAAGGTGTCGTGAACTGGCGATTGCGCGATTGGGGGGTGAGCCGCCAGCGTTATTGGGGCTGCCCGATCCCGATCATCCATTGTTCCAGCTGCGGCGCGGTTCCGGTGCCCGACGACCAGCTGCCGTTGTTGCTGCCCGAGGACGTGACTTTCGACCGTCCGGGCAACCCGCTCGACCATCATCCGACCTGGAAGCATGTCGCCTGCCCGCGCTGCAACGCCGCCGCGGTGCGTGAGACCGACACGTTCGACACCTTCGTCGACAGTTCCTGGTATTACGCCCGGTTCTGCAGCCCGCACAGCCGGCAGCCGGTCGATGTCGAGGCCGCGCGTTCGTGGTTGCCGGTGGATCAGTATATCGGCGGCATCGAACATGCCATCCTGCACCTGCTTTACTCCCGCTTTTTTGCCAGGGCGATGCAGGCGGGGGGGCAGATCGCCACGGAGGAGCCGTTTGCCGGGCTGTTCACGCAGGGCATGGTAACGCATGAGAGCTATCGCGCCGCCGACGGGCAATGGCTCTATCCCACCGAGATCGAGCGGGCGGAGGATGGCAGCGCCGTAAGGCGCGATGATGGCGCGTCGGTTACGGTCGGGCGCGTCGAAGCCATGTCGAAGTCAAAGCGCAACACGGTCGACCCAAGCGCCATCATAGACCGTTACGGTGCCGATACGGCGCGATGGTTCATCTTATCGGACAATCCGCCTGAACGAGACATGGAATGGAGTGAAAGCGGAGTGGTTGGGGCTTTCCGCTTCATCCAACGGCTTTGGCGGATTGTCGCCAACCGGCCGGCGGGCGTGCCGGTTGGCTTCGCTGCTGGGGTGGACCCGGTGCCGACGATCGGCGAAGGCGCAGCGTTGGAGTTGCGGCGCGCCACGCATCGAACCATAGCCGCGGTGACCGACGCACTAGACAGTTTCGCCTTCAACGTTGCGGTGGCACGGGTGCATGAATTGGCCAATGCAACCGAGCGGGCAGAGCGGGTAGAGGCGGCGTCCGATCTCGACTTCGCCCGGCTCGAGGCGGCCGGAATGTTGTGCAGGCTGATTTCGCCCATGATGCCGCACCTGGCTGAGGCACTCGGCGAGCAGTTGCACGGACCAGGTGCGACACTCGTGGCTGAGCGCCCTTGGCCGGAGGCTGACGCCATGCTGCTCGCCGTCGAGACTGTCACCATAGCGGTTCAGGTCATGGGCAAGCTGCGTGGCTCTATCGAAGTCGCGGCGGATGCCAACGAGGCTTTTGTTCTCGCGGCTGCGGCAAACGAGCGCAATGTCGCCAAGGCGCTCGACGGCTTGACGGTCAGCAAGCGCATCTATGTGCCCGGCCGCATCGTGAATTTCGTGGCACATGCTTGAGCGTCGCAGGCAAGTATTGGCTTGGCTGGCGCTTGCGGTGCCAGTCGCCGGATGCGGTTTTCGGCCGGTATACAGCCGAGCCGGTGACTCCGCCGGCGCGGTCGGTGATCTTGCAGCCATTCATGTGGCGCTTATTCCGGAGCGGTCCGGGCAACTGCTGCGGCTGGCATTGCAAGAGCGCCTGGAACGTGGCGGCACTGGTGTGGGTTATCGCTACGAGTTGCGCGTGGCCCTCAATATCGACGACCAGGGTATTGCCATTCAGACGGATAACTCGGTCACGCGCGACCGCCTGATCGCCGCTGCAGACTTCACCTTGTTTGCCAACGATCCGTTGCGTCCGACGTTGTTGAGCGGCTCTGCGCGCAAAGTCGACGGCTTCGATCAAATCAATCAGGAGTTCTTCGCCGCCGATTTGGAACGCGATGCCATCGTGCGTCGGCTTACGGAGGCACTGGCGGATCAAATCAGTCTTCAGCTTGCTGCCTACTTCCGCCACCGATCGGCGACACCTCTCGCTTGATGCGATGCGTGGCTGGGAGCGTGCCATGAAAGTGGAAGCGCGCGAGGTCGAGGGCGTGTTGCACGACGCGGGGCGCTGGCGCGCGGTGCTGCTGTATGGCGACGATCCGGGATTGGTGCGTCACCGAGCACGACGGATCGTTGTAGCTGCGGCCGGATCGGCTGATGACCCGTTCAGGGTGATCGAGATGCCCGGCGACGATGCGAAGCGTGCTGGCGCGATGCTTGGCAGTGAACTTGCGACATCGCCGCTTGGCGGCGGTCGGCGCGTGGTCCGGATGCAGGATGCCGGGGATGCCTTGGTGGCCTCGGTGCAAGCCGCATTGGGCCTCGGCCACGCTGGCCTTCTTATCATGGAGGCCGGGCAACTCACCGGCCGTTCGAAGCTCCGCATCGCAATGGATAAGCACAGCGCAGCGGCGTCAATCGGCTGCTATGTGCCCGACGCAAAGGCTTTAAGCGTGGCGGTGGCAAACGAATTGCGACAGGTGGAGGTGACCGCCGATGCAGACGCTCTGGCGTGGTTGGCTGGGGCGGTCAGCGGTGGTCTGGATGCTGCGTTGGCAGAAGCGCGCAAGGTGGCTTTGTATGTCGGGGCTGGGGGCCGAGTT
>JAABUQ010004482.1_pt1 | contig 23766 bp, 28 predicted proteins | sample 5560001 | NCBI WGS metagenome assembly JAABUQ01 (sample SAMN10711888, study PRJNA513371) | rock metagenome | isolation source: Antarctica rocks | place: Antarctica: Victoria Land, Finger Mt nord | collected 2015-12-18 | reverse complement strand
AAGGCGTCCCCGGCGCGCTCCGGGCGCGCGTAGACGTCGGGCTCGGGGGCCGGGGCCGGGGCCGCGGGTCGCTCGAGCACGTTCTCCGGAATGTCGGAGGAAAAAGCGTGGCGGAGCCGCTCCTGGGGCGAGGGGATCTGGGGCGGATCCTCTGGGGGCGTCGGCGGCGCCTGGAAGGAGGGATGGGGGAGATTCGCCTCGACGCTGGCCGGGAGGCTCTCCTGCTCACTCCCCTCGGCATCCTCGGTGGTCTTGCGGAACAGGGCCGCCAGCGGCCCCTCACGCATGCTCGCGCGTTTACCGGTTGGCATTCTGGAGTATCTCCTTCGCGAGCTGCCTGTAGGCGTGGGCGGCCAGACCGTCCGGATCGTACTTCAGTACCGACATTCCCTTTACCGGCGCTTCGGCAAACCGGACCGTCTTGCGGATCCGGGAGGTGAACACCTGATCGCCAAAATTCTCCTCCAGCAGCTCGATCGCCTCCTTGGCGTGCAGCGTCCGCGTATCCACCAGCGTCGGAAGGATGCCCTCGATGACCACGTCGGGGTTCAGGTTCTCACGAATCATGGCCAGCGTGTTCTGGAGTTGGACCAGGCCGCGCATGGACAGATACTCGCACTGCACGGGGACGATCACCTTGTGCGCCGCCGTCAGCGCGTTGATCGTCAGCAGTCCGAGACTCGGCGGAGTGTCGATGAAGACGAAGTCGTAGTCCTCCTCCACCTCGCGCAGCGCCTTCTGCAGCGCGCGCTCGCGCCCGATCATCGTCGACATGGCGATCTCGGCCCCGGCGAGGTCGATCGAGGCGCAGGCGACGTCCACCTCGCGCCGGCGGATGACCTCGCGGATCGAGGTTCGGTGCGCGAGCACATCGAACATCGACTTCAGCAGCGTGTCGGGATCGATGCCCTGCGACATCGTCAGGTTGCCCTGCGGATCCATGTCGCAGCACAGCACACGGTGGCCCTCCTCGGCGAAGGCCACGGCGAGGTTCAGCGCGGTTGTGGTCTTCGCGACGCCGCCCTTCTGGTTGGCGAAGGCGATCACCTTGCAGCTCTTGGCGCTCACGGGAGGCTCCGATGCTCAGGGGAACTCATCAGCGGCTGTATTCGCAGCGCGCGCGGCAAATCCTCTGCGGAGCGTCCGGCGCGGTGCCGTCGCCTACCATCGCCGCGTGCGCGGGCTCCTGGATCGCCGCCTGATCTTCGTCACCGGTAAGGGCGGCGTGGGGAAGTCGACGGTCGCGACCGCCCTGGGGCTGCTGGCCTCCCGACACGGGCTGCGTACGATCGTGGCCGAGCTCGCCGGCCAGCGTCGCACCCTGCAGGCCTTCCAGCAGGAGGGCGCGCCCTTCGAGGAGGTGAAGCTGGCCCCCGGCCTGTTCTCGATCTCCATCGATCCCCAGCACGCGATGGAGGAGTACCTGAGGGTCAAGACCGGCGCCGTGGGCCACGTGCTCGCCTCCAGCAAGCTGTTCTCGGCCTTCGCCATGGCCACGCCGGGGATGCGCGAGCTGCTCAGCATCGGCAAGATCTGGGAGCTGGCCCAGCTGCAGCGGCGCGCGCGGGGGGCGGCGCCGTATGACCTGGTGATCGTCGACGCTCCGGCCACCGGCCACGGCGTCGGGATCCTGAAGACGCCGCGCACGTTCGCCGACATCGCCCGGGTGGGCCCGATCGCCCACCAGGGCCGCGCGATCGCCCAGACGATCGCCGACCGCAGCTTTACCGCGCTGGTCGCCGTGGCCACCGCCGAGGAGATGCCGGTAAACGAGACCCTGGCGATGCGTGAGGCAGTCGCCCGTGAGGGGCTCGGGCTGCACGGCGTGGTCCTCAACGCGGTCTACCCGCGCCGGTTCGGCGAGGAGGAGGCGCAGCAGCTGCGCTCGCTGCTGCCCGGCACCGGTTCCCCCGCCGCCTATGCCGCGCTGCGCGCCGCCCTCTCCGAGCATGCCCGGGTCCAGATCCAGGAGCAGCAGCGCGAGCGGCTGCGCGACGGGCTGGGGACGGAGCTCGTGGAGCTGCCCTACCTGTTCGCCGCCGAGCTGGGCCCCGAGCACCTGGGCCTCCTGGCCGACGTGCTGGCGGGTGCGATCGACGGGCAACCGCTGCCGTGAGCGTCGCCGAGCTGCTGGAGGGCAAGCGCGTGTGCGTCTGCGGCGGCGCCGGGGGCGTGGGCAAGACAACGACCTCGGCCGCCGTGGCCCTGGGCATGGCCGCACGCGGGGCCCGGGTGGCCGTGGTGACGATCGACCCCGCCCGGCGCCTGGCCAACGCGCTGGGGCTGGAGGCGCTTGACAACGAGCCTACCCGCGTGGCGCCGGAGCGCCTGGTGGCCGCGGGGCTGGAGGTCAAGGGAGAGCTCTGGGCGATGATGCTCGACCCCAAGCGGACCTTCGACGAGCTGATCGACCGGGTCGCGCCCACGGCGCAGCGCGCGGAGGAGATCAAGGCCAACCGCGTCTACCGCGAGCTCTCCACCGCCGTCGCCGGGTCGCAGGAGTTCACTGCCGTGGCCAAGCTCTACGAGCTAGACCTGGAACAGCACTTCGATCTGCTGGTGCTGGACACGCCGCCATCGCGCAACGCGCTCGACTTCCTCGACGCCCCGGGGCGCCTGACCTCGTTCCTGGAGGGCCGCGCACTGCGGACCTTCATGCGCCCCACCGGCGTGGGCATGCGGATCCTCGGGCGCGGCGCCAGCCCCGTCCTGGGCGCGCTGCGCCGCGTCACCGGGATCGATCTGCTCAGCGACCTGAGCACCTTCTTCGCCCTGCTGGGCGACATGACCGAGGACTTCCGCGTCCGCGCCGAGCGGGTGGAGGCGATGCTGCGGGCGCCGAGCACCGCGTTCCTGGTGGTGACATCGGCGGGCAGCGACACCGCCGAGGAGTCGATCTGGTTCGGCCGCACGCTGCAGCAGACGGGGCTGCCCTTCGGTGGGGTGATCGTCAACCGCGTGCACCACGACCTGCTCGGCGAGCTGGACCCCGGGCAGGTGCACGCGCAGCTGCCCGACCAGCTGGGGGCGGACCTGAGCGCGCGCGTGATCGAGAACCTGCGCGACTACCACGTCCTCGCCCAGCGCGACGAGCGCAACATCGCCCGCCTGGCCCGCGGGCTGGGTGAGCCACCGATGCTGCTGGTCCCCCATTTCGACGACGACGTCCACGACATCGAGGGGCTGCTGCGCGTCCACCGTTACCTGTTCGCCTCGGCCGAGGAGCGTTCCCGCCTGATCGCCGACGTCGTGGCGTGATCAAACCCGGCCAAACGCCGCCAAACGCACGTTCTCCTCCCCCGAGCCGCTCCACCCGCTCCAGCTCATGACCAGCGCGCGCCACTGCTCCTCGGGGACGGGCGCGGACGGATCGCCGGCCAGCAGCTGCAGGCGGCGTTCGTGCAGCAGCTCCCAGACCGCCTGCTCGGCGAGCGCCAGCCGTTCGCTGACGCGCTGCTGGGGCCAGTGCGCGCCGGCCAGCTCCGCCGCCAGCCCGAGGGCGGGTGGCTCGGCACCGCACAGGGCGAGCAGCTCCTGCTTGAGCGCCTCCAGCGCCTCGCCGCCGCCGTGCGCGCGGCGCGCCCCGTCGAGCGTCACCTCGGTCACGTCCTCGCCAGAGCGCATCGCCTGCTGCCATCCGCGGCCCATGCCGAGCTCACCGGCTGCCAGCTCCGGGCCGCTGATGACCGTCAGCCGGGCCTTGCGGGGCGAGAACTCCCGCTGCGCCCACTCCACGTCGCGCCCGGCGACCCACGGCGTCAGGATCTGCGTCCGGAGCTCCTCCTCGGAGAGGTTGAAGGCCCGCGCGGTGTGGGGAAACTGACGCAGCTCGATGTGGAACACGCTGGTGGGCAAGCTCAGAGGTCCGCAAGCTGGAGGCTACCGAGGTCGATCCCCGGTCCGGTCGCCCGGGAGGCGGGTATCAGCTCACTGGTGACCACACCGGCAGTTGCGGTGATCCGTTCGACGATGCCGTACAACTCGCCGATCCGCTCGGGGGCATCCACGACCACGGTGAGGACCGGAACACGACGGCGCAGCTGCCAGAACGAGTCGCCGTGGGGCGGCTGGGGCAGCTGGTAGCCCCACAGGCCACGCAGGCAGGTGGCACCCCGCGCTCCGGCACGGCGCAGCGCCCGTATCAGCGCGGCGTGCTGGGGGTGATCGCCGTACCGGCTCGCCTCCTCGGTCTGGATCATCAGCTTCTGCCAGATCTCCCGCCCTGAGCCGTCGCGCCCCGGGGGGCGGTGGGGCTCCTGGACGGCCGCCCCCTGACGGCGGCACAGTCGCACGCGCTCGAGCGTGCTCAGTGTCGCAGCGCCGATCGAGTCCAGCTCCCTCAGCGCACTCCCCAGCCGGTCGTGCTCCGCGATCCCGATGATCATCACCGGTACCTCCGGGTTGGCCGAGAGGAAGCCGGCCCGCTGACGGACGCCGTCCAGGGTGCCGTCCAATCCCAGCAGCACGGTGGCCGCGCTCAGCTCGTGGCGGTGCATGATCTCGACCGCGACCCGGTGCCACGGAGCGCCGTCGACGCGTCGATGGCGGCCGGCGTAGAGGGTCAGCTTGCCGGCGCCGTCCTGCGCAAGCGCTTGCGGGGAGGCCACCCGCGCCCGTTCCAGCGTCAGCAGACCATCGAAACGCAGCTCCTGCACGTCTGCGAGCGCGCCTTGAATGGCGTCCGGGGCATCGACCGCCACCGCCGCCAGCGGCAGGTCCTCGGAGAGCGTCAGGAGCCTGTCCTCACGCAGGTGGTGCTTGACGCCGAAGCCCTCCGCGCCCCGCAGCACGAGGCTGGTGTGGATCCCGCGGCGGCCGAAGATCTCGGCCAGGACGTCGCTGAGAAAGCGCCCTCCGGCACGGTCGCGCTCGCCGAAGTAGGCGGTGAGCTTGAGCAGCTCCCCGTTCACAGCTGCGCTCCGACTCTCATCCCGGCCCACGCCAGCGCCACTCCCAGGACGAGGCTGAGGACGAGGTTCAGCGCCCCCAGGTGGTACTCGCCATCCTCCAGGAGCCGATGGGTCTCGTACACCCACGTGCTGAACGTGGTGAAAGCCCCGATCAGGCCCGTGCCCAGCAGGCTGAGGGCGTCGGCGTCGCGCAGCGCGCCGGCCAGCACACCGAGCACGAGCGCCCCGGAGAGGTTGACCGCCAGCGTGCCGAAGGGAAAGGAGCCGCCCGCGCGTGCCGTCACGGCGCCGTCGAGCAGGAGGCGGAGCACGGCCCCGGTTCCGCCGAGCAGGGCGATTCCGGCGAGGACCGGCAACGTCATCGCAGCAGGCCGCCGCGCCGGACCAGGTTGGAGGCCGCCATCACGGCGATCATGCCGCCGGTCAGGCTGGCGGCGGCGTAGCCGAGCGCCAGTGCCGGCGAGCTGTGATCGAACATCCGCACCAGCTCCAGCTGCATCGTCGAGAACGTGGTCAACCCGCCACACAGGCCGGTGGCCAGGAACGGCCGGCGGTAGGCCGAGGGCGGCAGGCGCTCCTGCAGCCGGGTGGCGAAGAAGCCGAGCATGAACGCTCCCACCAGGTTGACGGCGAACGTCCCCCACGGCCACCGCCCGGGCACGCTGGGCAGCAGCTCCGTGACCTCCGCACGCGCCACCGCGCCGATCGCGCCGCCGGCGAATACGGCCGCCAGGTCGGAGCTCACGGCCCCGCGACCCGCCTCACTGGCTCTGCGCCGATTGCTCCTGGTAGCGCCGCCTGGAGTCCTCGATCGTGCGAATCGCCTTGGCGCGGTCGCCCCACCCCTTGACCTCCGAGTGGCGCTCGGCGTCGAGGTCCTTGTAGACGGCGAAGAAGTGCATGATCTCCCGGCGGGTGTGCTCGGGCAGGTCCTCGATCTCCTCCAGAACATTCCAGCCCTCGTCGTGCAGGGGGACGCAGACCACGGTGTCGTCGACGCCGTGCTCGTCCTCCATCTCAAACAGGCCGATCGGCTTGACCGGCACGATGCACCCCGGAAACGTGGGCTCCGAGAGGCACACGAGCACGTCGAGGGGGTCGTCGTCGAGCGCGAGCGTCTCGGGAACGAAGCCGTAATCGGCGGGATAGACGACCGAGGGCATCAGGTAGCGGTCCAGCCGGATGGCACCGAGCTCGTGGTCGTACTCGTACTTGTTGCGGCTCCCCTTGGGGATCTCCACGATGCAGATGAGCTCGTCGGACATCCCGTCTCAGTTCATCTCGCCCCGCGCGATGGCCTCACAGGCCACGCAGCGCGGCCACGGCGGGTTCCAGGGGAATCCGGTGACGTCGACGCCGCAGAGCGCGACGTCGGGGTCCGCCTCGGTCACGAGATGGCAGACCTCCTTGATCCCGTCGTCCCCGATCCGAGGTCGATTCAGGCAGTGGGGGTGGACGTTCGGGGCCCGCACGGGCGCCCGCGGCGAGCTAGACCTGGACACTGCGCTCGCGCAGCCAGGCTGCTACCTCCACGGGCGGGTGGCCCTTGGTCTCCACCGCGCAGTGGACCACCTGCGCGAGCGTCACGGGTGCCGGTTCAGTGGGCATGAGCCCTGGTCATACCCTCCACGACGCGCACGAGAAACAGGACGAGCGGGCCGGAGCCCGCTCGTCCAAGTTGCGGTCGCGCTCCCCCTGACTACATACGAGCCCCAGGACTTACATGTTGTGCCTGGTGGGCATAACACTCCCGGCCCCGTGGGAACCGAGTAGGGAGCGGCCGCTGACGCAGCGTAGCGCCAGTCAGCGGGGCTGACGAAGCTTGCCGCTAGGCGGCGACGGTGACGGCCTCGGCCAGGATCCCGTCCGCGACGGCGCAGAGATCGGGATCCAGGTGGCCGCAGACGACGTCTCGCAGCAGTCCCCGCAGGTGCTCGGCGATCTCCGCCACCAGCGAATCGACCCCCGTCTGTGCCGGTGCCAGTCCCGCGATCACCGCCCGCTCCAGCGAGATCACGTGCGCAGTGCGCTCGGCCAGGCCCGCTCTGCGCTCGGTGGGCGCGCACAGGACCGCCAGACGACCGGCCAGCCGCCCGCTGTGCGGGCCCTCAGGCTCCAGCAGCGCCCGCAGCGCCAGCAGGTGGTCGGTGAGAGCCTCGAACGGCGCCAGCCGCTCGCATCCCATCTCAAAGCGCGCCAGCGCCCAGGCCAGCTCGCCGCGCGTCGGCACCCGCCGGGCGACCAGGTTCCAGAACGCCCGCAGCTCGTCGGTCTGAGCGGCGCTCACCAGGGTCAGCAGCCCGGGGCGCCCGCTACCGCAGAAGGCCACCGGACGCCACACGCCGGTGTCGGCCCGGACCCAGGCCAGCGGCCCCAGCGCGTAGCCACCCCGCTGCCACAGCCGCAGCGCGGTGAGGACGCGACGGAAGCGCCCGCGTGCCAGCGAGACCGGTCCGCGGGCGTCCCGGTGCCGATCGACCCTCAGCACCGCCAGCACGTTCGGCTCTCGGGATCCATCGAGGCCGGACGTGCCCCAGATCGCCTCCGCGGGAGCGTCACCGAGCAGCTCTCCGGGCAGCAGCGACAGTCCCTCGCCGAGCTCCAGTTCACCGATCGCGGGATCGAGCCCGATTCCGAGCACCGGCGCCACCACGGTGGCCACCGAGCGACCCTCGTAGAGCGCGCGCTCCAGCTCCTCATAGGCCCGCTGGAAGCGGGCGAGATCGAAAGTGAAGTCACTGCGCTCGGCAAAGACGCGGGCCAGGAACGCCTGCAGGACGGCCTCTGCCAGCCGCTGGGGGTCGGCGGGCGCCGGCGTCGCCCCCCGCTGATCCAGGTAGGTGTCGATGCCCTCCGGCGCACGCACCGCGCGGGCCGCCGCCCCGTAGCTGCTCAGCGCCGTGAGGCGAGGAAGCCACTGGTCGATGAAGCGGTCGGTGAGGGGCCGGTAGCAGTAGAGCGCCGCGCGGCCGCCCGCCCGGGTCTGATCGACCTCGAAGGGGACCTCCGCGCCGGCGGCGGTCTCAGCTGCCAGCGCCGCGGCGGCGTCGGTGGTGAAAGCGTGCAGCGCGTCGTGCAGGATGGAGTTGTGCACAGGCGCGGATTCGCGCCGGGAAAACCGCTTCCTGCCGGCGGGTCAGCCGTTGCACCGCGGCCCACCATGCGTCGTGGCCACCGCGCGGTTCTGTTTCAGGCGGCGGCGCCGACGGGCTCGCGCTGGGCGAGCTCGTGCGCGTCCAGGTCCGGCTCGCCGCAACCGGCGCCGAGCCAATGCTTGCCGTAAGCGCGCATGTCCTCGATCAGCGGCACCAGCGCCCGCCCCTTCTCGGTCAGCGCGTACTCGACCCGCGGCGGCACCTCCGGGTACATCTGCCGCTCGACGATCCCCTCCTCCTCCAGGGCGCGCAGCCGCAGCGACAGCGTGCGGGGACTGATGCCCTGCAGCGAGCGCTCCAGCTCGCAGAACCGGGAGCGGTTCTCGGCCAGGTCGCGGATCACCAGCAGCGTCCACTTGCCGCAGACGATCTCCGCGGTGCGGCAGACCGGGCAGCTCTCGTTCACAGCCATCGCAACTCATTCTAGCGCAATACTTCAGGAACTGAAGCATGGAGCGCGCCCCGGAGGCCGCCCAGGGCTTGCCCGGCGGATCGTCGCTACGCCGGCACCGGTGGCGGCGGCCCGGTACTGCCCGTGCGCGGTGGCCCGGGGCTGGGGGCCGGCCTCGGGGTGAGTGGGGAGACGGTGGCGCTCGGCCGGGCGGCGGGGGTTTCGGACTCCTCCCGTGGCGAGCCGGCCAGATCCTCCATCGAAGTGCTCGTCCTGCCCTCAGAGGCGACCAGGAGCTTGAAGTCGTGCGGGCTCGATGCCACCCGGAGGGCGTCCTTCATCGACACTCGCCCGGCCTGGAAGTGACGCAGCAGCGCCTGGTCGAAGGTCTGCATGCCGTAGTACTCGCCTTCGGCGATGACCTCGTGCAAGCGTCCGGTCTGCTCGGGGTCGACGATCATGTCGCGAGCGCGGCCGGTCACCTTGAGGATCTCGCACACCGCCACCCGGCCGCCGCCGTCGGGCGTGGGCACCAGCCGCTGCGAGACGACGCCCTTGAGCGTGCCGGCCAGCATCGCCCGGGCCTGACCCTGCTCGTGCGGGGGAAAGAAGTCGAGGATCCGGTTGACGCTCTCGGTGGCGTCGAGGGTGTGCACGGTGGAGAGCACGAGGTGACCGGTCTCCGCGGCCGACAGCGCGGTGCGCACTGTCTCCTCGTCGCGCATCTCGCCGATCAGGATAACGTCGGGGTCCTGGCGCAGGACCCGCCGCATGGCCTTGGCGAACGAGTCCCGTGTCCATCCCCACCTCACGCTGGTTGATGATCGACCGCCGGTCGGTGTGCAGGTACTCGATCGGGTCCTCGATCGTGACGATGTGGCGTGCCTTGGAGGCGTTGATGTGGTCGATGATGGCCGCCAGCGTGGTCGACTTCCCCGACCCGGTGGTGCCCGTCAGCAGGATCAGGCCGCGCTCCTCCTCGGCCAGGTCCTCGATCACCGGCGGCAGGCCGAGCTCGTCGACCCTGCGCACCGAGAGGGGGATCACGCGGGCGACGATCGAGATCGATCCGCGCTGGCGGAAGGCGTTGACGCGGAAGCGCGCCAGCCCGGGCACCGCGTGGGCGAAGTCGACCTCTCCCTCACGCTCGAACTCCGTCAGCCGCTCCGGATGCTCGGCCAGCATCTCCCGCAGCACCCGCTCGGCGTCGTCAGGCTGGAGCACCTCCCAGCCCTCGATCGCCGCCAGGTTCCCGTAGATCCGGGCCAGCGGGCGCGAGCCGACCTTCAGGTGGAGGTCAGAACCCTCCTCCACGACCACGAAGCGCAGCGCATCCTGAAGAACGAACATCCGCCCGGTTCATCGGCCGGCGGGCGCAGAGGCTTGAGCGTCAGGCCACGTCTCTGAGCTTCTGGGCCTCGGCGAGCGACTGCAGCTTCTTGAGCGACTGGTTCTCGATCTGCCGGATCCGCTCGCGCGTGACGTTGAACGTCCGCCCCACTTCGTCCAGCGTGCGAGGATGCTCGCCGCCGAGGCCGTAGCGCAGCTCGAGGACGCGGCGCTCGCGGTAGCTGAGGTTCTCGAGCGCCTCGCGCAGGGCCTCCTTGGTGAGGATCTCCGCGGCCCGCTCGTAGGGCGACTCGGCCCGCTCGTCGGCGATGAACTGTCCGAACTCGGACTCCTCCTCGTCACCCACGGGCTTCTCCAGGGATACCGGCGCCTGGGCGGAGCGCTTGATCGACTCCACCTCGTCGGGCTCGATTCCGGTGACCTCGGCGATCTCCTCGGCGGTGGGCTCGCGCCCGAGCTCGGTGACCAGCTTGCGCTCGGCGCGGCCGATCTTGTTGAGCTTCTCCACCACGTGGACGGGGATGCGGATCGTGCGCGCCTTGTCGGCCAGCGCCCGCGCGATCGCCTGGCGGATCCACCAGGTGGCATAGGTGGAGAACTTGAAGCCCTTGCGGTAGTCGAACTTCTCAGCGGCGCGGACGAGGCCGAGCGTCCCCTCCTGGATCAGATCGAGGAACGGGAGGCCCTGGTTGCGGTAGTTCTTGGCGATCGAGACCACCAGGCGCAGGTTGGACTCCACCATCTTCTGCTTGGCGTCGAGGTCACCGCGCTCGATCCGCTTGGCCAGGTCGACCTCCTCCTGGGCGGTCAGCAGGCGCACCTTGCCGATGTCCTTGAGGAACAGCTGCAGCGAGTCGGTGGTCATGTCCGGCTTGAGGTCAAGCGTCGTCTTGGCCTTGCGCCGGCCACGCTTGTCGGGAGCCCGCTCCACCTCGGTGACCGCGAGCGCCGGATCCACCTCCTCCACCAGCTCGATCTCAGCTCGCTCGAGGAAACCGTGCAGCTCCTCCACGTCGGCCTCGTCGAGGTCCAGCTCCGAGACGGCGCCGGCGATCTCCGCGTAGGTGAGAACGCCGAGCTGCTGTCCGCGATTGACGAGGCCCTTGATCTCTTCGAGTTCCTGCAGTTCCGCTACTGACATTCCGTTCCGTTTCCGTCGTCTGCGCCGGTCGCTGGACACGCCCTGGCTGGAAGATGAGAGCAACAGGCTCGCCCCGCAGGACGTAGACCTGCTAGCCAAACATATCGCTGCGAGTGTAGCCACTCGCGGGAGGTTGCTCCCAACCTATACCGAGAAGTCGAGCTTTCAGTTTCAGTCCGCTTAGCGACGCCGCCTGACGCGGTGCGCGATGATGTGCGGGCGATGAGCGAGGAACGCCGGTCAGAGGTCCTCAGCGGCTTGCCACGAACGCGCCCGCACCGCCGCAGTGACAAGCGCGCGCGACCGCAGGCGCCGGTTGCGCCGGTGCACGACAGCGCGCCGGCGCCCGCAGGCTCGCCCTCGCCCGGTCCCCAAGCCGCGGCGAAGCCGCGCGCCAAGGCCTCCGCCGGGGCCGCGGCCAAGCCTCGCGCCAAGGCCTCCGCCGGGGCCGCGGCCAAGCCTCGCGCCAAGGCCTCCGCCGCCAGGAAGCCGGCCGCGGCGCGGCCCGCGACCGGGACCCGCACCTCGGCTGCCAAGACCTCCCGGCCACGGCCCCCGGCCGCCCCTCCCCCGGAGCCGGCCGGCTCGCAGCACCTCCTGGGCACGGCCGCCCAGGCCGCCGCCGAGCTGGCGGAGATCGGCGTCTCGGTCGGTACCCGCAGCCTGCGCCGGGTGCTCTCCCGGCTGCCTCGAATCTAGCCGCCCCAGACCCGTCCGAAGCGCTGTCGTATACTACGGGACTCGATGCCGAGCGGTCGCCCCTCCGGGGACGGCCGGCGGGGGAACCACTTGCGGACCTGGGTCCGCGGGGGCGAATCGACTCTGTAAGGAGCCGTAGCGCTTTACCGGCGCGAGCCCGTCAGCTCACCCCGTAGGCCCCAAGCGAACCGAAGGGACCCGTCTGACGTGCGTAGTCGCGCCAAGCTGCATGTGCATGCTCTGCCCCTGCTGATCGCGGGCACCCTCCTGGCGGTCCCCGCGGGGGCGGCGGCCTCGGGCACCTCCTCCTCAGCCGGCTCCGGCGGCGGGGGACTGGCCCCGCCCACCTCTCCCTCCAGTCCGGCGAGCTCGCCGGGCAGCACGGGTCCCGTTACCGGCCTCCCCGTGACCGGCCCCCCCGTGGCGGTGCGCCCGGGGAACGCGCGGGTCCAGGCCAGCGGCGACGGGATCACCATCGTCACCCGAGCCTCGGCGCTGCTCCGCAGCCGGATGCGCTTCAGCGGCACGGTCTCCTCCACCGGTCGCCGGCTGGCGGTGGAGATAGAGCGCAGCAGCCGGCAGACCGGAGGCAGCTGGGTACCGACGACGCAGGCCGCGCTCCGGCCAGACGGCAGCTTCACCGCCGTCTGGCCCACCAACCACATCGGTCGCTTCGCCATCCGCGCCGTGCTCGTGCGCAGTCGCGGGGGGATCAGCCGCGCCACGCCCGCCTCACCGGCGCTCACGGTCACCGTCTACCGCCCCTCCGTCGCCACCTTCTACGGGCCTGGCTTCTTCGGCCAGCGCACCGCGTGCGGACAGATCCTCCGACGCTCGACGCTCGGGGTGGCCAACCGAACGTTGCCGTGCGGGACACCGGTCTCGCTGCTCTACCACGGGCGCACGATCGTGGTGCCGGTGATCGACCGCGGGCCCTACGCCAACGGCGCGGATTGGGACCTGACCTCCGCCACGGCGACCGCGCTTGGGATCAGCGGCACCGAGACAATCGGCGCCGTGTCGCTGCCGCACTAGCCCGACTGCACAGCACGACAACCGTCCGCTTTCCCGATCTCGTTGACGTGTTGTTCGGCTCCACGCGGAACAACACGACATCCGATCTGGTTTGGGGTGCGGGTGACGTGTTGTGCACGGCGAGCCGCGGCCCCGGCTTTCAGCCCTCGAGCGAGACGGCGGCGTGGCCAGCCACGCCCGTGCCGCTGGCCGAGGCGAGCAGGCACGCCTCCTCGGCGCCTGCTACCAGTCCCTCTACGTCGTCGGCGCCCTCGCTCCACACCGCGAAGCCGACACTGATCGCCAGCGGGGCTCCACGCCACGGCACCGCGGAGTGAACCGCGGCCACGGCCCGCTCGCCGAGCGCCTGCGCCCCGCTGCGGCCAGTGTCACGCGCTATCACCCAGATCCTGGTGTCGGTCTCCTGGGCGAGGATGTCCTGGCGGCGCACGACGGTACGCACGGCCTGCAGGAAACGCCCGGTGGTGGCGCGCGCCTCCTCGTGGGACTCGGCCGCTCGCACACGCTGGGCCTCCTCCAGCTCTATCAGCAGCAGCGACAGCGGCACCCCGGAGCGGCCGCTGTGAGCGACCTCCTCGCGCGCAGCGCCCGCTTCCAGAGCGCCTCGTCGCCGCTGGGCTCCGGCCCGCGTCCGCGCCACACGTGCTCCGGCGCGGTGTCCGGCTCCGGCGTGAGCGTCGCCTCCGGCTCCGGCGCGAACGCGCCCTGCGCCTCGGGCTCTGGCGCCCGCACGCGCTCCGGCTCCTGGCAGAGCACCGCGCCACGCACCAGCTCCATCACCAGCGCCAGCCGCTCGGTCAGGGCCGAGACCTGATCGGCGTCTGGGTCCGGGAGCGCCGCCCGCACAGCGCTCCAGATCACCGCCGCCAGCGCCTCGACGGCGCCGAGGCTCTCCTGCATGCCCAAAGCGCCGGCCATCCCGCCGGCGCGAGCGGCCAGCTCCGCCAGCTCGCCGCCGGGCTGCAGCTCCAGCAACGCCCGGTCCTCGGCCAGCGCGCGCACGATCCCGGTGCACAGCCGGGGCGCCTCCTGCGCCAGTGCCCCCTGCAGGATGGCTGGCGCCCGCTGAAGCGGCAACTGCTCCAGCAACGCCAGGAGCCATCCCTTGGCCAGATCCTCCGCGTGCAGTACGAGCGCCTCCACGGGCGCATCGGCTACTGGCCTGGCGCGGCGGCGCCGGGGAGGACCCTGCTGCATGGGACCTTTTATCACGGGGGCCGGTTGCGCCACCCGATGTTCCGCGGTGACGCAGAGGTTCCCAGGCAGGGAGCTGCGCGTCCACGATCACATCCTCAAGCACCACCGGCGACAATCCCGTGCCGTGGCCCCGGCCCTGATCACCGTCGCCCAGGCCCGGGCACTCGTGCTGAGCCATGCCGTCGCGCTCGGGGCGGAGCCCGTTCCGGCGCAGGACACCCTCGATCGTGTGCTGGCCCGGGACCTCAGGGCGGCTGGCCCGGTTCCGCCCCTGGCCGCATCCGCGATGGACGGCTACGCGGTGAGCGCCGGTGGTGCTGGTCGGATGCTGGAGGTGGTGGGCGAGTCACGCGCGGGCACGCCCGCCGGCACGGCCGTGGTGGCGGGGACGGCGGCCAGGATCTCGACCGGGGCGGTGATCCCCGACGGCGCCGAGGCGGTCATCCGCCAGGAGGACGTGGAGGTAGTCGGAGCCGGCCGGATCAAGCTGCGCACTCCCGTCGCCTCGGGGGCGAACATCCGGCGGGCCGGCGAGGACATCCGCGCCGGCGCCCGCGTGCTCCGTGCCGGCGCGCTGATCGGCCCCGCGGAGCTGGCGGTGGCCGTCGCCGCCGGAGCGAGACAGCTGCTGGTGGGCCGGCGACCGATCGTCTCGGTGCTATGCACCGGCGACGAGCTCCGCGCTCCCGGGGAGCCGCTCCCGCCCGGCGCGATCCACAACTCCAACGGTCCGATGCTGGCGGCGCTCGCCCGCCGCTGCGGGGCACTCGTGGAGCCGGTGCAGCTGCTCCGCGATGATCGTGCCGCCACCGAGACCGGCCTGTCCGCTGCGCTGGAGCGCTCGGAGGTGGTGATCGTCTCCGGAGGTGTGTCGGTGGGACCCCACGACCATGTCAAGCCTGCGCTGGCCGATCTGGGCGCGCAGAAGGTGTTCTGGGGCGTTGCCCTGCAGCCGGGCAAGCCCGTCTGGTTCGGCACCCACGAAGGCACCCTGGTGTTCGGCCTCCCGGGCAACCCGGTTTCCGCGGCGGTCACCTTCACGCTCTTCGCCTGGCCGGCGCTGAGGGCGATGCTCGGCCTGCCGGGCGCCGACGCACCCGCGCAGACCGCCCGGCTGGGCGTGCCGGTAGCCCGCAACCCCGGGCGCGAGCAGGCCCTGCGCGTCCGGCTGGAGCGAGACGCGCACGGACTCACGGCTTCTCCCACCGGCCCGCAGGCCTCCCACATCCTCAGCTCGCTCCTGGGGGCACAGGCGCTGGCGCTGGTTCCCGCCGGTGAGGGGGAGCTGCCCGCGGGCAGCGAGGTCTCGCTGCAGCCGCTCCCGCTGTGACCACGCAGCATCCCGCGGCGTGAGCGGGAAGAATTCAGCCGATGAACCGGATCCTCGTCCTCCTCGCGGCAGCGCTGGCCGCGCTCCTGGCCCGGCGCCGGCGGCGCCGAGCCAGGCTTCCGGCCCTGGCCGTAATCGTCTCCCCGCGGCGCTCGACCGCGATCGCCAGGGACGGCACGGTTCGCTCCGTGCAGAGCGCGGAGCTGACCGTCTCCGAACACGACCTGAATCGGCTGTGGAACCCGACCAACCTCGAGAACCTCGCCCGCACTTACTGGCTCTTCCTCTCCCGCGTGACGTTCGGGCTGATCCGAGTGGTCTACGGCTCCGGAGAACGGCGCGCGGTGCTGCTGGCGCGGCCGCTGACGCTGTTGCGCTTCGACCCGCCGGACTACCTCACCGAGCCCGATCACGGGAAGGTCACCTGGCGCATCCGGGACGGGCTGCTCGTGGCCCGATCCGGTCGCGGCTCCGGGTTCCTGTCCGTGGACGTCCGGCGCCTGCCCAGCGGCGAGGGCGGCCGGGGCAAGCTGCGGATCGAAGTGGAGGTGGCGAACTTCTACCCCTCGATCGCCGCGGGCTTCAGCACCCCCGTCTACGAGGCCACGCAGTCGGTGATCCACGTCCTGGTCACACACGCGTTCTTGCGCTCGCTGGCCAGGCTGGAGCTGGCCGAGTCCAAGGTGGGGCGCCTGGCCCACCCGGAGGAGCAGGAAACCGTCTAGCCGTAGCGCGCGCCGCCCATGGCGCGCAGCTTCTCGCGATCGTGACTCGCGGAGATCCGCCGCACCGTCCCCGAGCGGGCCCGCATCACCAGCGATTCGGTCGTGGCGCCGCGGCCGCCCTGGTAGCGAACTCCCTGCAGCACGTCGCCGTCGGTCACGCCGGTGGCCGAGAAGAAGACGTCCTCGCCGGCTACGAGATCGTCGACGCCGAGCACCTTCTCCAGGTCGTAGCCGGCCTCCCGCGCCGCCTGGCGCTCCTCGTCGGTGCGCGGCCACAGGCGCCCCAGCAGCTGACCCCCGATGCACTTGATCGCCGCCGCGGAGATCACGCCCTCGGGAGTGCCGCCGATGCCCCAGAGGAGGTCCACGGGAGAGTTGTCATCGACCGACAGCAGCGCGGCCGACACGTCACCGTCGAGGATCAGCCGCACGCGCGCCCCCGCCTCGCGGACCTCGCGCATGGCGTCGTGGTGGCGCTCGCGATCGAGCATCAACACCATCACATCGCGGATGTCGCTGCCCTTACGCTCGGCCACCAGCTGGAGGGTCTCCGGCAGCGGCCGGTCGAGATCGAGCAGGTCGGCGATCTCCGGGCCTCCGGCGATCTTCTCCATGTAGACGCAGGGGCCGGGATCGAACATCGATCCCCGTGCGGACAGGGCGATCACCGCCAGGGCACTAGGCATCCCCAGCGCCGTCAACCGCGTGCCTTCCAGGGGATCTACGGCCACGTCGACCTGCGGCATGCTGCCGTCGCCGATCTGCTCGCCGTTGAAGAGCATCGGCGCCTCGTCCTTCTCCCCCTCGCCGATCACCACGATCCCGTCCATTGAGACAGAATCGAGGACGGCACGCATGGCGTCGACCGCCGCCTGGTCGGCGCCCTCCTTGTCACCGCGGCCGGTCATCCGGGCGGCGGCCAGCGCCGCGGCCTCGGTCACGCGGACAAGCTCCAGCGCCAGGTTGCGGTCCGGGCGCTGCGGCTCGGGGCTCGCGCTCACAGGACCCCCGGCGGCTTACGCCGGCCGGCGCTCTCCTGCGAGCGCAGGATCGAGCCGGCCAGGATCAGCAGCCCGCCCAGCAGTCCGATCCACCAGCCGAGGCCGATGGCGATCTCCCCGACTGGCGTTCCCGGCTTGTCGATGAGCCCGCGGAAGACGATCAGCGTCAGCGCGGTCATCGCGGTCACCGCTGTGAGCTCGCCGCGCGGCCAGGACAGCGCGTGGCCGCGGATGATGACGTAGGTCAGGATCAGCGGCGCGATGGCGGCGAGCGCCAGCACGTAGGAGATGACCCCCAGCGTGCCCCACCCGGTGCAACCCACCGGCCCCTGGCTGAAGTGCATCGGATGCTTGCACTGCTCCAGCATCGTGTTGGGATTGCCCAGCGTGTACCAGGTCAGGAACAGCGAAGCCCCGAGCACGATCCCCCCCACGATCGCGATCAGCTCGCCCCGGTCGACGCTCTTGAAGCTCATCGTCGCGGAGCCTAACCGTTTCCGAGGCTGCGTTGCTACAGATCGGCGGCCCCGCTGGTAGCTTCGCGACCGCCGATGAGGTTCCGTCAGTTGCTGCCAGAGCCGCGTGAAGTGGACTTAGCGGGGCTGCTGGCGGAGCTGGCGCCGGAGACGCGCGTGCACCCGGGCCGGCCGCACGTGGCGGTCAACTTCATCCTCTCCGGCGACGGCCACGCCACGATCGCCGGACGCTCGGGCGGGCTGGGCGACGAAGGCGACCGCGCCATGTTCCACGGGCTGCGTGAGCAGTTCGACGCCGTCATGGTCGGGACCGGGACGCTGCGCACCGAGCGCTACGGAAGGATCCTCGGCCAGGAGGATCGCCGGCGGCGGCGTCTGGAGCGCGGTCAGAGCGCGGAGCCGCTGGCCTGCATCCTCACGCGCACCGGATCCGTGCCCCGCGACGTTCCGCTGTTCGCCGAGCCGGAAGCGCGGGTGGTCCTCTTCACCCCGGCGGAGCTGCCAGCCGAGCGCTGGCGCGCCCAGGTGGAGCAGGTGCAGGTCGACCCTGGCGAGCTGACGATCGCCCGTGCCCTGGGAGAGCTGCGCCGACGCCACGGCGTACGCTCGCTCCTGTGCGAGGGCGGGCCGACCCTGTTCGGCGCGATGCTCCAGGAGGGCGTCGTGGACGAGCTCTTCCTGACGCTCGCACCGAAGCTGGCCGGCGGCGGGCCGGGACCGTCGGCCACCAGCGGGCCCGAGCTGCCCACACCGGCTGCCACGACCCTGCTCTGGGTGCTCGAGCGCCGGGAGACCCTCTACCTCCGCCTCGGGCTCGGACAGGCGCCGGGAATGGGACAATGACGGCGATGGGCTCTCCCAGCGCACCAGCGGCCAGCGCGAGCCCGCCCGGAGCGGTGGCCGCACTGCAGGATGCCCGGCAACGCACGCTGGAGCTCGTCGGCTCGGTGAAAGAGCCCGATCTGGAGCGAGTCCACACCCCCCTGATGAGCCCGTTGGTCTGGGATCTCGGGCACATCGCGGCCTATGAGGACCTATGGCTCGTCCATCGCTTCGGCGAGCGGCCGCTGCTGCGCGAGGACCTCGCCCACGTCTACGACGCCTTTGAGTCGCCACGAGCGCATCGCGGCGAGCTGCCCTACCTTCGGGCGCCCGCAGCGCGCGAGTACCTGGAGTCCGTCCGCGAGCGCACGCTGGATGTGATCGCGCAGCGCGGGATCGCCGACGGCCTGCTGCACGACCTGGTCTGGCGCCACGAGCAGCAGCACAACGAGACGATGCTGCAGACGATTCAGCTGGCGCAGCTGCCCGGCTACGAGCCCCCGGCCCGGCGTGAGCCCCCGCCGGCCCCCGATCCCCCCGCCACCGGTCTGGAGCTGGTCGAGATCCCGCAGGGATCGTGCACGCTCGGAGCCGAACCCACCGGCTTTGCCTACGACAACGAGCGCCCGCGCCACCGCACCGACGTTCGCGGCTACCTGATCGGCCGTACGCCGATCACCAACGCCAGCTTTCTGAACTTCGTCGAGGGGGGCGGCTACCAGCGGCGGGAGTGGTGGTCTGATGAGGGATGGGCGTGGAAGGAGGAGTACGACATCTCCAGGCCAGCCGGCTGGACGGCGGATGGCGCGGCGGAGTGGCGCCTGCACCGGCTTGAGCTTCTCCACCCCCACCGCCCCGTCGTCCACGTATCCTGGTTCGAGGCCGACGCCTTCAGCCGGGCCCACGGCGCCCGGCTCCCCACCGAGTCAGAGTGGGAGAAGGCGGCGACCTGGGACCAGGAAAGGCAGGAGGCCCGCACCTATCCCTGGGGGGAGGAGCTGCCGGTCGCCGGGCGGCACGCCAACCTGGACCACGGCGGCTGCGGACCCGACCCTGCCGGCGCCTACCCTGCCGGTGCCTCGCCCTACGGGGTGCTCGGCACGCTCGGCGACGTGTGGGAATGGACCGCGAGTCCCTTCGAGGGCTACCCCGGCTTCGTCGCCTACCCCTACCGCGAGTACTCGGAGGTGTTCTTCGGCCGGAACCATCGCGTGCTGCGCGGTGGATCTTGGGCCACGCGGGCCTGCGCCATCACCGCTGCTTTCCGCAACTGGGACCTCCCCCAGCGCCGGCAGATCTTCGCCGGGTTCCGGATCGCCAGGAGCGCGGCATGAAGGCGCTCGCGGGCTCCGACGCGATCCGGATCGAGAGCTGGCTGACCGAGGCTGACGAACGCTCGCTGGCCGGTGATGTGCTCGACGGCCTCACCCGGCCCTTCAAGGAGATCCCGCCCAAGCACTTCTACGACGCTCGGGGGTCGGAGCTGTTCGAGCGAATCTGCGAGTTGGAGGAGTACTACCCCACCCGCGCCGAGAAGGCGCTCCTGGAGCAGTCTGCCGCCGAGCTCGCCGCCACCACCGGAGCCGGCGAGCTCGTGGAGCTCGGTTCGGGGTCGGCGGAGAAGGCCCGGATCATGCTCGATGCGATCTCGGCGAACGGCCGCCTACGACGCTACGTAGCGCTGGACGTATCGGAGTCGGCGGTGCGCGAGGCGGCGCACGCGCTGGTGCGGGAGTACGAGGGCCTGCACGTCCACGGCGTGGTCGGTGACTTCGAGCGCCACCTGGGGCGCATCCCCCCGGCGCAGGCCCCGCGCATCGTGGCGCTGCTCGGTGGCACCATCGGCAACTTCCCGCCCGGGAGCCGCCGTGCGCTGCTGCGCAAGATCGCGGCGCTGCTGGGCCCCGAGGATCGCCTGCTGCTGGGGACTGGCCTCGTCGGTGATGCGGCCGTGATCGAGGCCGCCTACGACGATGCCCAGGGCGTCACCGGAGAGTTCAACCGCAACGTGCTGCACGTGATCAACCGCCAGCTCGGCGGCGACTTCGTGCCCGACGCCTTTGCGCACGTGGCCTTCTTCGACCGCCGCCACGAGTGGATCGAGATGCGCCTGCGCGCGAGGAGACCGTGCACGGTGCTGATCGCCGACCTGGATCTGCGGGTGGAGTTCGCAGCCGGAGAGGAGCTCCGCACCGAGATCAGCGCCAAGTTCACGCGCCGGCGGGTGGAGAGCGACCTCGCCGCCTCCGGGCTCAGCCTGGAGCGCTGGATGCCGGATGCCGACGGGCTGTTCGCGCTCTCGCTGGCCCGTCGTAGGTAGGGTGGGAACCCGTTCAGCGCGAGCGCTTGACCCCGACCTGACCGAACGCGTACCTCAGCCCGTCGCAGTCGACGCACGCCACGCAGCCGACGCAGCGAGTGCAGCCGACGCAACCCACGCAGGCGGCACACGCGGTCCAGGCCACCGAAAGCAGCGTCAACGCACAACCGGCGAGAGCGACGCTCAGCGCCGTTACCGCGCAGCCGGCCGTGGCGATGCTGCCGATAGTTCCGGCGCTCCCCGCGGTTCCGGCGCTCCACCCCGTCACGGCGCTCCCGGCAGTGGCGAGGCTGGCGCGGGTCGCGACGCTCGCAACCGTCCCGAGGCTCTGCCGGGTGGCGACGCTCACGCTCGGATCCTCCAGCCCCGGCGGCCAAGGCTCGGAGCCCGGAGTTGCCATCCCCGGCAACAGTAGGGTTCACGGCCATGAAAGGCAAAGCCGGGTGCAGATGCGGACGCTGGGCGAGCTCAGCTCGGAGAACTGAGCGGGGAACACCGGGGGGCATCCTCGCGCAGCTCGGCCAAGAGAGTGCCGCTCGACGCCGGTCACGCCCCCTGGCGTGAAGCGCAGGGGGCGCGTGACCGGTGGGAGCGCCTACGAGAGCCGTTCGATCAGCATCGCCTGCCCCATCCCCCCGGCGACGCACATCGACTCGATCCCGTAGGTCCCGTCCTTCGCCTGCAGGCCGTTGATCAGGGTGGTCATGATCCTGGCGCCGGTCATTCCGAAGGGGTGACCGAGGGCTATCGCCCCGCCGAAGGGGTTGAGCTTGTCCTCCGGAATCTTCAGCCCCTCCATACAGGGGACGATCTGGGCGGCGAAGGCCTCGTTGATCTCGACGATGTCGATGTCCTCGATCGTCATCCCGGTCTGCTCCAGCAGCATCTGGATCGCCGGGATGGGCCCGAGCCCCATGAGCTCGGGCCGGATCGCCGCCACGGTGGAGGCGATGATCCGGGCCTTGGGCTTCAGTCCGAGCTCGCTGGCCCGCTCCTCTGACATCACCAGCACGGCGGCGCCGCCGTCGTTGAGGGGACACGAGTTGCCCGCCGTGACCGTTCCGTCCTCCTTGAAGGCCGGCTTGAGCTTGGCGAGCACCTCCATGGTGGTGCCAGCGCGGGGGCCGTCGTCCTTGTCGACGACGGTCTCCTCCACGTCGGTCTCGTTGCCTCGTGGGCGGCGTGAAACCGGGCAAACGCGGGCGCGGTAGCGAAGGCAAGGCGCTCGTCGTGATCGCGGTCGAAGTCCACGAGAGCGGTCCCGGGCGGGCGCGGATGCGCCGCATCCCCAACGCGTCCGCCGACGTGCTTACCGAGTTCGTGCTCGATCACGTCGCCCGCGGCTCCGAGGTCCACACCGACGCCTGGGGCGGCTACAACGACATCGGCCGCTACCGCTTCGGACACTACGTCACCAACATCTCAGCTTCGGGCGACCCCGCGCACGTCGTCATGCCCGAGGTCCACCGCATCGCGAGCCTGCTCAAGCGCTGGCTGCTGGGCACCCACCAGGGCGCCGTTAGCCACGACCAGCTTGACTACTACCTCGACGAGTTCGCCTTCCGCTTCAACCGCCGGCGATCTCATCACCGCGGCCTGCTGTTCTACCGGCTGCTGGAGGGCGCGATCGCGACCGACCCGCATCCCTACATAGCGGCAAGGCCTCCGAACCCCCTCCCGGCGGCTCGCAGTGCTCGCGCCGCCGGCGCTGCCGCCGGGAAACCCAAATCCAGCGCAGACGGCAGACGACACTGAAGCGCTGCTCACGCCCGCTTTGTGCGACAGCCACGACGAAGAGCAGGCGCGTCCGCGGACGCCGTGGTCGCTTCTGCATTTCGCGCAAAGCACAAGCGAGCCGGTGCCGTCGCGCTGCGGACGGAGGGGCGCCGCTCATGGAGCGTCCCTTACGTCGGCTCTGGCGGAATTTCGTAGAGTGCTGGTGGATGCGGGCTTATGGCCGCGGCGGGGCCTGAGGCGCTGGTATTGGGCGGCGAGAGATGAATGAGGCCAAGCACGAGAAGCTGAACGGCTCCGAGGGTTCGCTCTTCGAGGTCTACATCCCCATGGGCATGACCGCGGAGAATGTCGCCGAGCGCTGCCAGGTGAGTCGCGAGACGCAGGACGAGTGGGCGGTCACGTCCCAGCAGCGGGCCGGTGCAAGCGCGGGACTCCGGGCACTTCGACGCCGAGATCGTCCCGGTCACCGTGCCCGCGCACAAGGACCAGGACAAGGAGGGGTTTCATCGACCTCGACAATGCCGTCAAGGGGGTCCCGGCCGGGGCGGACCATCGCGCGGCGCAGCTTGTGCAGCCACGTCCAAGCGGTCCGATAGCTGCCGATGCCCAGGACGCGCTGCAAGCCGAGCGCGGACACGCCCTGCTTCTGGTTGACCACGTACCAGACCGCGGCGAACCAGCTGACCAGCGGCGTCCGAGTCCCCGCGAAGAACGTGCCCGCCGTCACCGACGTCTCAGACCGACAAGCGGCGCAGCGCCTCAGCCCGTCGGCCATCTGCCACCAGCCGCCATCGACCGTGCCGCAGAACCGGCACGCGAACCCATCAGCCCACCGCAGCCGCTCCAGAAACCGCAGGCACGCCCCGTCATCCGGGAACCACTCCAACAGCTCATGCCAGTTTCGCGGGTAGTCGCGGCCCGCCTCCGGATGCCATTCGTCGACCATTCCGCGAACGGGTCCTCCATCTCAGTGCAGTCAGGGGTACCAAGTGGGAGAAGACGTGCGGGATCGGCCCGCAATCTGGGCGCCCGCCCATTGTTCGCGGCTTCGGACCCGCTCGGAAGGGTGGCATCCCATCTACTGCACCGAGATGGACAACCCGTTTCCGCGAAGCTACAACCGGCGGGGGACGGAAGGACATAGCCCACTTGCCTATTTCGAGGCTGCATAGCCGGCCTGCACGCACCCCGCAACCAACGCTTCGCTGCGCCCTCACGGGTCGCCAACGCATGGTCGGGGCCATCGCGACTCGCTAGATCTTCGATGTAGGACTCTTCCATTCCCTTCTTTCATGCCGGTTGTCCGGCGCTTTCGTGGTTCGGGCTAAGACGGGCCCCGACCCACCCCCCAGCCGTCGCCCCGGATGCTCGATTCGCGCAGGGTGCCCTGTGACTTGCGGGCATGAGCGTCAGGCCACTGGCTCGATGTCTTCGTCGCTTAGCGGCTGGTCTGGGCGGAGAGCGCGCCGCAGGTGGC
>JAABUQ010004481.1_pt1 | contig 23777 bp, 12 predicted proteins | sample 5560001 | NCBI WGS metagenome assembly JAABUQ01 (sample SAMN10711888, study PRJNA513371) | rock metagenome | isolation source: Antarctica rocks | place: Antarctica: Victoria Land, Finger Mt nord | collected 2015-12-18 | reverse complement strand
TCGTCGGAGGCGTTCATCAAGCTGGCGATGATCCAACTGATGCTCCACCGGCTCCGGCCCGACGAGGCGGACGCCGAGTTCTGCTACCGCGAGACAGCATGACCCCCCTTATGGGACAGTCTCTCAGGTGAATTGAGCGGTTTCAAAGCGAGCGAGAAAGGATGGCGGTTCCCGACCCCGTTTCGCTCGTTGATCCCGTTTCGCTACTTGCTCTTCTCGAAATCTTCTTCATGGTGGTTGCAGAAATGTTCTTGATGGACTTAGGTGACGTTCGTGCACTGTAGAGGTGGGTTCGATGTCCGAGCCTCTGATCGGAGGGATCGACGATGGCAGAGAACATCACAGGTAATCAAGACGGCCCGAATGGCGAGAACGAGACGTATCGGATTCCGGGGCGGGGTACCGATATTCCCCGTGACAAGCTGGTACAAGAGGTGCGGGACGGCCGGCAGCCGAACCACTCGGCTTAGTACTACTCCGTAGGAACATTTGGCCACCTGCTTGTTTTCAAGGGTTTCGCGGCCTCTTACAAAAGTCGATGACCGTCCTTGGACTTCTGTAAGATGGCTTTTTTCCCTTAATTCGCGATAGTGGGCTTCTGTTCCTACGGAGTAGTATTAGAGGCTATCCGGTAATTTTTGCCTGCGTTTCTCGGTACTTGAACGGATTCGGATTCATCGACTCACCCTTTTTCAATAACCTTAGCATGCGATGAATCGAGCTGATCTTGATCATCGCCTCGCTCGACCGGCTATGCCGGCGGTAGCGGCCTAACCAGGCGAACGTACGCTCCACCGTGTACCGCTAGGGCTGCTCCACGAACCCCACCCGGCCCGCCGGCCGGCCCACCACCTCGGCTGGCGGTATACCCGCTACGCCGACGACCTGACCTTCAGCCTGCCGATCGGCCACGCAGGCCCGCCCCGCCTGGGGGCGCTCCTGGGCTCGATCCGGCGGATCGTCGAGGGGGAAGGGTTCCGGGTCCACCCCGAGAAGACCGCCGGCGCCCGCGGCGGAGGCCGGCAGCGGATCACCGGACTGGTGGTCAACGGCGACGCCCCGCCCCGGGTCCCACGCGACTTCCGCCGCCGCCTCCGCGCCGCGATCCACAACCGCCTCCAGGGGAGGCCGACGCCCGAGGGGGAGTCGCTCTCGACGCTGATCGGCTGGGCCGCCTACGTCCACATGGCCGACCCCGTCGCCGGCGAGAGATACCTCGCCGAGCTGGCCCGCCTCGACGACCTGGCCGGAGTCGCCCCGGCGACCCCGGGGAGAGGGATGCCCGACGGGCCCGGGCCGGAGTCGGACGCCGCGGAGGTCGAGTGACGCATCCCTACTCGCGAGCGGCCCTCTCGGCCTCGACGACGAGCGCCTCGACGGCCTCATCGACCCCCGTCACCATCCGCCCGTCGCGGCCCACGGTCCCCAGCGACCGGACCCGGATGATCCCCCGATGATCGACCGCGAAGATCGTCGGCCAGGCGCTGACGTGCCAGGCCCGGGCGATCGGCCCGCCCCCTTCGCCCAGCGGGTCCCACCAGCACCGCCAGGTGATCGTGCCGGACGCGACCGACTTGAGCAGTTGCGCCCGGGTCTCGTCGCTGTTGACCCCGAGCATCGCGAACGGCCGGCCCTCGAAGCGTTTGGCCAGGGCCCGCTCGTCGGGATACATCGAGACGCACGGGCCGCACCAGTCGCCGGAGAAGCTCAGGACGACGACCTTGCCCCGGAAGTCGCCCAGCTTCATCGGCCTGCCTCGATCGTCCTCGCCCTCGATCTCGGGCGCCGGCTTGCCGACGTTGACGGCTCGGACTTCGTCCAGCGTCGCCCGGGCCAGTTCGCCCAGGGTGCCCTTGTCGGCCTCGGAGTCCTGGACGCTGCGGTAGATTGTCCTTGCGTCGAATTCCATGTTGGGCGTGGGCACCAGGCTGACGGGACGGATGTCGGCGTAGTCGCGGAGGACCAGCTCGCAGAGCCGTTCGGCGTCCCTGTCCATCGCGTCGGTGTCGAGCTTGCGGAGTTGCTCCATGCGGGCTGCCGGGAAAAACTGGCCCTGATATGGGCCCGGGCCCGGGGTGTTGGCGATGCGGACGAACCGGGCCTGCTCGATGTTGTAGGACGCGAGGGCCATGGCAGCCCTTCCCTTCAGGGCCCGGTCGGGGGCATCGCGGTGGATCGCGCCGAGGAGGATGCCCCAGGGCGGGCAGACGGGCCCTCGCCTCATCTCCTGGCAGGCTTTCCAGAGCCTCGGGTCTCGCCCGTGGTCCCGGGCCAGGATCGTGGCGGCCTGATCGGACGCGTCGGTGGTGAACCCGAAGACGGCGACCCAGAGCAGGGCGTCGAAGGCCGACGGGTCTGCGGGGTGGGCCCGGGCCAGTTCCAGGAACCGGCCGGAGAACTCGTCGAGGAGGAAGCCCGGGTGCTTCCGGCGGAACTCGCCGGCCGCGGCCTCGCCCTTCTGAATTGCCTGTGATTGCTCCAAGACGAGCCCCCGACACTCGCGAACCAGGGCCTCGTAGTCTTGAGTCAAGGTCGATTTAGGTGCGGGTGGCGGGGCCGGCGACACGCGAGGCCCCGACGGTTCCGGGGGGCCTTGCAGCGGTTGGATGGCCCAGGCTCCCCCGGCAATCATCCCGGCAGCGAGCGTCGCCGCCGCGGCATACTTTACTTTCAACATGATCATGCTCCTCGCGGTTTCGGTGGAGAGTGACAGCACGGCCGCCGGGATCGTCCCGGACGGTCCGGACGCGGCGATCCGGGCGGTCGTCCCGGCGAGGGCGGGCGGGACCTCGGCCCGAGCCCGGTCCGCGGCCATCAGGACGGCCGCGGGGCCGAAACCCCGGCGGAGTAGGCGGGATTTCAGGAGGGCCCGGCCCCTGGTCAGGCGACTGCCGACCGTCCCGACCGGGCAGCCGATCCGCGACGCGACCTCGGCGAACGAGAACCCCTCGAAGTGGCAGAGGGCGACCACCTCGCCCATCCGGCGGGGGAGTCGGGCGACCTCCTCGTCCAGGGCCCCCCGGACCTCTTCGGGCCGGTCGGCCTCCGGCCGGGCCTCCCACCCTTCGGCCGAGGGCCCGGCCGACCTCGGCCTCCTCGCCGCGGCGGCCCGCTCGCGGAGGGCGACCCGGCGTCCTACCCCGTAGAGCCAGCGGCCGAGGGAATCCCCGACCCGGACCGAGCCGGCCCGCCTGGCGAGGATCAAAAAGGTCGCCTGGAAGGCGTCGTCGGCCGCATGCCGATCGGCGACGATCCGCCGGCAGACGCCGAGGACCATCGGGCCGTGGCGATGCACAATGGCGGCGAAGGCAACCTCGGCCGCCTCGGCCTGGCCGGCGACGAAGCGATCGAGGAGCTCGGCGTCGGTCAGCCCGGCGACCGCGCCGCCCTCGAACAGCGCCCGGATGGGGCTGGCACCGGTGCCCGAGGAACGGATCGTCATCAAGAAGCCCTCCCGAAAGTGCTGCTGCCACCCTCACAATGCGGCCCGGAGGGGATTTCTTCCCATCATTCTCCGAGATTCCGCCCATCGTCGGTCGGAATTGCGGCAAAGCGATCGTTGTCTCGACGCGAGCATCGCCCTCGCCCGGCGGATCTCGGCCCTCGCCCCGCCCGGGCGGGCCTCCTGCCCGCCGAAGACCGACCAAGGACCACCTCCGCGAGCCTCGGGTGAGGGGAGCGCGACCCCGCCCAGTGCGACATGGCACATTTTTCGGAAAAATGTCGGGCGGTATCGGCTCGATCGTCTCTCATGAAGGAGTCAGCGATCGTGGCGGGATTCGTAGGGACGAAAGGGGCCGGGCAATGGCGAGCGCTGGTTTCGGGTCGACGTGCCGGCACCTCCGCGACCTCTTCGGCGCGGGCTCGGTGGCCGGCCTGGGCGACGGGCCCCTGCTGGCCCGCTTCGCCTCCTCCGGCGACCCCCTGGCCTTCGAGGCCCTGGTGGCCCGCCACGGACCGATGGTCCTGGCCACTTGCCGCGCCGTGCTCAAGAGCGAGCACGACGCCGAGGACGCCTTCCAGGCCACCTTCCTCGTGCTGGCGCGGAGGGCCGGCTCGGTCCGCGGCGGCGAGGCGCTCGGCGGATGGCTGCACCGAGTCGCCTACCGAGCCGCCGTCCAGGCCGCCGCCGCGGCCAGGAAGCGGCGACGCAAAGAGGCGGAGGCCTCGGCGATGGCTCCCTGGGATGCGTCCCGACCCGTCCTCGACTTCGACCTGAGACCGATCTTGCACGAGGAGATCGACCGCCTGCCCGAGGAGCAGCGGCTGCCGGTGGTGCTCTGCGACCTCGAAGGGCTGACCTACGAGCAGGCGGCCGAGCGGCTCCGCTGGACCGTGCCGACGGTCCACCACCGCCTGGCAAAGGCCAGGCTGCGGCTCAAAGGGCGGCTCACCCGCCGGGGCGTCGCCGCCCCGGCCTTCGCCGCCGCCCTGGTCCCCACCAAGGGGACCTCGGCGGCCGTCCCGGCGGCGCTCATCCGGGCGACCGTGCTCGCGGCGACCGGCGGGCCGGCCTCGGCCGGCGCGGTACTCCTGGCCCACACATTGTTGAGGGGGATGGTGATGATCAAGCTGAAGATCGCCGCGACGGCCGCCCTGGCGGCCCTCGCCCTTGCCTCCGCCGGGGTCCTCGCCGCCGGCGGCGGGCGACCCGAAGAGCCCAGGCCCGCCATGAAGCCGAAGCCGCAGGCCGAGTCCGAGGTCGCCGCCCGGGCGGCACCGGCGGCCCAGAAGCCGGCCAAGCTGATCGAGGTCAAGGGGCGCGTCGTCGCCCCCGACGGCCGGCCGGTCGCCGGCGCGGCCGTCCGGGCATTCGACTTTCGGCTCGATTCCAAGCCATTCCCAGAGGAGACGAGCGGGCCGGACGGCCGGTTCACGATTCGCCTGCCCGAGCCGATCGCCGACGACGTGGAGGGCTACAAGGCCCGATTCCCATTGCTCGTGGGCTCTGCGCCCGGCTTCGGGGTCGGCTGGACCGAGAGGGCCTTGCGGTCCGATCGCCCCGCCGATCAGGAGGTGACGCTGGTCGAGGAGGGGCCGCCGATCGAGGGGCGGGTCGTCGACCTCGAAGGCCGGGCCGTCGCCGGCGCCAAGGTCGAGGTCAAGCGGATCTGGTACGACGGCAAGGGGGACCTGACCTCCTGGATCGCCAAGGCTCGCAACGGCGCGGCCGGCAACCTCTGGCAAGGGTTGGCGAACCTGCCTGTCGCGCCCCCCGGCTATCCCGCCTCGCCGGTTGGCTCAAGCCGGGCAGGGCGGTTGGTCGAGATCGCCGCCACGACCGGCCCCGACGGCCGGTTCAAGCTCACCGGGATCGGCCGGGACCGGATCGCCGACCTGATTGTCTCCGGCCCCGGCGTCGCCACCACTCAGGTCTACGCCTTCAGCCGGCGCGAAGCGGAGATCCGGACCGTCGACAAGGGGATGATGAAGCCCGAGCCGTTCATCGTGCACGCCCCCAAGTTCGAGCTGGCCCTGGCGCCGAGCAGGCGGGTCGAGGGCGTTGCCCGCGACAAGGACTCCGGCAAGCCGATCGCCGGTCTGGGGATCAAGGCGGCCGTCTTCGATGAGTCGAGCATGATCTGGGCCGAGGGGATCGAGGCCGTCACCGACGCCGAGGGGCGGTACCGCCTCGACGGCCTTCCCAGGGCGGCGGCCTACCGCTTGTTCATCAAGACCGCCAAGGGAATCCCTTACACCAACGCGACCTTCAGGGCCCCGGCCGGGTCTCCCGGGATGGAACCGGTGAGCTTCGACCTGGCGATGAAGCGAGGGGTCTTCGTCCGGGGCCGGGCTACCGACAAGGCGACGGGGCGGCCGATCCGGGGCCACGCCAACTACTACGCTTTCGGCGACAACCCGCATGTCCGCGATCACGCCGGCTTCTCGCAGAGCTACGAGCAGTACGCGTACCTCGACGAGGAGGGTCGGTACGAGGTCGTGGCCCTGCCGGGCCGAGGGATGATCGCCGTCCGAGACGAGGCGGACCGCTACCTGCCCGCCTCCGGGTTCGAGAAGATCGCGGGGTACGACCCCAAGAACGGCTTTTTCAACACGCTACCCCACCTCCTCCACGCCGGCGGACAGGCCGTCCTCGCCGCCGTCGACATCGACCCGAAGGCCGACTCGCTCTCTCTCGACCTCCAGGCCGACCCGGGCAGGTCGGTGACGATCGAGGTCGTCGGCCCCGACGGGGCTCCGCTCGGCGACACCAAGGTCAAGGGGCAACGCGAACTGTTCCAGACCGGCCCCCTCCCCCAGGCGTCGTCGAGCTTCGACATCTACGCCCTCGACCCGGCCAAGCCCCGCCGGGTGGTCGTGATGCACGAAGGCCGCAAGCTGATCGGCTCGATCTTCCTGAAGGGGGGCGAATCCGGCCCGATCACCATCAAGCTCCAGCCCTGGGGATCGGTCGCCGGCCGGATCGTCGACGATGAGGGCCGGCCCCGCAAGGGGATGTTCATCGGCAGCCCCGGCGGCTCCAAGAACAAGAACCCCGAGACCCACGACATCCTCCCCGGCTCGGACTGGAACCAGGGGGTCCGGGTCGGCGACGACGGCCGGTTCTTCATCGAAGGGCTGGTCCCCGGCCTCAAGTACTCGGCGAACTCACGGACCGGCTTCGAGGCCCACGGCGACCTGTTCGTGGACCTGATCGTCGCCCCGGGCGAGGCCAAGGATCTGGGCGACCTCAAGGTCCAGCCCCCCAAGAAGGCGGAAGAGTGACCCGAGACTGATCCTCGCGACCGCTCGGGCCCGGGTGCACCCCGGGCCTCTTGCCGGCCGGGTCCGCCGCGACGTGGCCTGAAATCCGCGGCCCCCTCGGCGCTCGACCGGTTGGAGCGATGGATTCGGGCCGGCTCGGGCGTCCCTCCTACTCTCCTCGACCGGCCCCCTCGACTTTTTGCCAGGGCTCGCGACGCCGACGGCCGGGGACTGGGCCCGCCCCCAGGCCGATCGTTGCATTTTCGCTCTTCCTCGGTCAAGCCGAGTAATTGGGCCTAGGTTTCTCCTAGTTGGATGCATGGATCGTGAGGCGGCCCGGAACTCTCCCCGGGGCTCGCCTGGCGTCCCGGCCTTCCCGCGCGCTTCTCCGGGAGGGTCGCGGGTCCTCAACGTCGGAACAGGAGCCGGTCGGATATGGCGCGAGCGATGATCGAGAACGCGACTTCGTCGGACGAGACCGCCGCGAAGTTCGAGCCGGCCCGTGCCGCCGGGCGGAAGGCCGAGGCGGCGACTTCGGGCGACCGGGCCCGTTCGAGCTTCGGGCTCGAATCGATCCCCAAGGTCGGTCGGGAAGGTCTGGGATTGCCGGACTGCTGGCGGATCGACGAGCGGGCCCACGACCTGCCGGCTCCGGCCGGCCTGTCCTGCCCGGATTTCCGGATCGGGGGAGAGGACGAAGAGACCTCCGATGGCTTCGATGGCTGGGCCAGGCCCATCCGGACCAGGGGCAATTCGATCACGGCCGAGATGCCGATCGACCCCCACCGGAGCGGCCAGGGGGCGTCGCAAAGGCTGGCCGAGGCGACCGCCCGGATGCCGGCGCCGGGTGACCTGTTCCTCGGTTTCCGGCTGATCGGCGAGCTGGGCCGGGGGGCGTTCGGCCGGGTCTTCCTCGCCAGCCAGGGGGACCTGGCCGATCGCCCGGTGGCGCTGAAGGTGTCGACCGACAAGCCCGCCGAGTCGCAAACCCTCGCCCAGCTCCAGCATACCAACATCGTGCCGATCTTCTCGGCCCATCGCGCCGGACCGTTCTATGCGGTGTGCATGCCCTACTTCGGCTCGACCACCTTGAAGGACATCTTCGAGGGGCTGGAGGATCAGCCGTCGCTGCCGACGACCGGCGAAGGGCTGCTCAAGACGCTGGACCAGCACCGGAGCGGCGTCGGGTCGAGCGTCGGTTCTCGGCAGTCCCGGTCCGCCGCCGCTGTCGCTGACGAGAGCGGGGCCGCCTCGCCCTGGATCGAGCAGGTCGAAGCCTCGAGCCCGGCTCGGCTGTCGTCCGACAACCTGAAGATGCTGAAGAGCCTGACCTACGTCGAGGCGGTCTTGTGGATGGGGTCGCGGCTGGCCGACGGCCTGGCTCACGCCCACGGGCGGGGCATCCTCCACCGCGACATCAAGCCGGCCAACGTCCTCCTGACCGACGACGGCCAGCCGATGCTGCTCGACTTCAACCTCTCCGAGGACCTCAAGGCGACGGTCTCGGGGACGGCGTGCGGGGGCACCCTGCCCTACATGAGCCCCGAGCACCTCCGGGCCTTCTCCGGCGAAGAGGTCGCCGTCGACGCCCGGAGCGACGTGTACGCGCTCGGGGTGATCCTCCACGAGCTGCTGGGGGGCCGGCACCCCTTCGAGTCGTACCAGGGGCGATCCGCCCAGGTGATCGCCCGGATGATCGCCGACCGCTCGGCGCCCCTCTCCGGGCTCCGCGTCCACAATCCCCAGGTGTCGCCGGCGGTCGAGTCGATCGTCCGGCACTGCCTGGAGCCCGACCCCGACCGGCGGTACCAGTCGGCGGCGGCCCTGCACGAGGACCTGGAGCGGCACCTGGCCAACCTCCCGCTCCGCCACGCCCCCGAACCCTCGACCCGAGAACGGGTCGCGAAGTGGTCGCGACGGCACCCGCGGCTGACCTCCTCGACGAGCATGGCGATCCTGGCCGGGTTCGCGATGTTCGGGGCGTTCGCGGCCTTCCTCGCCCGAGGGGAACGGCTGGCCCGGCTCGAAGCGGTCGACGCCCTGGCCCGGTTCCGGGTCGAGGCCTCCGGCGTGCGTTACCTGCTCAACACCCGGGTCCACGACCGCGACCGCAGGGCCAGGGCCGTCGGCCTCGGCCGCGACGCCCTGGAGCCCTACCGGGCAATGGTCGATCCCAACTGGCTCGAAGGACCGCTGGTCCGGCCGCTCGACGCCGCGGAGCGGCGCGACCTCCGCGACGCCGCGGGGTCGACGCTCCTGTTCCTCGCCAGGGCCGGCCTGCTCGACGCCGAGGGTCGCAAGGCCGACGTCCCGGCCCTGGCCGCCGAGGTCAAGGCCGCGCTCCGGCTCTGCGACCTCGCCGGCTCCGGCTTCGAGCCGGGCCGAGTCCCCCGCGACCTCCTGGAGATCCGGGCCGACCTCCAGGCCCTCGCCGGCCGAGATGTCGAAAGCCGCAAGCTCCGGGCGGAGGCCGAGGCGACGCCGCTGCGGACCGCCCTCGACCACGAGCTCGCCGCGACCTCCCGTGCCCACCGAGGGCAGTACGTCAGCGCCCTCCCCCTGGCCCTGGAAGCGACCCGGCTCGATCCCAGGGACTTCTGGGCCTGGCTGACCCTCGGCTTCTGCCAGGAGAAGCTCGGCCAGCACAACGAGGCCGTCGCCTCCTACGGGACCTGCATCGCCCTCCGCCCGGATTCGCCGGTCGCCTGGTTCGACCGGGGGATCACCCAGACCCAGAGGGAGGACTACGAGCAGGCCCGCCGCGACCTCGACCGGGCCTCGGCCCTCGACCCGAACTGGCCCGACCCCTTTGCCGAGCGGGCCATCGCCGAGCTCCAGGCCGGCCAGGCCGCCGACGCCGTCCGCGACTTCACCCGGGCCATCGAGCTGGGCGCGACCGAAGGGCGGCTCCTCTTCCTCCGGGCCTCGGCCAAGGCCAAGGCGGGCGACGCCGAAGGGGCCCGGCTCGACCGCCTGGAAGGGTTCAGGCGCGAGCCCCGCGACGACCTCGGCTGGGTCGTCCGGGCGATGGCCCGCCCGGCCGACGATGCCGCCGGGTCGCTCGCCGACTTCGACCGGGCCCTGGCGATCAACCCCCGGTCGCTCGACGCGCTCCAAGGCAAGGCCTATATCCTCGCCGAGCGGATGGGCCGGATCGAGGAGGCCGAGCGGGTCCTCGACCGGGCCGTCGGCTTCTATCCCGACTTCGTCCCCTCCCGCAGCTCCAGGGGGGTACTCCGGGCGATCCTCGGCCGGCGCGAGGCGGCCCACCTCGACGCCCGCGAGTCGCTCTGGCGCGACACCAGCGCCGTGACGCTCTTCCAGGTGGCCGGGATCTACGCGATCACCTCGAAGGTCGCCCCCGAGGACCGGGTCGAGGCCTACCGGTTGCTCTCGACCGCCCTCCGCAAAGGGTTCGGCTTCGACGAACTGGCCGAGGACCGCGAGCTCGACTCGATCCGCGACCAGCCCGAGTTCCGCAAGCTCCTGGAGGCCGCCAAGGCGTTGGGGGAAGCCCCCGCCGCCGGGGCGGGGGTACAGCCTTGATCGGCAACATATCCGACCGGCCTCGCGACGGCCGGTCGGGAGGACGAGCCGCGTGGCCCGCCATACTTCGTTCAGGCCTGGCCGAGCGTGCCGCCGCCGCTGCCGGTGGGCGGCTGGACCTTGATCTGGCCGAGCGTGCCGCCGCCGCTGCCGGTGGGCGGCTGGACCTTGATCTGGCCGAGCGTGCCGCCGCCGCTGCCGGTGGGCGGCTGGACCTTGATCTGGCCGAGCGTGCCGCCGCCGCTGCCGGTGGGCGGCTGGACCTTGATCTCGACGACGCCGTGATCATCCATCGGGGTGATCTGGATGGACGGTTGGGTGGTGCCCGCGGGTACCGCGACGGTGCTCAAAGCCAGGCGGGACTCGAGACCAACGCAACGGGGAACGAAATGTCGTCGCATCCTTGATGTTCCTGATTCGACCTTGAAGCAGATGGTAGAGCCCGCTTGGGCTCGACAAGCCAGCGTCGGTTCGTCGGGGCCAAGAGTACTCTGCGAGCCGCTATATGTCCAAACCCTGGACATAATAACGCTGACATTGCGCGGCAAACGGAACACTTCTGAACGAAAAAGAGTGCAAATTGAACCAAATGTTTCCGTGGATCAACGTCCTGTTGATCCACGCCCATCGGCTCGTCGACACCCGGCCCCGGCCGGCGGCCAGCCCATGCCCGATGGTCCCAGGCAACGCCGGGTGGCCTGGTCGACGAAATCGCGGCTGGCCCGGGCGATCGCGAAAAACGGGCATATGAATCCTCCACGTGAACCGATCAAAACTCGTCTGTCCGAGGCTCTGTCCTGGACGGACCACGGAGCCAAGCGACGAATGCGCAAGACCATGAAGAAACGCCGCCCCCGCTTCGAGGGGCTGGAAGATCGCCGGGTGCCGGCCACCTGGGGCGTGCCCTGGGCCGACCCCCAGCACTTGACCGTCAGTTTCGTGCCCGACGGCACCCAGATCCAGGGCCAGGCCAGCCAGCTCACCCAAACCCTGGGCGGGTCGCAAGCCGTCGCCGGCGGCGAGGCCGTGATCCTCAAGGCCCTCCAGACCTGGGCGGCCAACTCCAACATCAACCTCGGTGTGGTGCCGGACGGCGGCCAGCCGATCGGCACGGCCGGCCCGGCCCAGGGCGACGCCCGGTTCGGCGACATCCGAGTCGGCGCCGCGCCCTTGCCGAGCGACGTGGTGGCGATCACGTCGTCCTTCGATCCGGCCGCCGGCACGCTCTCGGGCGACATCATCTTCAACAGCAAATACGACTTCAACCCGAACGACGCCGGCTCCTACGACCTGTTCACCGTCGCGCTCCACGAGTCCGGCCACGTCTTCGGCTTCGCCGACAGCTCCGACCCGACCTCGTTCATGTACGACGTCTATCAGGGGCCGAAGGCCGGCCTCGACGCCGGCGCCGTGGCCGCCGTCCAGTCGCTCTACGGCGGGGCTCGCTCGATCGACGCCATCGACGGGACGCACGTCGGCACGAGCCCATCCCAGGCCGTCGGCATGGCCAACCTGGCGCCGAACGCCACCTCGGTCACGGCGAGCGGCGACCTCGCCACGCCGCAGGACGCCAACTTCTTCCGGGTCCAGGCCCCGCCCACGAGCCTGGCCCCCCTCGGCTTCGACGTCCAGGTCCTGACCTCCGGGCTGAGCCTGCTGGCCCCCAAGGTGACGGTGCTGGACCCCTCGGGCAACGTCGTCGCCACGGCCTCGGCATCCGGCCTGCTCGACGGCGGGACCTCGGTCCACCTGGCGACCCCGCCGCAGGGCGTCCAGTACACGATCGAAGTCCAGGGGGCGACGGGCGACGTCTTGTCGGTCGGCTCGTATCAATTCAATGTCAGCGTCACCGGCTCGACCGGGATGAACGCATCGAACCCGACCGGTGGTGCCACGAACCTGCCGGCGCCGGGGGGCTATAACGGCTCGATCCCGCTGACCGCCTCCAAGCTGATCAACCACTCGAAGCAGGCGGAGACCTACAGCTTCAAGACGCTGGCCTCCAACCCCTACGGCGTGACGGTGAACGTCCAGGATTGGGGCGTCGGCCTGGCCTCGCCGACGGTGACGGTCTACAACGCCGCCGGGGTCGCGGTCGCCTCGTCCCTCGCATCGGATCCGACCATTTCGGTCATCGGCGTGCAAGTGCCGAGCGTCCTTCCCAACGCGACGTACTACGTCCGGGTGACCAACGGGACCCTCAACTCCCTCTCGTACGGGATGTACCGGGTCTCGGTCGCCTTCACCTCGCCCGCCGGGCCCCAATCGAGCAGCTTCGTCGCGGCGCCCCTGTGGCTCGGCGGCTCCGGCGGCAGCAACGCTTCGAACGCCTCGCTGGCGAGCGCGGCGAACCTGGCGACCCCGTCCGGCCTCGCATCGCAGTCGCATTATGTCGCGATCGCCGGGATTGGCCCGACGCAGACCCAGCAATTCTACAAGCTCGACGCCTTGAACACGAACTCGAACATGCAGGAGTACATGACCGTTTCGGTCCAGACGCTCAACAACGGCTCGATGCTCCCCTGGATCTCCGCGCTCGACCAGGCGGGCAACGCCCTGACCCCTCGGGTGCTCACCGAGAAGGACGGCGTGGCGGTCGTCCAGATTGCCCTGGCGACGACCGGCGGCCAGTACTCCCTCGAAGTCTCGGCCCTCCAAGGCGGGGGCGGGCAGGCGTCGGGGAATTACATCCTCAACGTCACCTTCGGCACGACGCTGGCATCGCTCGGCCAGATCGCCGCCGGGACGATCGGGCCGGTCCCGGCGGGCTCAACGGTGGCCGGGCAGTCATCGAGCTTGACCATTTCGCAGGGACAAATTTCCTCGTTCGTCCTGACGGGGAGCCCCTCGAACGGCGGGACCGACGCGATCCTCCGGATGACCTTGACCAACTCCTCGGGCAACGTCGTGGCGACCCTCACGACCCCCGCGAGCCAGGCCGAGAGCATGGTCGCCTGCCTGCCCGTCGGGGCTTATACCGTGCTGATCGATGCTTACAGCCCGTCGGGCCAGCCGATCCCCAAGCTCGCCTACGCCCTCAACGGGACGAACCTGACCGACCCGATCAAGGTCAGGACGACCTCGGGCTCGGGTGGGGGCACGATGGGTTGAACCCGACGGGCCGGCCGGGGCGGGGCTCGAACGTCCGCCCTGCCCGCTCGTCGGGCTTGGAACGCCGGACCGCCACGAGTCGCGGCGGGGGTCCGGCCTGCTCGTCATGTCAGCCCCGTGTTGCCCCACACCCAGCCGTTCACGGCCGGCGCGACATCGGGCCTATGGCCCACATCGCGGCCGGCCGCGGCCGTTGGCCCTGCGAATCGTCCCGCTCAGGCCCGCATGCCGAGCGGGCCGCCCAGCGCCTGGGCGACGAGCAACCGGCCGACGCGACGGCCCGAGGCGATCGATGCCGCCTTCGCCGCCGGGCCGGCCGGCACGATCAATCCGCCGGTGACGGCCACGCTCGCCGCCGATGCCGGCCCGGAGAGCCGCTGGACTTCCGCCGAGGCCGCCCCCGCCGGGGCGCCCGCCGGCAGGCTCGTCGCCAGCCCCACCGTGCCGAACGCCCGGATCACGTCGGCACCCCCGCCGCCCGGCCGGTAGGCGAACGAGGCGTAGTTCGGGTCGTAGACGGCGATCTCGCGGTGGCCGGCGCCGGTGTAGTCGCCGGGCACCGGGATCGAGCCGTCGCCCGCCATCCCGAAGGCCTGGACCACGTCGGGCCCGCCGTTGTAGGGGCGATAGGCGAAGGTGCCTGTGCCCGGCATGTAGACGGCCAGCTCGACGTGGCCCGAGCCGTCGTAGTCGCCGGGGATGGGGATCGATCGGCCGACCCCGGGCAGGCCGAAGGGGACGATCACGTCGGGCCCGCCGCTCGGATTCCGGATCGCGAAGGCTCCGATCGAGGCGAGGTAGACGGCGATGTCGTCGCGGCCGGTGCCGAAGTAGTCGGCCGGAGCCGGGAGGCTCTGCCCCGAGCCGGCGATGCCGAAGGGGACGACCACGTCGGGCCCGCCGGCGGCCGGGCGGATGCCGAAGGCGCCGATCGAGGGCATGTAGACGGCGATGTCGTCGCGGCCGGTCCTCTCGTAGTCGCCCGGCGCCGGCAGGGACTGGCCGGGTCCGGGGATGCCGAAGGGGACGACCACGTCGGGCCCGGAGGCGGGCCGGATCGCGTAGACACCCTGGGACGGCAGGTAGGCGGCGATCTCGGTGCGGCCGGCGCCGGTGTAGTCGCCCGGGGCCGGGATGGTCTGGCCGGGGCCGGCGACGCCGAAGCGGACGGCGACGACCGGCCCGACGGCGGTGGGCTGGTAGAGGAACTGGCCGCTGGCGGCGTCGTAGGTGGCCAGGTTGGTCCGGCCCGAGCCGTCGAAGTCGGCCGGCGGCTGGTGCGCAGCGGGGGTCGGCGTCGTCGCCGCCAGGAGGTCGGCGACCACGAAGTGATCCAGGGTCGCGCCAGCGACGGACGGATAGGGCTGGGAAGAGCCGGCGAGGACGATGTCGCCGCCGGGGCCGATCGCCAGGCTGATGCTGGTGGTCAAGTCGTCGCCGGGAAAGGTCAGGCCGTTGGAGGGGTGGAAGGTAGGGTCGGGCGTGCCGTCGGCGTTGAAGCGGCTGGCGGTGAACTCGCCGGTGCCGTTGGTGGCTGCGCCGAACCGGATGAAGCCGGCGACGACGATCTTGCCGTCGGCCTGGAGCGCCAAGGGGCCGAACTGGTCCGCGACCGGGCTCGGGACCGTCGCCCGACCGACGACCCCGAAACTGGCATCGAGCTTGCCGCCGGCGTCGAGCCGCAGGAGGCTGTCGGTGGTCGGGCCGAGGGCGCTCCCGGCCGTCAACTGGTCGGCCACGGCCAGGACCAGCTTGCCGTCGGGCTGCGCGACCACCGAGCGGAACGAGGCAAACCCCAGGGCCGAGGGATCGGAGGGGACGGGGGGCACGATCAGCTCGCCGGGCGTCGAAGGGTCGCCGAAGCTGGCGTCGGGCGTCCCGGAAGGGGTGAAGGCGATCGCGACGGCCGAGGTCGTGTCCTCGATGAGGACGACATTGGAGACCGGTCCCCCCGGAAAGGGCGGGACGGGGAGCACGGTGAATCTCCCGTAACCCGCCGAGCCGGACAGGACGATCCGGCCGCCGGGCTGGATGGCGAGCCCAAAGGCCTGGTCCGAGGTCATCCCCCGGAGCGTGACCGCGGTCAGGACCGTTCCGGTCCCGCCGAAGGACGTGTCGAGCGTGCCGTCGATGTTGAGCCGCGCGACCGCGAAGCGGGCGTCGGAGCCGCCAGGGACGACGTTGTTCGAAACCGTGCCGCCCAGGACGAGCTTGCCGTCGGCCTGGAGCGAGGCGGCCTCGATGCCGAGGTCGGTCGTCGAACCGGCGACGGGGATCGCGAACTCGGCGAGCCCTCCCTTGCCGTAGGTGGTGTCGAGCGTGCCATCGGAGTTGAGCCGGAAGGCGACGGCCATCGAGGTGGGGGTCCCGTTGGGGGTCAGGGCCCCGAAGGAGGTCCCGACCTCGATGATCTTGCCGTCGGGCTGGATGGCCAGCGTGGCATAGGCCGAGATCCTGGTTGGGAGCCTGCTGTCGCGGAAGATCCCGCCGGTCGCGAAGCTCGGGTCGAGCGAACCGTCGGGGTTGAGCCGGGCGATCGTGAACGACGAGCCGGTGTTGGGGGCTTCGCTGGACTGGGTGCCGGCCAGGATGATCTTGCCGTCGGGCTGGACCGCCGTGGCGGACTCGAACAGGCCGATCGAGAGGCCGGACGGGCTCGTCGAAGGGATCGGCACGCTGACATAACCTTGGCCGTTGCCGAAGTTCGGGTTGAGCGACCCGTCCGAGGCCATCAGGGCCCGGGCTTCCAGCGGCTGGACGGCGGGACGCAGGCGGGACGGGCGATTCGGTGCTCGATCGCGAAGCATCGGCGGGTCCTCGGGGGGTGCGGTGGCGGCTCTCGCTTCCAGGATCATCATATCCTCGCGCCATGCTTGTCGGTGGGAGGGCCGATCGCCGGCCAGGAATCCGCCACCTTCGCTCGGGCCCGTCGCCCGGGGGTCGTCGCCGCGGTCTTGTGATGGGCCAGGCGGCCGATCCGGGGGGCGTCCGACCTGGACCCGGACCTCTTCTCGATCGGGGCGACCGTTGCGTCGGACGTTTCCCGACCTTTATCGTGGGAGGGCGGGTCGAGGGCCGGGCCGTCGACCGCGGGCCCTCCCCGATCGCGAAGAGGCAAGGGTTATGAGCGACCCGACGCCGGCCGTCGAGGCCGACGGCGAGCACGAACTCCGCGGGCTGCTCGGCCGGGTCCGCTCCGGGGACGAGGAGGCGGCCCGCGAGCTGCTCGTCCGCTACGAGGCCCAGGTCCGCCTGGTGGTCCGCCGCCAATTGCCCAGATTGCTCCGATCCCGATTCGACTCGCTCGACTTCCTCCAGAGCGTCTGGGGCAGCTTCTTCCGGCAGGTCCGGACCGGCCCCGACGAGTTCGTCCAGCCCCGGACCCTGGTGGCGTTCCTCGCGAAGGTGGCCAAGAACAAGGTGATCGACGAATATCGGAAGGCTTCCAGCCAGAAGGCCGACCTGAGCCGGGAGGTTTCCCTCTCCTCGCCCGGCTCCTCCACGCAGGACCTGGCGAGCGAGGAGCCGTCGGCGAGCGATGTCGCCGAGGCTCGCGAGGCGCTCGCGAGGCTCCAGGACCTCCTGCCCGACGACCGGCGGATCGTCGTCGAGCTCCGCGTCCAGGGGTTGTCGACCCGCGAGATCGGCGAGCAGCTCGACATCAGCGAGCGGACCGTCCGCCGGACCCTGGAAGACCTCCGACGTCGCGCCGGGGAGATCGCGGGGGAGGACCGATGATCGCGCCTTCGGCCTCCGGGCGGATCTGGGACGAGGCGACGACGCCCGAGGCGCTCGAACTGGCCCGCCGATTCGAAGACCGCTGGCGGAAGCCGGAGCACGGCCGACGGCCCGACCCCTTCGAGTTCCTCCGGGGCGGCCCCGATGGGGGCGGGCCGGGGCTCCTGCTGGCCTTGCTCCGGGCGGACCTCGCGCTCCGCCGGCGCGGCGGCGAGGCCGTCGGGATCGAGTCGTACCGCGACCGCCATCCGGAGATCCAGGATGAGGTCCTCGTCGCGCTGATCTACGAGGAGTTCTGCCTCCGCGAGGAGGCGGGCGAGCGGCCGGAGCCGGCCTCCTGCTACGAGCGGTTCCCGGACCTGGCCGAACCGCTCCGCGAGGTCCTGGAGATCCACGACCTGGTCACGGCATCGCCCCATTCCAGCACCCATCCCAGGGGCCCGGCGACGGCCGACGTCATGTTCCCGGAGTCCGGCCAGACGATCGGCGGGTTCCACCTGGTCGAGGAGCTGGGCCGGGGGTCGTTCGCCCGCGTGTTCCTGGCCCGCGAGCGGCAACTGGCCGACCGGCTCGTCGCGCTGAAGGTCTCGCGGACCGGCTCGCGCGAGCCCCAGGCCCTGGCCAGGCTCCAGCACACCAACATCGTCCCCGTGCACTCGTACCGGGTCGACTCGGCGAGCGGCCTGCACGTCCTCTGCATGCCCTATTTCGGCCGGATCACGCTGGCCAGGCTGCTCGCCGAGCCGGACCTGCGCGCGCCGAGGGGGGGCGGCGAGCTCGTCGCGACGCTCGACCGCCTGGTCGAGGGCGATCCAGGGGCGGCGGGCGGCGGGCGGCGGGCGGCCCGCGAGGCCCTGTCGGGGCGGAGCTACCCCCGGGCGGTCGCCTGGTGGGGGGCCCGGATGGCCGAGGCCCTCCGGCATGCCCACGACCGGGGCGTGCTCCATCGCGACGTCAAGCCGTCCAACATCCTGATCGCCGCCGACGGCACGCCCATGCTCCTCGACTTCAACCTGGCCCGCGAGGTCGAGCTGGATGCCGAGGCCGCGACCAAGCTCGGCGGCACGCTCGCCTACATGGCGCCCGAGCACATCGAGGCCCTGATCGAGGGCCGCGACGAGGGGATCGACCACCGCGCCGACCTTTATGCCCTGGGGTTGGTCCTGCTGGAGATGCTCGGGACCGGGCCGTATCGGGCCTCGTCGCCGACCGAGAGCCCGACCAGCCTGCTCGACCTCCGCCGCCTGGGGCCATCCGGCCCGATCGAGGGGACGCGCCGGGTCCCCGCCCTGGCGGCGGTGATTCGCCGCTGCCTGTCCCCCCACCCCGAGGATCGCTACGGATCGGCGGCGGACCTGGCGGCGGACCTCCAGGCCGTCGCCGACGACGCCCCGCTCCGATTCGCCCGAGAGCCGCTGCCGTCGCGGGCGGCGCGGTGGCTGAAGGCGAACCTCGGCAAGCTGGCCGGCCTGGCCTTGATCGCGGTCGTGGCCTGGGTGGTCGCGGTCGCCCGGCTCCGGGCCGAGTCGGCCGCGGTCCGGGAAGAGTCCGAGATCCGGGGGTTCATGAGCGAAGGGAACCGCTCCGTCCAGGGAGGCGAGCTCAAGGCCGCCGCGTTCCAGTACGACCTCGCCGGCGACCGGGCCGCGAGCCGGGCTGACCTGGGTGCCCTCCGCCTCGACGCGATCGGCCGCCGCGACCGGGCCCTGGCGGCCGTCGAGGCCAGGGACCACGCCGACGCCTTCTTCGAGCGGGCCGACTCGCTCCGCTTCGCCCTGCTCCGCTTCGTCGGTGATCCGGCCGCCGCGTCGGCGGAGATGATCGCCGCCCTGAAGCCCTTCGGCGTCCTGGCCGAGCCCGACTGGACCCAGGGCCGGGCCGTGACCTTGCTCGACGCCCGGCGGAGCGGCAGGCTGACCGAGGAAGTCGACGACCTCCTGTTCTTCTGGGTCGTGGCCGCCGCGCTCGCCCCCCCCGGGCCCGCGACCGGCGCGGCCGACCGGGCCGATCGGGACCGCAACGCGGTCGCGTATTGCGACGCCGCCCTCCGGTTCAGCCGAGACCGAGCTTCCTGGACCGCCCTCCGGGCGTGGTGGGCCGATCAGTCCCGCCCCGTCCGGCGGCCGTTCGGCCCCGCCGAGGGGTCTCGCCAGGCCCAGGCGGGGGCCTATTTTCGCCGATACCTTCTCGGCATGCTCGGGACCGACGGCGAATCGGCCCTCGCCTGGTTGGAGCGGGCGGCCGCCCTCGAGCCCGAGAATTACTGGCACCACTTCGCCCTCGCCTTCGAGCACGCCAGGCAGGGCGATCTCCACGCCGCCAGGCCGCACTACGACGCGAGCATCGCGCTCCGCCCCGACCTGCCCTGGGCCTGGAAGAACCGGGCGCTGCTGTTCATGGCCCTCGGAGACTGGGCCCCTGCCCTCGACGACCTGTCCCGGGCCCTGGCCGTTTGCCGCTCGCCCCTCGACGAGGCCCGGGTCCGGATCGAGTTGGGCCGGGCACGCCAACGCCTCGGCGACTTCCCGAGGGCGAGGGCGGATTACGACGCCGCGGTCGCCGCCGACCCGACCCGGCTCATCGCGCGGGACGCCCGGCGAGACCAGGCCCGGCTGGAGGCGGATTCCGGGAGGATCGACCAGGCCCTCGCGCTCTACGACGCCTTGATCGCGGCCGACCCCGGCGACCGGCGATCACGCCACGGACGCGCGAACCTGTCACTCCGCCTCGGCGGCCTGGACTCCGCCGAGGGGGACCTGGGCATCCTGATCGCCGACTCGCCCGAGGAGATCCGGGCGTCGGCGCTGGCGGATCGGGCCGACGCCCGGCTCGCCGCCGGGCGACCGCTCGAGGCGCAGGCCGACGCCTTGCTCGCGGCCGCGATCCGGCCGTCGAGCCGCTCCTCCAGGCTCCTCGACCGGGCCAATCTGGCGCTGGGCGGCGACCTCGACCCCTGGCCCGACTCCCCCGACGCGTTCGACGACCTGCCCCACGCCGGCCCGCCCCTCCGGGCCGACCTCAAGGCCGCCGCCGATCGCCTGGGCCGGGCCACCCCCGGCCGGTCGGCCGACGCCGGCCTCCGGATCCGGAGGGCCGTCCTCCTCTCCGCCGCGCTCGACCACGAAACGGCCCTGGACGAGGTCGACCGGCTCGTCGCCGACCGGCCGAAGTCGACCGAGGCCAGGGTCGCCCGAGCCCAGATCCATCGTCGGGCGGGGCAACTCGATCGGGCCCTGGCCGGCGTGGCCGAAGGCCTGATCCTGGAGCCCGAGCACGCGGCCCTGATCGAGACTCGGGGGTTGATCCGGGTCCAGCGAGGGGAGTTCGCCCCGGGCTATGCCGACCTGGCCGTCGCCTTCGAGCGAGGCGCGGCGTCGGCCCGCGGCCGATCGATGGCCGAGGCCTTGGATCGGCTCGGCCGCCCCGCCGAGGCCGCCGAACTCTGGGCCCGGCTCGTCGACGTCGACCCGTTTGACGTCCGCTCGCACCTCGGCCTGGCGGTCGCCCGCCGCCACCTCGGCCAGTGGGATCGGTCCCTGGTCAGCCTGGAGGACGCCTCGGCCGCGATCGACCCGCGATCGCCGCTGACCGGCCCGGTCGCGCTCGCCTATGCCGCCTGCTTGCCCGCTCGGGCAGATCGACTACCGCGGGTGTTCGCCCTGCTCCGGCGATGGGCCCAGGGTCGGTGGCAGGTACTGGCCGGATCGCACGGTCCGGCGCGACCGAACGGGCTCAGCCCTCCCGACCTTTCAAGAATCGGTCCGCCCGCTCCGACCGCGACGCGTTGAAGCGATCTGGCCCGCTCAGCGTCAGCACCATCGCGGCCGAGCTGGTCACGGCGACCAGGACCGCGACGACGGAATCGCCCCGCGGGCTCCGAGGCCTGGCCGTCTGAATCTCGACCCTCCGGGCCGCGTTGCCGCGGCGATCGACATCCGAGAAGTGAGCGATCGGCGGCAGGAAGGCCACGCCGACCGAAGAGGGGTCGCTCGCGAATTCGCCATCGCCGGGCCGGAGGGGCGTCGCCCAGCGGCGATCGGGGGCGGCGGGCGACCGACCGAACGGGACCTTCCTCCGGCCCACGAACCCGGGAGCAGTCCAGGTCACGCCATCGGTCGCCGTCGGGGTGCTTCGGGCCACGGGCACCAGCAAGCCGGCCGTCCCTCGGCGGTCGACCGCGCCTCCGACCCGGACCGAGTTGGTTTGGGCGGAGGATTGCTCGAAGATCCCGCCGTCCGGGATCGAAACCCCGAAGGGGAGCGGGCCGACGAACGTCTGAGGGTCTTGACTCGACGACCCCGATGCGGTGGCCGGGGCAGGATTGGTGCCTGCCGCCACAGAGGAAGGATGGTTGCCGGCGATCGAAGAGGGCGCAGCGGTCGAGGCCGGAGGCGGGGCGACCACCGCCAAGGGCAGGACAGGATTGCCCGGGCCGGTCGAAGGCAGGTTCGAGTCCGATCCGGCGGGCGGCGGCGTCGGTTCATCGAGCACCAGCGGCAACGGACGGGGCGAACCGGGGAGGTTGGGATCGGAGCCTGAAGCCGAGCCGCCCGGGAACGGGAGGAGGCCGGTAACCGTCAACTCGGGCAGGGAAGCCGGTGGGGCAGGAATTGCGGGGAGTTGGGCCGGATCGAGGCTCGGCCCGGTGAACTGCCCAGGGATGAGGGGGGTCGGACTCGGCTGCCAGGCGAGCGACAGTCGGTAGGAACCCGGGTCGGTCGCCCCGTTGATCGGCCTGGTGATGGTCAGGTCGAGCGCCAGCGGGGCGGTCGTCAGTCCCGCCTGCCCGACCGGGAGATAGATCGTAGCCCGGAGCTCGATGACCCCGACGAGGGAGGCCTGGAGAACTGTCTCGCCCGAGGCGTCGACTAAGACCAGTTGCCCATCGGCCGGGGTCGGGCCGTTGCTCCACCTCAACTCGACCTGGACCTCGGGTACGCCCATCGCCGCTTCGAGCTCGAACGAGTCGATCCGTCCGCCGGCACCCGGCGAGGGAGACGCGATTGGAGACCCGTTCGCGATCACCGGGCCTTGCGGGTTCGCCGTCGGCGCGATCGGCAAGCCCGCGAAGGCGGCGGGAGCTGGTCGTGCCGGACTGGCCCCGGCCTGATCGATCCCTCCGCCGGCGAGGAGGAACCGAGATTCCAGACGCTCGACCGCGAGCACGCCAGGGCGCGGGAACGTCCGGCGAGGGGTCGAGGCCCGGATCAACGACCAGGCCCGCATGCGTCGAGCACTCTGGATCATGAGCGGATCACTCAAAACCCGCGAGACCACGCCCGGCACGTTCCGAAACTTGCCGGGGCACCCTCTCGATTCCCGCAGACCCCCCAGATCATAACGCCTCGCCATACAGTCGTAAACGACCGCATAATCCGGCCATCAGGTTTGTCACTTTTTTCGGCCTTCTCGAACGTGTCACTTTTTCGAAGTCGGACCGGCGAGCGGATTCATCCGCTCGCCGGTCTCAAATGACCCGTGATTTCCCCACATTAATGTCGATATTCCGTTAAATACTTACATGTTGTAATCGCTTTGGTCAAGTGGCGAGTCGAAGCCGAGCGGATCATTGGAATCCGCCGCCGAATCCGCCGCCGCCACCGGCACCGCCGCCGCCGAGTCCGCCGCCACCGCCGCCGAGTCCGCCGCCACCACCGCCGAGGCCACCGCCGCCCAGCCCTCCTCCACCGCCACCGCCGCCGCCGCCACCGAAGAGGGAGAGCGGGATGATCGCGAGGTCGGCGACCTGGTAGACGCGGATCTCCGTCGGCTGGTCATCCGACGACGTCGAGGTGATCGTCAGCAAGCCGTCCTTGACCGTGTAGGTCAGGCTCAGTTGCTTCAGCATCAGCCGCAGCGTGGTCCGCAGCGGGATGCCTTCCAGGTTCATGGTGACGGTCGAGGCCATCGTCTTGTCGGCGTCCTGCAAGCCCTGCGGGTCGACGTAGATCGGGATCCCGGTGGGCAGCCCGGCGGTCTCGTCCTGGGTCGACTGCTCGATGTACTTCTTGACGTCCTCCAGCGGCGTCTCGTTGGGGAAGTTCATCGTGATCCGCTCTTTGAGCTTCGCCAGGATCGCCTTGGTCTTCTCGTCGCGGTCGAAGAGATACTCCGCGTCGCCGTAGCGGGCGATCCGCCGCTCCGAGAGCGCCTGCCAGGCCGCCCGCTCGGGGTACTCGATGGCGCGCGAGTCGGGGAAGGGGACCGAGGTCCGGTCGACGTCGGCCCAGGTCAGCATCGCCCGGTACTCCTTGAGCCGGTCGTACTGGATCGACTGGCCGAAGAAGCCGATCGTGTCGGCCACGAACATCCCGGCCCAGGGCGAGAGCTCCCCGGGGGAGAGTGCCCGGGCCGCCTGGGCCCGGAACCTGGCGTCGACGTAGGGCGCGCGGGTGGTGTCGATGTCGGCGAGCCCGCCTGAGGCCAGGACGCGGAACTGCCCCTCGGCCATCAGGCTGTCGAACTCGGTCATCAGGGTGTTGGTCGTCTCCTGGTCGCGGACCAGGCGGTCGACCGCGGCGGTCCGGGCGGCCTGGGCCGAGGTGATCCGATACTGCTCGGCCCGCTCCAGGTTGAGCCGCTCCTCCAGCCGTTCGGTGGCGCCGATGGCATTGCGGACCTCGTTCTCGAGCCGGCGTCGGCTGTCCTCGGGCAGGTCGCCGCCGGCCTGGACGACC
>JAABUQ010004479.1_pt1 | contig 23787 bp, 31 predicted proteins | sample 5560001 | NCBI WGS metagenome assembly JAABUQ01 (sample SAMN10711888, study PRJNA513371) | rock metagenome | isolation source: Antarctica rocks | place: Antarctica: Victoria Land, Finger Mt nord | collected 2015-12-18 | reverse complement strand
GGGGTGTGGGTGTTTGCTGATGAGTAGATTGGGAGGTGATGGGGGGAGGGAGGATGAGGTCGAGGGGGGGAGATGTGGGTTCGGGTGGTGGATGCGTTGGTTTGGTTGCTTCTGTCTGTTGCTTTACTAGTTTAAGCTTTTCTGTTTCGTATCTTACCCGCTGCGGCGTGCATTGCATGTCAGAGGTTATAGCATCATGGCTGCCACGTTTGCAGGGGGTGCATGGGAGGGCAATCCTTAGTCTTCTTCCGTTCGCATATTGCTTTCCAGCGTCCATGGCATAGCGGTTGCATATATGGCGTGTCACGATTACAATTATAGCATTTCTGGACGTACACGATCAAAACGCCTCCTCTAATCCTCTATCCTAAGCTAGTGAATATGGTGGATGGGTAATCCATTATCGTAATGGCTCAAGATCTCGCTTGTTACGGGTGGTGTGGCTAGCGTTGAATATGTCTCAGAATGTTCCTGCTTACTAACCAATTGCGTGAGGTCTTGCGCTCTGAGTCTGTGCTGGACGGCTTGACTTAGTTTTTGTGTTGGGTTGCGATGGTGCCTCTCTATATGACGTGCTTGAGATCAAGGGTGCGTGCTTGGGTCTTTTCTCCGTTTGCCCCTTCTGGCGAGCTCTGCGTAGATGTGCTGGTCAAGTATTGACGGTTCTCCTTTGCTGAGATTTGGAATGTGGTATTGGTGTGGGGTGCGGAATCATGACTTTGTCGGTGTGACTTGGATGGATCAGGCTCAAAATTTTGGGGAGACTTTTCCGTGCCACCGGTCTGCAAGTTTCTGTGGCGTTTTGCCTTTGTTGTTTGTGACAGCCGTATCACCCCCTGCCTGTAGGGTTGAGCGGATAAGCTTCGAATTTTTACGACCTGCGGCGGCGAGGTGGAGAGCGGTATTGCCTGTCTTATCCAGAGCATGGACGTTGGCTCCAGCTTCAAGCAGCAGCTGTACAAATTCCAAGGTCTTGTCACGATCCGTGCTGGCGTATGTATGCAACGGTGTTCTACCCTCGTAGTCCGGCGCTTCAATATTTGCCCCTTCGTGTAGTAGAAGCTCGCTGGTCTTGAGGCCTTTCGTTCCCCAAAGGGTAGCTTCGTGCAATGGTGTTCTGCCCTCGAAATCCCGCGCATCAATATTTGCCCCTTTTCGCAGTAGGGACCGGCTGATCTGGAGTCCGTGCCTTCTCAAAAGAGCAGCTTCGTGCAATGGTGTTCTACCGACGCCATCTACTACATCGACGTCTGCACCGGCGTGGAGCAGCAGCTGGACGCATTCGAGGCTTTTCTTCCCGCAATCCCCTGATGCTGACGCATGTAGTGATCATTTACTGCGTTCACATCCACACCTGTCTTGATCAGCATCTCCATCGCCCGAAAATTGGCTCTTTCAGCAGCACAATGGATCGGGGCTCTGCTAATGTCGTGCTTCGCGTGTATGTTTGCTCCAGTTTCCAACAGTAGTTTTATGCTTGCAACGGTTCCATCTTTTGGATCTTTAATTGCTTCATGCAAAGGTTGACGACCCCTCTGGTCCGCTGCGTTGATATCCACGCCGAGCTCGATGGGCCATGCGATTACATTGATATTGCCACGGCGGGCAGCAACGTGCAATAACGTATATCCAGACCCAGTCCAGAATTCAGCGCCTGAGGAGTCCCCGTGAATGAGTAGAATTGGTAGGAGATGTCTATGGTCATGGTACTGGGCTAATTGCAATGCCGCAGGATCGCGGTCATAATCATAGCTCGCTTCACTTGTCGTTGCGGAGAGGAGGTATTCCCGTATTTTACCGTCTTTAAGTACTTCTTCTGTATACGAGGACATGCTTGATTGTCCGCGAATGTAATCTGCTAACCCATTAAGGACTAGGCTTTTCACAGCTCCATAGTCAAGCGACGTTACTGCCAATTCAAGGACCTGGATGTCACCCAAATAGATGTTTGCCATCATATCAAGATTTGATCTTACTTGATATATCACTTCAGCAGCTATCAATCTCCCGTTGATCAGAGTAACTCTGAAGGCTGTCTTTGCCATCTGTGGCACGTCGTAGTCACATACAGCGTCAACGTCCCTTCTTGTTTCTTGCAGCCTTTTGATGACAGAACTCGAGAGCTTTGGCCACAGTACGAGCGCTGAGAAAGTATGATTCCCTTTGTAGCCCTCTGGCAAGATTCTGTACACGACATCAAGGACAGGCTCCAAATTCGATGATAGAACGTCAGCGCTAGGTCCAGCGGCCAGAGATGGCAATACGGGGCTATCCGTGCCAATCGTGCCAGGCTGTTGAGAGTTGAGACTTTGGCTTTCGTCAACGTCGATAGTCTGACAAGAATCAGAGGGTAGCATTCCTGAGTCATTCAAAGTGCTATCCTGCGCGCGAAGATCTCCGTCTTCCTCAAGTTTAATCCTGTGCAGTGGGCGGATCGAACCTCGAGGTGTTGCGGCTGCAGAAGGTGACACAGTATGCTCAACATTACTGAGGTGCTGGTTTGAGTCTTGCGAGTCACGCCTTGCGCGATTCTCGATTCCAAGGGCAAATTGGTCTTGAGAAGGTTGCAATTTACTCATTGCCAGCTCGTGCACGCTTCCACGCAGCTCTTGGAAACATCCATCTCCCTCAATATCGGTGATCGGCTGTGAGATCAAAGAAATTCGGGATATTGAGGCAGAAGAGATAGAAAGAACGGACTCCACATCCGATAAATATTGACTTAAGCGCTCTGAGTCATGTCTTTTGAACGGCCCACCCCGTGAGACATGCTGGTCTTCATTTCGCAGTTGAAAACCGAGTCTCCGTGGGGACTTCTCGTTCTGCACAAATTGTTTCATCAGCTTCTTCAGACGACTGTTGTTCTCTTTCAAGCTTTTGTTCATCCGCCGAGTTTGAGACTCAGTGCAGAAGCTTTCCAATCCACTCAGTACTTGTTCAAGCGAATAGGATGACCATACTTACATTTGCGCAGTCTGAACTGCTAATTGACAAGTTGCTTTGCAGGATTCTAGATGGGCAAGAAGTGCCTTGATCTCCTGCTTTTGAAAATCCCATTTGAGGAAGGACCATTTACCAACTGTAAATGGAACATTCCAGAATTGTCGCTGTTTTTCACAGCCTTTTTCGTGTTGTCAGAATCGAAGTCCTTATATTGATGGACGAGAAGCGTGATGTCACGGAAGATGCGAATCCAGGTTTGGAGATTCTTTTGCAGGAATAGGTGGATATCTTCAATCAGGCCACTATGATCCAATGTGATATTTTCCAAGGCAGTTTGAAGACTGCCCAGAACGGGGTAGAAGTTTTGGAGGTCATCAGAGACTCGGGAGACGTGCAGGGGCGCATTGTGCACTCCACTCACAAGGTCTGCGCTAGTTTTGTAAATTTTGTAGGTGGATGACACGATGCTCAGGGCCCCAGCAACGATATATACTAGTTCAGGCATCAGCGAAGATGCTGATAGTTATCCTTCACCAACGATATCGGAAGTCAACGAGAAGTGAAATGTGAATTGGCATGCGAAAAGCAGGCAGCCACTCACCTTTTCAGCTGCACCCCTATCAGCCTCACTTTCGTGGTCTAGACCCAATTCAGACCGTTGTGTTTCTAATGGGTGCCTTAAGAGCTTTCGGCCATCTCGTTGATCCTGTACTTGCTACAAAGCCACAGAGGTAGCGGAGAATTTGAAAGTCCCCCTCTTTGTTTCTGTAGAGGTCTATTTGCCTTGCCTACAGGACGAAAGAACATGACTACACTTGGGTCGGAAGTGGTTTTTCCAAATCGAGGCTACATGCCTGTGGACGTGACACAGATAGACTCTTCCAATTGATGGTGCAAGGTTGAACTGGATACGTTGAGTGTGCTCCTAAGGAGTGTACATTTGCATGGTCGTTGAGGCGGCATTGCCGCAATGAGAGGTGAATGGTTTTCCGCATCAGAGTTTTGGTGTCCCCTCGGTCCTGACGCAGCCTTGCAAATGTTCTAGCCACTCAAGGGAAGAATTGTGATTTATACATGAGTCTGTTAGCATGAGATATGTGTGAGCATCTGAATACAGTCACGAGTGTCACGAGAACGATACAGTTTTTGGGATGCCTCACCATTGGCTGTATAGCGTGTACTTCTCTGATCCTTTCTCAAGATGGATTGCGGGATCGTGCAATTACCTCAAATCTCCTCCATATCTGGGTCCTCGTCTTCGTCGTCCAGCCCGAGCTCTGGGAAATCGCCCACCACCACTCGCTCTGGCCGCACGAAAACACCTCGATTTGGCTCGCATTGAAAATAGCGCTCCGCATTAACGGTACCATCGTTCTTACCAAAGGGCTCGTCTAGGGCGATACCAATCCAGGGAGCATCGAGTAGGCCCGGAAGAGATGGGATGGAACCGACGAAGCGGACTGTCCCACGACGGGTGGATTCTTGAGAGAGGTGGCAGCGCTTTCTGAATCGGATATCTGCAGCGAAATGAAGCAATTAGAAAACGGAAAGCAGAGAAAACAACGAGACGGGTAATAAATGGCCTTGGATATTATCATATGCATGCATAGCCACAAGTAGACGTAAACCTTGAAGAGCCAAAAGTTTGCGAACAGCGCACAGCAGTAGATCTGTGGTGGAAATACTTGGCTTACCCTTTTCCTCAATTTCCTTCCACATGGCTCTAACTTTTTGTGCTTCTTTCTCCGGTGCCGTGGGATCAAAGCGCCCGATCTTGTGGGATTTTTTGAAGTCGAGTACCGTGCCGGAGAGCGACTCGTACGTCGACTTGGGCATCTCTCGCTTGGGAAGTGAAGCCTCCGGTGGCAATGTGGGTGCAGAAGACGGATTGGTGTTGACAACCTAAAGTCGACATTAGATAATGCTTACAAGAAAGTTTGGGATAGCGTGATTTGGCAAGGGAGTGCATGCACACTCTGGCATGAGCCTTGCAGGATCTTGCTCTTCAAAATCGGACCAGATGAGGGTCTAAAGTAGGACAGGCAGTACCGATACATCATGCAGGGATCTGCTTGGTTCAGATCGCCTTGTATCGATATTGTCAAGATACCCAAGGCTGCCTCGAGAAAATCCAAGCCTAACTCGAGATCTCAGGAGGAAAAAACAGGCCTTAGATGTGGCAAGCACGGAACGGCAAAGGGAGTACCTTGATCTCGGCATAGGCAACTAATGGCCATCTACCGACTTCCACGGTTTCCTCGTCATCTGCTTCAATGGGCCGTTCCTCCTGCTGGTCGGGAAGGCGCAGTGTCAATTTTTGAGATGACGGCGGAATGCCAGTGACAGTCTCTAGCTTTGTCTTGAGATGGGCTATTGTCCATGAGGGAGTGATCCGTCTCTCTGATGAAGAGGCGGTGGAGACGATAAGGAGGGGTACATCCTTGGTGGTGGCTAAGGATGGCGGCATACTGCCTTGGGATCGGACAGACGAGGGGCTGAAGTGTCCGAATGTGATATGCAGAAGATAGTCGCTGCGATCAAGAAGTATTCAGTAGCTTCTTCTGAAACCTCTCCCAACTTTTGCAATTGATAGTGTAGAGAAGTTGCATGAGGCTAGATGTCAAGAAACCGTCCGGGCTGTCTAGCCGACGGATCAGTTCACCGCCTTGCCACCTCCGTCCCTCCACGCAAACTCTACAACAACATTCTTATCGAACCACACGTTAGTCCCTTTCCTGAAGGAGACCCGTGCATACTTCTCTCATGAGGTCGCAGGTAATCATGCAGTTCTCCTCTTTTCAACCTGGATAATCCTTACCTATGCTCCCTTAATGAGATGTACCGCGTCAACGAATCCCTACTCTGCAAACGTGCCAACCGCACGTTTATTAGTACGAGACACAACGAGACAATACACCGACGTGTTCCGCCAAGCAGTATGGTAGCAAACCTTCCCATTCTGACGTCTGATCCGGTCTCGAAGGGCCGGATGGACTGTCTTCACCGCCTCCCATGGTTTGGAGTTCATGCACCAAAATAGTGTCGCTGCCCGACGGCCAGCGCAGCATGAAACCCCAGGCCGTGTCTGATAGAATCAAAGAAAGCTAAACATGTCATGCAAAGTCGCAGCAGAACGCAGAGGTTTACCAAAGGAGTCTCGTGATCAGCTGTGTGGTGCCCCGTCCCAGAAACGCGACCATGTTGGCTGCCCTGAGTGCCAAACGGCAAACGCTGTCAACCGCTCCCTCTGCCAAACGACTTCAAACCTTGCTAGGGCATCGAGTGAGACCTCGAAATGCTTCGACGGCGTTGAATTAAACACATGCGGTTTCAGTCTAAGGAGCAGATCATGGTTCATCAAGTTGGAACGGTCAGCCTCCGAATCAGAGTGGTTTCTTCACCGCAACTCATGATTCGTCGCTTTGCCTCAACCCAGCCACAATAGAAAACCCGGTTTTCTCCAATCTCATTGTTATTACTGCTTTCTACGCCCTGAAAACTCCCTTACTAGAAACGAAAACCTCCGCATCAACGCCTATCGCAGCATGAATCATGGCTTATGATGGGAAGCGCCGAGGAGCCCCATTCGTCATGGCTTCATAGAGCTATATGCATCCTGTGCCCCTAGGCATGATGCATGTTTAGATCATAGTTGCATCATTCTACCTATCATTCTACCTATCATTCTACCTATCATTCTACCTACCATCTATCACATCTCTGATTGCTTCACTGCAGCTTTTACTTTGATTGTTTGCGATTCCATAGCTCTATGTTCAGCATGAGGGTCCTATTTTGAAGCTTGTCCAGTCATGCTCCCAGTTGCCGAATATCTCGTCTCATTGGCCCGGGCATAGCGCCTGCATTTGCTCTCTATTACAACCCAAAGGGTGGAACCCTTTTCCAAATAGGTAAGTGTATCTCCGGATCTATTTCTACTCTATTTTTCAACTTCAAGTTCAAAATACATCCTCTGAGCTCCAGCTTCCAGCCATAGACTAGGAAATATCACGATCACCCCAGCATCAGGCTCCAGCTTAGCTGTTTGCCACCGCCTCCCTCGACCTCTGCATAGCGAGACAATCTTGACGAGAAAATCCTGGATGTGGTCCTGTTCATGCTCCTTGCGCGTACGAACGAGCCGAATGCTCGTCTTGAACGACATTTCGGGAGTATGAATATTGAGGATCTCATAGAATCTAATCCAAGCCCACCTGGTCGCCGTCGTCCGAGTCAACTCAGTCCACCAAGCCAGCAATCTCCATTGAGCCAACTAGGTCAACCACCTTTAGAAGAGTTTCCTACGTCCTCACGACCAAGTTCCATACAGTCAAACCCTATCAACTTTCCCGTCCTTCCCTCTCCTATTGCACCACACAGTTATGCTCACGAAGGCCACCATAAGCATTATAACCCGTTGTATCCCGTGAGGCCTGAGCAACCAGACCAGTCCATCCAGAAATGGAACCAGCCGCCTCTACTCCCTCACTCATCTCCATACAGCCAATACCCAGGCTACCAACATCCCTCCCACCAAGGCAGCGAACGGCCCCCAGGCCGAGCCGCAACAGCACTTCCCCAGCCCAGCAGACGTCCTCGATCACTCGACGACAACGTCACCATCCAACCAGGCAAGAAAAAGCACCACCAGAAATGGGACTCGGACGAAAACAACCTCGTCATCCAACTCCGCGGCCAAGGCATGAAATGGGCCGACATCAGCAAGCGCATCCCCGGCCGCACAGAGCTAGCCTGCCGCCTCCACTACCAGAACTACCTCGAAAAACGCGGCGAGTGGGACGACGAAAAGAAAGACAAGCTCGCCCGAGTCTACGAACGGTACCCCATCCCCTTCCTCCCGTTCCCCCCCATCCATAAACTTCTAACCCCCCTTACCGCTGTACAGACTCAAAGCCGACCTCTGGGGCCCCGTGGCCGCCGAACTCAACATGCCCTGGCGCGCCGCAGAAGCCATGCACTGGATGATGGGCCCGATCGAAATGTCGCGTCGCGCCAACACCATCCCCTTCTCTCTCGTCGCCGCAAGCGCTGCTGGCCTCTCCAGCGACAGCAACGGGCGCATCGCGCAGAGCAACCGCATGCAGAGCGCGACTGTGTGCTACGAGGCCCGCGGCTTGGCCGATGTGCAGCGCAGGGAGTCGACCACGGGGCCGACGAGCACGTTTGTGAACCCGTTGGGGCAGATTAGGGGGAGGAGTGTTGGGGGAGGGGGCTACGGGGGTGTGTATGGCGAGTTTGATGCTGACGAAGAGGATGAAGCGGTGATTTCGGGTGGGGAGAGGGAGATGATGGGGAGGCAGGGAGACCTCGGGGAGGAGGGGCGGAGGGTGCTGCCCAGTCTTGCGGAGTTTGAGGGTGGGGTGCCGGCGTGGACGGGGCCGGAGAGGCTTACGCGGCGGAGTAGCGGGACGCATGAGGATTGGGGGGGGGATCGGAAGAGGAGAAGGAGTGAGTAGGGGGGTTGAGGGGAGGGAGCTTGGGGATGGGGGGGGGGTCATACATCTACGCATACAGCTTACAGCATGTCCGTCTTTGAGGATGATGACTGAGATGGCGATGGGCATTGTACGATATACCCAGCATAGCATTGCGATGCGCGTTCTCGGTATACTATGGAAGAGAGGCATGATTACTACATAAAGAGAAATATATGCATACAGATTCTGGCTCTATGCCTTCACATCTTTCGAGAGCAGAGATTCCTGTTTGCTTCCATGTGCTGTCTGCTACTACAGCGTTGACTGAAATTTGGGAGAGAGTAGATTTCCGCTTTGGGATATTCGGGGAGAACATTTTCCAGAACGGGATTTTCCGTTCTTGAAGCCTTGAACGTGTTTCTTCCCCGGCATCTGGCAGAACAGCTGGGGGGAAAGGGTCAGAGTGCCCCAGCAGGACCCCACCCCCGCGTTCCCCTCCATCAGCTGCCACTGTCCGCAAACCAACCCTACTCAGCTCCCATGCGCAGTTCCAAACACCACCGAAGCCGGAACCTGATCCGATCGGCCCCGGCTGACCGCCCTCAAGTTCATGGTAAGCTCGGTAAACTTGCCGTTGGAGGAGTAATCCTCTAGCTGACAACAAGACCTTGAACTGCAGGTGAGATGCCTTTTCGGGGTCGTTCTCCGGAAGGGTCGGAAAGGCCCAGGGCCTAAGCGCAGTGCCAGAAGCTTACATTGCGGACGTTGGGACCGCCTTTGGACAGGAGTGATTTGGAATGTTCGAAACTAGCGCTAAGGGGAGGGCGAGCGGTCAGCGAAAGCAAGAGGTGCTCTCGTGGTATGATGGAAGTGTTGGTGCGTGGTGCAGGGGTCTTCTGATGTTAGATACATGCATGCATGCTGGTCTCACGGTGCGGTGCTGCTTAAGCGAACTGATTCCATCCAGCTCGAGTAGGGGCCTTGAGCGCTGTGCCAGTAACGTGCGGACTGGAGGACCGTCTTGGGGCAGCAATGATTTGGCATGGTGGAAATGAAGTTGGCGCTAGAGCATCGAGTTGTTAGAAAGGGTGGAGAACTGGGTGCTGGGCATGCAGGTCGCTGATGTAAAGTGTAGTTATCAGATCACGATTCGCCATGAACATTGGAGAACTGCCTGCAGAGCATGTAGGCCATGCTGATGAAGGATGGGTAGTCAGCTGATCAGATGTGCATGCATATCAGAGCCTCTCAGGAACTGCGAGTCGGAAGTAGACCAGAGTAAAAGCCGGGAGGGGCAGCGGCACGAGGCCTTATCTAAATTGGCTGATACACCGATTGGAAGCCCTGCCTTTGTTCGGTGTTCCTCGGGTCGTTCTTCAACTCCATTGATCCTAGTTTGCGTGCGTAGCATCTCCTCCATCCCTTGCATGGCCTACATAGATTGCATGGTCTCCGCATACCGTTTTGTTTATTGATGCATTGACTTTTCGGATATATCTCCCTTTAAAGGCCCAGGATGACGACAGCAAGCTGAAACCGATGACCTTTGTACTAGATACAGGGTCTTCATCTCGTATTGCGGGTAAGCATGCAGAAGAGACGCACTGATATTTGAAATTCATCAACTCGCCGGCTTCGGCATCACGATCGCCCACCAATTATCTTTCTCGTATCCAGCCTCGAGTACACAGCCACCAGCATGAAGAACATCTTGCTCAAGTTCCCCGCTCCGATAGAGATGATAGTAGCGACTGAATGTCTTCGTATCCTCCTTTCCGTTCTCATGACCGCTGGCCCTCTGTTTCATGACCCAAGGCACCATGACATCTTGCTTATCACCCTTATCCCAGCCCCTCCGGCTGTGCTTCTGTTCAAGAGCCCAGACGTAGATCAATGCTTTTCCGCCGTCATTGCCAAGCACAGACGGCCGCAGAGCCTCTAAAACGGCAGCCACCCCTTGCACTCGCCTTGCGGGCGTAGATAGATGATGAATTACGGCGATAGATATGGCAAAATCGAATGCTAATCTTGGATGGGGCAAGGACAAACTATCCGCCACGATTGCGTCGTGAGGCGCATGCTGACATGCAATCTTGACCAGATTTTCAGAACGGTCCGAGGCAACTATGAAGATGTTGGGGTTGATCCCTAGATATTTTCCATTACCGCAGCCTATATCGAGGCCTATTGAACCGTCAGGGAGACCTCTGAGGAAGCGTTCTACAATCGGCCATGGTTTGTAACGGGTCGATGAGAAGTGGGGAGCGATTTGCTGGTAGACTTGGTGAACATGATTTTCTTCATAGCTTTTGGAGTCCTCTGGAGACTCCGGCAATGGCATAAGAAGGCCAATGCTGGAGATTAATATTCCGTCAAGAGATGAAGTCTGCCACGAATCCAACCGGCGCTCGCCGAGGTGATCCGAGATCGCTAGTGTCCGCACACTTGGGATGCCTTGACCCAGATTTATCTCAGCAGCAATGAGAGTTGACAGAAGTAATTCTCATCGTGATATGTTCTTCTCAAAAGTCTCTCTAAGTTTGATACCGAGATGTTAGCGATTAGGGGTTCACACGAGGAGATAATTGGTGCAGACAACAGGAGTGTCCTGTTGATAGAACGGACTTTATCGACAATTAGATCCGAACCTCGGCAAAAGCTGTCGCGTCTTGGCGTTAATATGACGCCGACTATGGCCCATTTGACAACTTGTATCAAGTAAATTGAGAGCGTTTCTCTTGATTACTGTTCCTGTAAACAACTGCAATCGCGTTTGTGGAGGTTTCCCGGTACAGTTGACTATCCTTGATCGCGTCGCTTGTCATCTGGAATATAAAAAATTCGGTAGACTCCCCTTGTGAAAGCCCTCCTTAGGCCGCGACTGGATGAGTACGCTAACTTGCTTAAATCAGTGTCGATCCTAGGCATCATGGCGCTGAAGTTGAGTGCACTTCTTGAGAGACTTGGACTTTCGGGACGCAGTGGGTTTTGGAAATCGATTACCATAATCTTTGCGTTGCTGAATCTCAAAAGTCTCCCTTTCGGTTGGCACGTACGACTCACCAATATCTCCATTCCTGCTCTTCTTAGGCTAACGACCTTCAGATCCGTCTGTTCAGTGGCCTTCTCACCCATCTGAGATCGTCTCGCGTCCGGCTCGCCTCCAGTGTCGGCCCAGCTGCTCTTTTTCAGCCAATGATCACTTCCTCGCGATCCGGCTTTCTCGAATGTGATTACAACCTCCACAAATCCAACAGTACATATTTCTCCGATTTTGATGTGGGTCGACTTCAACTACTGGTCAGTTTGTGCACACATGGAATGGAAAGAACGCGAAAGGAGTTGTCGAAAGAGAAGGGCGTGTTCACAATCATGCTTGGTGGAGTGTCTTGCAATTTCAGGAGGGAGATCAAACCATATGAGGGATTCGAGATTTGGTCTCGTATTCTGACATGGGATGACAAATGGATTTATGTCGTTGGACATTTTGTTAGAAAGGGGACGCTGAAACCACGGGGATACACCTTACAGCCATGGCGGAAGACCGGAAGACAAGCTGAAACTGATAATATCGAGAGCAATAGCACTACTGTCAATAAGGAAGCATCGACTCCAAAGGCACATCCTGCAATATACGCGTCGGCGATTGCAAAATACGTATGGAAGAAGGGAAGGCTGACAATACCACCGGAGCGAGTACTTCGTGCCTCAGAGCTGCTGCCTCCCAGGCCGTTAGATTCAGAGACACACTCAACGAGTTTGGCTCCAGCTGCACAAGGGATGTTTATCGATGCTGTAACTCCTGCTCCAGGAAGCCTGTCCTCTGATACCGTAGGGGAGGTATTACCTGCAAGCTTGGCAGCCAGCTTCACAACAGATAGATGGGATTGGGAAAGAATAGAGAAGGAGAGGCAAAGAGGCCTCGGTATAGCCCAATTGTGGAATGGACTCGATGCATTGAATGATGAATTCACTGGAGAAGAGAAGCCGGCGCTAGGGTATTACTTCTAAGCACGAAAGGCGAGGGCGGACGGAACGATACTTAAAATCTGCATGTGCGTATACCCTAGTTACATGCAGATATAGGATAGACGTTAGACCACCGTTGAATACGTCTTGAGTACATTCTCGTTATCGACTTTATTCGCTTCATGGCTTGAAGCGTCTTTTTAAAGAGTTCGGCGCCTCGCCAAAAGTGGGTGGAGGCATCAAGCGCGCATTCGTAACAACATCTTCACCATTTCCCATCAGCATCGTCCTTCTTAACAACAAGTCTACACCTACCGACAGAATTGCCTTTCTGAGGACTCCGCTAATCCGGTGGACATTTGTGTTCAGTCTTCTAATGTCTCCTTCATCACCAGCAAAAGCCCGGCTTGCCGGGGCCTTCCCCGCACTCCTCCTCACGCACTGACTTCATCACCCCTCCCATTATTAAGCATACGCCCAAGCTTCACGCTATTCGAGGAACACATGCTATTGTTGACGTAGGTTGTCCACAACGAGTGGGGCTGGTGGATATTCGGCACCAATGGGGTCAAGAACAGACAAGCGACCAGAGCTCCCTGGAGACAGGCCGGTCTCCTTAAAGTCCGCTGCTTCCCTTCAGATGTGCCTGCCAAAAAATCTCCCCTCTCTCGCGAACCACTTTGGCAGAGATGTATCCTTCAACCATAGTTATTCTTTTATGTGTCAGCATCACAGTTCTTAGTGCAAGTACTCCTCATTATGATAACAGAGTTTACGATTCCGTTATACGCAAACGCCAATCGTCAGGAAACTCTACACAGGGCAATCTCGTCGTTGATTTAGGCTATGAGCAGTATGAGGGTGTTGCCAATAGGACGACAGGGTTGAATACTTGGCTAGGGAATGCACCATTTTTCCAATTATAAAAGAGCCTTTCAAGTGACAATCTTTTCAGTATTCGTTATGCCGCGCCACCAACAGGTGCTTTGAGATGGCAGGCTCCACAAGCACCGGCAGTAAACCGCGGCCAAGTTCTACCTGGGAACACCTTGCCTCAACGATGTCCTCAAAGCCCTGATGCACCTCTGTGAGCATAGCAAATTTTGAGACAGTAGACATGGGCTAAAGTCTTGACGCGATAGACCAGCCGGTTTCAATTATACAGGCAATGAGGACTGCCTCTTTCTCAGTGTCTATGCGCCTCAGAATGCTACCAACCTTCCAGTCCTTGTCTGGATACATGGTGGAGGATATGGCGCGGGCCAGGGCAACGAAGATCTGAGTATGATCATCAATACCAACAATGATACTTTTATCGGAGTGGCTATCCAATACCGTGTAAGTGCTGGGAAGCAAAGACGATTTAGTCTCGACTGAACTCACCTATTCAGTTGGGAGCATTCGGATTTATGTCCTCGGATGAGATCATGCGATATGGCACAGTGAATGCAGGTCTACTCCATCAGACTTTTGCTCTGCAATGGGTTCAGAATCACATCGGGGCTTTTGGAGGGAACACATCCCAAGTCACCATCTCTGGAGAAAGTGCGGGAGGTGAGCAGATAATCCTGTTGAGAGTGTTCAACGCCTAGTGCTCACTGTTCTGGCGGAAAAGGGGGTTCAGTGATGTTGCAGACCATGGCTTACGGAGGCTACCTTGGAAATTCCCTGTTCAGCAATGTGAGCAGCATGACCCTTAGGTTATCTCCCCCAAGCTCAATACATTGTCACAGGCCATTGCTGCATCACCTTACCTTCCACAACAGTTTGGATACAAAGACTTTGTTCCGTCTCAGTCGTACTATGCTTTTGCGTCAGCGGTGGGCTGCTTCGGACCTCCGGCACTTGCACAGAACAATGTCAGCAATTCGATCTTCCAGTGTCTTGTCGGCAAAGACACAGTGACGCTACAGAACGCCAGTGCCACTATCTCAGCTTCGTCCAGATACGGCACCTGGGGTTTCCTGCCAGTAACCGACGGTGTCTACATTCAGCAGTTGCCAAGTCAGCAACTGCTCCAGAGCAAGGTCAACGGTGCTAACATACTTGTGGGAGTATGTTCACAATCCCTCATGCGCAAAACTTTCCTGACTCCCTTTGTAGAACAATGCAAACGAGGGTCCGGCATTCACCCCCCAGAACATCGTTACCGAAGTTGACTTTGTCAACTTCGTTCGTAACACCTTCCCCCTGTTCACCAACGACGATGTTCAGAAAGTACTGATCTACTACCCCTCGACGAACGGATCCGTAATCATGAATACACCAATGTTCGCCACCAATGGTACCGATAGCCCCACCGCCCTCAACGAAAGCACTTTTGGCACTGGCCAGCAGCAACGCGCAGACGTAAGGCGCTTTCCCTTCCCATCCACAAAGCCATCTAACCACCCACCCCTAGAACCTCTACGCCGAAACAACCTTCGTCTGCCCCTCCTACTGGCTGACAGAAGCCTTCACAACCCAAAAACGCACCGCCTACAAATACCAATACAGGTTTGTAATTTTCTGAGCCTTTTCCTCCCTCTTGTAAAAGTGGACAAGTACCGAAACAAGTCCTGAAAGATTTCTACGGGCCACGTTCCCCATCTTATTCCTTCACCCTCAAAGACCACCACTAACATCAAAATCTGCACCAGCGTCATCGGCGCCCAGCACGGCGCCGACGTAAGCGGCTACTTCGGCCCCCTAACCCCCAACCAGCCCCCCGACTTCGCCAAAGCCTTCATGACCATCTGGGGCAACTTCATCACAACCAACAACCCCTCCATCCCCGCCTCCATCGCCAACGGCGCCAACTCCACCGCCACAACTTCAGCAGCCACGAACTGGCCTTCGTTCTCGAGCGCGCAGCCCTATCAACTGAACCTGAACACTACCGGGGGAACGGCTTTTTCGGCCAACAGTTTTAGTGCCGCGGCGGCGAATATCACTGAGTTTGAGGAACCCGGGACAAGGAATCAGTTCGAGCTTGTGAATGCCTATACCTGGGAAGGAGGGCGAGGGGCTCGCTGCGATTTCTGGAGGAGTGTGGGCGTTGCTGTGCCGGAGTGAGGGGGGTGGGGGTCTGTTGGAGTATGCGTGGGGATGACGGGCGAGGAGGTGGGGATTGTGCTGTTGCTGTAGATATTCAAACACGTGGGAGTTTACGCTGCGGGTTTCTCCACTCTTGACGCGCTGCTCGGTGTGGTATTGAGGATCTGGTTCTGTATCCCATCCCCCACTACGGCCAAGAAATAAACATGAGCAAAGTAATACCCCTACATCCCCTCTGATCAAGAATCCAAAAATCGAGTCACCTGAAAGTGAACGGGCGTGCAAAACTGAAGCGTCAACGCCCACACCCCATAAAACGCGGCAAAGCGTCTCGCCGATATCGTCCCCTGTTGTGCTAGCTTTAGCGAGTGCTTGCTGGTCAGCGAGTTGCTGCTGGGATCAGCGAGATTTTGCAATGGGAATGCGGCGATGCTCGGAGATTTGGGACTGGGATCTTGTAGATGAGATGGGATGAGCCGGGGCGGGGGGTTGGTATCAACTATCAAGTTTGATCTTCGCACGTGTGGTCGTGGGTTGTGTGAGCACCTTTGATTCCCCCCTTACATCTTGAATCGAGGGCGGCAGTAGGGTGAGGTATGCATGTGTTTGGTTTCCCCACTTTACGGGGGGGGAAGACAGATCAGAAGGAAAGTCTATCTATCTACCTCTAATTATGTACTCGCTCGTGGCGGGTAAGCTAAGGTATACAACCGTTGTAGAAACTAAGACGACATGCTTAGCATCCCTTTCGCGTTATACGGATATACCTTCCTCCATGCACGCCCACCCATTTCCGAGCAGTCACCTTTCCAACCACCCCCCACATCATCGTACATCATCGTGCATCGTCATCGCAATCCGCATAGCCCCCAAGGTTATCCCATCGAAGGAGTAAATGCATTCGATCCCGCCACCACCCCATCTCCCTCCAACCAACCAACCGCCACCCATTCATTACCCTAACCAACACCCGCGGAAACGCTGGCCCTTTCGTCATGTTGCGGGTGTTGCAAACACTGCTGATAGGCTGCTAATGCGCGATCAAGCGAACCCAGGCGCCGTGGGTGCAAGGGCGACGTTGAGGTAGTGCCAGAAGACGTTTTCGTCGAGCACGGCGCCGAAACTAGTAAGTAAGGGGGTGATTAGCTGATGTTCACGCATCAACAACAGCGGCATTTTTGCTAGTGGTTTGAGAGATTGATCTTTGTTAGGGCAGGACTTTGAGGTGTGGGTTTGGGGGGGAAGCGAGCGCTTAGCTTCGAATATTCGAAACGGTTCAGATCTTTTCTTGTGGTAACTCCCCCGATCCCTAATTTTTACGCGTCTATATGAAAGAGATATCACAAGATGTGCGTGTGAAAGTTGGAAGGATCACAATATGCGCATTTGGAAGTTGGAAGAATGAAATCGGAATGATCAGGATCCCAATAGCTTACCCGCAACACTTGACGGCGGTGCTCAACTGCCGCTTCAACTGCTCCATTGCCGGTTTGTCCAGCCGCCAGAAGTCAGGGTGCTGGTGCAGGGCATGCCATGCGTGAACGGGAGTCATCTCGCCGTCGAGGTTGATGCTGCCGCTCAGATTTAGCAGCTGGTTGATAATGGCCCCGCTGGTAGTCCAGACTGAATTCTCTTTTGGGGATTCTGGCGAGCGCGCCATCAACGGGGTTGAAACCATCATCATGTGGTTTGCTGGATCGGCTGAGGCCTCGTCGCCCGGGTAGGGGATGTGTGTCATACAGGGGTGCTCCAAGGAGAGGACGAAATCGATGGCGGTTTCTATGGTGTCGATTATGGCGGAGGTCTTCACGTCGACTGGAGGCTGCGAGGACGATGTGGCGCGGGGGTGCGGGCTGGGGGACATGGAGAGCGATTGGAAGGGGATGTCTTGTCGATTTAGTCGTAGTAGCCGAAGAGGTTGTAGGGAGCCCTACCGTTGGGGAAGTCGGCGGTGGGCCTGTTGCCGCCGTGGTGGCGATAGGGTTGCGGTGCGGCTTGCGTGTAGAATGGCTGGCTTGGATCTTGGCCGTAGGATGCCATGGGTGTTTCAGCAGGTGCGTTCGACCATTGAACATGTAGTCGTTGGTGCTCAAAGTCGTCAGCGGAGTAAGAGACTGTGGCCGGCAGGTTGAAGTCCGAGACTGGATCGGGTAGCACTGTAAGATTGTCTTCACCGATGCTTGGTGGCATAGGAAGGTTCGCAGAGACAAGAGTAACTTTAAGGCCCTGGACTTGACCTTGCAAATCCTCTTTCTCCATCAATAATTTGGCTTCGGACTCGCGCAGTCGGACAACTTCTGATTCAAGTGTCTTGATGTAATTTTGCGTTCGCTGACGATGAGTCCTGTGTGATACGTGAGCTTATATATCTTAAATGAAAGTAGGATTGGTGGTTTGTCATATGATAAGCGAAAGTGATGTAATCAGGTGATCAGACTTACCGCTGTGCATGGCGGACTTTGGTAAAAACAGTTAGCAGCTTAATTCTGCACATCTCGCTTGTTGATCTCAAACGTACCCTGTTCTCTTCTCTTACTTGGTGCTGCTGGACCAGAGCCTGAGGCAGATGCATTCGAGCCTTAAGATAAAGTTGCTATGTTAGCATAATCTTTTCGAATTCTCGTCATTTCCGATGACAGTATAGGCAAAAGGGATCGCACCATGATAGATCATGATCCTGATCTAGGATGTAGCGCGCCGCATGCACGTTTGAAGCCCAAGCTCGAAGTAGAAGGGGCGTCGCTACAAAAGTTGGGAAATGGCCAAACAAAATGAGAAATGGTCACTGCATACCTGGAGGTCTGCTTTGAGGTTGCAAAAAGGTCAAGTTCTGCGTTCCAAGTGTACGTCTTGCTCGTTTCCACAAGGAATCATTCCCTTCCCTTCTCGGTCTCCCTGCCAGTGAAGGGGGAGAGGCAGAGACCTCTTGCTCTTCTGATTGAGAATGGTCAGACATTGTCGGTCCTTCTTGATAGAATGACGCGACTATTCCAGGCAATGGTCGAATCCCAATTGAGGTAGGAATTGAAAGTTTTTGGGGAGGGAAAGGAGGGGATGGCGGGGTCGAAGGGATGAGACTGGATTACGTGAAGTTCGGCAAGATCAAGATAGAGGTCTTGCAGGTGAATACGATGACAGTATCTTTAATGAGCAATAGCATATCGCACATGGTGGCAGACAACTCGCGGGTTTTGTATGATAAAGAGGAGAAGTGCAAAGCAGAGATTAGGAATCATTTGTTTGTCGGCGGTGAGGGGCCTAAGACTTTAGCAAGGAAGCGGTGTGGTAGGGCTGAAGCAGCATTTCCGTCGAAGAAGATCCACATTTGATATTCAAACAGGATCTCCACGCAGTCCATCGTCTTTTACTCTTGTTTGAGTGTTTGACAGCTCCTCAGCCTCACCGAGGGATTAACCGCACCTTCTAAGTTTCTTCATCCAATCAGCTGCCCCTCCTTCATGTTCGCGATAACTGAAGCCAAACTCTCAGCGTGTGCGAGACCGGAGGCACTATGCCAAGCACCATGTCGAATGTGTATGCGATTCCTAATCTTCTGCCGATATAAGCGCTGATTCTGTACGCATCATGAGGTGGAAGGTGCCATTTTGCATCGTGCATATATTCAAGCATCGTCACCGCACGCCGAAGCTTTAAGAGGTTCATGTAGTCTATGAAGATGCTCGTTTCAGAGCCTGGAAAGTCTGACGAAGCTTAGCCTTTGTTGAGATAATTGAGCTCAAAAAGATATTCTCGATCACTCACACTAATTTGAGTTGCAGATGTTGTCTTCTGCCGTCTTTGGAATGGCTTCCTGCTCTACAAATACAGCTGCATGTTTCCCTTCGATAATACCGTGTCTCTATTTTTGACTTAGCCAGAGTAACGCAGCATAATGGCCTTGTTAAGCCGACTAGACACGCGAAAAAATATTTTTTCACCAAAGGACCCATGTAAACAACAGTCAAGGTGGCACAGACAGGTGTAGGACGTATCTCGATGTATGAGACATACAGGCCAATTTAGTTGACTGTGCTATGATCATGCGTTACCGACAACGCGAAGCGCTGTGTCAAGCGCCAATAGTCCTTTAAGGTAGAGCTAAAACACCAGAAGTAAACGCTCTCAGATATGGATCTGTAGCTTCTGCGAGGTATAATACTCTCATCACGAACGCAAAATCGACCTCCAGTGCAAACAGCAAACGTCGAAGTCATCAAGAGGGCTGTGTATTCTTGAGTGAATGAAGCTATAGCCATTGACGTACTACCCACAAAGTAAGGTTCCACTGCACCTGGCTCGTTCTTTGGTCCCTTGAGCGAGGCTCTCAGAACACAAATTTCGGAGTACTCACTCATTCGACTCCGACTGGTCATCTCGGCCAGACGCCAGTTTCCTGGGCCATACGTTTGTCGAACCAACGCCGTCAAGCGAGCCCCAAAAGCCCCGCAGGAGTTAGAGTGGAGCCTTGGGAATATAAAACATTCTCCCCGAGGGAGGGGCAGGACCATGACCGCACGCTGGCCGGTAAATGACAGGATAAGAGAGGACATAAGTCCCAACAATAACTTCTGCCAATTTCTGAGGTGCGTGCACCCCTGGTGATTGTGTGCAAATGGAGGTGACTTTGCCGCACAACCCCAATACTCTTCTCTGAATTTTGGCATCGCACTTCGGCATGTCGATCATCATGACAGCCAAATTGGGTTGAACCAAAGATGCAGAAAGCAAAAGAGGATTGATGCAAAATCCAACCGATCCATCTATTGGAATTACGACAGTCATTTCACATTTGCTGCGGCCACCACTCGCGCGATATATTTGCTTGCGCAACAAAGAGCTTGCTGACGTTCGAAGCACCCCAACTAGAGCCGTTGCAGTAGCTGATCAGCATTAAATGAGAGCATAGAATGAGGGCATGGAAATGGGTCTCATCCATAGATTTCGCTTCCAGTCCTTAAACACTGTCGTTGCCAGAAGCCTCCTTCAAAGCTGCTGGTAGCCCTCTCCTTTCTCTTTCTGCTCGTCTCTTATCATCGTATTCTGTCCGCTCTCCTACCCACCATTTCTTCTCGTCTTCACGGAGTTCTGCCGGAAAGAACTCCTCAACCATGCGCTTTCCGGCGCCTGGGAGCTCACACTCAAGATCCATAAGGACATCCATGACTTTGTGGCCCCGCAAATCAGCGACTTCTCGAAGATGCATACCCCTCGTTTCGGGCTTCCGACCTATTGCAGCGACGATGGCGTTCTGTGTCATTCCCAGAGCTCCCACCAAAAGCAGGAACCAGGCGTGTGCCTTAAGCCCGGACACGGTGATTAAGAGAGCCACCCAGCAAAGAGCCAGAGCGGTACAAATGAGCCGCGTCATCCAAAAATCAACCGGCAGTGCTTTGAGCATGGCAGGCTTCTTCTTCGGCTTAGTAACCATCTCCAACTTCCCCAGCGCGGAGCTCGAGGGAGTCCTGGCAAACCACGCACGCATATACCAAGACCGGCGTACTTTGGGCCCATGCCCAGCGGCGAGATCCTCCAAATCCAGACTCCGTCCATTCCCTTTGATGATAGTAATATGCCTTGACCCATTCCCAACAGTAACAGCCATTACCTTCTTCGAGTCTGCCCGACACGCATACTTCTCCACCTTCCACTGTGGCAATGCCCCCGTGATCAAAGCCAACACCGAACCCGCAACGGTAATCATGAAGATCCCATAATCATCCCAGGCGAATGGTATAGCAGCGATAGCACACTGCACCATCATCACCCCGATGCTAGCATAGAACACCACATCCATTTGTTCCCTCCCAGCCCCCGTAGCGCTCCTCGCCTCCCCATCTTGTGCCTCGAATATCCTCACGCACAACCCCTCCTCGTCCAACAGTCCCTCCAAATCCCTCACCACTCGTCCAAGCACCCAGCTCCGATTCTCCCTCGCATAGCCGCTCTTGACATTTATGACCTTGCACGCGAAATCCGTCTCGGGCATCAATCTCCCGTTCCCAACGAGCGAGGCGAGCGTGGTGAAGCTGTACGCCACCCACCCGAAGCTAAAACACACTGGCGAGATGAGCGAGCCAGAGAATTGCGCAAGGGCCTTTTGCACAATGTCCCCGCCTATTATCAGGAGCAGGGAGAGAATGTCGCCAGGGTTGGACCATTGGACCGAGAGTTCTGAATCCGTGAGGGGAGAGCGGCGGTGGATGAAGCGAGAGATGGGCATGGTGCACAGAGGGGTGTCGAATCAGGGGGCTCAAGAGGCGAGGACCTCGTTCGTTCTGGAAGCCTGTGGTGGGCGTTTGAGGTGTTTTTGAAGCAGTATTCTAAGCTTGGCCTCAAGTCGAGTCTGGAGAGTGGGCATTCCGTGCGCCAAGGAGAATCAAGCGGATGTTTGTGTCTCGATGAATTGTGCCATTGCGGATGAAGGAATTGAGCAAAGATGTTGAATTTAGGTACTTGTGATGGTTGTTGTTGTTGTTTTTCTCGTTGTCGTCTAAGGCGGTTGTGGGCGAGGGAGACTTTTCCGAGCAGAATTTGCGCCCAGTTGATAGGGTGCCGAGGTCCGCACGCAAGGCTGTGACAGACTCGACCATTCATTTTCCACAGTGATATCTTTCTATTCGCCTTCATATCCTCAAGACACTACGAATCTTGTGGATTTATATGGTTTGATTCGAAAATCTTGCCGGTAATTGACAAATGCTGAAATGTGTTATGGTGCAGACTAACAATTCCATCAGATCACCAAACCAGGTGTACATTTACACATGACCTCCAGAAATGCCTCCGTGGGTATATTCGTATCAAGTCGTAATCATCATGCAGACACAGTGTATGCTTATCATCACTGTCACATCCACCTCACCGCCAAAGCAACAAACCCCATCTCCCAAAAGATCGCCTTGTTTCCAAAACCCCTTGAGCCACTGAACCTGCCGGCTGCTTCATTAAGGATGACGTAGCAGCCCACGGTTCGCGTCGGCGCTCCTACATTTGCCTCGACGATGGTCTGCTTATCTGGTGAGATGTAGCGCTTATGGTAATAATTCCAGAGAAGAAGGTAATGCTTACGCTATACCCGGCGGTGCAGGCCCCATTGCTGGTGACCACTGCAGCAGCGACTGGTCCTACGGTCGTTGTAGTCGGCGCTGCATACGTTGCTGTTGAGGGATATTGCGAATAAACGGTCGTGGTCGCAGGAGTATACGACGTCAAGAGGGTCGCCTTAGTTACAGGAACAACCGGAACCACATTGTTGTATTGACTAGTCACTGTCGTTTCACAGCCACAACCTGTTGTACTTTGGGCTTGGTAAACTGTGGTCGTTTGCGGTTGTGGTTGGTATGTGCTCGATGGAGTATAGTACTGCCCAGCGGCGGCGCTCTGTCCTCCATACGGGCTTCCTTGGCAGGAACTCCCCGAAGCGCAACATGCTACCTTTCCGGCTACATTGAGGCTGTCAGCAGACCACCTCCGTTTGGCAGGGTAGAGGGTGAGGAGGTTACCGTCATCCCAGGCGCATGACTGGCCAGTACCACAGCAATACTGTCCCTGGCCCATATTTGCGCACGAACTCTGGGAGGAGCCCACGGGAGCGCCATTAAGGTAAATAGCAGTAAAGAAGGAGCCGACCGACTGGGCTGTGGAGACTTGGACGATGCTGAGGACGGCTATAACGCAGAGGAAGGGTCGGGAAGGCATTGAAGGCACTCAAGCTGTGGGGAGACCGAAAGAGAGATCCAGGGAGAGATCAGGGCGGGAGGTGAAACTGGATCATAGTCGTCGATGGAGATGATGGAGGCATGATGGAAGAGGTTGACAGCGTGAACGAGGACAGCACCTGATCATGGATCGGAAAGATACAATGCACTAATCATCTAACTAAAAATCCTCTTCTGACCCGAAGCAGACGCCCGGCAAACTGAGCACGAGAACAAGGAACGACACCTGAAAAGTGGGATGGGGTGCGTGGGTGCTTGGTGCATGATCGAACAACCTCCGAGTGAGGGGAAGTCATCGTTCTAGAACATTACGCAGTTTCTGCGCGTAATCAAGCACGCCAATCTTCTTATAGTATACCTCAGCCCTACGACTACAACCATCGAACCCTCTTTCGGCCAGATTTGATCGAGGCTCCGGTGGCTCCCCATTCCCCTTGTCATACAACCCTACTTTCCATACTAGTACCTTAAATCACCCCCCCCCCCCCAATTTAATTAGCCAGGCCCCTGTTTGCTGAATATGCGTTCCACCATCCCCAAATCACCAAAACACCAACACTTAAACACCATTACCAACGGCCAGCTCTGGCCCTCAAGTAGCCATAGTCCTCCTTCCACGAGATCTCAGCAAGACTTCGACAACTCCGCGCAACGAGAGCCGTCAGAATTCGAGATAGTGTAGC
>JAABUQ010004478.1_pt1 | contig 23793 bp, 24 predicted proteins | sample 5560001 | NCBI WGS metagenome assembly JAABUQ01 (sample SAMN10711888, study PRJNA513371) | rock metagenome | isolation source: Antarctica rocks | place: Antarctica: Victoria Land, Finger Mt nord | collected 2015-12-18 | reverse complement strand
CGCCGCCGAGTCCGGTGAGGATCTCCCAGAGCTTCGTGACGATGAACGGGCCGAAAGCAATCAGGAAGAGGGCGCTGCCCGCGTAGAGCATCTTCTCTACCCCCTCCCGCCGCCCGAGCAGGAACATCACCGCCCCGACCGTGAACATCAGGATGCCGATCGGGGCGGCGACCGGGATCAGCAGTTGCTCGTAGACCTTCTTGAAGAAGTCACCCATCTGCGAGGCATCGCCGGCCGCAGCGAGTGAGATGAGCAGCCGGTGAGCGGTGAGGATACAGGGAACGAGACTGGGCATGGGGATACCTCCTCCTTACACATCCGCCAGCCGCCCCAACACGGCGACCAGCAATGACTTGACGGCCCGCCGATACTCCGCAGGCAGCGCCTCCATCGTCAGCGTGCCGTCCCCGAGCATCCGCCGCAGCAGGGCGGAGTAGGGCAGGGGAACGACAGCATTCAGCCCCGATACGGCCATCCGCACCTTCGCCACATCGACGGGAACGGCACCGGAGGGGAAGCCCGCACCGTTGACGACGAGCGTCATGTCGGCAAGGGTCCGGGCGCGCACGGCGGTATGGTCGGGCGCAAGCTCCGCGAGGACGCTCTGATAGTCGTGGGCATAGCGGCTACTGGCCAGATAGTCGATGGCGGCGACCGTTTTCTGCATGGTGGGATGGTCCGGCCAGCCGACCACCTGCAGGTGATCCGCTGCTTGGATGGCGAATTGATTGAGCCGCTGGGTGAAGGCGGTGCCGCAGTCGAGGATGATCAGGTTGTAGTGGACCGACAGGAGCCGTAGCACCCGCTCGTAGTCACGCGGGGCGAGGCGGGCCATTTCCTGCGGATTGCTGGGCGCGGTGAGGACGGGCAGCCGTCCCCACATCGTCACGTAGCCCTGCAACATGCCGATCCCCGCTTGATTGACGGCGATGAGGTTCTGCAAGAGGTCCTGGATCGTCCGGGGGTTGGCGTCGCCGAGCACCTGATCGATGGTGCCCCAATCGGGATTGAGTTCGACGACGATCGGGCGAGCGAGCGGCACCTCGGCGAGGACGAGGCCGGTGGTGAGGGCGACGGTCGTCTTGCCGGGACCGCCCTTGGGGCCGATGGTAGCGAGGATGCGGCAGCCGGTGGACATCATCGCCATACAGTCCGCGATCCGTGCGTCGTGCTCCGTCTCGATCCGTCCCGGCTGGGTTCGTTCCCGCATCCACCGCTGCGCGCGGGTAGACCAGGGGACGACGGGAACGGGCGGGCGGACACGCAAGTCCGGAACCGGGATGCCCGGCGGTGGCGTTGTCGGCAGTACGACGGGGGTGCCCGGCGGTATGCTATTGTCTCGGTCGGCAGGTGGTTGTGGCAGCCGGGTAAGCGCGGTGCCGCGCGTCGCATCCGACGCCGTGAACCGCGTTGCGCGCGATGGCGCCGCAGTGTTCCTGCTCATCGGGCGCAGTTCGTGTCGCCTGTCCGGCTCACCCATGCGCTGCGTGTGTTCATCCGTTGCTCGATCCGTCGCGAACGACATGTGCATCCTCCCTTTCCGCTCAATGCGCGATCGCCCAGCACAGGCAGACCGTACCGGCACCCCAGAGCAGGACCGCGATCCCGACCGCACCGTAGCGGGCGGCGATGCACAGCCGCCGCTTGCGACGCTCCACCCGATACACCTCGGCCAAGATGCGATCGCGCAGCCACGGCGGTGGAACGGGTCGCGGGAGCGAGCGCAGCGTCTCGATGGCGTCGTCAGACGTACGCACGTCAGTCATCTCGCGGGGCATCACACCCTCCCCTTGCTTGGAAAGACCGGTCGTTGCCACGAGCGAACCCCTCCTCCTTTCCCCTCTTCCATCGACCGGCCAGCAGTCGAGTCGAAACGTATCGCCATGATGTCGCTCCTATATTTCTTATATGAGGATAAAGGGTTGCCATTCCTCTTCTCAGGATTTTACGGATTCTCGGCATCTTCCGCAAGGGGGTTGCATCATTCTGGGGAAAGTTGTATATACATCCCCGTATAGGGTTTTATCGATGTCGTTGTGCAGGGTGTCCAAGACAGGGAGGCGCGACGATGGTGCGGAGGAAGTCAGGGCGGACGGCGGAGATATTTGATCATCCCCCCACGCTCGCGGAGAAGCTCGACCGCCTCTTCCAGTCGGTCCGTTCCCCCGATGGGGACGAGTACACCTATGCCGAGGTCGTCGCGGGGATCAACGCGCGCGGCGTCGCCAAGACCTCGGATACCTATCTGTGCGATCTGCGCAACGGCACGAAGGACAACCCGCGCATCAAGCACCTCGAGGCGATCGCCGAGTTCTTCGGCGTGCCGGTGACCTATTTTCTCGACGGGGACGAGTCCGCCGCCCGTATGTACGCCCAACTCGCCGCACTGCCCGTCCAAAACAACGCCGGCATGCAGCGGATCATGCTGCGCGCGGTCGATCTCTCCGAAGACACGCTGAACGCCGTCGCCCAGATCCTCGAGCACGCACGCCACCTCGAGGGCGTGCGGGATCGGAAAGGTGGATCACGTACGGGTGGCGGGAATGCATCGGCGACCGCCGACGGCGATGCGTAGGCACGTCGCTCCCCCGAGGGATGCGCCTAAGGGACCTTGGCAATGGATGAGAAAGCGATCCGCCGCCGCTGCGAGGCGCGACTCCGGGAGTTGTCGCTGCCTACCCCCTTCGACCTCGACACCTTCATCGCGGGGATCGCCGCGCGCCGCGAGCGCCCGATCGCGCGGTACGCCCTCCCGCTGATGGGCGGGCTGCCCGGTCTCTGGCTCGAGACCGACACGGCGGATCTCCTCTACTACGAGGAACGGACATCACCGCTCCACCAGCAACACATCATCCTGCACGAGCTCGGACACATCCTCCTGGGGCATCGAGGGGCCGACCCTGCGGAGGTCGGCGACCTGACGCTTGCGGAGTTGCGCGCGCTCCGCGCGGACCACTACACGCGGGACGAGGAACACGAGGCGGAGACGCTCGCGACACTGATCGGACACCGTGTGCAGCGCGCGCAGGCGGGGCTTGCCGTGGATGCCGATCCGCACACCACCCGCATCCTGCGCCTGCTCGACAGCCTGGAGGGCACCGCCTATGAGTAGCGTGCTCGTCAGCACCGCCATCGCGACGATCCTCTGGGGCAACCTCCTCTATAAGCTGCTCCGCTTCCGCAGGCGTCCCCAGAATGACGCGCAACGCGCGAACAGCCTCACGCTCCTCTGCATGGCCCTCTGCTTCACGGTGCTCGACCCGCCGATCTACGCCGTGATCGACCGGGTGACCGGCGTTCCCAATCTCGCCCGCCTGCTCGCCAATAGCAGTGGGGTTGTCGCGGCATGCGCGTTCGCACCGGTGGCGACGGAGTTGTCGGGGGCCACACCACGCGACCGGGGGATCGGGGACAGCTGGTGGCTGATGGCGCTGACGCTCGCCCTGATGATCGGGCTCTTCTTCCGCGCCGATCTCCCCGCTTCAGCGCCGGGGGGGTTCCCCGAACGCTACGACACGACGCCCGCCGTCGCGGCCTACCGGTGCGTCTTCCTCGGCTACATCGGGCTGACCTGTTGCCGGTGCTTCGTACTCTGGCAGCGATTCAGCGCGGCGGTCGGGGCGGTGACGCGCCCCGCGCTCGGCCGTCAGGTCCGGCTGCAGACGGTGGGGTGGGCACTCGGCGCGGCGTATTGCGCCCACGAGTGCGCGTACATCCTCCTGCGCGCGACGGGGGCGGCCGCACCAAGTGCCTACTCTCCCGCCCTCGCGTACGGGCTCTTAGCCGGCTGCTTCGCACTGATCCTCAGCGACGGCTTCTTCGCCGTGTGGGACTGGGGGGAGCGCTACCGCACCTACGGCGACCTCTCCCCTCTCTGGCACGACCTCTTCGCGGTGCTCCCGGGCATCGCGCTCGACCCGCCGCACGCCGGATGGGGGCAAAGGGCGAGGCTCGACGACCTCGATTTCCGCCTGCACCGCCGGGTGACGGAGATCCGTGACGGCGTGATGACGCTCCAACCCTATCTCGACCGGGCGATGGTGCGCTGGGCGCGGCGCTACTGTCGCCGGATGGGGGTAGTGCACGAGGCAATAGGACTATACGTCGAGGCCGTCACGCTGGCGGCGGCGATCCACGCGAGAGGGCGCAAGGAACGTGCCCGGCGTCCGCTGACCGCGCCGCTCCTGCCGGATGCCGCCGATCTCGACGCCGACGTGCGGCACCTGCGGGCGGTCGCGGCCGCCTACCGACAGGTCGCCCCCGCGATCGCCGGGATGATGGATGGGAAGCGCGGCACCGAGACAGCACCCCGCCGCAGTGGCAGCACAGAAGAGCGTCCGATCATGGTCCCGCAGCGGTTGAAGGGAATCGTCGTCGCACGCGTGCTCACCGAGATCTTCGCCCCTGCACCGGTCGGCATCGTCGCCCTTGTCGTGGTCGCCTGGCGCTTCTCCCCGACGCTGGGTGACACCATGAAATGGCTGGGCGTGAGCGCACTGTTCGTGGTGATCTTCCCCTTCGCGTTTCTCGTTGGGCAGGTGCGGCGTGGGCGGGTGACGGACATCCATGTGCGGCGACGCGAGCAGCGACTCCCCATCATCCTCGTCTTTCTCGGCTCGTGGCTGGTACTGATCGCATTGCTGGCAACGCTGGGAGCGCCGCACGAACTGGTCGCGCTGATCGGCGCGGGGATCACAGCGCTCGTGGTCACGGGGGCGATCACGCTGCGCTGGAAGATTTCCCTCCACGTCGGTGTCGCCGCAGGGGTATTGACCGTTTTCACGCTGCTCTTCGGCCTCGGGATGCTCACCCTCGTTCCGCTCCTCCCCCTGATCGGCTGGGCACGCATCGAACTGCGGGATCATACGTTCTTCCAAGTGTTCGCAGGGGCCCTGATCGGCAGTGTGGTGAGCGGCGGTGCATTCATGATCGCCCTCACGCTCATGCACTTGCCGACCTGATCGAGATAGGGGCATACGGGTAAGCCGCGTGGCCGCCCGATACGCTCGACGGGACAATCCAGAGGGGGAATGCGACCATGAGAGACATTCATGCCCTGATGGAGGCAAGAACGCAAACATGTGAGGCGACAGGGGGGTCCCATGCCCGACACATTCCGTTACGAAGGATTCAGCAGCCCGATCGGGACGATCGTCCCCGATGACGTGTTCGACGTGCTGATGCCGCAACTGACCGACCCCGAACTGCGGGTGCTCTTGTACATCATCCGCCGCACTTTCGGCTTCAAGCGCGATCATGACGACATCTCCCTCAAGCAGATGGTCGAGGAGATACGCACCCGGGACGGGCGGGTCCTCGACCGCGGGACAGGGATCAGCAAGGCGGGCGTTGCCCGCGGGTTGAAAGGGCTGCAGGCGAAAGGGATCATCGTCGCCGCACACAACAGCAGTGCAGAGCGGGGCAACGAGCCGACCACGTACGCGCTTCGCTTTCGGGAGGACCTCGACGCTCCGCGGGGAGGACCCTTATTCTCCTCAACGCCTGCGGCACCCCAGTCCCAGGTTGATACTCCCCCCTTGTCTCAGATTGAGACAAGGGCTTGTCTCACCGACGGAACAGGGCTTGTCTCTGTGGTGAGACACACAACAAACAGTAGCCAACAAACAGAGGAACAAGGAACAGAACTCGAAACTTCGAAACTTCGAGAGCCTCCCCGTGCGATTGATCCTCTTCCGGACAACCACAGCGGCGGCCAACCCTGTAGCGAACGCTCAACATTGCTCCTGCTCGACAGTGCGACGCGCGAGCAGCTCTCGACCTTTATTCGCGATCTCGCGCACGAGTTCAACGACGGAGCCACCGTGCGCTCTTCGACGTCACGGCTCGCCAATCTCTATCACCGTGCCGACCTGTCGATGGACGATTTTATCGGACATCTCTACGCCGCCCGCATGACCACCAAGGAGCGCACGGCCGCGATTCGTAAACCGGCGCAGGATGTCACTGCCGACGGGAAAAAGAACAAGATGGCCTACTTCTATGCCGTGTTGGAGCGTCGTCTTGGTCTGCAGGAGCCGCCATCGTTGCCGAACTCAGTCTTTACACGCCACCACTCCAGCTAGAGCGCGCTTCTCTCGGTTATACCGGCACGATGAACTGGAAAACAAGGCAGATGAGCAGCGCACCAAGTGCCGCACCGATCAATGAAGCGAGCACCGCATTCAGCCCGCCATGGGTGGACCAGCCGACCGCGCCTCCGATGAGCGCGCCGACGAGACCGAGGATGAGCGTCAGCGGGAGATCGGCGCGCTGTTGCTTTGCGGGCCGTCGGATGAGCGCGGCATACGTCAGCCCGCCAATGACGAGCCCGATCCAAACCCAGCCGACGAGGCCCACCAGCAGCGGAGCATCGACCCGCGCGATCATCCTCCATGCCGCCCACTACACGTCGGCGCCACGCGCCTGACGGACCACCATCCCGCCGCATGCGGCACCGAACGGTGCGGCGGTCCCTGCGAAGGGGCCATCGGTGGCGGCCGGTGGGGCGCAGCGCTTCGCAGGGACCGCATCGCTGTTCCGTCAACAGTCAACGCGATGGCACTCCTCTGAGGCAGACCTAACGCGAAGGAAATCTCGCGCGGCGCAGGGCGGACCAGTGTTGGCGCTATCGCGATTACACCCCCTCTCGCTCATCCATGAAGAGCGTGGCCACCGGGACGCCGAGCGCCCGCGCGATCCGAGTGATATTGAAGAGCGCTGGATTGCGCACGCCGCGCTCGACGTCACCCAGGTACTTGTAGTGCACGCCGGCATGCTCGGCGAGTTGCTCCTGAGTCCAGCCGCAAGCGACGCGCAGTTGGCGAATACGCGCCCCCAGTTTGTGCGCCTCTTCCTGTCCTGCCTGATCGGCTCGCTCGTCTTCCATGCACGATAGCGTCACGGCTTACGGAGGGCATAAAAACAACTTATAAGTGGATGTTAGATTGAAGGACAAAATGGGAGTGATCAGGGAGGGATCTGGCGAGGTTCGGCGTGATCTCTCTCGACACCCGCGAGCCGCATCTGGTGCGGGTCACCGCGAAGGGGTACGGCTCAGAGACTGTGTGGCTCCATAGCTACGGTCGGAGGGGAAACCGACGGTCTTCATCGCGTCCCTGCGGAACATCACCTGCACGTCTTCATCGCGGTGGGCCGGTATGACTGATTTAGCACGTGCTCAATCGGACGCGCTCGACACGAACCGCTCCGTGTCCTTGGCATCCCCCAGGTCGCACATCTCGCGCAATACCCGGAAGAAGTAGGGCATCTTGCTGCGGACCTTTGTCTGGTGCTTCGTTTTCTGCCGTGCCTGATAGACATACTGCTCGACAAACTCCTCCTCGCTGATGATGAGTGCCGCGAAGATGTTGCGGGCCTGCTTGCAGTTCGAGGCGAGGTGGGCGGTGTCGCCAAACTCCCGGGAAAGGTCGACGATCAGGGTATCCAAGTATCCGGTTATCCCCAAGTTATCCACAATTTTCATTCGGGGAATGTCATTCGAATGTTCGAATTGCCCTTGTCTCTCTGTTTCTTGTTGATCTGTCTGTTGTATGGCAACAACGTTTCCATGGGGTAGGAAACGTCGTTTCGATGCCCTAGGTAACGTCGTTTCGATGGGGTCGGAGCGGAAGCGGAGCTGGTAGGCTGTCGCCTCGTAGCCCTTCTCCCGCGAGCTATTGTGCGTTCTGAAAATGATCCCCTTCGCTTCAAGCCCCTTGACACCCTTCGTCACCCCCGGCCGACTCATACCGGTGCCCATGTCAAGCACCCTGCCGTCGCGGGTAGTGATCCCTTCTACCATCTGCTTGAGAGAAATCGTATCCGAGTCCTTCTTGAACCCGAAGGTGCGGCGGATGATGTAAATCAAGACGCGCAATTCCGCCTCCGACAAGTTCGGCGCGAGCACGTCGAAGAAGTCATCAGGAACGGCGGTCGTGTTCGGCGTTGAGAAACCCGCGAAGTGGAACGGTTCTTTATCGACCGGTTTGATGTTTTGGACAGACTGTGGTAACGTCATTGCTAGCTCCTAGCGCAAACGGAGTACTCGCCTCCCCAGCCGACCAAAGCACAGGGAGGCCCTTTCCTTGTCTTTCAGTGTACGTCCTCTGTCCACTCCCAACGGAGCGAAAATACGTAGTTGGCGGAAGATACGTCCTGTCGCCGAGATCACTATTTCGTCACAGATCACCAAATGGTGACATAGAGTATTTTGACCATATTGGGCATCTTCGTCCAATTGGACGAAGATATCCAAGACTTCTTAATCGGCGGCTCCATATTTCTCCCGCATCATTGCCTCGATCTCCCGGGGATGCTGCATCGCATACTCTAGAAGTGTCTCCACGTAGGCGGCTTTCGTCGGTCGCTTAGGCTTCAACGCGGACTGCGCGCCAATGAAACCGTCGGTGATCATGTCGATGATCGCAGGATCGAGCCAGATGCCGTGCTTGACACGTTGTACGTCCAAGTCCGCACGTCGCCCCTGATTTGACTTCGGGTCGTGGAAACGCCCCCGGATCGCCTCAACTCTATCGAAACGCTTGGAGAGGTCGGACGTGCGCCCCTCAACTTGGTCCTTTATGGTTGTCTTACCCACGCACGGCCTCCTTCGATACCCGCGCCATTACGTAGTGGGCGAGCTGCAGATATCCGTCAACGATCTCCATGCGGGTCTTCTCCTCGGCGTGAGTACCGGCGCGATAGGCGAAGATGGACTGCCCCACGATCCATGCCTGCTGCAGCATCACGCGCTTGCGGAGCTCGAACGGCGTGACATGCGGCATCTCAGAACGCAGGCGCGCGAGTACGTGCTTGGAAACCATGGAGTCGAGCACGAGATTCGGGACGATCGCGAGGATGTCGATGTCGATATGCAACTCTTCCATCATTGAGGCTACCTGATCCAGAAGGAGCCGGAGCGCCCAGAGGGATGTCGCCTCGGCCTGCACGGGCACGATCATCGTCCGTGCCGCATTGACGGCATTATCGGTAAGGCTGTAGAGGTCGGGCGGGCAGTCGATGAGGATCCAGTCATATTCATTCTGGATAGGTGCCAGGAGGTGACGAAGCCGGTCTTCCCGGTGGCGGATATTGGAAAAAGCGCGCTCGGCGAGAACGAGTTGGCCGTTACTGGGGATGAGGTCAAACCCCTCCCCCTCGTGGTGGAGGATCAGTTCGTGGAAGTCGCGCTTCTCGCGCCCGATCAGGGCATGATAGAGGTTGTATCCCTCGTCCTCCCACATCTGCCCGAAGCCGATGCCCTGCGTGAGGTGGCCCTGCGGATCAAGGTCGATTACGAGGACACGATTCTTCAGAGACGAGAGCGCGGCGGACAAATTGATCGTCAGCGTGGTCTTGCCGACACCGCCCTTTTGATTACTGATCGCGGTAATCATTGCCCCTTCCCGTGGTGGTTCCATTGGTGATATTCCTCCCATGTCGTATCTTCGTCCAACGTCGTCAACATAGTACACATATCCGTACGTACATGTCAACCGATCCGTATGGAGTCGATGGGCGAAACGGAATTAAAGTATGCTAAGGGCCAGATGACAGTGGGAGCGGTGGTGCTTAATGCGACGAGTATCAGGCTGGGGTGTACCTCCCCGCACAGCGGTTGAGGGTATGATGCTATCGCCCAAGACCAACGATTTTTCAATAGGCACGCCCCTTTTTGAGATGCCTCCTGCCTATCCAGAGGAGACTCTCCCCGGCGCGCATAATCATCGGCACCGGGAAGGTGGTTAGGTTCGAGCTAACTTGTCTGGCGTGCGCATTAGCCGCGCGCGGCCGCCTCATAGTCAGCGAAGGCGGTGTCGGGATTGAGCGGCTGAGTTACGAGTCCCTGCACGAGTTGTTCGTCACAGAAAGTCGCGAGCATCTTCCGGTTCGGCTCGATCCCATACGGCTGCCAGTCCTCGCCGAGCAGTAACGCGGTCTCTTCCATCTCCATGAGCACCCATGGCGTGGTGTCCGCGAGCCGACGGCGATCTTCCCGCCACCGCCGCTTCGATTCCTCGAAGGCGGCGAAGAGACGCGGGGCGATCGTCGGGTCGCTCTCGAAGACCGACCGCCGCAACGCGGCAACATGGATCGCGGGGCAGTACCCAACGCGCTGAAAATACTCCTTCTCGATGGCGCGGAAGTCGCGGAACAGATGGATGATCGGGCTCTCCTGAGTAAAAAAGCCGCGCGGCATGAAGGGGATCATCAGCGCGTCCAACTCGCCCGCAAGCAGCATCCCGACGAGCGTCTTGCCCTCCGGCGCGGCAGTGACATAGGGAGGGTATGTCACGTTGGGATTGCGCATTGCGGGCGTTGTCTCCTCGGGAGGTCCAACGACCCACGAGATGCTGGCGATGTCGATCCCGCGCTCACGCATCGCCGCGCGGCTCCAGGTATTCCCCGTGTTCGCCCAGCCATCGGTGCCGATCCGCTTGCCGACGAGATCAGAGAAGTCGTGCAGAGGACTATCCCGCCGGACGAGGAAGCAGCGGTGCCGGAAGGAGCGCATCATGAAAATCGGTACGCCGACGAGGTCGCGCTCTCCGCGCGACAGGCGGATGAGATAGTGGCTGAGGGATGTCTCGGTCGCGTCGATCCCCGGTTCGGAGGCGATCCGCCCCAGAGACTCGCCGCGCTCCATGATTAGGTCGATGCCCTCCGGTTGCACATCGCCGCACGCGAGTGGCTGGAGGTAATCCCAGTTGTACGAAACCATGCGGATCGTTCTTTTGGCCATGATGACTCCACCCTTTCTTGCGGCAACACACCGCTGTTATCGTTCGCGCAGGCGCGTGTCGAGCGCATCTCGCAATCCGTCGCCGACGAGACTGAATCCGAGGACCGTCACCGTGATGGCGAGGCCAGGGAAGAGGACAACCCATGGCGCCCCTTGCAGAACCGAACTGCCGTCGTTGATCATCGATCCCCACGTCGGGGTGGGTGGGCGCGGGCCGAGGCCGAGGAAACTGAGCGTCGCCTCCGCGAGGATCGCCGTCGAAACATAGAGCGTCGCCATCACAAGCACGGACGAAACCGAGTTCGGCACAATATGTCGCAGGATGATCGAGCGGGCGGGCGCGCCGATGGCGCGGGCGGCGGTGATATACTCGCGCTCGCTGATCGCCAGTACCTCCGCCTGCATCATCCGGGCGAAGCGGGGCAACGTCGAGAAGCCGACGGCGATCATCACATTCGTCAGGCCCGGCCCGAGCGTCGCCATGATCGCCAGCGCGAGCAGCAGCGTCGGGAAGGCGAGCATCGCATCAATCAGTCGCATGATCGCCGTGCCGACCTTGCCGCGATAGTATCCCGCCATCAGCCCGAGCGCGCAGCCGACCAGCCCACCGCTCGCCACAGAGACGACGCCGACAGCGAGCGCGAGCGGCGCGCCCTTGAGGATACGGTTGCGGATGTCGCGCCCGAAGCCATCCGTGCCCATGATGTGCGCGCCGCTCGGCGGCTTGAGCCGCTGTGACAGGCTGCTGCGGTTCGTATCTGCCGGAGATGCGAGCGCCCCCCACGCCGCCGCGAGGAGGAAGAGCAGCACGAGCACCAACCCAACCATCCCGGCGGGATTGCGGCGGAAACTGCGCATCATGTCGCGCCAGAAGGTGCGCGGGGCGTTCTGCTCCCGCACTGGCGTGCCCGCAATCGTCACGCTCTCGCTACGCGTTGCCATCTGCTCTCTGCCCCCTAACTGCGCCGGAGGCGCGGGTCCGCAAACCCATAGAGCGTATCCGTGAGGAAATTGACCCCGATCACGCCGACGAGGAAAACGGCGATCAGCGCCTGCGAGAGCGGGTAGTCCCGTAGGAGAATCGCATTGATGAGCAACTTGCCCAGGCCCGGCCGCGAGAAGACAATCTCGGCGACGCCCGCGCCCCCGAGCAGTTGGCCGAAGAAGATCCCGAGTACCGCCAGAATCGGCACGAGCGCGGAGCGGAGCGCATGCTCTCGCACGACGGTGCGCGGTGCCAGTCCTTTCGCATGCGCCGTGCGGACGTAATCCTCCCCCAGCACGGCGAGCAGCGCGGAGCGCGTCGTCCGGGCGACGAGCGCTGCGGACTGGAAGCCGAGGGCGATGGCGGGCAGCACGAGGTGATGGAGCATTGAGCCGATACCCTCGTTCTCCCCCGCCCCCTGCACGGGGAGCCAGCCCAGCCGGAAACTGAAGAGGTAGATCATCAGCAGCGCGAGCAGGAACCCCGGCATAGCAACGCCGAGGAGCGCAATCACCATCGCCGCGAAATCCGCGACCGTGTTCCGTTTGAGCGCGGCGACCATCCCGAGCGGGATGCCGACGACGCAGGTGACGAGCATTGCAGCAAGCGCCAACTCGACTGTGTACGGCAGCGCCCCCCGGATGACGGACATTGCGCTCGTCTTCTGCGAGAGCGACTGCCCGAAGTCGCCCGTTACCGTATTCTTCAGGAAGACGACATACTGCACCGGCAGCGGCTTATCGAGGCCGTACTGCTTGCGCAGCGTCGCCACCAACTCCGGCGTCGCGTAATCGCCGAGCATGATCGCCGTCGGATCCCCCGGCGTGAGTCGCAGGACGAGGAAGACGATAGTCAGCGCGCCGAAGACCGTCAGCACCGACTGCGCGAGGCGCTGGATGACGTGGTTCATGCTTCCTCCCCCGGATGGGCCGACGCGCTATTCCGCAGGGACATCGAGATTGAACCAGTCGTGGCGCTCCTGCCACCCCGCGCCCAATTCGCCAGTCACCCGCTTGTTGACGATCAGGTGCTCCGAGACGGCGACGACGAAGGCGGCGGGCGAATCCTGCGAGACCTTATCTTGCAAATCGCGATAGAGTTTCGCCCGCTTCGCGGTGTCCGGCTCCGACCGCGCCCCGTCAATCAGGTCATCCACGCCCTTGTAGCCGTTGCGGTTGGTCGTCGAGCGGAAACTGGGCGTGGCGATTTGGTCCGGGTCAATGCGCGATATATAGTTCGCGTTCACATCGTAATCGCCGGAGAGTTGGCGCTGGTTGTAGATGCCCTGCTCGATGATGTCCACCTTGAAGTTGATGCCGACATCCTTCCAGTACGAGGCGACGGCTTCGAGGATGCGTCGGCTGATGATCAGCGCCGAGACGGTCATCGCGCTCGGGTTCCAATCCTTCGAGACATTGGCATCCTTCAGCAGTTGCCGCGCCTTGTCCGGGTTGTACTCGAAGCGGGTCACGTCCTCACTGTAACCGAACATGAAGGGCGGCAGGAAACTGTGGATCGGATCCGCCAGCCCACCGAAGAGGTCCTTCGCTATCGCGTTGTTGTCAATCGCGTAGCGGAGTGCCTGCCGGACGCGGATGTCGTCCAACGGCTTGTGATTCATGTTGAATGCGGCCGACCAGGGGGACTGCCCGAACTGCGACTTGAAGAAGCGGACATTCGGGTCCGTATTCTTGGCGACGCTGTTCGCGACATCGGGATCGGCGATGTAGTACTCGTCCAGTTCCCCCTTCGCCACGGCGAGGATCGCCGCGCGGTCATCCACCCGGAACTTCCAGGTAATCTGGTCCACCTTCGGCTTCGTCCCCCAGTAGTCGGGGGTGCGCTTGACCGTCAGGCTCGTGCCGGACTGGTAGTTGTCGAACATGAACGGCCCGGAGCCGATCGGGTTCGTCTTCCACTTATCGCCCGCTGCTGCGAACGCCTTGGACGCGACGACGAAGCCGGGGCGGAAGGCGAGCGACGCGGGGATGAACCCCGGATAGGGGCGCGGGAATGTTGCCTTGATCGTGTAGGGATCAATGACATCAATCGCCGCGTCAATGAAGTCATTGCGATACGGGGACGCGGTCTTCGCGTCCTTGATGTGCTCCCAGGCGGCCCGCACGTCCTCGCTCGTCAATTCGCCGTTGCCGCCGTGGAACTTGACGCCCTTCTTGAGATGAAAGGTGAACGTCTTGGCGTCGCTCGAAATCTCCCAATCCGCCAGTTCCGGTACGATGTCCGTGCCGAGCGGCGGGTTATAGGTGTGCCGTCCGATGTAGTTGAAAATCGCCTCGGAGATCTGGTAGTCCGTCTGGTTGTTGAGGAGTGCCGGGTCGAGTTGCGTCAGGTCGCCAGGCACGCCGATCCGCAGAACCTTCGTGCCCCCCGGCTTGCCCGCCGCCTGTGCGGTTGGCGCGATGGACGCGACCGCCGATGCCTGCGACGCGGCTGCCGTTGGCGCTGTACCCGAGGCCGCAGCCGCAGGGCTCGTCGCGCCGACACCAACGGGAGCGGCAGTCGGCACGCGGGTGGCGGTGCCCTGGGGCGCGGCGGTGGTGGCCGTCGGGGCGGTGTTGGAACCGCCGCACGCCGCGAGAATCGCGCCACCAGCCATGCTGGACGCAAGGGCGAGGAAGCGCCTCCGTGAAAGCGGTCGGGGCTGTTGAGGCGTCGCATTGCCCAAGGGAAACCCTCCTCACCATGTATGTTACATCTGCGCCGCTGATGTGCACCAGGCATCTGACCGTTGTCACGCGTATCCGACAGTCCGGTGGATCAATCATTACTGGCTGGTGCTTGCCAAAACAACACTGCGTGTTCCATGATGGTACGTGATACGAAGCGATTCTACAAATCCGCCGCGCGACTGGCTCTCCGGCTCTTGCTCCGTACATCGGCATCCGCGCGGCGCCCCTCGCTCGTTGTTTCGCGGTCTTTACCGGAGGAGGGTGGGAATGGAATACACCGGCAAATCGGTCCTAGTCACGGGAAGCGCGACAGGCATCGGGCTGGGGATCGCGCGCGGCTTCCTCGAAGAGGGCGCGACCGTCCTCATCAACGATGTGCGTCCCGCCATTCTGGAAAAGACGCACGGCGAACTGCGCGACGCGTTCGGTGAGCGTGCCCTCGCGCACCTCGCTGATGTCCGCGATCCGGCGCAGGTGGCGGCGATGTTCGACGCATTGCAGGGGCCGATGGGGCGACTAGACGTCGTTGTCAGCAACGCGGGCATCTACCCCGATTGCCCCATCATTGAGATGGAAGAAGAACTCTGGGACCGGGTGATGGACACGAACGCGAAGGGAAACTTCCTCGTTTGCCGCGAGGCGGCACGCCGGATGATCGCTCAGGGCAGGGGCGGCAATATCATTGCTATCTCCTCCGGCTCCGCGCGCTCCGGCCGGATCAAAGCAGCGGCCTACTGCGCGTCGAAGGCGGCGGTGACGCTCTTCTCGGAGGTGCTCTCCACCGAGGTGGCGCCCCATGGCATCCGGGTGAACATCATCAATCCCGGCTTCGTCGAAACGCGGAGCGAAGTAAACCCGATCGCGGAATGGCGCTTGGAGGCGGCGAAGAAGGCCGCGCCCGGCGGGCGGATGGTCACGCCGCGCGATGTCGCGGATGCCGCGCTCTTCCTCGCCTCCGACAAGGCGGAATGCACCAATGGCATGACCTTCTCCGTCACTGGCGTCCGGGGTGTGGCCCGCATGGGCTAATACGCAGAAAATTGAGGGTGGCGCGGACTTTCCAGCCTGTCTCCCTACGACGATGGGCAGATTGGAAAGCCTGTTATCACCAGGGAATACGAGGGGGAGCGTGGCATGGGATGGCCGAATAAGGGTCTGGTACATCGCCCGGTCGTAATGGGTACGCGCGGTCTCGTGACTTCCGCGAATGCGCTCGCCTCGATGGCGGGGCTGCGTATCCTGCTTGCGGGGGGCAATGCGGTAGACGCGGCTGTCGCGACGGCTGCGGCGCTCAATGTCTGCGAACCATATATGTCCGGGGTAGGCGGCGGCGGTTACATGCTGATCTATACGGCGCGCGACCGTCGCTTGCGCGTCCTCGATTACAACGGGCCGAGTCCCTGGGCCGCCGCGCCCGCCGCCTTCGCCACTGTGGAAGAGAAGGATCGTGGGCCGAAGGCGCCCATCGTCCCCGGCGCGATCGGTGGCTGGCTCACCGCGCTGGAAACCGCCGGGACGATGGACCGCGCGACGGTCTTCGCGCCGGTAATCGAGTACGCCGAGCGTGGCGTACCCGTCACGCTCAAGGCGGCCAACTTCATTGGGGCGGGGTCGAGCCGCCTCACACCCGAGGCGCAGGCCGTCTTCTGCCCCACGGGCGATCCGCCCGTGCCGGGCACGCTCCTCCGGCAGCCGCAACTGGCGGAAACCTACCGCCACCTCGTCGCGAAGGGAGCGAGCGCCTTCTATGGCGGCACGCTCGGCGCGCGCGTCGTCGCCTCGCTCGCGGCGCGGGGTGGCATCCTCGCGATGCGCGATTTGGACGGCTGGCGGCCGGAATGGCAGGAGCCCGCCACGACAACCTATCGCGGCTACGACATCGCCTCCGTCCCGCCTCCCGGCATGGCATTCCAGTGTCTGCAAACGCTCAACATCCTTGAAGGGTTCGACCTCGCGGCGTCCGGCCAGAACAGCGCGGAGACGCTCCACCTGGTCATCGAGGCGATGAAACTTTCCGTCGCGGATCGTATCGCCTACGCTGGCCGGCCGGACATCCCGATTGATGGCCTGCTCTCGAAGGAGTACGCCGCACACCGCCGCGCACTGATTGACTCTGACCGCGCGCACAAGAGCGAGGGTGAGCGGTTCGGTGGCCTGACGGGGGCGGATATCATCGCCGCCGGGACACCCGGCGATTTCACCCGTGAGTGCACGACACACTTCGATGTGGTGGATAGCGATGGCAATGCCGTCTCTGTCACGCAGAGCCTCGGTGCTTTCTTCGGCTCCGGCGTGATGGCGGGCGATACCGGTATCATGCTCAATAACTTCCTCTTCTGGTCCGAACTCGATCCGGCCAGCGCCGCTGTCGTCACCCCGCACAAGCGGATGGGGACGCGGATGTCCCCTGTGGCGATCTCCCGCGACGGGCGACTCTTCGTTATGATCGGCACGCCGGGCTCGTACGGAATTCCGCAGACGACGGCGCAGATGATCTCCAACGTGATCGATCACGGCTTCAGCATTCAGGCGGCAATCGAAGCGCCGCGTGTCCGCACGTACATGGGAACGACGATCGACATCGAGGGGCGGGTGCCAGAGGAGGTACGCGCGGAGTTGACGCGCCGCAGCCACGACCTTCGCATACTACCGGACTGGTCGCCTGCGGTCGGCGGTGGGCAAGGGTTCATGATCGATCCTGAGAGCGGCGCACTCATGGGCGGCGCAGACCCTCGCCGCGATGGTTACGCGGTCGCCTTCTGAGTACGGGAGATGGAACGAGGAGTGGTGGTCGATGATGGTGGCAGGTCGGAAAGCCTGGTATTACCAGGAAAAGCTCATCGGCGGGCACTCGACGTGTTGCGATGGGAAGGTGGAAAGTGGCGACATCAACTGAAGATGCACTGCGTGAGGCGGTTTCGGTCGATCATCTCCGACGGCACAATGCGGAGATCGCTAAGGGCGTGCGCCTCTCCGGCAGTGCGGATGAGGCGGAGGCGTTCGCATACATCGCCGCGCAGTGCCGCTCCTACGGGATGGCGGTGGAGCAATATGCCATCGATGCCTACGTCAGCCTGCCTGGGGCGGCATCGCTTTCTGTCGTGATGCCCGAACGGCGGGAGATCGAGAGCATCACGCATTCCGCGTCCGCCGCGACAGGGGCGGAGGGGCTGGACGGGCAGCTCGTCTACGCGGGGGCGGGCCTGGCGGCGGACTATGCGCTGGTCGATGTGCGCGGCAAGATCGCGCTCGTCGACGGGCTGGCGGCGCCCCCCAAGGCGTTCGCCGCCGATGACGCCGGCGTGCTCGGTATCGTCTGTATCAATCCCCCAGAGTTCCACGAGATGACCGTCTCCCCGGTTTGGGGGACGCCGACACTTGAGACGGCATCCCGGCTACCAAAGGTCGTTGCGATCTCCGTTCGAAAGGATGACGGCGATGAACTCAAGGCACTGCTCGAGCGCGGATCGGTGACCGTGCGCATCACGGCGGATGTGGACACTGGCTGGCGATCGATCCCGACCCTGACCGCCGAGTTCCCCGGCACCGCGGAGGACCGCTACATCCTTTTCAGTGGTCACGTAGACTCTTGGCATCACGGCGCGATGGACAATGCGAGCGCGAATGCGACGATGCTTGAGATCGGGCGCGTGCTCAGCGAGCACCGGAGCGAGTTACGGCGCGGGTTGCGGCTTGCCTTCTGGTCCGGCCACTCGCACGCGCGCTATGCCTCCTCCGCGTGGTATGCGGATAACTTCTGGCTCGACTTACGCGACCATTGCGTTTGCCACATTAACTCCGAGTCGACTGGTGCCGTCGGTGCGGACTTACTCGTGGCGGCGGGCATGGCAGAAACCTGGCAGTTTGCGGCGGGGCCGATCCGCGATGTTGCGGGGCAGGAACTGCGCTACCAGCGGATGGGCCGCAGCCACGACCAGTCGTTCACGGGCGTTGGCATTCCTTCCGTCCTGTGCGGTCTCGCCGCGCAGCCGGGCGGCGGGCTCGGTTGGTGGCATCACACGACGGACGATACGTTGGACAAGATCGACCCCGTCAACCTCGTGCGGGATACGCAAATCTATCTGCTCACCTGCTGGCGGCTCTGCACGCTGTCGACACTGCCCTTCAATTTCGCGGAGACGGCGCGTGAACTTCGCGACCGCTTGCGCGCTCTAGAAGAGTCCGCAGGTAGTCGGTTCGATCTCACGCCACTGATCACCGAAGCGGACGCGTTCCACGCCGCCGCCGAACGGTTGAATCGTGCCATCTCGGAGGCAGGTGATGCAGCCGCGCGTACCGAGCAACTGAACACAACGATCATGGCGGTTTCGCACGCTCTCATCCCGGTGAATTACACCAAGGCCGGGCCGTACGAGGTGGATCTCGCGCTGGCGAACCCGGTGTTGCCCGGGCTCGCTGCCGTCGCATCGCTGGGCGATATGGAAGCGACAGGCGATGACGCGGGATTTCTGTGCACGCGACTCATACGGGAACGCAACCGCGTCTGGCACGCCCTCGCTACGGCCCGGCGGGAGATCGAGCGTGCGCTCATCTGACCGGTGAGACAGGTGGCCTCGCGTGCGACTTTATGAGCGGCATGTGTACTCCCATCTGTGACGGCGCGTGTACCAAAATCGGGTATCCGGTCGGTTGGACTATCCTACCCAACCGGAGCGGAGACGTTCTCGCTCAGTCGTTCACGACGGTGGAGGAAGAAGGGGATGAGCAGGACGAGACGGATGAGCGAGAGGATCGCGCAAGAGAGCCAGATCACCTGGAAGCGATCGCTGTGCGCGAGCAGCACCCCGAAGACAACCCCGGCGAGCGTCGCGCCGATCTGGGCGACGGTCGCCATCAACGCCACGACACGGCTGGTTCGCCCATTGTGGTTACCGCCCCTCCGGACAACTTATATGAGATACGCTCTAACAGCGGGATGAAAGAAGGCCAGGAGCTTACCATAACGGAATGGGCAACGGTGTCGACGTTTGTAACGGGCCTTCGTCCTCGAGCACAAGTGGCAGTGGCTGGGATTGCGCCTCGACCCGACGGATTACACCGACGCCGAGGCGATCGCGGCCATCGCCCGCATCACCGGCGGCAACTTCCGCCTCTTGCAGCGCCTCTTCGCCCAGATCGCGCGCGTCCTGCACAGGCACCGGGCGGCGGCTGCGCCGCTGCGGCCGGCAGGTTGAGTACACCGCAACGTCGCGGCCTCGGCAGCCGTGCTCCGCGGCGCGGGACGCATCATCGGTAGCCGCGCGGATCGCGCAACGGCCGGAAGAAGGCGCGCATATCCGCAGCGAGCAGCTCCGGCTCCTCCATGGCGGCGAAATGGCCGCCGCGCGGCATCTCCGTCCAGCGTCGCACGTTGAAGAACCGCTCGGCGGAGCCGTGCGGCACGGGGACGAGGTCCCGCGGGAAGATGGCGAACCCCGTCGGCACCGGGGTGTAGCCCCCGCCACCTTGCGGCGGATTGGCGCGGTTCTCGTAATACAGCCGGCACGACGAGCCGATCGTCTCGGTGGTCCAATAGATGGTGATGTTGGTCAGCAGCTCGTCTTTGGTGAAGCGCCGCTCCACATCGCCACCGCAGTCGCTCCACGCGCGGAACTTCTCGACGATCCACGACGCCAGCCCCGCCGGGGAATCGTTCAGGCCGGCGGCCAGCGTCTGCGGCCTGGTCCCCTGGATCGCGGCGTACCCGCCCTCCGTCGCCTGCCACCGCCTGCCGGCGTCGAGGTACGCCCGCTCCGCGTCGGACAGCACGTCTGGCGGCAGGGCGCCCAGTTGCCTGGCCGGGACGTCGGTCAGGTGGATGCCGACGAGCGCGGCGGCGTGATTGAACGCGAGGCGCTCGGTGACGCCGGTACCCCAATCGCTGCCGTGCGCGGCGAAGCGCCGGTAGCCGAGCTCGTCGGCCATCAGTCGCGCCCAGAGCGCGGCGACACGCTCCTGCGTCATGCCGCGCTCGCGCGGCCGGTCCGAGAAGCCGAACCCCGGCAGCGACGGCACGACCACGTCGAAGGCATCGGCGGGGTCGCCGCCGTGGCGCGCCGGGTCGGTGAGGAGGGGGACGAGCTTCACCATGCGGCAGAACGAGTCGGGCCAGCCGTGCGTGAGGATGAGCGGGAGCGGGGCCGGCCCCGCGCCGCGCTCGTGGATGAAGTGGATGCCGAGGCCGCCGAGGTCGGCGCGGAAATGAGCGAAGCGATTGAGTTCGGCCTCGCGCGCCCGCCAATCGAACCCGTCCCGCCAATACGCCACCAGGCGCTGGAGATAGCCCAGGTCGGTGCCGTACTCCCACCCGGCGCCCGCGACCTCGTCCGGCCAGCGCGTGCGCGCCAACCGCTCCCGCAGGTCATCCAGCGTCGCCTGCGCCACGGCGACCCGAAACGGTTGCACCGACATGCTGCCCTCCCACTCGGCGTGCCCGACCATGCGACGCACCGTCCCGGTCCCGTGTCGGTCACCGTCGCGCCGGGCGAGCGGCGCCACCAGGGTGCCCATCGCCGCGACCCGGGGTGGCCTGTCCTGCGTATCCACCCGTCCGGCGTCGTGAGGTCATCATACGATGATGGGCGGCACACCGTCGCGGCCACACCGCGCGTGCGCGGGCGGTCGCAGGGTCGGTCAACCGGCAGCCGCGGTATCGGCTCCGCCGACCGTACGGTGACGCTTGTCCCCTACCCGCCCGACGACGCCCCCTGCGGGTTACGTCCGCGCAGCGGTTTCGTCGATCCGGGGCGGCCCCTGGCAGACCTCGCCAGAGGTTCGGGGTACGCCTGCTGGTCGTATCGGTGGCCGACCGATGGCGAGATCTGGCACCGTTTCCGGTGCTGACCACGCTTGCTCGTCGGCCACCGAAGCGGCCACGATATGCGCCCCGATGCGTTGGCGAGGTCTGTTTCAGGGCCGAGAACCGCCACGCGACCGATAGTACGGTCGCGCCTTCTCGCCCTCGCCGAAATTGCCATAACGAATTCGCCAACAGCATCAACGTTCGTCGTTATCGGAATCAAGACGCCGAAGACAGTCTCGAAACATCCTCTCTGCTCTCTTTCGACACAGCATCGCCAGGGGGCTGAAACCAACTGCAGCTGAGAAGTATCGATTGCGTAAAATATACCACGGCACAACCTTCGGAACCGCGCCGGAGGTGTGTTCGTTTTATCGGGTACCTGAGCAGGGTGACAGATAGCGGGCACGAAGGATGGCGGAAGCGATTGGCCCGAAGGCTAGGCTAACTCCCTGGTTCGAGCGGATTGGCAACGTCGATCAAGTCCTCATCGACCAGATCCTCGCCCAGGGCCTTATCGTTCTCGCGTCGCAGTTCAACAAGTTTGTTTTCGATCTCTTTCTTTCGTCGCTCAAGATTTTGTCGATCCGGTGCTCGTTGAGGATTTGTAGACGGTGCCGCGCTGCTGTTGCTGCGACGAAGTTGACTCTCAACCGCTTACAGTTTGGCTTCTAACGCGACAATCTCTTCATTCGGTGGGGAGTCCATCTGCTCTTCTTCCTCCTACGTCTCGGCGGTCGCCATGATACCAAATGATACCACTCTCACAGCACCTCTTGCGAAGCAGGGGGAGTTGCACCAGCTTGGTGGACAATGGAGGTGCCCCAATGCCGAATCCTGATGCTCTCTGTCCGGGATCGCTTGGCGAAGGTCGCGACGCCGGGAAATGCGATGGTTGGTGCGCGGCGACCTGTCAATCTGAGGTGTACCCTATCCCGATGTCCGCCATTGCGCCAGTCCCGCGCGGGCGGTCTCCCTCTCACACTGCTATGACCGGCGAGCGCGCGAAACCTTACACGCGCATCCGCAGATGCGCGTGATCGGTGCGCCGTGCCACACTTTCAACGCTTCTGGCATGGCGCGGGTTCCGGAGAGAATGAAGACCCGAATAGGCGTGGGGGGATTAGAGTCTGACGAACCGGACGCGGACCGTCGCCCGCACCGACCAACATACCGAGACGTCCGCCCATTTAGCAGCGGGCGAGGAAGAGGGTGCCGAGTGTGTTCGGGTCGCTGACGCTGTAGAACCTGCCATACATCTTGCAGCCGTCCGCCGTTTCGATCAGTACGCCGTACCCCGCGTTATTGCGCTTGTTGTTAACGTAGTGGATGTAGTCGAAGCCGACAACGAGGTTGCCCTTCCCGGCCAAGGCCTTCGCGTCTTCCCGCGTGACACGATAGAACTGGAGTGTCGCGAACCCGGCCTCGTTCGAGATGAGTGTGCCCAGGTTGTTCGGGTCGATCTCGATCGAACCCGTGTGACGCGTTTTCGTCCCGATGTTGATATCAATCGTCGCCCATGTGCCGGTGATAATCGCTTTCCCACTTATCGCAAACAGGAAGAGTTCACGGATTGTGGACGGCAGCGCTTTAGCGGAGCAAGCACCCGCGCTGGGTTTTGACGGCTTGTCCAGGCAGGCGATCGCATCGGCCTCCCAGACCGCGATCTGCAGCGGCTGGGCGAAGTTGAGGGAGGCCAGGCTAGCAAACAGGCGGTTGACAGATTGTACGTCACTCCTATAGTCCAGAGCTGAACCCGGCGGAGCAGTCCTTTCGGCATCTGCGCAAGCGCTTGGCGAACCGCGTCTTCGCGACGATTGAGGCGATGCAGGATGCGCTCACGCGAGAGAGGGAGCGATTGTGGGAGCACCCGGAGGTGGTGTCCCGCATGACGAACTATCCCTGGTGGCGCAAAGGGGTCGAAGCAATCATGTCGCCTCAATCGTGAAAGAGTATAAGAATCGTCCCGCACCTACGCGGGCGCAACGAAGAGGAGAAGAGATGCCAGACATGTGGGAGCAAGATACGCCCGCTGTTCCTACGAAGGTTGCTCGTACACCCGAAGAAGCAGAGGCGTTGATCCGCCGCCTCGACGCAACCCGCGAGGCGATCATGCGCGGTCGCGTTTTCACAGATGCTGAGGACTCTGTAGAAGTTCTCCGTCGAATGCGTGAGGAACGCATGGCGCAACTAACTACTCGGTGACGGCGATTGTCATCGACACAAGTGTGGCCCTCAAATGGGTCTTGACGGAGGATCACTGCAATGCCCCGCAGACGCTTCGGATTTGACGCGCAATTCCTCGCGCTTGCTGAGTATGAGAAGTGCGTATTCTGGACTGCGGACAAGGACTTCGCCGATGAAATGACCGCGCGGTATCCAAGTGTTCGGTGGATTGGCGCGTATCCCATGCCAGTACGATAACGCGCGGTGTGCCGACCGTGCCCGGCCTCGGCGTGTCGCTCGACGAGGCGATCTGCGCGGCCCATCCGGGCGGCGGCAATGTCCTCAATCCCTCTGCCGCGACGCTCGCGGCGACCTATGTCCACTCCCGCCCCCGGCGCGGGCGGCTCTGGCA
>JAABUQ010004477.1_pt1 | contig 23794 bp, 23 predicted proteins | sample 5560001 | NCBI WGS metagenome assembly JAABUQ01 (sample SAMN10711888, study PRJNA513371) | rock metagenome | isolation source: Antarctica rocks | place: Antarctica: Victoria Land, Finger Mt nord | collected 2015-12-18 | reverse complement strand
ATCCCCCCCCCCAAGATGCCTCCCCCCAGTCGCGGAGCTTTAATAGTCCTCGAAGGCCTCGACCGCGCCGGCAAATCCACGCAACACGCCCTCCTCTGCGACCGCCTCGAAGCCACCGGCCACAAAGTAACCCGTATGAGATTCCCCGGTAAACCCCCCTTCCCCCCCCACCCCATAAAAACCGCAATGCTGACCGCACCAATGGACTACAGACCGCACAACCCCCATCGGCCAACAAATATCCACCTACCTCTCCTCCCCAACCACAACCCTGCCCGACCAATCCATCCACCTCCTCTTCTCCGCCAACCGCTGGGAGCTCGCCCCGCGCATCACCGACTTGGTCGCCTCCGGTACGACAGTAGTGCTGGACCGCTATTTCTACTCCGGGATCGTGTACTCGGCTGCCAAGAACAATCCTCTGCTCTCGCTGCGATGGGCCCGGGCGCCGGACGTGGGCTTACCACGTCCGGATCTTTGTGTATTTTTGGATTTGGAGCCCGAGGAGCAGGAGAGGAGGGGGGGGTTCGGGGGGGAGAGGTATGAGACGAGGGAGATGCAGGGAAGGGTGCGGGAGCTTTTTTATGGGTTGATGGCGTCGGAGGATGGGGTGAGGAAGGTGAGGGTGGATGCTGAGGGGACGGTTGGGGAGGTGCAGGGGAAGGTTTGGGATGTTGTGAGTGGGGTTTTTGGGGAGGGGGGGCTGGAGGGGGAGCTGGCGAGGGTGGAGGAGTGAAGGGTGCGGATGGGATGCTATGAAAATTCGGTAGAGCGCCGTCTCTTCTGGATATTGATTTGGTATTGCCATGCTAATCTACAACATCGGCTTCGTCCCATTCGCTGTCTTCGATGACGGCTTTGAGGTGCCGCTTTGGGGGGTTATAGTCGGTCATGGTGGGACGATCTGTGATCTCCGAGGCTATGGACATTGTGCTCGTTCCTGAAACCATGTCGTCGTCACCTTCTTGGTACTGCCACCCGTCTGGTAAGGAGTCGTCATCGGCATCAACAACTGCCTCATCCGCCACGATCTCTTCGTCTATCTTGGCGCTGTCGAGGATCATGGCTTCCTGCCCTGAGGCCGTTGTCCTCTTCCGTGACCTCGGCTCCTTCATCATCTGGATCAATTCTTTCTCGCCCCTTAGTCGAAGGCTCATCTCCTTGACAAGGTCGGTCCATTGGATTTCAGATCTACATCCTGGACATGCTCCTGACGTAGGAAGGACCAAGGCATCAGATCTTTCTTCGTCCAGGAAGCTTTTCGCTAGGCATGTCATATGCGACACTGTTCTGCAATCACCTTTGGGACAGACAACGATTGTCTGCGTGCCGAGGCCAAGTTCGGTTGTGCACACAGCACACGAGAGCCTCTGGTCCTTGGTGAGCAGGGACAAACTCTTCTCCACGTGAGGTTTAAAACTCTTGTATCCAACGTCAAGATGCAGAGGTTCTTGTTTGCGTTTGGACTTGGCTTGGATACCTTTTGGCGCATTGTTGTCCTCCACACCCTCCACCAATTGCTTGAAGTCAAGTATCGTGTTTATACCGCTTCTAATAGTGCCATCAACGCTGGCGTTCCAACGCTGCCAGGCGCGATAGACGTCATCAGAGCAGAAGCGGACCTGTAAAGGCCATCGTGCAAAACTTGGGACTCGAAGAAGTAAGTGAAGATTCCGAAGCTTGTTTCTGAGAGACGGACGAGACGACTGAGAAGGGCGATTTCGAGTCCGTCCTGACTTAGAAGATTTATGAGGCTTAGAGATTACGGGTGTGATGCGCTCGCGCGCTGCGATTTTCTTGGTGAGGTGGGTGTTGTGCCATGCCCATCTGCAGAATGGTCAGGCCCGTTCAGGGTATGCAAGAGCTTCAATCACGTATGTCGTAGACTAGAACAAGGCAGGCAAATTGCAATGACCGAGCGAAGGTGAGATACAGCCATGAGCGCATCATGCAAGAAACTTCGAGGCAGTGCAGAGACACGGAAAGCATCATCATTTCGATCGCAGCCCTCCACTTGGAGTGAGTTCTTTGCTTACTCGAATTGCAGAGCAGCAATCTTGGATGGAAATCCAGATACGATGCAAGTCATCTCCCACGGCCGAAGGTTGTCGCGTGCTGTCCGCACAGCGCCGCCCTTGGTGTCACCATTATGCTGGGCAAGCCGCCGCAATGGGTGGGGCGTCGAACCGACATATAAGACAGAATGATTTTCGATCGAGCGCAAAAGGTAGCAACAGTAGAACGCTGGAATCGGCTTGCGGTTCATATCAATGATTCGGTACAAGTATGACTCGGGGATCCCCTCCTCATGTCAGGTAATGTACCTTACTTCCCAGTCTTTCCGAGCAGGACTTGAAGCTGGGTGAGTCCTTGGAGGTTATTTAATTTGGTAGTAGAGTGATAGAGGTCAACCTCCTCATAATGGTCATGCAACCAACATGTCTTCACTTGTAGTAATCACGTTGCATATTGCAATGCAATGCAATTCAAAGCAAGCGCTCGGTCATTGAATGGTTTAGTGAATGCTGAGGCTTGGCGTGGAATTGCCTAGAGCAGCTAGTGCATCCACTCCGTACAAATGTGGCTTACCTAATCCAGATAGTACCGAGAGTGTACCTATCGATCTCGGCCTCGCCTTGTTCAAAGGATATAGCCTGCTTTACCTTAAGGTATCATTTCCACTTTCCCGCACTCACCCCCCTCACCATTCGGACACTCGTTCATACACTCTCACCCTCCAATATGCTGCCATTCTGCTTTTCTACTTCATGAGGCCCCGAGCCTTATCATTCTTTTAGCGGCTCCCCTGTCATCCTCCAGATCGCTTCAACTGCGGGCCGACAAGGGTGGCTCATTCCTTGCGTTACATTTCACTGTTCAAAACCTGGCACCTGGCGGCACCTGGCTCTTCATGTGACAGTACGGAATCCGTAACGTTAAAAGTGCAAACCGCAATTCTTTTCTTCACCTCGTCCCACCGAACCGACCGTATGATCGGAATCAGCCGCAGTAGGATTTCGTCAGCTGGCTGTCTCAACCACCCTGGAGATGGTGGCTCTCCCACCAGAAGGTGGTGCCATGGGGGGCCCTCCCGTCACAACCAACGTCACCCCTTCAATGCCTGCAACTGGTAGTTTCCAGGTTGACCTTCACCCTGCAAAGAATGGAATCTACACAAATTACCCCTCTCACATTCCAATCAGTCAGCGACGGGCACCGAAGCTGGACATGTCGACTGTGGAGAGACGTGGACAACCATCGGCAGCAAGAGAGACGAAACGGGTCCGACCGCATGGATTGCAGGAGGCGCCGTCATACAGACCGAATGAAGAAGAGTTCAAGGATCCGTTTGAGTACATCAGAAAGATTCGCCCAGAAGCCGAGAAGTATGGGATATGTAAAGTCATACCGCCAGACTCATGGTCGCCTGATTTCGCCATCAACACGGAAAAATTCTTCTTCAAAACCCGCCGGCAAGAGCTGAACTCAGTAGAAGGAGGGACACGCACACATCTGCAGTACGTTGATCAGCTCGCCAAATTTCACAAACAGCATGGCATGAACCTCAACCGCTTCCCGAGTGTCGACAAACGGCCACTGGACCTCTACAAGCTGAAGAAGGCAGTCGAAACTCGAGGCGGCTTCGAGAAAGTCTGCAAATTGAAGAAGTGGGCTGAAATTGGGCGCGATCTCGGCTACAGCGGAAAGATTATGTCGTCGCTGTCAACGTCTCTCAAGAACTCCTACCAGAAATGGCTCCATCCGTACGAGGAATTTCTCAAATATGCAAAACCGGGAGTGCAGCAGCAAGTTGAATTTGAGAATGGGGGACCCTTCACTCCCAACTCCGTGAATAAGTCAATGAACGGATCGCAACATGATACACCAAATGGTATGCGGGACAGCTCCCCAGCAATGAGAGCTTCCGCTGCCCTCAATGCTTCCGTGAACGACACAAGCGAACCATTCGATCCACCCTCCCAGCCTGAACCTCCTATAGTCTCTTCTGGCTTTGCTCCTGTGAATGCCGGTGGTTTCACCCCGGTTAACGTGACACCCGCGTCCTTTCCTTTTCCGACCGCGAAACAAACGCCTCCAGTAAAGCATGAAATGGAAAACGGCACTCCGGGCTCGACTCACATGGGACTCAATGGGGCTCCTGCACATCCATTCGCCGATGGGCAAGCCTTCCTGAGCGCTGGCCGTACGATAAGTGGCCAGGGCTCCGATCCATTGAAACGAACTATCAGCCATGATAGCATGAATGGTGGATCTGCAAATGGCTCCGGAGCTGGCGGTGGCGAAACGGATGATCCGAATGAACGCCGTAGCAAGAGAATCAAAAAAGGTATATTATACATGACGGAAGCGTTGCACCTCGATTCTTTGCCTGATTTCTGGGCTACCTGGTATTTTAATTGAGACTGACAATGGCCCAGCTCCAACCGTTGTGGGATCGCACATGAGCTTACTTAGGCCAGCAACACCGCGTTTGCCAAGTGACCGAAGAAATGGAAAGCCTGGAGAAGTAAGCCCTACCAAGGAGAGGTACATGCGAGTGAGCCGTTTATTAACATTTTATAGATATGCGAGGCTTGTGGAACAAAGGACGATCGATCTTCCCTGCTAATATGCGATGGCTGTGAGTTCGGATACCACAAGGCTTGTCTGGATCCTCCCGCCAGAACAAATCCGTTGCATGACTGGCATTGTCCACGCTGCTTGGTTGGCACAGGAGATTTTGGATTCGAAGAGGGCGGCATCTACTCACTGCGGCAATTTCAAGACAAAGCCCACCACTTCAAGGAGACGTATTTCCAGCCCAAAATGCAATTCGATCCCGTCCTCAATTCAAAACGAGCTGTCACCGAAGATGATGTTGAACGAGAATTCTGGAGATTGGTGGAGAGCCCCACCGAAGAGGTCGAGGTCGAATACGGTGCCGACATACACTCAACAACGCACGGCAGTGGCTTCCCAACAATAGAAAAAGACCCTCGAAACCCCTACTCCACAGACTATTGGAACTTGAACATCCTCCCGTTCCACCCTGATTCACTCTTCCGCTACATCAAATCCGATATATCTGGAATGACGATACCTTGGCTATACGTGGGAATGTGTTTCTCGACCTTTTGCTGGCATAACGAAGATCACTATGGCTACTCTGCAAACTACCAGCATTTCGGGGCAACAAAGACATGGTATGGAATTCCTGGTTCAGACGCTGAACGTTTCGAACAAGCGATGAGGGAGGCTGTCCCAGAGCTCTTTGAGTCACAGCCCGATCTCCTCTTCCAGCTTGTGACCCTATTACCGCCTGATAGATTGAAGAAGGCCGGTGTCAACGTCTTCGCGTTGGATCAACGCGCAGGCCAATTTGTCATTACTTTTCCACAAGCATATCATGCCGGCTTCAACCACGGCTTTAATTTCAACGAGGCTGTCAATCTCGCACCGGAAGACTGGGAATCTTATGGCGAATCCGGCGTCGAACGTCTTCAAGCCTTCAGGAAACAACCATGCTTCTCGCATGACGAGCTATTAATGACAGCAGCTGCCACAAAAGATATCACTATAAAGACAGCTAAGTGGCTGGCACCTGCATTGCAAAGATTACAAGATCGAGAGTTGCGGCAGAGGAACGACTTCTTTCAGCGCCACAAGGGCTATTTTGAATCACACCAATGTCCGATCGACGGAAGTGCAAAGTCTGAGGATGCTTGCGATCTGGGCTATCAGGTCCTCGACGAAGATGTCCCCGAGCCCGAATACCAGTGCGCGTATTGCAAAGCGTACAGCTATCTCTCGTCTTTTCGATGCCAGGCGTCTGGCAAAGTCATGTGCTTGCTACATGCAGGAAGCCACGAATGCTGTGAATCTAGCGAAGAACAACGCTTTCGAGGGCGAGGCCACGCTCTGAGATATCGTATGACGAACCGGTCACTGGAGAATATGGTACAAAAAGTGATAGATCGCGCACATTTGCCTGAAGCCTGGCAGGAGAAGCTTGATAAAGCCATCGATGATGAGGAGAAGCCTGCGCTGAAGTCCTTACGAGCTTTAGTCGCTGAAGGAGAGAAGATACCATGGGATCTTCCAGGGCTACCAGATCTCAAGAAGTTTGTGAACAGGTGCAATGAGTGGGTCGATGAAGCCACAAATTACATCACACGCAAACAGCAAAATAGACGGAAGAACGAGAAAGCGTGGCGAAGGAACAATTCTGCCAAAGCAGCCGAGGCAGAGGAACGCGATAAAGAGCTGAGGAAGATTGAGAACATCCAAAAACTTCTCGCTGAGGCGGAGCAAATTTCATTCGACTGTCCGGAAATCACTTCGCTATCAGAACGAGCTGATGCTATCAGGGAATTCCGGCGAGACGCCAAACTTGCCTTGGAGAATCCCAGCTTGCGCACCACGCAAGACTTAGAGGACCTAGCCGAGCTAGGGAAGGGCTTCAATGTGGATGTTCCCGAAGTTGAGGAACTGGAGACGATTGTGCAGAAGATGCGCTGGAGTGATGAAGCGGCCGAAAAGGTAGACAAGTTCATGACGCTTGATGATGTCAAGTCTCTCGTTGCGAGGGGTACTGAAATCGGAATCCCATCCACGCACATCAACATGCGACGGTTCGTAGACCTCGAGACAAGCGGCGAGTTGTGGGAGTCAAAAGCCAAAGAACTCATGAATATGGAAATGATCCACCATCCTCAGCTTGAGGCGCTCTCAACGCAAGCCGATAAGCTGCCCATCACAAATGAAACGCGAGCTGCAGTAGATGCAATCCTGAGCAAGCAACGAGAAGCGCAGAAGCAGATCATCACGCTCTTTGAGAGATGCACCAACGAAGATTTTCGCAAGAGACCAAAGTATAAGGAAGTCCGTGACGTCCTGGAAGGACTCTCTGAGCTGAATAGTAAGCCAAATGGAACTGTGGATCTTGAGACTGCCCTGAAACGTCACGAAAACTGGATGCGGAAAGGGAAGAAGCTCTTCGGCAAGGCGAATGCACCTCTGCACATCCTTCAGGCACATATGAACTATGTGTCCGAGCATAACAAGTACTGTTTTGACCTAGATGATAAGCCGAGGATGCCTGTAGAGCCTGCATCACGAGATGCCACCCCAGACGATGAAGACGCTGACGTTGTCAAATCCGAGAAGAACGTCTTTTGTATGTGCCGTCAACCTGAGGCTGGGACCATGCTCGAATGCGATATGTGTCATGAATGGTATGTCCTATCTTCCAACACATCCATTCTTCTACTAAGTCTTTTACAGGTACCATTGCAAATGTCTGAAGATTGCCCGCGGGAAGGTCAAAGAGGACGATAAATATACTTGCCCTATCTGCGATTGGCGCGTAAAGATTCCTCGTGATGCAGCTCGCCCAAAGCTTGAGGACTTGATCCAATGGCAGGAGGAAATATCAGACCTACCATTCCAGCCAGAGGAGGAAGATGTGCTTGCAGAGATCATTTCCGTCGCCCAGACGTTTCGGGACCAGATGTATCCACTTCTCCAACCAGCTTTGGCAACAGGCGACCAAATAGTCGAGCATCGTTTCTTTCTAAGGAAAATCGAAGGGGCCGAGATCCTTCTTACAAAAGAGACCAACTTCTTCCGCCAGGAGCTCCATAGATGGGTTCCAGTAACCGATGAGGCCCCTCCAGTGCTGGAACAGTCCCTTTCGACCCGCAAGCCGCGTCCGACTAAACAGCAGAAATTGATGCAACTTCATGGAGTCAACTCCCCCGACGAATTGCCTCTTCAATTCCGTACTAAGCCGTACAATATCGCCAAGGCTCGTAAAGGAAGCGATACCAGAATTCATCCTGCGCCTTCTGGGCGGCCGAGATCATCTCATTCCTCAACGAGCACTTCAACAGATCCTCACACCCACTCACACCGTCTTCCACCGCCTCTTTCGATGCCAGGCGCCGATCCATCATATTCCGCCCACCATCCTCTGCCCGCCTCTCACAACCCCCACGCAAATCCAGACTCGCCGGGTCCCACACAGAGCCCTTACTACTCAAACCACAACGGCGCGGGACCATACTCACCGTTCATTGAATCGCCGAGGTACGGTGTTCCGCGGTCCCCCCTATCGGCTACCCAGCAGAACCTGGATCCGAGCCTCTTCATCCATGCCAACGGCCCCTTTGAACATCCCCATAGCAGGTTCGGGTCGCCGCCTCAACACAGCTATGCAAACCAGAGGCAGTCGCAGGACCGAGATACTACTGTGGACAACATGTTTGACGAATTCGTTGCTCAACCCGAAGATGAACTGAACCCCCGGAATGAGTTTGCAGAGGCTCTTGAGGATCGAGGTCGTGACCGTGAGGCTGAGGACGAGAAGGGGCCACATGATCTTGTGGCGGATTCTTGACTTGTGCTTCAAATCCTGTTTCAACAGAAGCCTTCACGATGGAGGGCAATGCCTCTGAAGTTTCTTTTTATCAGTGCCGATGGCGTACATATGCATTTTTTCACTGGGGTGTAATACAAGGCGCTGACGAAGCATTTTCTATTCTGCAGACGTTTGGTTCTCCAAGACGGCATCGTGACGAATTTATGGGTGCATGTCTCATATTCACATTCATCTGGCTTGCATTTCAATACACCAACAGTGCCAGCCTGCTTTGCTTCGGCTCTTGCTGTACACTTGCTTTCAGGGAACAAATATCTGCATTGCTAAATTAGAAGCGGGCGTTAGATCGGGGAGGCTATTTGTACTTTTAGCTTAGCATAGAAAAAGCCATGACATTTCATGCTCTTGTCCTAACCCTATCCTTACTTGAATCGTGGATATTGTTACTGGCTATGCTCGCCCTCAACTCCATAGGATGATGTGGCCATTCTCAACAACAAAATCCCTTCCACACACCTAAAGCCTCTTCTTTCCTTCCCCGGCCTGCACAGCCTCTGCAAATGCTGTGCAAATACTCCCGTACGCTTCAAAAAGTACCCACAGGGGGAAGAAGACCCAGAGCATGTTAAAGAAGAAAAGATAAACCCACATGTACATGAAATTACTGGTGTCCAGATTCGGGCTCCCGGTCAACCATTCCGGAGCGAACGTCATGAATCCTATCCCCATCAGCCCCCAAACCTCCAGACCCTCCCCAAGAGAAACCGGCACTCACCTCCATACAACTCCCCCGTAGCAAGCACACTCCCCCAAAACCACAGCTTTGCCCCCCCACCTCTCCTTATCAGCTCACAGACATACAGCGCCAGCGGCCCCCCAATAAAGACCGTCAACAACTCCAAGCTCACAACCGTCAAATCCGCCCCGCCCCACCTCCCGTCCGCTCTCGCATACTCCTGCCACAGCAGCGCAGCAGGATTCGTCCCGTACGCGGGGCCATAGCTGCGGTCCGTGTACCCTAAGAAGTTCCCTGTGGCAGCACCCCCGCGGCTGGCCGGATGCGGATAATCCGAGTCCATGGTTATGGATTGGTAGACGAAGAAACAGTTGTACAGGAAGGAAGATTCGAGGACTAGGGGGATCAGGCCGTCGAAGAGGTGCCAGATGAATAGGAGGCGGATCTTTAGGGGGGAGGTGAGAGGGAGGAGTTGGTAGGATGCGAGGTAGGCGGTTGAGAGGATGAGGAGGGTGGTGAGGAGGGAGAGGAGGGTTGTGGGGTCGAGGAGGGAGGGGGAGGGGTTGGAAGAGGATGGAGGGCGGGAGGACATGTTGTTGTGTGAAAGAGGTTCCTGGATGGTGGGTTTTGAGGACTACTTTTCCATGATTCTTGAGTTAATGGCGGAGAGTTGACCAGCATTTGTTTATTATACAGCGTCGTTAGCTAGCGGAGATACGGACAGCCAATCAGCGATACGAAGCTTACGACGACGCCTCTCGACGTTTCCTTTGGTCGAAGGAGTAACGAAGATTAGTCAACTATTCTGTCGAGATGGCTGTACCTCAACTTCTGCAACCCATCCCCGAGTATGCAGGAGACGTCGATGCTAAATCAAGTCAGACACTTGTGTTCCAACCATAGCGCCTTCTATGCCGCCGACTTTAGGTACTCCGTAACATGTATCAATCGGCCTCGATCGGTCTTTTTTGCTGACGGCACGTATCGTGGGCCCCAATTTCTCGTCGAGCATGCGAAACATTGGGGCCACGATCAAGTGCGGTACCTCGATCAATTTATGCAGCTAACAGGTATTGTGCTATTGGCGCTGTTCAGCTTCAGCTTGACGATGATCAGAGCTACCCCTCCCTCCGTTTATCCCACTCGACCTATTTCTTTTGCTCTTTCTCAACACTCTAGCCTTCAGCGGCGTCACTTCTCATTTCCTAGATGAAACGTTGAACACGCCGAATAGCAGAAGAAAAAGGCTTGGCGACAAATCATCTTCGTCTCCTAAGTCTGGACGGCGGTGGTGTTCGCGGGTTATCATCGCTGTACCTGCTAAAACAGCTCCTGGAATCCATTGCGGATGACCCTCGATATCCTCCCAAACCATGCAATTTCTTCCATATGATAGGTGGCACGAGCACAGGCGGGTACGTGTCTATGCAGCCCTCATACAGCCGTAAATTCTGCCCGGATTAACGGCAAAATTTGCTAGACTTATTGCCATAATGCTCGGATGATTGGAGATGACAGTCGATCATTGCATTGACGCATACGTTTCGATGATGGATGCTGTGTTCAAGAAGAAAATGCACCGTTTCAAAAATGTCAGAGGCGAACTGCAGGCGAGGTCTGATACCGTGGAGTTAGAGGAAGCGATCAAAAAGGCCATTAAGAATTCAAAGCTGCCGGAGAAAACGCAGGTTGATATTCCCATGAGGAATCCTGACCCAGAAGGCTGGAAAACGTAAGAGATTCTTTTTAAGATGATAAGATGCGGGAGGGGCCGTATATTGAAGGGTCGAGTCTGAATGATATGTTTACAGTAAATAGATTTGTCTGTGCCGTGGCCAAAGAAAGGCATGACCTATTGGTGAAATTCCCAAGCTGCACCCGTTTCAAGGAACTTGATTCCACGTTTTATGACAGGGTCAAAGTTTGGGAAGCAGCGCGGGCCAGGTCGGCCGCGACAACTTTCTTCGACGAAGTCACGCTCGGACCGAACAAGAGGGTCTTCTTGGATGGTGCAACGGGTGCCAACATCCCCGTTCGCGAATTGTGGGTGGAAGCGCAGAATGTCCGGAGAAGTCGACCGCTTCAGGAGCAAATACAATGCATTGTATCGATTGGAACGGGCATGCCGTTCGCGCAAGGCTTCAAAAGCGATGCCTTCAATATCGTCGGGACGCTGCAAACCCTCCCGATAGAAATAGAAAGGACGGCAAGCAGCTTCGCAGCCGAGTACGAAGATCTGAATAATCGAGGTTCATACGTCCGATTGAATGTCCAGCAAGGTCTGCAAGACGTGAACGTGGAAGACGCCGAATCTAAATCCACCATCAGCGCCATGACGGAGGAGTACGCCAGCGGACGCGAGGTTCGAAAGATCTTGCTTTCGTTCACGGAGAGAGTCCGGCGTACGGAAAGTTCGCACCCCAGCATTCATCCTTTTCTACCCAGCAGCTACGAAGACGGTCCCTCCAGGGCATCGCTCTTCCATAACGAGTGGTCTGCTTCTCACGCTAATGCATATGGCATGAGAGGCAGCAGAGGCTGGTAGATTAATGGACTGACTGACTGGTTGACTGACTTTTGCAGCTCTTCCGGTCGCCATCCCCGACTTGAGGCCGGAGGGTAGGGAGAGATGTTTCTCCTTCCAGAGTCTCGACACATCCGATCGATTGGTTAATCCTCACGCCAACGACTATTGGAGCGTCGTGACCATTGACGGGTTGAATGTGTATGAGAAAGTGTACCAAGCTTCTCGGGACCCGAGGACAAATCTCATTCCTTGTCAGTATGATTCGAGCAATCATCTCCCAATTTCTGACGCCAATCCAATATCAAAAATTCCTTTTCCGTGTCTCTTTCACCACTTTTTGTTGCTGAGTCAAGATCCGCACTGATATTTACATACTCTCAAGCTTACGACATGCTCCCCTCCAGTCGACGCATTCGCCCTCCAGTTCATCGGTACCCAGCCCAACGCCACCGTCAACGCCACCCTCGCCGTAGCTAGCAGCAGCATCAGCCTCAGCAGCAGCACACACAGCAGCATCCGCAACATCAACAGCACCACCGACCTCGTATTTCGCCTCTGGCGCCGCCTCGACCCCCACTTCACCCACCACCTCTCCCACAACCTCTCCCTCGCCCTCACGCACATGCTCTTCATAGAACTAGTCCGCCGCGACAACCCGCCGCACCAAGAACAGCAGAAGCTACAGCACCGCCATGACTCCGGTGACTGGGAAACTGACGACGACGAGATCTGTACTTTTTCGCCTAAACGCCGCAAATTACTCGAATGCTACGGCAATTGAATTGTGTGCTCGTGCGGGTGCGGACGAAAGTGGAACTTCGCGAATGGGTTCCACGGGCTGAGGCGGGACGAGCGGAAAGTCAAGAACTGCAAGGCCAAGAATTGGATGAACGCAGGAGAGAGCAAGTGGCGGCCGGGATGGGGCGTAGGGAAAGGGAATAAGGGGGCAGAATTGTTTGACAAGAACAGGGTGAACTGGTTGAAGGGAAGGCAGCCTGCTGTTGCCAAGTGACTCTTTTCTCCGTCCACTCAGGTGGCCCATCCGTTTCCGCCCTTTTATGACGGCCTTTGTATCATCTGGTGTTGTCCCGTGAAGGTGGTGTTTATCGCGTTGTTTATAGAATAGGGTCTGTTTTGGTGCAAATATGATGCTGAAGATGCTAGTCAAGATAGTACTCATAGTGAGGGCGAATGCATCTCGATTACTGCTACTCCGTACTACTGTTGTTCTCCCATCAAAACGAAGGGGAATAGAAAGGATAGAATGCGGTGGCAACGGTGGTCTAGACTGATCCAGAGATCTCGAAAAGGTACGGCCCAGGCGGAGGTACCTACTTGCCTAAAGCAAAGGTACTTAGTCCTCTGAGTAGTAAGCGTATCCATCACTTAATAACAATCAGGTCGGTGACCTTTCCCATTCGCAAATGTAACGTCGGGTACGGAACCTTGTCATTCCCATCTTCATCTCATGCATCTCGAAGGGTTGCCTCAAAGCAGTTGTGCGGCAAAGCCTTGAACCCCCTCACTCCTTCACAGAGATCAAACCTAGATACTCTGACTGCCTGCAAGCGGTGGGCCGACCGGCTTTATTGATGAGCAACTCACATTTCTCCCGATTTTTGCATGCTGTTATCTGTTTTGAATCATGTCATCTTTTAAAAGAAAAGAAGAGCAAGCAGAACAGACCATCCAGACGATTACTTTCCCCTATCTTGTGCCGCTCGCAGCTCGTAGCGCCCGCCTTGTGCTGCAGGTCTATTTAGGCAATTAATAGTGACAATGAGGATGCATAGTCATGGCTCTTTTTTTATCCGCCAAAGACTGTCGTGATGAAGGTAGGTAGGATGAATGGGGAGGGAAAAGAGAAGTAATTCGCGCTACTGCTGCGAACAGGCAGGCTGAACAGCGATACAGAGTGAATAACATCAATGCTGCCTCCTCTTCCTCCTCCTCCTCCTCCTCCTCCTCCCCTCCCCTATCCTCACTCATATCCTCACCCTTCGTCGTCACTTGCAATTGACAGATGGCACAACGACGTGCGATGAGGCACGACTGTGTCGCGCGACACTCAGGTCCCTCGCCCTTTCTTTCCCTCCCTGTAAACCGTCATGGACCCCATGATCACTCCCGCACCCGATCCACAAGGGGCGTTATTGCACATACGAGGCGGCAGCAGCAGTAACAGTAGCGGTGCCCTCGACACATGTGGATACCTGAGCGGCGACTACGGTATGATCCTTAGACGTGCTGTCTCTATTTATTCTTCCCCCTCTCCTCCCAATTGCCGTTATCTGCAATGACATTGCTTACCACTGACGAACGACTCTCCAACAAGCATCTCCTCTGACCTGCGGAAAGGGGTACACCTGCAGTACCGGTCCATCCTATCTGCCTTCCCATCTCGGCTGTTGCAATGCCGTCAATTGCACCCCGAGTTCCGGCGCTCGCACCTGTATCACTGCGGAATCCGGCACGATTCCTTGCAAGGGCGACTTGTCAAGTGGTTGTATCTAAGAATACACAAGCCTGCTCTTCTGGTACTTCAACACCCTCCTTTTCTTTCCCTCTCTCTTTGCGTATCGGATCCTACTGTGAGCCAGTGAATCAGGCAAACGTTGCAGAAAATACGCCATATCCATTTAAAAGTAAAACGGCAAAAGACCGAAAGGCCAGACCTGTTTCCCCTTCAATCACCCCCTCTCCACCTCTCTATCTACTGCCTAAACCTTCGACCATAAGAGAGTCTACTCACAAATTTCAAACCACCCCAGCACCGACCCCACCGCCCCAGCATGCGTAACCTACTCCCAGCCCCCTCCCTCCTCCGGCTCCGCCGCCTCCGCCGGCATCTCCCCCACAATCTTGTCCTACGCCTGCGGTCCCACCCAGACAACCCACATCTACCTCGCAACCGCCACCAACGCTCCTGCCTCCGCCTCTGCCTCTTCTCATACCTCGACCACCATTTCCTACCTCCCGACATACGCCTACATCGGCATCGCGGTCGGTGGGGTGATCTTGTTCTCAGTAATAATGGCGACTGTGAGGGTGGCCTTCCGAAAGTGGAGGGCTCGACGGCGGCAGGAAGACAACGAGCGGCGAAGGCGGCAGATGATGCAGGGGGGCATCGGTATTGGGTACAGGATTTGTCCCCGGGACAGGATCGGGAGGGTTCGTGATGGACGATTGGAGCGAGAGAGAAAGGCTCACTCGGGCTCAACCTCAGACGAGACCGCCGCCACGACCGCCCCCAGATCCGAGTGCTTTTGGAGAGTCAGAGGCGGGGCCGGATTACGCGAGGTGGCTGAGGGGTGGGAGGGCCTATTAGTGAGTGAGAAAGACAGGCAGGGACATGGCATATGCGCAAAGCTGGCCCTGTTTCTGGCACGTTGGACTCCCTGGACACCAGGACATGTGCGAAACCCGCCTCCGAAGCATTGAGCTCAGCAACGCTAGAGCCAGAGCTGAAGTAAAGTCAACTTCAGGATGTGGAGTCTGCAAAACATGGTAGGTGGTGGACGGGCTGGATTCTCGAAACCTGTTCTTAGAATCCTTCGAACCCTTCGTGGCTAAGCTGTGACCACGTCCAGAACTATCGGCGAGCGGTGAGCAGGAGCTAAGGAGGGAGAGGTCTTGCAGAAACAGCCAACGCGATCCGAGGATTTTGAGGGGATGGCCATCTTCTTCCGCCGTCCGGGATAATTCTTAACCTCGCTGAGATTGAAAGAATGCTGGCGAAGTTTGAAGAGACAAGTCCAGCATGAGTGTCAGGGACGAAAGGTACATATGGCTGTATGAGAGACACTCTTAGTGGAAGGATTGAAAGGTGAAACGCCGGTATGATTGCGATATATTGGACGAGACTAGGACCATCTGTTTTGAAGTGCTACGGTAACGCTATAAGAGATCTACACAAGTGTACATTACTATGGGAACTTCTATGCGAATACAATGGCGACCTAGAGATCCTTCATGAGCCAAGGGAATCGCGTTCTTGGGTTGTGTGGTGGGCCTTTTGCTGCCTTGTAGCTTGTTTGCTTCCGGTGGTAGATCTCCGTGGTAAATACAGGTACGTGCGGCAGGAGCCAAATGTTTCGAATGCAGGGAGTTGTGTGAGTGGGAGGGTGAGGGTGAGTGTAGAATGTGCATTGCCTCGATAGGGGGATGCATCACTCCGTCGCGGGATCCCTCTTCCTAAATTAACGGGCTCGCCCGCTAAAGCGGCAGGCTTCGGGGGAGCCTCTAGCCCCGATTCTCTTTGCGCCTCAACGCTTCACCAACTCTGAAAAAAATCCCCCATCCTCTATCCGTTACGTTAGACCGAGCCATGGGTCCCGAGACTCACGATCACGACCCCGAAAATGGGCAGGACGAGCCTCTCGTCCAAGAAGACTATGAGCAAGATGACGGTCCCCAAGCCTCAACCCCAGGTGGATCGGACATGCACATTGAGTCGTCCTCGTCATCAGTCCGCAATAGTCAATCTCCAATGCCGGTCTGGCTACGAGAATCCTCGAAGTCATTCCACTGGAGATGGGTACCAGTACAAATCCGCCAGGCAGCGCGCTGGGTCGCAGACTGGTCGAAAGGCCCCGATCCGCCACAGATACAGAAGATCACTCCCTTCTTCCCAATGGTACAGGAAGCGCCGGCCAAGTTCATTGAGACATACTTCCCGAACAGGAAACACAAGATTGGATTACTAGGCTTCTTCTATTTCTGCTGGCTATTGACATTCATTCTGGTGCTCCATCACTCAACTAAGACGGGTCGTGTTGGAGAATATGGAAAACCGCAGGCTATATGGTGTGGAGCAAGCTTTTGGGGAGCCAACAATGAGTGCGGACTGAATGGCAATCGCTGTCGTCCCTTCAACAACGCTAGCTTTGCCTTCAGATGCCCTGCAGACTGTCGGCGGATACAGGTGCTCAATCCTCGCGCTGTTGGTGATCAAGAACTCATCTATCAACCTTTTGTTATTGGTGGACCCACGCTCGCTGAAGCGAATGCCTCCAACCCTGATACATTATATCGTGGAGATTCTTTCATATGCCAAGCGGCAATACACTCTGGTCTCGTTGGTAATGAAGATGGCGGCTGTGGTGTTGCCTCCCTCGTCGGTGAAGGGAGCAACTTTGTCTCTACTGAGAGGCATGGCATCCAGAGCATTGGGTTTGACTCGAATTTTCCAAAGTCCTTCACTTTTGTTTCCGGACTACCAACGACCTGCTCCAAGGATCTTCGGTGGCCTCTCCTCGCCGTGACCTGCGGTTTCACAACTATTCTATCGCTGTGTACAACATCGCCACCAGTCTTCTTTTTTTCCACCTTCGTCATCCTTTTCTTCCATGTTGGCCTAGTCTCTGACACGCCGAATTATTCAGATTACGCTTCGCTCATCTCTCTTATCGTTGGCCGCTTCCTGCCTGCAGCGTTTGTTGCATACGTCCTCTATCGTGTCTGTGTAAAGCAGCAGCAGACCGGCCTCACTGTCAACGTCGAAAGGACTGTACTGTGGCTAGGTGGTGCCTGGGTAGGCGCACTCAATAACTATACGTTCATCTACATTCCTCTTCATCGCCTGACACCGCACGACGTCCAAGCTCAAAAGGGAGCTGTTTTGGCCATCGTAATTGTAGTACTGATCATCTTCTCGATTGCTCTTGGCCAGGCTTGGTATTTACGACAAGAAGGCCGCTTCCGTCAATACCTTGCAATTTACGTTGCGATGGGCGCAGGCTTACTCCTTGCTGTGGCCTTACCGTGGCATCATCTACGCATTCATCATTACTTCTTAGCGATTTTGCTACTACCTGGTACGCGGATGCAGACACGACCAGGAATGCTGTTCCAGGGGCTCTTGTTTGGGTTGTTCATTAACGGCATTGCTCGATGGGGATTCGATTCAATCATGCAGACGACGGCAGAATTACGAGGAGACGGGCAATTCGGCTCTCTATTGCCTAACATCACCGCGCCCGTTCTGGGCACATCGAACATCACGTTCTCTTGGAGCACGCCCCCGCAGCCATACGATGGTGTAAGCGTGCTTGTGAATGATGTGGAGCGACACAAGTGGTATTACGGAGAAGGTTCTCCGTCACATACCTTTGACAGATATGAAGGTGTAGAGAAGGAATACTTTAGATTTGCATTTTTGCAAGGGGGTCGAACTGGAGATTTTACGAATGCTGGGGTCTGGAATGGGAATGGCAGCTGGACTCAGATGGAGCCTGGGCCCAGTTGATACCAAAGACGACACGAAGAAGCAGACTTTAGAATAGATGATTGTTGATATAGGTGTTTATACCCTAGTTAAGATAAACCTTGTCTCCGGCTCGTTATCAGCAGAGCCTCATCGATTCGCATGGCCTCTCGGGCACTACGAAGGCTTGGCATTTGTTTGTTTCAAGATCGCCCCCTCGGCCCCCCTCATCATTCTCCGATCCAACAATAATCCTTTATTATCGACAACAATTTGCGGGCAGAGAGCACTGACGCCAACTGGGGCGTGGGCAATTGCTAAGTCAGGACCTTTCTGATACTGCTGGCGGCTAATGTAAAGACTTGAAGCCTAACCAAGAAGCGCGGGTCCGATCATCGCGCATGGATGGAGGGTTAATGGAGATGAAACACAAAGGACGACGAGCTCCTTCATAACTTCCAAAACCGAGCATGTGATCACGAGGACATCATATCGGTTTTCGCCATTGCCCCTCGTCTTCGTACACTCTTTGGTCTCAGCTTTTCTTTCTCCACGCAGTCCTTTCTCTCCTTGTTCACCACAGTCGCTCCTTTGTCATTCTTTCACCATTCTGCCTTGTACAAACTACATTCTCTACAGTCTCTACAATTTGCTACCGCAAGTCGGTGCAGACGGCCTTCATCCTCAAGATCTTGTCTCTCACCTCGTTTGCGAACACTTTCACAGCCACTCTTTTCGGATAACACCTAGCAAGACGCCTAGCCTCCACAACACTTTAACTTTGTTGGAACAAGGCTGCAAGATATCTATTGAATAGGACCGCACTCTCTAGAAACAGCAAAGCGGTCAAAATTCCAGCTAAGAAGAAGATTATAGAAAGAGCTGCTGAGCGGCGTGGGTCCCAGGCTGTACGCTGCAGCAGAGATATATCTTCAATCCTTCCAGGGATCTTATCCAGATACGAACTTCTTTACTGTAGCAAAATTGTGGTAGGTTTACGGGCCGGCGAAGATCTCGGAGAGCTCACATACGCCTCCGGACAGCTTCTATCGACATATACAGCAAGCATTAAATACATTGACGTCTTCGAGCTCCACCAGGCCTTGCATTAGGAAATACAGGAAATGAGTCCCTCGATCAAAGTCCTGACTTCTTGAGCTGGGCTCAGACATAGCCTCGGAACTGGGAAAATTTGGTTATGCATTGAGTGTTTGCTGTGTAACCAAAACCTACAACAGCTCTCGAACAACCGATACGCTTCCAAGCCCTGCGACCCAAGTATCACAGAGTTGAGCCTACAGGCCTTACTAGTACCCTTTTTTCGCGTCTTCCCGTCGATCATCTTCACAGCTTCGTGGTGCCCTTAGCGCGCTTTCTCCACGTTCAGGCTACACAACGGGAGAGCTGTTTACCATCCCACGAGAATCTTACAACATCAACACCATCATTCGTCAAACCAGCAGAGAGAGCGTATCATCATGCGTACAATTATCGTGGTTTCAGCCGCAATTAGCATTGCCTTGTTTCGCGGTGCTGCCGCCTTTTGGCGATTGGAGTGTGAAGGATCCACTGGGCTGGCCCGTTTGGATCCACTGATGGCCCATGGAGCGATCAATGATCATGTACATACTATCAAGGGCGGTAGCGGTATGTTCGAACAATTCGCAACCCGAGAAGCTTGTCGGAGAGGCTTGATTAGTGTTTTGATATACTGATTCCGGTTCGGTCTAGCTTTCACATCGGTCTCCACAGCGGATGACCTGCTCAACTCCAAGTGCACCAGCTGCGGGGTTACACAAGACATGTCGGCATACTGGACCCCTGCTATGTATTTCATGCATGATGATGGGACGGTCGAAGTAGTGCCGGAGAAACCACCGCATAAATCGTGAGTGATAAGCTAGGATCATCTCGATTCTCCATAGTCCGGGGGCGTCGGCACTAACATTTTTCCAGCTACTACCTCTTGTACACTGGCTTGACCCATGACGGCCGGCAACAAAAGGTTGAAGCGTTTCCCAATGGGTTCCAGATGGTGGCCGGAAACAATTTCAACCGCAACTCTACTCTTCCAAACCCTGACCCAAACCCTCTCGGCCCTTGGACTGATGAATCTCAAGACCAGCGTGCACAACGTGCCATCGGGTTCAATTGCCTTCATTACGCCGTGGGAAACGATGAGCGTACCCTCAGTCGCCATTTCCTTCCTGACAAGACGTTCCTTGATGCAAATTGCAAGGACGGGGTCCGGTTGGAGCTTCAATTCCCCAGCTGTTGGAATGGTCAATTGGATGGAGGGCCGACTCACAAGTCTCATGTAGCATATCCTGATGGTGTGCTGACTGGGAACTGCCCTCGGGGTTATGATCGTCGTCTGATATCTCTATTCTATGAGACCATTGTCGCCACAGATCAATTTACTGGAAAGAGTGGAAAGTTTGTGCTTGCAAATGGCGATCCGACTGGTAAACAATGTCTCTTGGCAACCCCATTTGCAACATGCTAATACCGCTATCAGGATTCGGATACCATGGCGATTTCATTGCAGCTTGGAAAGACGACACCCTCCCTCAAGCCGTTCAAGCCTGTGATACCCAAGACAGCGATGGCGTTATGAGCGAATGCAAGGTTTTCACGATGGCCCAAGGGAGTGACAGTTGCAAGCTCCAGAATCCACTTCCTGCAGCCATTGCGAACGAGAACGTGAAAGGTCCAATGAAGGGTCTGGTCAATGGGATCCAGATCTACGCCGGTCCCGAGCCTGCGACTAAGCCCGCAGCTCCAAGCAATGCAGGTCCTTCCGGTGGGCTACAAACTTCCAAAGCCGGCGCTGCACAGAACGACGTACCAACTGCGCCGCTTCCCAGCATCTCTGCGCCATTGAGTTACCATTCCCCCAAGGCAATAGTTGATCAAGTCGAGCCAATGGCTCTCAAAGCAGCCTCCGCGTCTACAGCGGCGCCATCCATGCAACCAGCAGGACCAGTCGTCAATATGAAAAATGCGGCCGTCATCACTCCCGCTTCTCCACCAGTGGTTACGCCAGCCACTACGACAGCTCCAGCGCCACAGTTGCTGCCGTCGAATGAGAAGGTCCTAACGACTAGCTACTATACTGATACAGTGGGAATACACGAGGTGGCTGTCGTTTTGGATGAGGTCTATGTCCAGGCCCCGGAGGTCACAGTCACTGTCGAGGCTCGCTCCAATGGGTCTCGCAAGGCAAAGCGGCAGGGCCACAATGCCCATGTGAGCAGGCATGCTCATTACCATCATCACAAGGACACCTGACGGTATCCCGGCGATGCATCCAGGCTCTTTGAGGTCTATGATTTTTCCGAAGCTGGAGCAGCGCTGGCGTTTTCGTGGTTCTACTATTCGTACTGGTTTCTTGCATTCGCCGTTGTGGATTAGCATAGGATTGGCTTCGTTAGGAATTAGATAGTAAAATATCCAGCTGCCATTGGATTCAAGGAGTGTTTCTGCATTCTACACTTTCAGTAAATCTTGCCGCTGTCGAATTTATATCGATTTGGAACGTAGTCTTCATAGGGTTTTGTGTCCCATGTTTTTCGGGCCTGGCCGATCCCCACTAGCTTCATGCAATCCTTCGTGCCCTCCAACCATGATTGAACATTTTATATTGGCTCATACTGTCACTGTCGCACCAAAAACTCTAGCCCCCCGAGACTCTCAAGATCGAGAGCGTTCCCCAGGCTGCTCCTGATAAGAGTTGTCTCTAGCCCGTCTTTCCTCCTTTCCCAATACTTGCACCAGCTTCGAGCAGGACCAAGAAAGAAGAAACGCTCCTAAGGCTTTTCCTGACGCACCGGCTTCACTCAAATTCACAATCATTGTGCAATCGAGCTCACTGGTCGAAGAGAGTGCTACACCAGCTCAAGACCCGAAAGCTTGGGTAAGCCGTCAACTGTCCCCATAGCTCAAGCCCTTCTATTATGTCTACCATCACTGGGACGGCATTGCAGACCTCATACCCGTAAGTGCTGTCTCACAGTATACACACGACGAGTACTAAATCCTGCACCATCCAGGCCCATTCTCCCAAAAGCGTTCTCCTCAAATCAACCAAAACCGATCCGCCTCTACCCCCTCAGTAATTACACATTCGGCACAAAAGAAACCCAACCGGAAGAAGACCCTTCAGTGCTGGCGCGATTAAAAAGACTAGAAGAGCATTACGAACATCATGGCATGCGGCGGACGTGCGAAGGCATCCTAGTCTGTCATGAGCACAACCACCCTCACATACTAATGCTACAAATCGCAAACGCCTTCTTCAAGCTGTACGCCCGCCCTTCCCTTCCCTGATGCATCCAAACCCCAGCTCACACCCCCCTCCCAGACCAGGCGACTACCTCCGAGCCGAAGATGACGAGATCGAAGGCTTCAAATTCCGACTCAACGAACGCTTAGCACCCGTGGGCAGCCAGTTTTCTGGCGAAGGCGTCAACGACGAATGGCAGATCGGCGACACCCTGGCGCAGTGGTGGCGGCCCAATTTCGAGACGTTCATGTATCCGTTTCTGCCGGCACATGTGACGAGGCCGAAGGAGTGTAAGAAGTTGTATTTCATTCAGCTGCCCAAGAGTAGTACGTCTATGCTGTCCCTATCCCTACATGTGTACTGATATTTGGGAGGTGGACGCTGATATATGCTACAGAGGTCCTCAGTGTACCCAAAAACATGAAACTCCTCGCGGTCCCCCTGTTCGAATTATACGACAACACCGCGAGGTACGGGCCGCAATTGTCGGCCATCCCGCACCTACTCTCGCGGTACACCTTCGAGTTTGTGGACGAAGACGGGAACATCTGCGCTGCCACGCCCGGAGGGGATCCCGGGCCTCAGTCGATCAAGGTACTAGCTGTAGGGGAAACTGAAGAAGTGAAGGTGAATGGGGAGGTGAAGCATGATGAGGAGATGAAGACTGAGGAGGACGGGCCGGATATCAACATCTGAGGGAGACAGTGAATTGTGCCGAAAGGCATTTGCTGCATTTGGCGCGCATACTCGAGCAAACGATTCCCATAGAAGCGATGTGAATTTGTGACGAGGAGAGTGGACCATGCATTCGGAAATCCCGCCCAAAGTCCAGTAGAAAACTCCATCCAAATGCCCCGACCCCTCCCATCTCGACCCATTTCTCCATCTAAAGCCCAATGGCCATTACATGAAGCCCCCCCTCTCCAATTCCGCATCTCCGCAACCTTCCCTCAAACCCCCCCCCCACAATCCGCCCCACCACCCCCCTGAAAACAACAAAAACAAAGATGCTCCTCATAGGCCTAACCGGCGCCCTCGCAACCGGCAAATCCACCGTCGCCGCCCTCCTCTCCACCACACACAACCTGCCACTAATCGACGCCGACCTCCTCGCCCGCGCCGTCGTCGCCCCCGGAACCACCGGCTACACTCGCATCCTCGCGCACTTTGGGGAATCGACGCCGGATCTACTGTTGCCTGCTTCGGCCGATGCCTCTGGCTCTGGGGCGGGGAAGGGCGAGGAGAGGATGCAGGGTGCGCGAGGGGCGTTGCGGCCGATCAACCGCGCCGTGCTCGGCCGGCGGGTCTTCGGCGACGATGCGGAGCGACGGCGGGACCGTGCCGTGCTGAACGGGATCGTGCACCCCCTCGTCCGATGGGAGATGGCGAAATTAGTCCTCTGGTACTACGTCCTCGGCCACTGGGCCGTCGTGCTGGATATCCCCTTACTCTATGAAAGTGGGTTGGATGTTTTCATGGGGGTGGTGGTTATGGTCGCTGTAGCGGATAGTGCGGTGCAGATGCGGAGGTTGCGGGAGAGGGATAAGGGGTTGAGTGAGGGGGAGGCGAGGGAGAGGGTGGGGAGTCAGATGGGGGTGAGGGAGAAGGTGGGGAGGACGAGGGGGAGAGGGGGGAGGGGGTGGGTTGTTTGGAATGATGGG